>Ga0190367_1000083_pt1 | contig 70826 bp, 64 predicted proteins | sample 4872181011_MG_FD_171838 | JGI IMG/M metagenome (GOLD analysis project Ga0190367, IMG submission 171838) | Hydrothermal vent microbial mat bacterial communities from Southern Trench, Guaymas Basin, Mexico - 4872-18-10-11_MG | ecosystem: Environmental > Aquatic > Marine > Hydrothermal vents >...
CCTGATAAAAGAAAAACGGTTTGGATTTTGAATCTTACTCAATTAACTCAAGAAGGTGATTATGATTTTGTATTATTTGCAAACGATACTTCTAACAACCTAGCTTTTCTTAAAAGTTGGTTTTCCGTTTTCAAGAGGATGAATCTTTATGTTAAGTCTGAAAACAAATTCTGGTTTGAGTTTTACAGACCTTCTAAAAATATTCTAGTTCATAGAATAGCAGTTGAGCCTAATAAGTTTTTGAACGCCTCTATATTCCAAAGAACCTATGATTTAAGAGTGCTCATAAATGATGAAAAATTGCAAACTCATTGGGTAGAATTTAAAGAATTAAATACAACTAAAACCTCAGAAAAACAATTTGGAGAAGTTTCTAACATAACGAATCCGATAAACATTTCTACCATACCTTTAACTTATTTAGATCCACCGATTCCTTCGAGAAATCATGAAATAGGGGCTCTTAAAGTCGAAACTATTTTTGCTTATAAGAATGCATTTATAGTTTTCAACTATTCAGAAACTCCAATAGATTTTGAATCTAGCCAAAGCATAGTTGCCATGAAATGTTCTGATTGGAGAAATAATGCATGCTATTCTAACTGGACGTTAGTTAATGGTAGCTGGGTTAACAGAACTCTTCATTTGCTTTATGTGCCCGCATCTAGTTTTTCTGTTTATTATGCTTTTGAAAGGGAAATTTGTGGTAATGGTTTATGTGGAGAAGGAGAATCCCCGCTTAATTGTCCAGAAGATTGTGGACCTCCGCCGCCTGAGACTGCTGGAGCAAGTGTTGGCGAAGGTGCAGGTTTAGGAGTTAAGCCTGTATGTGGTAATGGTATATGCGAAGAAGGAGAAAACGAAACAACTTGTCCAATAGATTGTGCTCCAATTAGATTTACAGCAAAAACTAATTTAACGCAAGCCGAGCTTTTGGCTGGAGAAAGCAAAAGTTATGCTTTATGGATAACCAATTTGCTTAATGCTTCCATTAATGTTTCAATTTCAATAGAAGGTTCTGCAGCAACTTATGTAAAAGTCGAAACCGAGAAGGTTTCGCTAGCTCCTTATGAAGAAAAAGTTATAGGGTTAACCATAAGATTACCACCTACAATTCCAGTAGGCACTTATTTAGGTGAAATTATATTAAGAAGCGGTCATCAGGAAGAAAGATTACCATTTAAACTTTTTGTTAGTTTAAGGGAAGAAGTTGAATTTGGAGTTGTTGTGGAAACTTTAACTAGGGAGGTAAGACCAAATCAAACAGCTAGGTTTCAAATAACTATTTACAATCTTGGGATAAAGAGAAGGTATAACCTAACGTTAAAATATGCTTTGGTAAATCTCGATACTAAGAAGGTGATTTATTCTGAATCAGAAACAATATTTATGGAAACTTCTAAATCCTTCGTTAAAGAAATTAAAATACCAAAGAACGCTACTCTGGGTGTTTATTCTTTTATGGTGGAAGCTATATACAAGAAGAAAAGAGCAGTCTCTTCTGATACCCTTCGGATCGTTAAACCACTTTTAGAACAGGTTCCATTTAAATTATTGCTAATTTTTGCTGGTTTAGGAGTTTCGTTAATAGCTTGGTACTATGTCAGAAAGAGGTATATAAAATGGAAGAAAGAAAAAGCAAGATATATCTTTCCAGTCGACTTCAGAAAACTTCCAAGAGGAGAACTTTGGCTCGGTAAAATAGCAGAAACTAACGTAAGGGCTACTTTTAGCATGTCTGATTTAACAACTCACGTATTAATAGCTGGAGCAACTGGTTCAGGAAAATCCGTAACTGCTAGTTTATTCGTAGAAGAATTGCTGGATAAGAAAATACCAGTAGTTGTTTTTGACCCGACAGCCCAATGGACGGGATTTGTAAGGGCTTGCAGGGATAAAAAAGTTCTACGTTATTATAAGAAGTTTGGTTTGAATCCAAGGATTCATCCACGATCTTATAAAGGAATGATAATCGAGGTTACAAGACCTGATATAAAAATCGATTTTAAAAAATTGATGAATCCTGGTGAAATAACTGTTTTTACTCTTAATAAATTGAAGCCAGGCGAATACGATGATGCGGTAAGAAATATAATCGATACAATATTTAGGCAGGGTTGGGAGGAATCTACCGAGCTAAAATTGGTTATAGTTTTTGATGAAGTTCATAGATTGTTAGAAAAATATGGTGGTAAAGGAGGTTATGTTGCTTTAGAAAAGGCATGCAGAGAATTCAGAAAATGGGGGATTGGACTAATAATGATTTCTCAAGTATTAAGCGACTTTAAAGAGGCTATTAGAGGTAATGTTTTAACAGAAATACAAATGCACACTAAGAGCATAGAGGATTTGAGTAGGATTGAAACCAAGTATGGATTAGAGTATGCTAAAAGAGTAGCGAGAGAAGAAGTTGGAGTTGGTATGGTTCAAAATCCAAGATATAACGATGGAAGGCCTTGGTTTGTCTCTTTCAGGCCACCTTATCACAATCCGCATAAATTGTTAGAAAAAGAACTAAAAATGTACACAGAGTTTGCCAAAATGATAGAATTGATAGAGAGCGAAATAGAAAAGTTAGAAAAAGCTGGGAAAGATGTGTTTGGAATGAAGATTGAATTAAAGCTTGCAAAAGATAAGCTTAAACAAGGAAGATTTAGGATGGCTGAAATTTATATAAATTCTTTAAAGAAAGCGTTAGGTTTGGAGTATGGAAAGGTCGGAGGAGCTTAAAAAATTGAAGGAAATGGTAAAGGGTTATGAAGAAAAAATGAAAGAGTGGGAATTGAAGGAGAGGTATGGAGTTATAGAAGAGATTCCTGAAAGGCCTGTGGAGGAAGAGGAAGAAATAGAAGTAAAAGAAGAAGAGAAAAGAAAAGAAGAAATTCCTGATTTGGTTTTGAAAATTGAAAGATTGGGAGGAAAAATAGAGATGTTAGAAAGTTCAAGAAAAGATGTTGAAGAAAGGTTAAGGCATATATTTGAAGAAATTGGAGAGCTTAGGTCTATGATCTTAGAAAGAGAAAGGATTTTTAGCGAGTTAGAAATAGATGTAAGGAAAGCGATGGAAAAGATTGGGTTAATAGATTTTGAGAAAATAAGAAAGATGCTTTCTAAGAGAGATGCAGAAATAGAAGAATTAAGGGCATCCTTAGAAAAATTGAATGCAGGCATTAATATTTTAAGGAAAAGGTTGGAAAAGGTGGAAAGTTTGCTTGAAAGAATCAAAGATTTTGAAAATGTGGTAAAGCTTTCCTCAAAAATGAAAGAAAAAGTTAGTCAGATGGAAGATATAAGCTCAAAAATTTCTAGAATGGTTAATAGGGTCGAGACGATCTTTATCGAACTTTCTGAAAAACTGACAGAAATAGAAGACCAAAAAGATAAAATAAAAAGACTGGAAGAGCTATCTACGGATATAGTAAAAACTCTTGATGAAGTTAGCTCTAGAATTATAAAGTTTGCAGAAAGAGATAAGGTTGAAAAAGAATTAGAAAGGTTAAATAAAAAAATTAGAGAATTAGAGGCAAAAATAGTAAAACTAAAAACTAAAGAGATAGTTAGAGAAAGGGAAATAGAGGTAGTAAGTAGGGAAGAATTAAAGAGCTTAGTAGATGTTTTATCAAAATTGGTTGAAAAGGTAGAAGAAATAGAATCCGCTATTAAAGAATTGGAAAGTTATTAGATTCCTATGCAAATTTTAACAACCTTAAATTTTAACGATCCACCTATTTCCAATACTAAAAAAGGTAATTTTAGGCAATGGGAAAACAATTTGAATTCTCTTTTTCTTCCGCTAGTATAATATTCAAATATCTTAGTTACATTCCATTGGTTACTAGTATCGTTTGCATAAACAACCCATCTTATTTTACAGCCGACCGTGCTATTGATAATTTTTGTTACGTTACTCCAATCTTCAAGTTGATTTTTAAAAGGCACCCAAGAATCGTTTATAAAATGTCCTGTACAATTATCAAAACTAAAAATGTATCCCGAAAGTCCGATATCATCTTTCCATCTAACAGCATGCATTACAGGAGTTCCAGCAAGAGTAGAATTGATTTTCCAGCTAATATAAACTGGGGATTCATCAGTTTGGGCAACTGCTAAAACAGATAAAAAGAAAAGTAAAAAAATGAACTTTTTCATCATCTTAATTTTCCTATCCAAATTTTTATTAGATGAAGCTAGAGATTCCTATAAGTTTTGGTATTTTTATAGTTCTATTCTCATTCCTTTTGAGTGTATTTTTAAACAAAGTAGGTTCTTTCATAAGAAAGGAGATTAATTTTAAGCCTTTAATTTTTAAACTTTTGGACGAAAATTCAGAAGTTTCGCTAGTAAGTAGAGTAAAGAAAATACCTATTGAATTAAAAGAAAATAGTTCGATTAATAGGACTAATTTGCCTATAGAACTTGAGATAGTTTTTGATGACGAATGTGAAGGAATTGCTTTAAATTCTTCGTTAAGGGTTTACGATGAGGATTGGAATAGCTATCCGATAAAAATTGTTAAAGCTAATTACTGCTTTAAAGGTTATCTAAAAAACGCAACTATAACATTTCCAGTTAATATTACAGCAAATTCTTCAAGTCTATTTTACTTATTCTTTCACAATATTGAAGTAAATCCTCCTAAGAACTTTGAGTTTAACACAAGCGATTGGGTCCCTTCAAACGGAGATTCTTTTACAGAAAACGAAAGTATTGGGTGGTGGTATATAATTGAAGGAATTGGAGATCTATCTTGCAAGGAAGAGAGAATTTACGGGAATTGTAGTGTAACTTTTGATGGAAGCTTTTCTGGTGATAAGGTTTCCATAAAGTTTAACAAAACTATCGAGGGAGTTAGTAATGGTTGGTATTTGAGATTTTACTTTTTCTTAAACAATACAAACCTTACTAACATTTTAGTTAAAATAAATGATGGAAACGAAACTATTTACAAAAATGTAAGTGAATTTAAGAGAGGTTGGAACTTGTTTGAAGAAAGAATTGAGAGGGAAAATTGGCAGAATTGGACAGCTTTTAACGCTTCTAATGGAATTAAATTTTTCCTACTTGAAGCTTTTAATAACACAGAATCTAGCATAAGAGTTTTAATAGATGGATTAAGGTTTGAAAAACCTCCATTAATCCGTTTCCTTTATCCAGAACAAGATGTGGTTGTGCTAGATAAAAAGAAAATAAAACTGTGGGAAGAGGTGTATGAGAAAAGGTTTGGGATTAAACTATATATAGAATGAAATCACAACTTTTGCTAACAGAGTGCTTTATCGCTATTTCATTATTTATGATTCTAATTTTTTCGGTGTTTTCTGTTCTTTCAAGGCCAAAAGAAGATGTAAGAAGCAAAGTGTTAATGGTTCTTTATTATATGGATGAAGCTGGTAAGTTAAGAGAGTTAATTTTTAATAATAAAACTAGTGAATTAGAAAATATTCTCAGACAATGTCTAAACAGAAATGTTAAAATAAGTATTGCACCTCTGGGTAAAAAATTGCAGAATAAAGGAGGTTTGGTTGTTAAGTATCTAATCGCTGGAAGGGTTGGAAAATACGAACCATTAAAATTGCTTGTCTATGTCATCTAAAGGTCAAGCTTTTCTTGTATTTGTTTCTATAATTGCTTCTTTTGTTCTATTTCTCCTTTCCTCAGTTGATCAAACAGAGGATTTGGCATACGAGTCTTTAATTTTCAAAAATTTGGAAAAAGAGGTACTCAATTCTTTTGAGTTGGAAATTAAAAATGTATCAAAGTCTTTTCTTAATGTGCTCAATTTTTCAAAATCAATTTCAGGAGAAGTTGGTGGTATGAATTTTGAAAATTTATTTTTACTAGCAGAATTATCTAACAATACTTTAAATGTTTCTGTTTTTCAGAGCTTAGGTAGAGTTTTTATTAATTTAACTATTAACGAAACTGGAGATTCCAAAGGCAAAATTTTAGATAAATGGAGTGTTTGGAAAGTTTCTTTTAACTTGACTTCAGAAAACTGCACTTTGTTGGTTTCATTTCCAAGCAAAAATTTTAAGTTAAAAATTGAACCATCCCGCAAAATTTATTACCTTTCCTTTGTTCGTCTATTCTCAAAGGATTTTGATTTTTCTTCAGTCAAAATTAAATCATATTAGATGAGAGGAGTAAGCCCGTTGGTTTCACTTGTGCTAACTATCTTCCTTTCTTTTTTAGCTATCTTTATAGCTTTGGAAGTTTTTCTTCCATTTACCCAAAAATTGCAAGATATGGCTAATCTAAATAAAGGAATAAATTCTCTTTCCTATCTTTACAATACAATAATAGAGATAGCGAGAGAAGCTGAAGGTTCTCAGAGAATATCAAATTTTTACTCGCCATTTCCTATAATAGTTGAAAACAATTCTTTATATTTTGATTTTTGGCCTTCCTCGAATTTGAGCTTAGAAGGCTTAAGAGGTGTTGTTAGGTTAGAAAAAAGTCCATTTTTTCTTGAGTATTTTAATTCTTATGAAATAGATTCTAATGCCTCACCTTCTTGGAATTGTTATGATAATTGTAAAGTCGAATACAGGTATATTCTGAATGATTCCATTTCTTTTAAAAGCTTTTTTAATCTAACTAATTTTTACGTTGAGATTAAGGGGAATGGTACTTCTTATTTCTTAACATTTAATCCGCTTCACTTAAAATCTTACTTCCCATTCGAAGATGGGCTTAAGGACTATTCATACTTTAAAAATGACGGGTTATTAAATGGTTCTTTAGAATTTGAAAAAGGGGTTTCTGGAAATGCTGCTAAATTTATGGGTAATGGTTGTGTAAGGGTGAATAATTCTCAATCTATAAATATAACTTCAAATTATTTTTCAATTTCATTTTGGGTTAAAATAAGAGAAAATAAGGAACAGGTTATTGTGGATAAATTAAACGAATCTGAAGGTGGCTATTTAGTTTGGATTACCCCAGAGAACAGAATTGCCTATAAAATTATAACTAATGAATCTACTTATGTAAATTCCAGTAATACTGTTCTTGATAATAATTGGCATTGGATAGCAATCTCCTATAACGGAAGCTTTATAACCATTTACGTTGATGGCAGCCAAGATAAATATCAAGCAGCGTCAGGTTACATAAAACCTACAACTCAAGACATGTTTATAGGTTGCAACTCCTCATTTTCTAACTACCTTAACTCTAGTTTAGATGAATTACAAATTTCCAATTCTTCTATAGAATTTCCATTCGAATCTTTAATCCTTTCTAAAGAAAAAATAATTGGAAGTGGTAGGACGAACTTTTTAGCTCATACATTTAAGAACTTTTATCTTGTCCTTGCTAGCAGAGGGCTTTCTGAATTTTATGAAGTAAAAATTAAAGGGAATTATGCTTACATAAGAGGAATTATACCTCTTTGGGATGTTGTTATGGAGAAAAGATTGAGAATTCCAAAAGGAAATACATTGCTTAAGATAAGCAATAGAGGTATGGCTGACGGTAAAAGCTTAGTTAGTATTGAAATAGTTTAAATATTTGTTTTACAATATTTAGAGCATGGAACTTAAGGCTTTAAAAAAAGATGATAAGACATTATTGCTTGAAGTTAAAGGAGAGACTTTTACCTTAACTAATTTAGTTCAAGACGAGTTGTGGAACGATCCAAACGTATTAGAAACTACCGATATAAAAGAGCATCCATATCTTGAGGAGCCAAAAATATGGGTTAAAATGGAAAGAGGAAACCCCGTTACAGCTATTAAAAAAGCTTGTCAGAGAATAGAAAGGAAAATAGATGAATTTTCTAGAGAATTTGAAAAGGCTTTGAAAGAATTTAAGAGTTAGCAAATATATTTTCCGTATTTTTCAAGAAGCTCATTTTTAACATATACTGGTGCATTAAATCTAACTGCAATAGCTGTTGCATCGCTGGGCCTTGATTCTATGCTTAGAACGTTATTGCCATATTGAATTATAAGCTTTCCCAAGAATGTATTGTTTTTTATACCATAAACTTTTACCATTAAAACCTTAATTCCAACTTCTTCAAAAATCGTTTTTATTATATCGTGAGCAGTGGGTCTAAATCCTATTTTGCCTTTTAGTCCGTTTTTTATAGATTCTGCCTGTGCTGGTTCTGTGTAAGCAGTAATTCTATAGCACTTGGAAGTCAAAGTAACAATTCCATAATCATCTATAACTCCTGCGTCTATAGAGACTTTAGAATAATCTTTTAAATCTAGTTCTAAAGATCTACTAACATTTTGAATGACATTCTGAACGACTTTAGTTATTGGCTTGGGCTGAATTTTAATAATCCAACTTATTATTAAAAGCGATACAAGCACTAGAATTAAAATCCTTTCTTTGGTGATTTTCTTCTTTTTTCTCACAAATTTCTTTTGACCTTTAGCAATTTATTCTTGTAAAGTACAATCCTCAGGTCTCTTATCAAATCTTAACCTAATGAAAGAAGGAGCTCTTAATTTTTTGTCTTTAGTGAATTCCATAAATTTTACTTCGCAAACCAGTCTTGGTTTAACAAATCTTATCTTATCTATTTCTCTTTCTTCTTCAAATATATCAAATGGGTTTTTTTCTATCTCTAGCTCTTTCAATTTTGCAGTTAATTCTTTAAGTTCATCTTCGCTCCATCCAGTTCCAACTCTTCCTATGTATCTTAATTTTCCCCTATCAAAAATTCCTAGCAGCAAAGAGCCAAAATACTTCTCTCTCCAACCCTCTCCAATCGTATAGCCACAAATTATTGCATCAATAGTTTTTAGAACTTTTATCTTAAGCCATGCTTTTGACCTTTTTCCTATTTCATAAACCGAATCTATTTTTTTAGCCATTATTCCTTCAAAGCCTTTTTTAACAGCTTCTTCAAATAGTTTGGTTCCATTTCCCTTAACAAATTTTACTATTTTAATTTTTTCGCTTTCTACTAAGATTTCTTTTAAAATTTTCTTCCTTTCAATAAGAGGCAGATTTGTAAGATCTTTTCCGTCTAAGTATAGTATATCAAATACAAAAAAAGTGGCTGGATTTAGTTTGGACAAAATTTCTATTCTCAATTCTTCTTCTACATGTTCTCTCTCTTGTAAAAGATAGAAATTTGGTTTTCCATCCTTAAGTACTACAATTTCTCCGTCAAGAATAACTTTTTCTGCTTTAACAAAGTTAAAAAGGTCTGAAAATTCTGGATATCTTTTTTCGAAAAAATTTAATCTTCTATTAAGGAGTCTAACTTTTTTGTTTACTTTATCTATATAAGCTAAAGCTCTTGTGCCATCATATTTTAGCTCAAATATCCAATCGTCTGAGTTAAAAGGTTTGGCCGAATGGGCTAACATTGGTTTGATTTTTTCAGAAAAAAGGTCACTCATACTTTTCTATCCACTCAAATTCGATTAAAGTAAAAATATCGCTTCCCTTAACATTCTTATAGTGCTTTCTCAAAGCTTCTTTCAATTTCCTCTTGCTTCTAAAACCATCTTTTCTTACTTCCTTAATATCTATATCCGAAAATTTTTTGATTACCAAGTTTGTTATTTTAGCTATTCCTAATTTTCTTTTTCCACAAATAACTTCGACTTTTTCTCCTATTTCGAATTTTCTTTTTCCCCTTCTTATAGTCATTGTTTTTCTTCCTTTAATCAATTTTTTATAGTAACGTTCGTCAAAACATAGTTGTTTCATGTTTTTGAAACCCATACCACTTCCAAAGTTTTTTCATGGTTTCACGAAATCTTTTGATTATGACTTTTGTTTCCATCCCCATAAGATTAGAAATTCTCTTCCAGCTTTTTACTAAAAAACACTTCAATATCAATATTTTTTCAACCGTTTCTGTTAACTCTGGTCTGTTTTCGGTATTCAAGAAGTAATATTTGGCTAAATCTCTACAAACCTCTGCGACAGTTTCGTATGGTAATTTTTCTTCAAGAAATGCCTCCATTCTTTTAATCTGATTTTCTGTGAAATTTAAGTTAAAATGCGGCTTATGCTTGAAAAATGGTTTAAGTAAGAAAATAGGTATATCCGGTTCTATATCGAAATGAACATCCATAAGACTTCCTAAAATCCTTAATCTAAATTCGTAAGAGAAAGTTTTGATTATTTCTTTTGCTCTTTTAGAAAGCGGCTTTACTAAAATTACGCTATACTCTCCACTTACAGTATTTCTTTCCAAGGAAATATGTAGAGGTATGAAACCGTTCCTTATCCAGAATTTTAAAAGTAATGGCGTTGCACCAAAACCAACTCCAATCCAATCTAGTCCCTCTTCCCTAGCTTCTTCCTCTATTTTCTTAAGAGCAAAACTTCCTATTCCTTTTCTCATCACTTCTGGATGTGTTGCTATTCTTACTATTCTCCACCCTTTCAGAAATCCAAATTCAACGTTTCGATAGTGTCTGCATAAAACTAAAGGAACTACATGACCTTTTGGTTTTTCTCTTTCAAATACAGATTTAATTATTTCTTCATCTAAATTACCCTCTCTAGCTAAATGTATAGAATTGACTATTTTTCCAGTTTCTGTTTTTACACATCTTGGAAAATGTGTTGGCGAATCTACTAACAGTGCAACATCTTTAGGTCTATTTCTGTAGTGTGCCAGTATATAAATACCAAAAAAATGTTTTACTTCTTCATCAGATTGATGGAACCATTTGCTTCTATTTATTCTTTCATAACTTAGCTTACCTAGAGCTACGCATTCCAAGTCTTTTCTTTCCAATTTACAAGGTTCTGCATCTAGAAGTAAAGTGTCAAAAAGCCATTTTTCAACAGCATCATTACTAGAATATCTTATTGGTTCTTCCATCTTGAATTCAAAAACTTTTGCAATATTTCCTTCTTTAATCCCTTTTAAAAATCTTATTGAGAACCCCCTTCCAGCGCCTTCGTATCCATGAATAGTTGTGGAAAAAATGGTCTTTCTATATTTCTTAATTATTTTGTAAAGAAATGGTATTGGTATTCCAGCAGCTTCGTCCACTATTACAAGGTCATAATAATTTTCCGCTAACCTAACAGGCCTTCTATATTCTATTACTATTCTCCCTCTTGCAACTTCTATAGAATTCTCTATTTCTCTAAATCTTATCTTAAACTTCCTTAAACCAACTTTTAAGAATTTAAAAACGATTTCTGTATTTTCTTTCTCTGGAGCCGTTACACCAATCCTAAGTTGTTTTCCTATCTTGTTAAATTCCCAAACTAGGTATGAAATAAAAATACCTATAGATGCAGACTTTCCTCTGCCTCTGTTTGCTTTTAAAACAAATGCTGACTTTTCTCCTTCTCTCCAAAATTTTTCAAGATTAAATATAACTTCTGCTTGCTCCTGCGTTAAACAGATTTTATATAACCTCCTCGGTATACATGAAGAAGTTGGAATTCTTATCTTTTTTCTTCTTATGATTGGTTTTTTGGTGCTTGTTTTCATTTCTTTTATTACTCTTTTTTCCTTTAGATCTATAGCTAGGCAACAATCGCTTAAAAGTAGTTTCTTCAAGAATCTTTTTTCAAAATTCGATTCCACTTGCTCTATTTTATATGGATAAGTTGCTAAATCTTGTTGAAACCTTGTTCTCCAATTTTCTAGCTTATCAAAATCTGGGAATATTAAGAAGATTAATCCACCACCTTTAACTATACCGATTAACCTTCCTATATCATCAGGATTAAGATTGTGTCTAAGGTCCACAACCAAATTGTTAAAAGTAGTTCCTAATATTTTGGTAGTCTTTTCATAGGTTATGACTCTTAAACTTTTAATTGAATTTTTTATTAGACTTTCCAATTCTTTTCCAATTTCGTCTTTATCGTGTACTAAAAGCAAGTTTTCTCCTCTTCCAACTCCATTTTTTATTAAAAAAATTAATTCTTCTGAATTTTTGCTGCAAAAAACGCTCACTATCCTTCTTTCGTTTAAATTTTTGGCTATCTCTTTTCCTTCTTTAATTTTGTTTTTTACCTCTTTCAGGAACTCCATAATTCAATCTTTACAAAATAAAGGTTCAATACTATTAAATTGTTAAGGAAAATTATTATTCAAAATTTTTGGAAGATTAGCAGATTCAAGTCTTTACTTCTATTTTCTTCTTCTTTTTCTTCTTTATAGCTTCAACACTTGCTTTTAAAGCTTCTAACAAGCTTTTTTCTTCCTCTACTTTTTCTATTTCTTTGACTTCTGCTATTTCTTTGCCTTCTGCTTTAGCTTTTATTAGCTTTTTTAAAGCCTCTGTATAACTATCCTTAAACTTGCTTATGTCAAATTCTTTCTGAGTTAATTTTTCTATAAGGGCCTGGGCAAGCTTCAGCTCTTCTTCTCTTATTGGAACTAAATGCTTTATCTCTTCAAGTTCTTCTATATCTTTAACTTCCCCAATGTAATGCAAAACATGCATTACTAATCCTTTTTTGTAAGCCCTTAGGGCTACTAAGTACTCCTTATTTTTCATAACAACTTTTCCTATAGCTACTTTATTGCTTAACCTTAAAGCTTCTACAAAAAGGGCATAAGCCTTTTTTCCAGTTTCATCTGGAACTACATAATAAGCTTTTTGGTAAAAAAGTGGATCTATTTGGGATGCGTCTACAAATTCAACTATATCGATTGTTTTTGTGGTTTTTAGCTTAATTTTTTCGAGGTCGCTTTTTTCTATTATAACGTACTTATCTTTAGAAATTTTGTAACCTTTTTTAACTTCATTCCATGGCACTTCCCTGTTACAAATTGGGCACCATCTTTTGTATTTAATAGGATGCCCTTCTTTATCTAAAGTAGTAAAGCTTATTTCTTTTGATTTAGTAGCTGTATAAACTTTTACTGGAATGTTAACTAGGCCAAAGCTTATTGATCCGTTCCATATAGAGCGCGGCATGCTACTTAACTAATAGATAGCTTATATAAAAAAATTAACTTTTTACATATAACCCCAATTCTCTTGCTTTTTTCAGCACAGCATTGAATTCTTGAGGCGTTATCCTTCTATTAATTTCTGGAAATTCCTTTGCTTTCCAATAAGGAAAATACTGGTCCATTATGTTTAGGATACATTTCTCTTTCAGATTTTTTGCTATAAATTCAAGAATAGGGAATGAACAGCATTCTATATGATTTGGCAAAATTAAATGCCTTATTACTAATTCAGCTTGGTTAGAAGCTATTAAATGATTTCTAGAAACAACTTCCCAGTAATTTTTTACTCTAGTTAGCTTTTTTGAGCAGTCTCCAGGACCAAATTTAAAATCGCTCAAATAAACGTCAACGATTCCGTCAAGTATTTCCATAGAAATTTTACTCATGTAAAAATTCGAATTCCAAACTACAGGAGTGCTAACTTTGCATTCTTTAAGCAATTTGAGTATGAAAAAAATGTAGGGGGTAGGCTCACCACCAACTAGATTTAAATTCCTGCAGCCTTGTTCCCTTCTTTTTCTAACTATTTCAGCAAGGACCTTTTCATTTATCTCTATAGGTTTTTCTAGTCTATAGCTTATCGTATAATTTTGACAAAAAGCACACTGCATATTACAAGACCAAAAGAATACGGTATGAGAAGGCGTTATATAAGATTCCTCACCCATGTGAATAAACTCAGACGAAATAAGCATTTTATTGCCAACTTGACAAAAACCTAGACCTCCTTTAATTCTATTTACTCTACATTTCCATTCACAAAATTCACAGTGTTCCATTATTCTTTTAGCGACTTCTATTTTCAAGTCCAAAAGACTTTTCTTTACTCTTCTTACCTTCAACCCTTCTTCGTAAACTTTCTTTAACTTTTTCCTAAATTTTTCCATTAATTCTCTATGCAATTCGAGCAGTTTTGTTTCGTCCCAATTTTCCTTAAATTCTGCTTTTATAGAATCGCAAACAACAAATCTAGCTGGTATTTCATTTTTTACAATCCTTACATAATTTCTAAGAACTTTTCTTACCACAGGATCCTCAAGAGCTCTTATGCAGTCTGGCCTTACGATCTCGAATAGCATGCTTCCTTTCTATGCAAGCTTTTATAAAACCAACAAATAAAGGATTTGGTCTTAATGGTCTGGAAGTAAACTCTGGATGAGCTTGCGTTGCAACAAAAAATGGATGATTGGGTAGCTCGATAAACTCAACTAATCTGCCGTCCGGAGATATGCCAGAAAAGATTAAACCATGTTTTTGAAGTATTTCATGATAAGCAGGATTTACTTCATATCTGTGTCTGTGCCTTTCTTTAACCATTTTCCTCTTTCCATATAACTTCCAAACTAAACTACCTTCCTTTAATATTGCTGGCTGGGCTCCTAATCTCATTGTAGCTCCATACTTACATTCTTTTAATAATTTCTTTTGTTCAGGCAGTATATCTATAACAGGGTGTGGCGTATTTGGATTTATTTCTGTTGAGTTTGCATCTTTTAAGCCGCACACATTTCTTGCAAATTCTACTACTGCTAACTGCAATCCAAAGCACAAACCTAAAAAAGGTATCTTATTTTCTCTAACAAATTTAATAGCCAATATTTTTCCTTCAGCCCCTGTGGACCCAAAACCACCCGGGACTATTATTCCATCACATTTGTTTAACTCCTTAACTTTCTCAGGATCTCTTTCTATTTCTTGAGCATCTATCCAAGCAAATTCAGGTTTAACACCCCAGAAGGCACAAGCATGCCTTACAGCTTCTATAACTGATATATATGCATCAGGAAGTTTAAAACCACCAGTAGCAAAGTATTTCCCAACAATACCAACTCTAACACTTTCTTTTGCATTTTTTAATTTATTTACAAATTTTTCCCATTCTTCTAAGTTGCTTTCTCTTGGTTCTAGCCCAACTTTTTTTAATATTTTGTTTCCAAAATCTTGCTCTTCAAAAATTAACGGAATCTCATAAATTAAATCAACATCTGGATCTGAAATTATATCTTCCTCATTTACATTACAGAAAAGCGAAATTTTTTTTCTTCTTGGTTCATCTACAGGTACTTCAGATCTAACTACTATAAAATCTGGTTGAATCCCTAAAGCTCTTAATTCTTTGACAGAATGTTGGGTAGGTTTGGTTTTCGGTTCTCCTAAGTGTTTTAAAACTGGCATGTAGGTTACATGAACGAATATAACTTTTTCGCCTTCTAGTTTCATCTGTCTCATCGCTTCATAATAAATTAAATTTTGATATTCACCAACAGTCCCTCCTATTTCGACAAGTATAAAATCAGCTTTTGTTTTTTCAGCTATTTTTCTAATCCTCCTCTTTACTTCGTCTGTGACGTGAGGTATAGTTTCTACTGTTTTGCCCAAGTATTTTCCAGCTCTTTCATTCATTATGACTTGATAATAGACCTGCCCAGTTGTTATGTTATGGTCTTTTGTTAAGGTAGTATCTAAAAATCTTTCGTAGTGTCCCAAATCTTGATCGATTTCTCCACCATCCTCAGTAACCCACACCTCACCATGCTCAGTTGGTCTTAAAGTTCCAGCGTCATAATTTATGTAAGGATCTATCTTAATAGCCGTTACTTTAAACCCCTTAGCTTGCAGGATCTTGCCAATAGAAGCTGTGGTTATGCCCTTTCCAAGTCCAGAAACAACACCTCCAGTTATTACTATATATACCTGCATATGTTGTTATAGGAGTTGCGTATTTAAACTTTCATTAATAACCTTACAAGATCTCTTGTTCCAGTGCCTAGAGGCAAGATGGCTATTAAGAGTTTCAAATAATTTCTCACTTCTTTTTCTTTAACATACTTGTTAAGAATGAATAGAACAAGAGCTGTTGTTAGGATTTTTATCAGTAAAAAAATAAAGGGAAAATTAGTTAGCCTAATGAATAAAGTTGGAAGAATATGTTTCTCCTTATAACCAAAAAATTGTATCGCTATTGAAGTTACTGTTCCGTCAAAAGATTGTAGAATTAATACTATCTTGTCCTCTATCGCTATGGGCAAGAAGTAAAATAAAAGTGAAAGAGGGAAAAAGATTAAGCAAAACATGTAAAGAGCGGAGAAGTTTTTTATAGAAAAAATCGGAAGTAAAAAGGAAAGTAAGGCTAATCCTATAAGGAACGTATAGGTATCGTATTCTATTTTAAGCTTTCTGAATAAAGTCAGAAGGGAAAGATAAAAAGATGTCATAAGGAGGTAGATTCCGGGAGTTTCAAAAAGTTGGCTTTTTAACAGGCTCATATCTCTACAAACTCTTAAGAGACTTCCTATTATTACAAACGGAAATACAGAAGTGGCAATTTTGTAGTCCATTTTAATTTTTAATCTTTTAAGGAAAATGAAAATGAGATAAGCGAAAATTAGGAATAAAGAAATACAAAAAATCGTAAAAGGTACAGTATATTCTGTATTAAGCGGATTTATCCAGTTCATTTAACTCTTTCTCCATCTCTTTTATTTCGTTTTTGAATCTTCTTATAACCCTTGGTAAATCTTCTACTTTTACCCTTAGAACCTTAGCAGCTTTTTTAATTATTTTTTCCAATTTTAACAGTCTCTCTATTTCTTCTTCCATATTTAATATAATCTAAAAGTTTTCTTTGGAAAATTAAATTTCTAAACAATCTTGAATTTTCAATCCAAACTTTTAAAGGAATATCAAGCCTTTCCTCCAAGAATTTTAAGGCTTCTTTTAAGCTGTTAGCCTTAAATGGTTTATTCTTTAGTATGTTTCTTAAACTTTCCCTGACATTCCAAACCCCTACTGGCATTAGGTAACCTGGATGAATTTCTCTTATGATTATTACAGTAGCTTGCCTTCTTATCCTAAATAAATATTCTCCAACAGCGAGTCTTCCTGCTATAAAACAACCTCCTATAGATGGTTCATCGTTAAACCTATCAAAACCCTCCCAGTCACTTCCAATTGCAATATAATCTTCCTCGTTCCAAATAGTTTTTGGATACCAAGCTTCTATCGATTCGTAATTCCATTCTCTAGGCATCATTAGTATAAGCCACCTGTTATCTAGATATTCTCCATAGAAAATTCTGAACTCATTAATCGGCCTGAATTCTTTAACCTTTTCTATCAACTTCTTCGAAATTATCGAATCTACAGCAGTTATACTCCATCTTGTTGGTACGAGCTTCCTATTTTTTCCTATTCCAAGCATTCCAGCACTAAATGCCCTTTGAATTCGCGAAACCTCAACACCTTTTTCGTACAGCCAAAAAACGGCTTCCGACGCTTTTAGGTCTGTATCATAATAGGTCTTTTCTATCAGATGGTGAGATTTATAGCCTCCTATTCTTATTTGATCGAGAGGAGCTGATGGTCCGAAGGGTTGGCTTGTTGCACTGAAGAAGATTTTATAAGATGGAACTTTCTTAAGCTTAACTTCCGAATCTACAGGTTTTTTTGATAAGGAGAGTTCTACTAAATTTTGGACTATTTTATTTTCTAGATCTCTAACATTAACTCTTTTCTTCGTTCTTACAAGCAAGAACCTGAAGGTAACAATTTCTTCTATGCTTTTTCCAAACCAGTTTTCTGGGAAATCTAAAATGGATGTATCCCCTCTAATAGGAGGTATTAAAGGACCTACAAATACTTTTGGATATCCTATTCTTCCAACAAAAATCGATGGTGGAGATGAACCATCAAATTCCCTCTTACAAACTAAACGTTTTACCTTTAATTTTGCTTCTAATTTGACTAAAAGTGGACATCTCTCCTTACCACAAAGTAACTTAGAGCCTTTACAAAAAATGCAGAGATTTTTCCCAACTTTATATTTTTTCTTAACACTTCTCACTCTGAATTTTTTGTCTAAAAATTTGAATATTTTCACGTTTTTTTGTAAGAAAGGACTAATAAAAAAATTAAGGAAGAGTTTTTCAATATAGAATCTTAAAAAGGCACATGGAAATTAAACCGATTTTCTGCAAATCTATTTTGAGTAAAAGCTATATTTCAGACTATTCTATAAACCCTTACGTAGGATGTCAGCATGCTTGTACTTATTGTTATGCATGGTATTATACTAAAAAATACAGAAAAATAGAAAAGCCCTGGGGAAGCTACGTTTATCCAAAAATAAATTCTCTACAGGTTCTTCTTAAAGAAATGAGAAAGAAAAAGAAGGGATGTGTCTACTTTAGCCCATTTACAGATCCTTATCAGCCTGTAGAGAGAAAATATGAGTTAACGAAAAAGCTTATTAAGATTTTGATCAGCAATAAGTGGCCACTATTCATCCAAACAAAATCCCCACTTGTTCTAAGAGATATAGACTTATTAAAGAAAGGTGATGTAGAGATCGGTTTTACGATAATTACTTTAAAAGAAAAAATAAGGAAGATTTTTGAGCCGAATGCACCATCGATAAAAGAAAGAATAAAAGCCCTTAAAGTATTAAAAGAAAGTGGCTTAAGTACTTTTTCTTTCATAGGTCCAATCTTACCCTTCTTAACAGATAGGGAAGTCGAAAATTTGATTAAAAAGGTTTCAAAATATTCGAATAGAATTTTTTTAGATAGACTGAATCTAAAACCAGGGCTTTGGGAGAAAATTAAGAAAGTCTTATCAGAAAATTTTCCGAGTTTAGAAGAAAAATGGAAAGTAGTATTGAAAGCAAGATCTAACTATTACGAAAAAATTAAAGAAAAGATTAAGAAAAAGTTTGGCAGCAGAGTTGAGCTTATTTTTTGTTTTTAATTTTTTTGAGTTTCTTCCTTAAACATTTCCACCTTTCAAACAAATCTTTAACGGCTTCTTCAAGATTTTCTGGTTTTGTGTTAAGTTCTTTGCAACATTCTTTTGCTATTCCTTCCATTTTTTTCAAATATTCTAGTGCCCTATCACCAGCAACTATTTCTATTCTAACTAATCCATCAGCTATTCTTTTAGTTCTTAATATCTTTATTATCCCAATTTCTCCAGTACTATTGCCATGGGTTCCGCAACATGCTTCAACATCAAAATTTCCAATCTTTACTATTCTAACTTTTTTTGATGGAACATAACCTCCTTGATAGATACCAAATCCAAATTTTCTTTCTGCTTCGCACCTATCCATCCAAAATTTCTCTATTGGAAGATTTTTCTCAACTATCTCATTGGCTAGTTTTTCTATCTTTTCAACCTCTTCTTCACTTAGCTTTTGATAATGAGTTATATCTATCCTCGCTTTTTCAACAGTCTTTTCAGCTCCATATTGCCTTACATGCCTTCCCAAAATTTTTCTAGCAGCTGCATTTATTAGATGTATTGCATCGTGATGAATAGTTAAAATTTTCCTTCTTTTTCTATCTACTCTGCATAAAACTATGCTTCCTTCTTTCACATTACCGTCAATTTTATGCAAAACTACGTTTCCTACCTTTTGAACTTCTATCACTCTATTTCCATCTATAAATCCAGTATCAAAATCCTGCCCACCCATCTTTGGGAAAAATGCTGTTTTATCAAGAATAACCCAATCTCCTATCACTTTAACTACTTTGGCTTTAAACTCATATACAGGTTTGTAAAATAATATCTCAGTTGGCGGTAATCCGCTTACATCTATCATCTCTCCCTTTTCCTCCCTTTTCCTCTTTTTAGTTGCTGTTAGCAGCTGATAGAAATCTGCTGGTGTTTTTATACCTAGATCTTCCGGCGTAACTCCGTAGGTTTGATAAACTTTAATAAGGTCTTCGGTTGTTGTTACTTTTTCCTTTAACTTAGGTATAATTTTTGTTACTATTTCTCTGCTCTTTTTGTACCTTTGAATTTCTACTTCTAGTATTTTTTTGATTATTTCTTCAGAATCACGAAGTTCAGGAAAAAGCTTGCTTAAATAATCGATATGCCAAAAACAAATTTCTATCAAATCAAGGTTAAAATTGAATTTGTTAATAAAAGCAAGAGATCTTCTTAAAATTACCCTTAAGTTATAACCACCACCTATGTTACTAGGTAAAGCACCATCACAAATTGCAAAAACCAAAGCTCTTGTATGGTCGGCTATAGAGGAAAGTGCTATTATTGGCGAGATTTTCTCTTCTAATTCTTTTTTATCGATAGAAAGCTTTTTTGCAATCTCTTCTTTCAACCTCTCTATGTCTCTTATCTCCTGTACATCTAGAGAACCTGCTACTTTAATATATCTTTCAAAGATTTCTTTTTCATAGCTAATCCCACTTTCTCTTAAGAGTTTTGTCCAAACTGGTCCGAATACGCATTCGTAGCTAGTAGGCGTTGAGTTAGTTATCCAAACCAATCTTTCAAGACCCCATCCTACATCAACAACCTTCATAGGAAGCTCTTTGTAACTAGAATTATGTTTTCCAAATTCCATGAATCCAGAATTACATAGCTCGAGTCCATAGCAATAGCTTTCTATATAAGGTCCAAAAGCAGAAAAATCTGGCATACTCCAAAGCTCTTCTCTATAAACTATTTCTTCTTTTGGAATCCCCATTACTTCTGTCAAAAACCGAAAATTAAGCTCTATTGTTTCATCTTTCCAATAACCCTCTTTAGGCCAATTAAAAGCATGCTGACCTGGCATCATAAAGCATGTGTAGTGCCTTCCTGTGACACCAACATTAGCTATGTCTTTAAACCGTAGGCACATTTGTGGAACTATAAGCGGGTTAGCTGGATATTCAAAAACCATAACCCCTTCGTCAAACCTCTGGAAATTAACTATGGAAGCTATATTAAAAAATAAATCATCTCTCCATGTTGTTATAACTGGGTATCTTGGAATAGACTCATGACCATTTTTAACAAAGAATTTTTCAAATTCTTTCCAAGTTTTGACGTAATCCCATTTAACTTTAGTAACTTTTTTTCCTATAAACCCGTATTCTTCACCACATCCAGGATCTGGGCATCTTTCTCTTTCTTTTAAACTCCAAAAACCTCTTTTACAAATAGGGCAAACTTTTCTTTCAAACCCTAGCTCTTCGAATAAATTTACCTTCCAATATCTTTCTGGCCTTTTGTTAAAAATTTGAAGTAGTTTTTCTTTAGTAAGCATAATTTTTCTAAAATTTAGATTCTTAAAATCTTTAGCACATAAGGTGTTAGTTTAGAGAAGAAAAGTATGGATGGTATAAGCAAAACCCCCATGCAATAGGATCTTTTAACTTTCAATTTTATTGTTGTAAAACCTATGGAAGTTGCAGTTAAGAAAATTAACAAGCCTCCCAAGCCTGAAAATATGAAAACCATTAGAGTAAGGAAAGAAAGTGCAAAAAGTGTTAGAAATTTGTAATTAATTCTTTCAACTAATTTTGAAAATTCTTTAGAAAGGAGTAAAGTTATGATACTACTTATTCCTAAAGACGTAATCGATACCAACATGAATAGCAACACATCTTCAAAAACTAACTTTCCCATTATTTTCTGAATAGCTACAGAAGCCCCTGACCTAGGGTTTTTAACTAAATAAAGGCAAAATAGTGAAAAGATTTCGTTAGCAACGTTAATACTTCCAAGAGTTACTAAGAAACTCCTAACTTCTCTTATACCTGCAAGATATTGAACCATTATGGCTGCCTGTGAAATCCCTATGGCTGGTAAAAAACCGACGAGAATCCCTGCAAAGCTTCCTAGTAAAGAGCAAAATGCCACTTTGTCAAATTTGAGCATTATTTCCTGTTTCCTCTTTTGCTTTGGTATTTTGGTTCTTTCGCTAAGGCTTGTTAGTAAAGTGCTGGCACCAAATAATCCGCTTAGAGCTGGAAATAAAACTATGTTTTGGCTAATCAAAGGAAAATTGAAAATTAATAAACCAAATAAGCCCGACAACAATAAGACAAAAATACTTCTGACTATTCTTCTAAAACTTTTTTCTGTAAGAAGCATCAAAGCTATAGTGAGTATTATTAAGTAATGTATGAAAGGTCTTGAAATCTTGTATAGCATTTTAAAATAGCTTGATGTAGCTAAGGAAAGTAATATGGTAAAAATAGCACCTAGCAAACTACCTACTAAAACTAGCTTAACGGCTTCTCTACCTCTACCTTCTAAAAGCATTTTATGCCCGGGAAGTACAGCTAGAGCGTTCTCGCTTTCAGGAGCACCTAAAAATACAGATGGAAGAAAACTAGAAACTATTTGGGAAACTGCTATTGAAACTATGAAGATTGAAAGATCCAATGGAAGAAACGGTAAGGTCAAAAGAAATGGTATTATATTATTAACATGAAAACCTGGGAGTAGACCAAGAAAACTTCCAATTAAGCTTCCAATAATAGTAAACAATATCTCTTTCAAGTTATCAGCCTTATATCATCAACTTTTCTTGGTATTACTTGTAAAAGCCCTTTATATTCGCTAACTATTCCGCTTACTTCGACTATCATACCTTTTTTAAAATAGCGTGGTGATATACCTTCTTTCTTTAAAGCAGAAATAAGATCGGAGAATAAAGGGACTTGAACGAATGAAATATTATCCGACAAAACTAAATAACCAAAAGTACCTTCTTTATTTAAATAAACTCTAGTTATTTCTCCTTTAACTCTAACTTTCCTTCCTTCGTATTCAAGAGTTAGGTCGCTTATTGGAATTTCTATCGGCTTATAAAAGAGCGATAAAAGATAGATGGAAAGCATACCAATGATAGCTAAGATGGTACTTATAAGTAGGATAACTTTTTCATCATTCATTCTACCTTTTTGAAGTTAAAGCTAATCGTTTGGTCAAACAATTTTAGTCTATACCTTTCTTCAACTTCTTCTTTAAATTCAAGCTCTACAGCGCATATTTTTCTTTTTACATCTTCAATCTTTTCTTTTAAAGCTTCTTTAGCTAAATCGCTAGCTTTAACTTCTACTTTGATTTTATCCTTAACTCTTAATCCTTCTTTTTTCCTTTCAAACTGAATAGCTCTTATTAATTCTCTCCTAATAGCTTCTTTTATTAACTTTCTATCCAACTCTGAATCTATTAGAACAGATCCAAGTTCAAAGTCGACTCTAACGAATTTGCCCCTACGTTTAGTAAAGCAAATTCTTTTACAATTGCACATCCTTTTGATAATCTCCTTTAACCTTTTAGCCGAGTCTTTTCCTTCTTTTAAGATTAATACGAGTCTTTTTATTGGCCATCTTAGTTTAATTTTTGCTTCTTGTCTAGCTTTATAACAAGCTTCGATTATTTTTTTTGCAATTTCGAAATCTTTCTCTAACTCTTCGTCCAGAAAGCTTGTTTGAACGGAAGGAAATTCTTCTTCAAAAATCGAAGTTTTCTTCTCTTTTTTAAATTTTTTCAATCTTTGGTAAAGATATTCTGAGATAAAAGGACTTATTGGAGCTAAGAGCTTAATTAAAGTAAGCAAGGAAAAGTAAAGTGTAGATAGTGCACTTTGTTTCTTCTTACCTTTTCTGCTTACCCAAACTCTATCTCTTATTAATTTTATATAAGTTCTGCTTAAATCCTCTAACAAAAATTCTGCCCAAGCTTTCATGGCTAAGTTAAACTTAAAACTTTCCATGTATTCTGTAAATTCTTTTATTAGCGAGTTGAGTTTTGATAAAATCCATCTATCCTCAAGCTTGAGATTTTCAAGCGAAAAATCTAATTTGTTGCAATAAGTGAGAAAGAATTGAAAGCAATTCCAAAGCGTGTTGAAATATTTCTTGGTATCCTCTAAAGCTTTAAAACTAAAAGGTTGAATTTCCCAAGGTGGTTTTGCAAAACAATAGTAAAATCTTAAAAGGTCAGCTCCATATTTATTTAAAGCGTCTTCAGCCCAAACAACATTTCCTAAACTTTTACTCATCTTTTCTCCTTTTTCATCGACAACCCAGCCCATCATGCAAACCGTTTTATAAGGAGATCGATTAAAAATGCCAACTCCGCAAAACATTAATGAATAAAACCAACCTCTTATTTGATCTTGTGATTCGCATACAAGATCTACAGGCCATAACTTTTCAAACATTTCTTTATTCCTAAAGGGATATCCTAAAGATGCCCATGGAGCTATTCCAGAATCGAACCAAACATCCAAAACATCAGGAACTCTTTCCATCAATTCTCCACATTTTTTGCATTTTATCTTAACTTTATCTACAAAGTGTTTGTGCAAATCTTGGATTTCTTTAATGTTTACGGATTTCTCTTCTAACTCTTTTTTTGAGCCTATAACCTCTAAATTTCCACATCTTTTACATATCCAAATAGGCAACGGGATCCCCCAATATCTCTGTCTTGATATACACCAATCAGTTGCCTGCCTCGCCCAATTTTCAAATCTTTTTTTACCATAATCAGGAAGCCATCTAACCTTTTTATTTTCTTCAAGCATCTTCTCCTTTATAGGCTCTATAGAAAGAAACCACTGTTTGCTTAGTCTAAAAATCAGCGGAGATTTACATCTCCAGCATAATGGATACGAGTGTACAACAGACCCCTCGTATAGCAATAAATTTTTTTCTTTAAGTTTTTGGATTATTAGGTTGTTAGCATCTTTCACAAAAATTCCACGAAATTCACCTGCATCTTCTGTAAACTTTCCTTCGTCATCGACAGGAGAGACCGCAGGAAGGTTGTAATATTGACCTATATAATAATCTTCTGGACCATGGCCTGGAGCTATATGAACACAACCAGTTCCTTCTTCGACGTTAACCAAATGGCTAACTTCCTCTTCCATCTCGCTAATCCTTTCTACCTTTTTAGCATAGGCTTTTGATTTAAGTACAGGTATAGAAAGGATTACTTTATGAGCATTTTCTTTTTTAGATAATTCTTGTTGGATAGGAACATTAACAACAGGTTCGTATTTTGTTCCTTCTAGTTTCTTACCTGGAAATTCTTCTATAACCTGGTACTCTACATTTAATAACTCCTCAAAAATTGCCTTAACCCTCTTTTTTGCAACTATTAATATTTCATTCCCTACTTTTACTTTTACGTACTTTTCTTCTGGATGCACAGCTATAGCTACATTTCCAATTAGAGTCCATGGTGTAGTAGTATAAATTACAATAAATTCATTTCCTTTAATCCTAAATTTCACGTAAATTGCTGGATCTTTAACTTGGGCATAACTATCTGTAACCTCGTAACCTGCTAAAGAAGTTTGACATCTACAGCACCAGAACACAGGTTTTTCGCCCTGGTAAATCATACCTTTTTCGAAAAATTTCTTTATAGTCCACCAGCCTGCTTCTATGTAGTAATTCTCTAGCGTAAGATAAGGTTGGAAATAGCCTCTCCAAGCTCCTAACTTTCTGTAAAGCTCAAGCCATACCTGCTCATTTCCTTTTGCATGCTCCCTACATAGTTTCATAAATCTCTCTACACCAATCTTCTCTTCTATCTCTTTTTTTGATTTAATTCCAAGTTTTCTTTCTACCATGTTTTCTATTGGCAATCCATGGCAATCAAAACCTGGCTGGAACCAAGAGGCAAAGCCTTGCATAAGCTTAAACTTAGACCAAACGTCTTTCATTGTTGTCGTTTTTATATGACCTACATGCGCTACTTGGTTAACATAAGGCGGGCCATCTAGCAAGAAAAATTTAGGCTTTTTTTCGCTAAACCTTTTTTCTACAATTTTCTTTGGAATATTGTTCCTTTCCCAAAATTCTCTAATCTCTTCCTGAATTTTCAGCAAGTCCAACATACTGCTTTTATAGAATAATTTTTTTGCTTAAAATTTTTGAAGAAATTAGATCCGTCGACCACCCATCCTTATCAAGAATTATTTAGAGTAAAGCTTAATAAATGCATTGCTGATTAGAATTAAAATTTTAAGAGACAATTTCAAATGAAAACTATGGCAAGAAAGAGAAAAATAACTAAAATAGCGCCCGATACTTCGATAATAATAGATAGAAAGCTCTCTGAGTTAATAGAGAAAGGAGAGTTAAAAAACATTGAGATAATCATACCTAGGGCAGTTCTAGACGAGTTACAAGCCCAAGCTTCTAAAGGTAAAGAAGTGGGTTTTATCGGTTTGGATGAATTAAGAAAGTTAAGGAAAATTTGTAAGGAAAAGGGCATAAAAATAAGATTTTCAGGAGAAATACCAACTTTAGAAGATATTAAATTAGCAAAGGCAGGCAGAATAGATGCTATAATAAGGGAAACTGCAAAAAAAGAGAATGCAATCCTTTATACAGCAGACTACGTTCAGGCTTTAGTGGCAGAAGCAGAAGGTGTAGAAGTTAAATATATACCACCTGAGGTTAAAAAAGAAGGTTTGATTTTCGAAAAGTACCTTACTCCTGATACATTAAGCTTGCATATAAAAGAAAAAGCGCCAATTTATGCAAAAAGAGGAAAACCAGGAAACTTCAAACTTGTTAAGCTTACAGATAAGCCATTAACGAGAGAGGAAGTTGAGGAAATTATAAGAGAAATAACAGAGGCTGCAAGGATAAGCGAAGAGGGGTTTATGGAAATTTCAAGAGCAGGAGCTACAGTTTTGCAATTTAATAATTATAGGATTGCTATAACGAGACCTCCATTTAGCGATGGTGTTGAAGTAACTATAGTAAGACCTATTGTAAAGTTATCGTTAGAGGAATATGGTTTGTCGGAAAAACTTATGAAAAGATTAGAGGAAAAAGCTGAAGGAATTTTAATATGCGGACCTCCTGGAAGCGGTAAAACAACTTTAGCTTCTAGTTTGGCGGAATTTTATTGGAGGAAAGGAAAAATAGTAAAAACTCTAGAAAGTCCAAGGGACTTACAAGTTCCAGATGAAATAGCACAGTACGGACCTTTAGAAGGGGATTTCGAGAAGACTGCGGACATTCTGCTTTTGGTAAGACCAGATTATTCTATATTTGACGAAGTTAGAAAGACAAAAGATTTTAAAGTTTTTGCAGACCTTAGACTAGCCGGTGTAGGGATGGTAGGAGTAGTTCATGCATCTTCTCCTATAGATGCTATTCAGCGATTTATGGGTAGAATAGAATTAGGGATGATACCTCATATAGTCGATACAATCATTTTTGTTGAAGCCGGAAAAATAAAGAAAGTTTATGAATTATCGCTAACAGTTAAAGTTCCTACTGGAATGACTGAAGCAGATCTAGCAAGACCTGTGGTTGAAGTTAGAGATTTTGAGACAGGAAAGTTAGAATATGAAATTTATACTTATGGTGAAGAAAATGTAGTTGTTCCTGTTGAAAAAGTTAAAGCAAAAGATGTAACAAAAAGACTTGCCGAAGAAAGAATATATCTTGAGATTAAAAAATTTGATCCTTATGCAGAAGTTGAAATTGTAAGCGGTAATAAAGCTATAATTAGGGTTAGAAATGAAGCAATACCAAGAATAATAGGGAAGAATGGAAAAACAATCTCTAAGTTAGAAGAAAGGCTTGGGATTAAATTAGAAGTAGAACCATTAAGAAAGGCTATTGGCAAGGAATTGGGTTTTCAAGTAATTGAACTAGGTAATAGTTTAGAATTTAATATTGGAAAGAGGTATGCGGGTAAGCCAGTAAGTTTTTATGTAGATAATGAATTTTTGTTTTCAGCTACAGTTAGCAAAAAAGGAAAAATTAAAATAAGTAAGGGTTCAGAAATAGGTAAAAAATTGTTAAGAGCTTTAATCTCAAAGAAAGCTATTAAAATAATCTATTGAGTTAAATCTAGCAGAAAACTTTGGGTCAAAGGAATAAGCTTGTTTTTCCACAAAAGGAAATCGTCTTCTATCCTTAACCCAAATGTTTTAACATAAATTCCTGGCTCTATAGTAAACACATTCCCATTTTTTAAAAAATACTTACTCTTCGAATCGAATGACGGTAATTCGTGAACTTCTAATCCCAAACCATGACCTAACGCATGCCTTAGTCCAAATCCATGCTTCTTTAGAAAGTCTTCAACCTTTTTATAAATGTTAGAACTCATATTACCAACTCTCAAATTTTCTAAAGCAATTTCGTAAGATTCTAATAATATTTCTGCAAATTTTTCTACTTCTCTGGTTTTTTTCTTTATGAAAGGTATGGTAACGTCAGTCTTATAACCATTTAAATCAAAGCCAAAATCTATATAGCCAGCAAATTCAATTCTCTTTTTTATAACTGGATGGATTAGGGAGGATCTTTTTCCAGAAGCAGCTATGGTTGGAAATGCCAACTTTAGATTATTAGACTTTGCAAAATTATCTATGAAATCTGAAATTTCGTTTTCATTTTTAAACTCAGAAAATCTGTTTTCTATTTGCTTTATGCATTTGTTAGTAAGTTTTGTAACTTTCTTAATTATTTTAATCTCGTCTTTTACCTTAACAGATCTAATTTCAAGTAAAAATTTGTTTACATCTATAATTCCGCATTTAAGTATCCTCTTCAATTTTTCCAATAACTTTGCAGGAATTTTGTACTTATTTACCCCTATTCGTTTAAACTTAAAAGAAGAAAGAATCTCTTTTAGTTTAAACTTTTTAGTCCATATAATTTCTACGTTTGTTTTAACTTTTCCTATTTCTTCTGAAAGAAACAATTTACAATCTTCGATTTCTTTAGTTAACAGGAAAATACAATTAGTCAATCCAGCTATAGGTTTAAAATTTGTAAAGTATTGAATGTTTGGATCGATAAAATTTCCTATATTAAAAAGTATTATTGCATCAAGTTTCTTTTTCTTAAGGAAATTCTTTATATCAGAGAATTTTTCCTTAAGTAAATTCATTCTATTATTGGTTTCCCATCTTGCATTATGAGCTTCCCATCGGCATAAACTCTTCCATCAACACCTTTCATTATTTTAATCATATCTAAATGGCTTGAAGCTTTGTTTTTGCCATGATAGCAACCTCTGTTATTTCCTATTGCTATATGAATGCTTCCGAATATCTTTTCGTCAACTATAGTTTCTCCTATTGGTCTCGCAGCAGGATTAGTTCCTATTCCAAATTCAGCTATTCTATCTTTTTCTCCTGTATTTGCCTTCAAAAACTTTTTAAAAATAGATTTCTGCGGCGAGTTAAACCAAACTACCTTGCCTTTCTTAAATTCAATTTCTAAGTCTTTCACTAAGCCAAATCCATGAATCGGCACCCAATCGAATTTTATATAACCATTTGCTGAATGCTCTAAAGGAGCAACAAAAACTTCTCCATCCGGTATATTTAAACCAACATCTCCTCTTTTCATATCTCTTTCGTCGATAATTCCATCAGCTACTAGAATAGGCCTACCTTTAATTCTAAATGTTAAATCAGTACCGTCAGAAGCAGTTATTCTTATTTTGTTTACATTCTTGAGAAGCTTTTCATAAGTTTTACATAGCTCCCTAGTCTTTTTACTAAAAGTCTTCTCTATACTCTTGTAAAAAACTTTCCTATAAATTTTCTCACTTACAAAGTATTCGTTCTTTTTTACTGGCCACCCAAAGTATAACCATCTAATTTTCCTTCTATCTATAATTTCTCTAATTTTTTCAGAAGCTTTGGCTCCAAACCTAAGTTTCCATTCATATCCTTTAGCCCAGTAAATATCTTCTTCGCCTCCTATAAAAATTCTTACGTCATAATACTTTGCCGCTGCTAAAGATATCTTTGGGAGTTCAGCTAATGCATCAAATGGACTTAAGATAAGATGTTTTCTAGCTTCTCTAGAAGAATATGTAAAATCTACAACATGACAGCCTTTTTTCCAAATCTCTTCTTTCAAGAATTCCACTAGTTTTTTAATTTCAGGTTCAACTTCAGAATAGACTATCCTAACCACTTCCCCTACAAGCTTCTTCACGTATATTTTTCTGTTTCTTTTTATCACTAAAGGCCCAAAACTAGGATCTTCTAAATATTTTAGAATTTTTTTTAAGTTCGTAGGAAGCTCATCAAGCCTCCAATAGTTTTTACTTAATAATTTGTTTATTAGCTTAGATCCGAACCTTTTCTTAGCAAGTTCTATGCCTTCATTTGGTTTTTTGCTTATTCTTAAAGCTTTAACGGTTAATCTTGCAATCCTTCTTAGTTTTTTTTGCTGCAACATGCTAATTTACACTTTCCAATCCTCGAATTTAGGCTTAGTTAGATATGAATAGAAGATGGCAAAGATATAACTAAACAGGAAAAAAGGAGAAATTAGATAATAAATTGTAAAGTTGAAAAATCTTAAATCTAAATTTATTTTCCTAAGAAACTTTTTATAAAGAAAATAACAAGGTAAAAGTAATGCCAGATAAAGAGTAAACGAAAAGATAAACATTCCAGTTTGCAAGGGAAAGTTAAAAGGAAATAGAGGCGATGTAAATAGTCTATAGCGATGGATCGTAAAGACCGGATAAGTTAATATAGTTAATATCGATAACATAATAAAAGCTGGAAATAAAATTGGTAATCCTAATAAGAATGAAGAAACATTTCGGGACATATAAGTTTTGCATAAGTGAGGATTATTTATTATTCCTTTTATGAAAAGTCCGATTCCAAAAATCCATCTTTTAATTTTAGGCCAAAGTTTTTTTCTTTTATCGGGAAGTACTTGTGTTATTTTTATCCTGCTACAGTACTTCCATTTAGTTTTAAGCATGTTCAGTCTAAACGATAAATCTGCATCTTCTACAATTATTTTTCTAAAACCCTTGATTTTCTCAAACAAATCTTTCTTTATGCAAATGAAATACCCACATACTCCAAATCCTTTCCCAAACTTGTTTATTGTGATATAATTAGCTAAGCTCTGAAGACGCATTCCCACATCAAAAATTCTGGCTTCAAGTAAATTGCCACTCATAGTTTTGTTAACCTCTACTATATCCAAACGTTTACGCTCAAGCTCTTTTTCTAGAATTTCTAAAAAATTCTGAGGTTCGATCTTTGTATCAGCATCTATAAATACTAAGTAATTACCTTTAGATATACTAGCCAATTTATTTAAGCAAGTAGCTTTCCCCTGTCTTTTTTTACTCAAGATAAATCTAATACCTTTTTTTGAGTATTCCGAAACAATTTTAAGGCTCTCTTTAGTTGGACAATCTATCCCTACGAGAATTTCTTTGCTTACATTGTTTGAAAGTATTGAATCTAAAAGTTCTCTTAAAAAAGGCGATTCCTTGTAGACAGGAATTAGTACTGAAAACCTTATTTTGTTCATGTTATCCTGAAAATTTTATTTGAGCAATTCTTCTATATCTTCTAATGCTTTTTTTACACTCTCTTCATCGCTTGGATTTCCGGTCTGAACTATCGTAGTTATGTTAGATTTGATTGTGTCTTCTATAGTTCCGCTTAATTTTATCTTAAAACTCTCTATAATCCTATTTGGTTCTTTTGTTGCTCCTTTAACAAGAATTTCGTCATTGATTTTACTTACTAATATCTTTCCTACTTCCCTTTCATTTTCTAAAACTTTATAAACTATATCACCAAACCTAGTTTCTCCAATTTTTTCTACAGAATATTCTGGCATTCCAACACCTTTTTCTAGAACTTTCTTTATAATCTCATTTATTTGTTCTTCTGGCATCCTCTTGAAGGCTTCTATTTGCAAAGTATTCCAGTTCCACTCTATCTTACCGTCTTTAACTTCGTAGTCTATTCTTATTCTTACTAGATCACCTTTGTCTAACTTTAATTCATTTACCAGAATCTCAAAGACTAATCTATTAACTTCTCCTGCAGCTCTTGCTACTTCTTGAGACTGGATTTCTCCACTTTTCATCAAACTTGATAACCTGGCGAACAAAGTTTTTCTTAACTTCTGAGCATAAGCACCAGCTATTATATAGCCTGTGCTTAAAGTCTCAGCCATAGTTATCTTAATAACCAGAGGTTTTAAAAAATTTTTGAGATAAATGGCAAGTAAGAAGGTAAGAGTAATAAGGAGTGTGATTAACCCTAGAGTTTCTGTTATAATACCTACTTTAAATGAGGAGAAATATATTGAAAGGTGCCTTTTTTCCCTTCGAGATCAAGATTTCGATTGCCCTTATGAAATAATAATCGTTGATAGTGCAAGCGAAGACGATACGATTAAAATAGCAGAAAAATATGCTGATAAAATTATAGTAATTAAAGAAAAGGGGGCCGGTCTGGCTAGAAATGTAGGAGCGAGGGAAGCTAAAAGTGAAATTTTAATTTTTTTAGATGCTGATACTTTCGTTTTAAAGAATTTCTTGAAAGCTATAACTAAACCGTTTGAAGATAAAGACGTAATAGCAGCCACGTGCCCGTGTTTAGTGGATAGCTATCAACAGATCTTTCCTTTTTTCGTTGCAAACTTTCTAAACAAGCAATTAGCGAAGGTAAAAAAATGCTTCTTTCCAGCAATAATAACGGCAATAAGGAAAAACGTTTTTATTAAGGTAGGAGGTTACCCAAACATATGGCCGTCAGAAGACGTTGAGTTTAGTCTTAAATTACAAAAATTGAATGGAAAATTTGCTTATGTTACAGACACGTATGTTATAGCTTCTTCTAGAAGGAGTAAAAAGTATGGGGCTTTTGGGACATTGAAGTGTTTTAGGAAATGGTTTTTAAGCTATTTCATAGATAGAAAATTGTTTGGCAAAACCGTAAAATACGAAAATATAAGGTGAGCCCCCGTAGCTCAGCCTGGATAGAGCGGTGGCCTCCTAAGCCACAGGTCGCGGGTTCAAATCCCGCCGGGGGCGTATGTTATTTTAAAAACTTTTAAAAACTTACGCAGTGGCATTAAAAAATTGAAACTAAATCAAGAGTAAATTATGAAAATTGTATTCAACAGGAAATGTCTTTCTTATAAGTTTAATAATCATCCAGAAAATCCAGAAAGAGTTAGAAGGATAGTCGAAATACTAAAGCAAAATGGTTTTAGTTTTGTTAGAGCTGAGAAAGCAAAAAAAGAAGATATATTGCTTGTCCATACCATAGAACATTTTGAAAGAGTTAAAAACAAGAATTATTTTGATTTTGATACTCCTCATATAGACATAGTATACCCTTTAATTTCTGCTGGTTGTGCTATAAAAGCAGCCAAAATAGAAGGTTTCTCTGTTTCAAGACCACCAGGTCATCACGCTGGTAAAGATTTTCTTGGAGGTTTTTGTTACTTTAATAACATAGCTATAGCCGTAGAGAAGCTTAATCTTAAGACAGCAATTCTCGATTTGGATGCACATCATGGAAATGGCACTGAAGATATATTTTTAGGAGATGAAAGAGTACTTTATGTTTCTTTACATGAAGAGGGAATTTTTCCTGGAACTGGCTTAGTTAGCAGGCAAAATTGCATTAATTTTCCATTGCCAGCGTTTACAGAAGAAAATTTTTACCTTAAAACTTTGAATAAAGCTTTGTTGGAAATTAAAAGGTTTAACCCAGAGATTTTGGCTATTTCGATGGGTTTTGATACTTACTTTAAAGACCCTCTTACTCATTTTAAGCTTAAAAAAGAAAGCTATTTTAAAATAGGAAAAGCTATAAAAAAGCTTGAAATTCCTTTTTTTGTTGTACTAGAAGGAGGCTATTCTGAGGATATCGGAGAGCTTGCTTTGCAATTCCTAAGAGGATTAATTGATTAAAATTAAATTAAGTTTATGTTAAATTTGGTTGTTTTCTTTATCTTTCTTCTGATAATAGTGCTCGCATTTAAAGCTTTGAAAGAAATATTTTCGGCTATACTTTTAATTTTCATAATTTTTATCATAATTTCCCTACTCTCTTACTATTTTCCAGAAACCTATTCTGCTCTAACGGCCTTTTTCGTAAAAACTAAAACTTTTTGGTTTTCTTCGATCAAAAAACTACTCTATTTGCTTAGATTTTAGTTTTTCCTTTATAAGTTCGGTTAGCGGAAACAATACATTTACTTTAAAATCTTTGCTACTTCTTTCAATTTCCTTAAAATCTCCGTCTTTTATCAAGCTAATCAAGTTTTTGCAGACCTGCAAGATTTGGTTAGTCTTGCTTAAGTTAAAAGGTTTAAACTCCTTCTCTAAGATTCCTACTAGTTCGTCAAACAAATTTATTAGGCAGAATTTGTAGCCGCTAAGAAAAATATCTTCTTTTCCAAAAATTAGTTTTTTCTTTACTTCATAAAGATCTCTTTTTAGTCTTTCATCTTTTAGTACAGAGAAAATATTATCGCAAAATTCGTGCTTTAACCTTTTTGTATCGAGCAAAAATTCTATGCACAGGCAGATTGCTAAAGGTTTTAGTTCCCTTGTTAAAAGCACAATTGATTTTAAATTAGTTTTTTATAGAATGTTCTATAACACTGTTATACAAACAAACAAAACTCCAAAATCTTATTCATTATCCATGGAAAAAATAAGGTCTCCAATAATAGTAACAATAGGTCATATAGATCATGGAAAGTGTCTACATCCATCAGAAAAGGTAATTTTAGCTGACGGGAGAATAGTTAAGATTAAAGATTTAGTTGAAAATTTTAAAGGTAAAGAGTCTGTTATAAGTACAGACGGCTCATCTCTATTTAAATCAAGGATTAATTTTGCATGGAAGATTTTTATAAACAGTTTCCTTTATGAAATAGAAACTGAATTGGGCGATAAGATAAAAGTAACACCAGAACACCCTTTCCTAACTAAAGATGGCTGGGTAAGTTGTGAGAGCATTTTTGAAGGAGATAGAATAGCAATCCCGTTAAGATTGCCTATAGATGTAAAAAATATTGAGGAAAATACACAAGATATAAGCATCAACAGCTTATATAAAATACCTAATTACTTGCTAAAGAAACTTGCTAAAAACATTTTAAGAAAATTTAAGTATTCAGACTATTCTACGTTGTTAAATTTAAAAACAATCTTACTTCGTGTTGGTATCTTATGCAAAATAAAAAGAATTAGAAATAAATGGACGCTCGTTAAAGTTTGCAAAAAAAGGAGAAAGGAATTAAAATTCGTTAGAATAATAAGAAAGAGAAAAATACCATACAAAGGTTTTGTTTATGATTTAACCATTCCTCATTTCCAAAACTTTATAGCTAATAATGTAATAGTCCATAACACAACACTTCTTGATAAGATAAGAGGAACCTCGGTTTGCAAATCCGAACCAGGACAAATTACCCAACATGTTGGAGCCTCTTATGTACCGCTTGAAATTATAGAAAAAATATGCGGAAATCTTTTAGAGAAGTTTAAAGTAAAGCTTGAAGTACCAGGCTTACTTTTTATAGATACACCAGGCCATGCAGCTTTTACTTCTCTAAGAAAAAGAGGTGGAAGCGTTGCTGACCTAGCTATTTTAGTAATAGATGTAAATGAAGGATTTAAAGAACAGACAGATGAGAGTCTTTTCATATTAAAGCAATTTAAAGTTCCTTTTGTAGTCGCGGCTACTAAAATAGATAAAATCCCTGGATGGATTATTCATGAAAATGAATGTTTTATAGAAAGTTTTAAAAAGCAACCAGATTATGTTAAAGAGGAATTGGAAAAGAAGATTTACTTTTTAATTTCGCAATTTATAGAAAGAGGTTTTGAAGCCGAAAGGTTTGATAAGGTTAAAGATTTTAAAAAGCAAGTTGCGATAGTTCCCGTTTCAGGAATTACAGGAGAAGGAGTCCCAGAACTTTTAATGGTGCTTGCAGGCTTGGCACAAAAATTTTTGAAAGATAGGCTAAAGTTGTCTGGAATAGCTAGAGGTTCTGTTTTAGAAGTAAAAGAGGAGAGAGGGTTAGGAACTACTATTGATGTAATTCTGTACGATGGAAGTCTTAGAAGGGGAGATTATTTAGTAATTGGAATGAAAGAGCCGCTTGTTACTAAAATTAGAGCTTTATTGCTTCCTAGACCACTTCAGGAAATAAGGGTTGAAAAAAAGTTTGTTAACGTAGAGGAAGTTAGAGCAGCTGCTGGTGTTAAAATATTTGCCCCAAACCTGGATAGGGTAATAGCTGGTTCACCTTTTATAGCAGTTAGGAGAGAAGAAGATATTGAAAAGGCTAAAAGTGCCATTAAAGCTGAAGTTGAGAAAATAGAATTTTCAAAAAGCATAGAAGGTGTAATAGTTAGGGCAGATACTTTAGGAAGTTTAGAAGCCATGCTGAAAATGCTAAGTGAAAAAGGTATTGAAATAAGAAAAGCAGAAGTTGGGCCTCCTAAGAAAGAGGATTTAATAGAAATGAAAAACTTTTCAGATAGGTATAAAAAGGTTATTTTTGCTTTTAACGTAAAAGTTCCTGAAGACATAAAGGCGATGGCAAAAGATTTTGGTGTAAAGTTAATAGAAGGAAATATAATCTACAGGATTGTCGAAGAATACGAAAAGTGGGTAAAAGAAGAAAGAGAAAGGGAGATAAAAGAAAAGCTGGAAATGGTTACAAGACCTGTAAAAGTTAAAGTCCTAAAGGGTTGCATATTTAGAAGTAGCAAACCTTGCATAGTAGGAGTAGAAGTTTTAGCTGGCTATTTAAAACCAAAAGTTTCGCTCCAAAAACTTGATGGAAAATTTGTTGGAAAAATAAAAGAAATCCAGGTTCATGGAGAATCTATACAGAAAGCGTTACCTGGAGATAAAGTAGCTATTAGTATGGACGAGCCAGTTGCTGGCAGAACTTTTAAAGAAGGTGACATATTAGTTTCTATACTTTCTAAAAAAGATTTGGAGTTGTTGGAAGAACTAAAGGACAAAATAACAGAAAGCGAAAAAGAACTTTTGGAAGAATTTAAAAAAAGAAAGTTAATTTGAGAATATGAAAGCTAGAAACTTGCTTTTTCTGGCTTTAGTATTAGCTTTTCTACCGGTAGCTTTTGCTCAACCAGTAAAGCCAAAAATAAAGATGGTAAGAGTTTTAGGGAGAGGAATAGCGATAGACCCAAGCAACATGCTCCAGCCTTACGTCTTAAAAATTGGAGTAATAAGAGTAAAAGTGGCTGTTGGTGGTGTAAGTAAAGAAATAGATTTCGGTTTACTTTTCTTTGACAACGAAAGATTTAGACTAAAGAACATTCACCAAGTAAACGATACATTTTACGCTGAACTATATCAGAATAATACTTTAAAGGGAAGCATTAATCTTACCTTAACGATAAAAGGAGAGAATCTGATTTGGGTAGGAAAGCTAACGCTTAATAATAAAGTTTATTACGCTTACGTACTTGAAGCAAAAAGATTGCCAAAACGTTATGAAATTTTTGAAGAAATAAAAGAGGCTTGTAAAAAACATCCGGAAATATGCAAAAGAGAGATTAAAGGAATAGGTCCAGCTTATTGTAATGTAACTTTCGACGAAAACTGTAGAGAAAAGATTGCAAGATTTTGCAGAGACCATCCAAACGATAGAAGGTGCATAGCTATAAAGAGAGTTTACTGCTTGCTGAATTTGGAGGATGAAAGATGTAGGCAATGGATTGTCTCTTATTGCAAAAAGAATCCAGAAAGTACGTTTTGCGAGAAGTTTAAGCTAAAAGTTACAGAAAAATATTGTAAAAAACATCCGTTAGCAAGAATTTGTGTGAGTTTAAAAACTAAAAGGTTAATAGAATACTGCCTTAAAAATCCAGAAGATCCAAAATGCGCTAAAATAAAGAGGGCTCAGCGATTTTTAGAGAAGGCTTACATGGTGAAGTATTGCATTGAACATCAAGAAGAAGAAAAATGTAAAGAATTTTGTGCAGCCCATCCGTTTTTGTGTAGAAGGATTCCAAGCAAGTTACTTCCGCTAGCAGAGGGTGTTAACGAAACGATCAAAAAGTTAGTTGAAAGGAGGATGAGAGGTATCTTACCATGGAGAAGATAGTGTTAATGGTAATAGCATTAATTGCTATAGTACTAGCTTTAGCTATTCTTATCTATTTTAGAAAACTTCCAGCACCAACTATAACTAAATATAATGAATCAGAGATAGAAAAAATGGTTGAAAGCGAAATAGAGGAATATACAGAAAATTTAACAGAGTTGGAAAGTGGCATCATAACCGAACTTCCCGCTTAACTTTTTATTTTTTCTAAATTTCCTAAGAATCTGCCATCAAGAAGGTAAATTTCAGTTTTTCTACAATCTATCAAATTAATTCTCCAAAGTGGGCTTGAAAATTTTTCGCTGGAAAAAGAAATATCAATCAGTAAATTTCCAGAGAATTTGTTAAAGGCTGGGAGTATTATCAATTTCTTAATCTTCGCTTTTCTGTTATAAATTTTTTCTAATTCTTTTTTCTTAACCTCAGCCACAATAAAAACAGGTTTTATAGATCTTTCTCCAAATACGTCTGTAAGATAAACTGCTGGATGAATATGTCCCATAAAAATGTAACTTGCATCTAAGAGTTTTTTTGAGGGCCATGCATGGCCGTGGAAGAAGCCAAAATTCTCTAAAATAATGCCTTTTGAAGAAGCCAATTTAACTTCTTCTGGCAACATCAGAGAAATTTTTGCATCATGGTTTCCTTTGCAAATTATCACCTCAAATTTTTTGCTTAGTTCTTTTACAAAATTTTTAATTATCTTTTCTTCTATCCTTGTAGTTCTTATTAGCTTATGCTTCAAATCTCCCAAAATTATAAGTCTTTGGTATCCTATTCTATCATAAATTTTCATTAATTTTTCCAGGAACGACTTAGCCTGATTGGGTATTCTAATTCCTTTAAAAAGTAGTTCAAATTCAAGTCCGATGTGCAGATCAGCTATTACAAGTGCATTTAATTTTTTAATAAAAATTGCAGGAAAATCCTTGAGAAACTTAAACTCCATATTGAAAAGAAGTATGGATAAATTTTTATTTCATATCTAAAAAGGTATAGTGTGAGGCTTGGCAAAGTAATTTGTATAGGAAATACACCAAATTGCGAAAAATTTTATTTTGTGGCAGAAAATCCTATCAAAAGAGGAATGCTTGTTGAAGTAAAAACAGGAGAAGGCAAATTGGTAGGAAGAGTGTATAACGTTATTAAAACCAACAGGTATTTCATGAATGCAGAAGTAGTAAAGAATTTTGGAGAGGAAGCTTTCTTTAAGTTTCCCCTTGACCGATGGGAATACTTAATAGCAGAGGTTAATTGTTTAGGGTTGGTAAAGGATGGAGAAAAAGTAAGAGTTGTGACTCCGCCGTCTCCTGGAGAGGAAGTCTTTGAGGCTTCGCCATCGCTAATAAAGGATTTTTTTGGTTTTAGCGATGATGGGCTAAAAATTGGGAGTGTATTTTTACATAACGTTGAAGTAAGATTAAATCTTTCAAAACTTTTTCAAAAACATTTAGCAATATTGGCTGTAAGTGGGGCAGGAAAAAGTTATTTAGCTTCCACTTTAATAGAAGAACTTCTTAAGAGGGATATTTCTCCTGCTATAATAGTAATAGATCCTCATGGCGAATACAAATCGTTTAAGCTTTCAAAAGAATTTTCAGAAAAAACTAAAATTTTTGGAAGAGAGCAAATTAAAATTGATACATCAAAACTTTCTGCTCTTAACTTTTCAGAATTTCTCCCTCAAATGTCAATAGTTCAGAGAAGAGATCTTGAAAGGGTGATAGAAAAGCTTAAGGAAGTTAAGAAAAATTATGGAATAGAAGAGTTAATGCAGGCTATAGAGCTTAGTGATATAAATTCAAAAACTAAATTTGCATTACTTTCTTGGCTTTCTACTCTAGCTTCGACAAAGCTTTTTTCAAATTTCGATTCTCCTAGTTTCGAAGATTTAGCATCGCCAAATCAATTAAGTGTAATAGACCTTTCGGATTTTATTAAACTAAGAGAAAAGCAAATCATAGTAACTTATATAGCAAGGAAACTCTTTGAGGCTAGAAGGTCAAACAAGATACCACCAGTTATAATGTTTATAGAGGAAGCCCACCAATTCGTCCCGCAGATAAGGGAAAGAGAGTTTGCTATTTCTCGTGAAATAATAGAGACTATAGCTAGAGAGGGAAGAAAATTTAATTTTTCTTTAGTTTTAATTTCTCAAAGACCAATTAGGCTTTCTACTACCGCTCTCAGTCAATGTAATACGTTCATAGTCTTAAGGATAGTGAATCCCTATGACATAAGGCATATTTGTGAATCTTGCGAAGCCATGACATCAGAAATAGCTTCAATGTTACCAGGGTTAAGAGTAGGAGAGGCTTTCATTATAGGTGAAGCTGTAAACTACCCTGTTTTAATTAAGGTCAGGAAGAGGATTTCAAAAGAAATAGAAGATTTCGGAAGGTTTGAAAAATGCTTAATGGAATTTGTTAATGAGAAAAATAGAGTAAAGGAAGATCTAGAAGCGTTTAAATGATTCTAATAACTCTGGTTGGTTCGTCACGCGATTTATCTCTTTCCAATCTATAAGCAAAACCTGTAATAGCTTCCTCCAACTCAGGGTTGTGTGTTATCAAGAATACTTGGTCTATAAATTCATGAATGTTCTCCCTCAGAGTTCTTGCAAAATCTTTTATAGCCTTTCTATCTAAGTTATGAGTTGGTTCATCTAAGACCAAAATCCTTAAATGAGGAGCCAATACAAGGGAAAAAGCAATTCTGAGAGCTAAGCAGGCTAGGCTTCTTTCTCCACCTGATGCTATTCCTTCAACATTTATAAACTTACCACTTCTTTCTTGAAGTTGCAGCACATAATCCCCACCCTCTACATTAAGCCTAATTCCAATGAAATCCCTATACGGGTAAATACTTTCCCAAATCCTTTCCATGGCTGCATTCACAGCTGAAACAAATCTTTTTCTTAGCTCTTCTTGAGTAATTTGTAAGCCTTTCTCCAAAATTTTAAGATCTTTTATAAGTTTTTCTAATTTTTCTATTTCTTTCTTTTCCTTTTTGTACTGGTTTATTTTAAAAGCAAGTTCCTCGTTTCTTTTTTTCTTCTCTTCCAGCATTTGTGTTAAGCTCTCTTTTTTTGTTTCGTCTTCTTTCACTTTTAGACTTAAATCATAGAAACGTCTTTCTAACTCTTCTACGTTTCTTCCTTCTATTTTTTTCCTTAAGGAATCGATAAAAGATCTAATTTCCATTAATTTTTTTCTACTATCCACCAGTTCTTTCTCCTTTTTTTCTATTAGTTCAAAAGTTTTGAGTACAAATTCTAGGTCCTTCAATTCTCTCTCTTTCTCTAAAATATGCTCTTCCAATCTTTTAATTTCTTCTTCTGTTTTTTCTATTTCTTTTTTAATAGCTTCTAACTCCTTTCCCCTCTCTTCTGCCAACTTTAATATTCTTTTAAGTTCTTCATCCAATCCTGCAAATTTCTCTAGCTTTATTTTAAAAGTTTTCAATTCTTCGCTTTTCTTCTGTAGCAATTCCAAATCATCTTTAAGTTCCTTTTCTTTTTTAAGTAAATTTTCAAGGATTTCCTTTTTTGAGCTAATTTCCCTTTCTTTACTTTGAATTAGATTTCTTCTTTTATCCTCTGGAAGAGGAGTATCGCATGTTGGGCATCTTTTTTCGGATTCTTTTAATCTTATAACACTTTCTTGTAAAATCTTCAACCTTTCTTGCAAAGAATTTATTTTTTCTTTCGTTTTCTCAAGAACCTCTTTCTTCTCTTTAACTAATTCATCTATTTTCCCAAATTTTTTTTCAAGAGTTTCAATTTGCTCTTCTATTTTTTTCTTTTCTTCTATCTCATCTTTTAATTCTTCTATCCTTTTATTAACCATTGAAAGCTCGCCTAAGATTTTTGACTTCTTTTCTTTAAGTGAATTGTATATAGTTTCTAGTTGTTCTTTCTCCTTCTTCTTATCCTTTAGGATTTTATCTGTTTCTGAAAAAAGTTTTTTTACGTCTTCGTAGCTTAACTCCTTTATACCTTTCCTTAGTTCTTCGATTGATTTTTCTAAAGATTTAATAAGAGTTACAAGCTCTCTTTCATCTTTTTCTAAATTTTCAATTTTTTCTTTGATAGATTTAAGTTGGCCAAGTTCGTTTTCTATCCTTTCCCTTTCTTTTCTATTTTGTTCAATTTGTTTTTCTAATGTCTTTATTTCTCTTTCTATCTTCAAAATACTTTCCTTGACCTCCTTTAACTCCTTTTCCATCTCCTCTAGATTTACGATTCTTAGAAAATCCTCTTTCCCTATTTTTCTTTCAGTTAATCTATTAGCTAAAGTGACACAGTTTTTTCTTGCTTCTTCAAATTTATCAATTCCAAGTAATTCGTCTATTTTTTTCATACGTTTACCCTTGGGTATAGAAAGGAAAAAATCTAGTTGATTTTGCTCCGAATAAATTGCCCTAAAGAAAAGCTCGTAATCAACTTTCAAAATATTTTGAATCAGTTCGGTAACCCTGCTAGAGCTTGGAGCTTCTAGAAGTTTTCCGTTTTCTCTTAGCTCAGAATAGACAGTTCCCTTTCTCCTTTCTACAATCCTTTTTACGTAATATTCCTTTCCATTAACTTCAAAGATTAGTTCTATCTCTGCTCTTTGTTTTGGTTCGGGTTTTCTCATTATTACATCATCTAGTTTAACTTTTCTTGTCTGTAAATGAGGGAATGTTCCGAATAGAGCAAAACAAATAGCGTCTAAAACAGAAGTCTTTCCGCTACCTAGATGACCTAGTAAAGCGTTCGTACCCTTAGAAAATTCAAATTCAGAGAAAAGATGGGACCTCCAATTCTTTAAAACGACTTTTTTAATCATTTAAACCACCCTAAGAGGGTTTTTTGTTCACCGAGCAATAGCTCCATAGCTTTCTCTACCTCTTTTTCTTCTAATAGATGCAAGATGGTTTCGAAATCAAAACTCCATCCAAATCCTAAAACTTTAAGTGTTTCTTTTAATAAACTCATACCCATTTCTCTTATCGATTTTTTCTCCTCCCTTAAGGATCTTAAAATTTCTATTTTCTCCTTAATTTCTGGCGAAATTAACTCTTTTGAAAATAGGATTATACACTTCTCTTTAAATTTTTTTTCTAAATCACGAATATCTCTGTCTGTTATGTCAGTATATTCTCCAATTATTTTTAACTTTAAAACGGGCTTTCCTTTACTTCTTTTTATTAATTTCTCTATTTCACCTTCAACATAATTTTTAGCATTAGTCTTGGGTAATCTAAGTTCTTTGTAACAAAACTCCCTTTGATTTTCTAATTCAACAAATTTTATCCTAATTTTTGAGTCTTCTATAAAAATTTTAACGAATCCCTTTTTTACTTGAGATTCGCTTGGTTGAAATTGTGTAATTACAGTACTTCCTGGTATTACCAAAGTTGTTTTTCCAAGTTTTTCAACGGCATGAATATGAATATGTCCATTCACTATCAAATCAAAATCTTTAGGTAAATTTGATACGTTAAGTGTTGGCATTTCTATCGGAGAATAAACGTACGGTTCTATGCTTTGGTGGAGAAGTAATAAATTAATGCAATCTTCTAGTGGCTTAGGATTCCAGTTTTTTAAGAAATCGTAAGCAAACCTTTCTGGTACATGTGACATAGCATGAATAGCTACTTTAACTCCATTTTTTTCGAAAATTATCGTATCTGTATGCAAATAAATAAGCAAACCGGCACCTTCCAATATTTTTAAAGGATTTACCTCACCTTTCGGTACTCTTTCATGATTACCGTGGATTGCTACAACTGGCAAATGAGAGAGGGTTCTTCTTTTCACTATTTCTGGCAATTCCTTGGTGCATTTTACCAGTTTTACGTTTGAAGGTTTCTTAAGCGGTAAAGAAAGCAATCTTAATGCATTGTACCAAACTTTTGGTTTGGGGGATCTTGTATCAAATATATCCCCAGCTATTAAAATCAGATCACAATCTAAGGCTTTTTCTATAGCTTCTTTTGCGTTGAGGAAAGGATCGTTTTCTAATTCCGGCCTTATGCTAAATCCCAAATGGAAATCCGCTAACACTGCTATTTTCATACTTTCATTTTGAACTTTCGTTTTTATCTTAAAAACTTCATCAAACCTTCCTTCGTAAAAACCAAAAATTATTTAAAATTTACTCGATAATTAGAATTAGTTTTCTTGGATTTGAGAGCATGAAGGATTTGCCTGTTAGAAAAAGCGGAACTACAACAGTTGGATTAATTTGTAAAGATGGAGTAGTAGTAGCAGCTGAGAAAAAGTCAACTCTTGGTTATTTAGTAGCGAGTAAGGAATCGGAGAAAATTTACCCAATAGATGATAAGATTGTTATGACAATAGCGGGAGTGAGCGGAGACGCTCAAACACTGGTTAGGTATATGAGGGCTGAGCTTAAACTTTTTGAAATGGAGAATAAGAGAAAGCTTTCTGTAAAGGGGGCTGCAACTCTACTAGCAAATATACTACAATCTAGTAAAATACTACCTTACTTTGTTCAACTTATAATTGCTGGAGTAGACGACTCAGGTCCAGCTATCTTTTCGTTAGATGCAGTAGGAGGTTTAGAAGAGGAGAAGAAGTTTTTTTCAACAGGCTCTGGATCGCCAATAGCTTTAGGAGTTTTGGAAGATGCTTATAAACCCGATATAACTGTTGAAGAAGGGGCTAAGCTTGCTATTAGAGCTATAAAAGCTGCCGTAGAAAGGGATATAGCTTCGGGTGGTAAAGCTATAGATGTTGTAAAAATTACTGAAAAAGGTATTGAGATAGAAAGGCATAAAATTTAGGTGAATTAAAAATGGAAATTTTGGAAACTGTAAAGAATTTACTACCTAAAGGAGTAGTTAGCAGAATAGAGCTTGAAGGTTGCGAAATAATAGTTTATACAAAGAACAAAGATTTTTTCAGAGAACATCGCGAAATTGTAAAGGAGGTTGTTTCTCAAATTAAAAAAAGGATTAAAGTAAGACTAGAAAAAGAATGCTTGCCAGATGAGAAATGGGTTGAAGAAAAAATAAAAGAAATAGTACCACCAGATGCAAATATAAAGGAAATATATTTTGAAAAAGATAGAAGCATAGTATATATAGCTGCAGAAAAGCCTGGAAAAGTTATAGGAAGAAAAGGTGAAATCTTAAAGAAAATAAGAGAGGAAACACTTTGGGTTCCTATAGTAGAAAGAATACCATCTGTTGAATCTAAGGTTGTTCTAGGAGTTAGGAATTTTATAAAGTCTGAAATAAAATTTAGAAAAGATTTTTTGAATAGAGTTGGCAAAAAGATTTTCTCTAAAAGAGAAGCTGAAAGGTTTTGGATAAGAATTATAGGGCTTGGTGGATGGAGAGAAGTTGGCAGGTCTTGTATGCTTCTCGAAACTCCAAAGTCAAAAATTCTAGTAGACTGTGGAGTAAATGTTGGAGCTTCTAATGCAAATGTTTATCCTATCTTTTCTACTAAGGAATTTGATTATAGCGAATTGGATGCAATTGTAATATCACATAGTCATTTAGACCATGTAGGATTCTTACCAGCTTTATATGAGTATGGGTATGACGGACCCTGGTACGCAACGCCGCCAACGATAGATCTTTCAACTCTCCTCTGGCTTGATTTTATCGATGTTATGCAAAAAAACGCAACAAAGCCACTTTTTACAGTAAAAGGTGTTAAGGAAGCGTTAAAAAGGGCTATCCCAATTGAATACAACGAAGTTTCCGATATAGCTCCTGATATAAGATTAACATTCTTTAATGCTGGGCATATTCTAGGTTCTGCTATCATACATTTACATATAGGAGAAGGCATGCATAACATAGTCTACGCTTTAGATCAAAAATATGGCAAAACAAACTTGCTCGATCCAGCATGGACTAAATTTAGAAGAGTTGAAACTTTAATAATAGAATCTACTTACGGTGGAAGAGAAGATATAATGCCTCCTAGGGATGAGGTAGAGAAACAATTTATGGAAATTGTAAATAGGACGATGGAAAGAGGAGGAATTTGTCTAATACCCTCTTTTGCTGTCGAAAGAGCCCAAGAAGTTATGACAATTTTGTTAAAAAATAATTTTGAATACCCTGTTTTTTTAGACGGTATGATTTGGGATGCAAATGGAATTTTTACAGCTTATCCAGAATACATGAATAGAGATATGCAAGAAAAAATCTTTAGCGGCGAAGACCCGTTTGTTAATCCCATCTTCAAAAGGATAGCTTCCAAGCAAGATAGAGAAAAAGCTTGGGAAGATAAGCCTTGCGTTATTATATCTACTTCTGGTATGCTAATAGGTGGTCCAGCTATAGAGCATTTGAAAAGATTGGCTGAAGATCCAAAAAATAGCTTAATTTTTGTTGGTTACCAAGGTGAAGGAACTTTGGGTAGGAAGATTCAGAAAGGATTGAGAGAGATACCAATGAAAAACGAGGATGGAAAAACATATACACTTGAAATAAAAATGGAAGTCCATACAGTTGATGGCTTATCAGCACATTCCGATAGAAGGCAATTGCTAAGATATATATCAAGAGTTGCATCTAATTCAAGACTTAGCAAAATAATAGTGGTTCATGGAGAAAATCAAAAAGCGGCTTATTTTGCCAAATTAGTTAATAGAATCTTTAAAATAGAAACCATTGCTCCTAGAAATTTAGAAGCAATAAGGTTAAAGTGATAGTAATATTTCAAAAAAATTAAACTAAAATTAATGAAGAGAATCTGTTTGCTTTTATTGTTAATACCTATAGCTCTCTCTGCTATTTTACTTCTTTACTTTAAACCTACTTTTACTTCTTATGCAACTTACAAAATTTCTCGACTTTTTGAAGATTTACCAGTTAATAAGAACGTTGAAGTTAGTGGTTATGTCGTAAAAGTTCTGAAAAATTACATATCGAGAAAGGGTTATGTTTATCAGAGGTTTTACTTAAAAGATGAAACTGGAAAATCTATTTTCGTTTTCTGCAAAGTCGACAAAAGAGAGCTGAGAATAGCACCTGGCGATAGGTTAATAGTAAGAGGAAAATTTATCAAGTATAAGAATAAATACGAAATAATTTGTTATACTTCTAATGTACAAATCGTTTAACCACCGCTATAACCTGGCAACTTAACTGAGAGAAGTTGCGATAGCTTCTCTATCAATTTTGGCTCTATCGAAATTATATCAGAAGCTGTTATTATACCGACTATTTTATTACCTTCTGTGACTACAAGTCTTTTGATTTTATTTTTTAGCATTAGATTGACTGCGTCTTCTATCTTTTCGTCTGGAGATATTGTAATTACTGGCTTTGACATGACAGAGCCTATCGTCGTTTTTTCTATATCCTTACCTTCGGCGATGCATTTTAAGATGTCTGTACTTGTTATTATTCCAACTAGCTTATCGTCTTCTGTTACGACCAAACTTCCTATTTCAAATTTTACCATAACTTGAGAAGCTTCTTTAAGAGTTAAATTTGGATTTGCTACGATTACATTTCTTTTCATAGCATTCCTAACTAACATAATTTTAAATCTGTTTTTCGCGTTAAATTTTTAAACCCCTTTCCTTAATTTAGATTGAACTTAGCATGAAGAAGGATGATGTAACAAAGAAGAAGATGAAAAAATTGGAGAAATTCTTTGTAGAACAATTAGAAAAATGGGTAAAAATTCAGAAGAAAAACGAGAAAAATCTCTGGTACATAGGCTAGCTACTTTTTCTCTTGAAATGGTACTTTAGTAGGTAGCCAACTCCTAATATACAAGTCCCTATAGCCAAACAAATTTTTGCATAAGATTGAGTTAAATTTAGAAATTCTGATAATAACGGAACAATCACTTCTATGCCTCGAGTTCCAGCGAAAAATTCTAAGAAATTGTCTTGAAAATAGGGGGTTATAATTAAAGGTAAAGAAAGGAAAATTAGCCAACTTCCTACTAATATTAAAAGTTTGTGTACTCTACTTGAATAAAGAAGTCCTAAAAGAATTAATAAAAACAAAATCGAAGTTGCAGCTGTTTTCTTGACTCTTTTATAAAATAAGTTTCCTTCTTTTGAAATTAAGATTGGAGAGTTTCTCTTAAGATCCTTTTTTAGGCACTCTACGAAGCTGCAGTTATATTTTTTATAATAGAATGAATCAATAAAAGAACTAGCCAACTTTTCCAGCATGACATCTCGCGAATAATTTTGGCATGTGATGTTAATAGTTTTGTTAAAAATTGTTAGGGAAAAAGTTTCATTGGTTTTTTCACAGAAATTTTCTATCTCAGCAATTTCGTTTTTTAGATTTTTTTCAAGAAACTTCTTTAAGCTATTCTCTAGCAGAGGTTTTAAATTTTCATATCTAGTCATTTTTTCTAAAGAGGCCGATGTTATAAGAATAGTCAAAGAAATGGATAGAAGAAATATTAGGAGGGTTGTTATAAGTTTTGATCTCATTAACAATTTATTAATTTTAAAATTCTCTTTAAAATTAACATGATACTTTTAGATATAGAAACTACTTCATTGGATGCTTCAACAGGGATTGTAATTGCAATTGGTTTTATTTCTTCAAATGGAGAAGCTAAAGTTATTTTTGTTAATAAACCTAAGGAAGAAGCTAAGTGCCTAAAAAAATTTCTCCGAATTTTAAAAGAGGATAAGGAGAAAGAGGTTGTAGTTTGGAATTCTTCTTTCGATATACCGTTTTTGATAGCTAGATGTCTTAAGCATAAGCTTGATGCAAAAGTTCTTTTCGAAATGAAAATAATAGATTTGTATAAATTCGTTAAAGAAAACCTAAGGCTGAAAAATTATAAGTTAAGCGAAGTTTGTAGATTTTTTGGAATAAGAAAGTTAAAAATAGAAGGTTCTGACATGTTAAACCTTTATTTAAAGGCGCTGAAAGGTGACAAAAATTCCAAAAAACTAATCATAAAACATTGTGAAGATGACGTAAGAGCTTTGTTTAAATTATACAAAAGGCTAAAAAATTATCTTCCACAAAACTTAACTTAATTTATGATTTATAGAAAAAACTATACGTTCTGGATTTTTGTAATATGTAGTTTGATGTTTTTATTTCAACTTTTATTTCCTTCCATTGACGAGCTCTTTTCTTTTGTTCCAGCTTTTGCTTTTACCCAGCCTTGGCGTTTTGTAACTTCTATTTTTCTGCATGCAGGAATTTCCCATCTTGTTTTCAACATGTTTGCTTTAATCATGTTTGGAAACTATCTTGAACTAAGAGTTGGCTCAAGAAAATTCTTAGAGATTTTTTTGATAGCAGGCATAGTAGGAAATTTAGCATACTTTTTAACAAATCCCTTTGGTAAGATACCGGCTGTAGGTGCTAGCGGTGGTATTTACGGTATTATAGGAGCTTTGGCTATGATACAACCTTCTTTAATAGTTTATGTAGGGTACGTACCAATGCCTCTTATTTTTGCAGCCCTAATCTGGGCTCTTATATCGTTTATTGGAATGTTCATCCCTTCTAATATAGCTCATCAGGCTCATCTAGCTGGTTTAATAGTAGGTGCACTCTATGGTTATAGAATAAGGAAAAAAGAGATTTAGCCTATATATTCTGGTATTTCTTTTTTTCTTACTACTCTTTCTACCTTTTTCCTTCTTTCTTCGAATTTTTTATAAAATTCGACCATCTCCTTGGTTATGCTAGGTTTGATCTTTTTTAAGGCCTCCTCAAAATGTTTCATTTTAACTTCCTTTGCTTTTATATCCTCCCTTAAAGCATTCATGGCGGCTTCTTTACAAATTGCTTCTATATCAGCTCCTGTATATCCTTCTGTTCTTCTAGCCAACTCTTTCAAATCAACATCCTTAGCCAAAGGCATGTTTCTAGTATGAATCTTAAATATCTCTAACCTTCCTTTCTCGTCTGGTGGCGGTACAAATACAAGTTTATCTATTCTACCTGGTCTTAGGAGGGCTGGATCTACTAGATCTGGCCTGTTGGTAGCAGCTATTATAATAACATCTTTTGTTTCCTCTATTCCAGATATTTCTGTAAGAAGTTGAGAAACTATTCTTTCTGTAGCTTCATGCATACCAAAACCTCTTCTTGGCGCCATGGCATCTATTTCATCAAAGAATATAATGCAGGGGGCTACTTGTCTTGCCCTTTTGAATAATTCTCTTATCCTCCTTTCCGACTCACCATACCACTTGCTAAGCAATTCTGGTCCTTTTACAGAAATAAAGTTGGCACCACTTTCATTAGCTACAGCTTTTGCAAGCAACGTTTTACCACAACCAGGAGGTCCATAAAGCAAAATGCCCTTAGGCGGTTCGATACCCAATCTTTTGAAGCTTTCTGGATGTTTCAAAGGCCATTCTACCATTTCTCTCAAAGTTTTCTTTGCTTCTTCTAGATCTCCTATATCGTCCCACGTAACTTTTGGTATTTCAACCAGTACTTCTCTCATAGCACTCGGTTCAACAACTTTTAAAGCATCTTCAAAATCTTCCTTTGTTACAACTAACTTTTCTAACACTTCTCTTGGAATTTCCTCACCTTCCTTATATTTTCTTATTTCTGGTAATACTCTCCTTAAAGCGTTCATAGCAGCTTCTTTACATAATGCCATCAGATCTGCCCCTACATAACCGTAAGTTTTGTCAGCAATCTCTTTCAAATCAACATCCTTAGCCAAAGGCATGTTTCTAGTATGAATCTTAAGTATTTCAAGTCTACCTTCTCTATCTGGTACTGGAACTTCTATTTCTCTATCGAATCTGCCAGGCCTTCTTAGGGCAGGATCTAAAGCGTGAGGCCTATTAGTAGCTGCGATTACAATAACCTTTCCTCTCGATTTTAGACCATCCATGCAAGTTAACAATTGACTAACTACTCTTCTTTCCACTTCTCCAGTAACCTCCTCTCTTTTAGGAGCAATAGCATCTATCTCATCTATGAAGATTATAGCTGGAGCATTCTTTTCCGCTTCTTCAAAAATTTCTCTTATCCTCTTCTCCGATTCCCCATACCATTTAGACATGATTTCTGGTCCACTTATTGAAATAAAATAAGCACCACTTTCATTAGCTACAGCTTTTGCAAGCAACGTTTTACCACAACCAGGAGGTCCATAAAGCAAAACACCTTTAGGAGGCTCTATACCTAATCTTTCAAAGATTTCTGGGTGTCTTAATGGAAGTTCTACCATTTCTCTAACTTTTTGTATAACCTCTTTCATGTCACCTATGTCCTCATAAGTTACGGTAGGAATAACTCCAGGTCTTAAGGTAGCTGGAAGCTTTGGCAAAACTTCCAGTTGCGTATTTTCTGTAATTCTAACTATTCCAGAAGGATCTGTATTGGTTACTATAAACTTAGTCTCTAAAGACAAAGGTGTGAAAAATAGCTCTTCAAAATCAAGGCCAAAAAATTCTCTAAAAAATTCTGAACCAGAAGTTCTTCTTACAATTGGAGAAGGTACTATTATATCTCCTTTTACAACGGGTCTCATATAAAGATTTTGTTTAATTAGATGAGGAGAAGTTTTAACAACAACTCCTTTTTCGGCAGGGGCTATAACAACTTTTTTCGCTTCTCTTACATCAGCCTTTCTAACTTTTACCCAATCTCCTACACCAGCACCACAATTTCTTCTAGTTATTCCATCCATTCTTATTAGACCTAAGCCAACATCCGCAGGGTAAGCTCTAACAGCTATAGCGGCAGTTCTTCTCTTCCCTTCAATTTCTACTACATCACCTTCTTTTATTCCTAGTTCTTGCAAAATTTTGGAATCAATCCTAACAATACCTCTTCCAGCCTCTTCTCTGGCAGTTAGCTCGCCAACCTTAAGCCTTACTTCTTTTTTCTTTTCCATAATTGCTAAAAGGATTACTCAATTTAAAAAATTATTCTAGGACTATAGGTTTTTTCTTTTTTCTCAAAAATTCTTCTAATATTGCAAATCTTTCCGATAGTTTTTCAACTCTTTCTTTAAGTTTTTCTAGATTACTTATTTTCTCTTCTATTTTTTCTAATCTTTCCATTCTTTCAAGCTCGTCTATTCTTTTGTTTACTTGCTCAAACCTCTTTTCTAAGTCTTCAACTAAGGTTCTCATGTTTTTGATCTTTTCTTCTATGCTTTCTTTTAAAAGACTAACTTTATCATCTAAGCCTTTTAGTTCTGCTGTTTTTTCTTTAATCCTTTCGTAAGTTTCTTTAAATTGTTCCTTTAGCTTCGAAATAATTTCTTCGATTGATTTAATTTTTTGTAATTCTTTTTTTAGCTTGTCACTGGCAAGTAAGTCAAACGTTTCTATTTTTGAGTAAACCTTTTCTACTTTAGAAAAGTCTTTTGCTAAATCGCTTAAAACATTGCCAAGCGTTTCCACCTTTCCTTCTAAACTTGAAACCCTTGATTTGATTTTTGTAATTTGAGATGTAATTTCTAAAAAAACGTTTGACTTAAATTTTTGCTTAAAAGAGTTGAACTCTTCTTCTATTTCCCCCACTTTAAATTCCAATTTTGCAATCGATTTTGAAAGTTCAGTTAATCTTTCTTTAATCTCACTTATCCTTGATGAAAGAAATTGAAAATCATATGGCTTTTTTGTTTCAATCTCTTTAATTTTCTCTTTTAGGAGAGAAGAAAAATTGTTGAATCTATTTTCTAAATTTTCCAAACTTTCTTCGAGCTTTTTAATTCTCTTTTCTAAAAAAGTTGGTTCTTCTTTTTTTAATTTCTCTATTTTTTCTTTAAGTTCTACAATAGCAAGTTGATTTACGGCAACCAAATCTTCTATTTCCTCGATTCTTTCACTAAAATCTTCTGGTTTACTTTTTTCGATCTTTTTTAAAATATCCCCAACCAACCCTTCTAAATCAAGAATTTTTTTCTCTAAATTAAGCAAGCTTATCTTAAATTTCTCTTCCAAATTAACTTCCATCTAATATTAAATTCTTGCTGTAGCCATAAAAACCATAAGAAGATAGTTACAAAAATTGTACACCACCTCCACAGATATGAATGTACTATTTCAAAATAGCTTATCCCAAATTTTAACGCTATAAGGATTGTTGTAAGAATTCTTGCCAAATTTATAAAAAATATGGCTGGCAGGCCAACCAAAATTGGAAAAAATTTTCTCTTAAAATTAACTGGAGTTGCTAGTATTAATGCTATGAAAAATAAAAAGGATTTCCAACCAGTAGAATCCCAAGAAATTTTAGCTACAAATTCATTTTCAAGAAAAAGAAAGGGCCCTTCAGTTTTTACTTTCGTTAATGGTGAAAGGAGAAATTTAATCAAATTAGCTTCTACAATTTGAAGAGATACCCATCTTAACTTAAAAAAAGTTATAAGGTGAATTGGCAAACTTAATAAATTTAACAAAACTATAAACTTAACAGCTTGTTTTAATTTCTTTTCTTTTAACAACTTTTTCTCCTTCCATCTCTTCGATCCTAACATCTTTCCTAAACTCATAAATAAATTCGCTTAATATACATAACGGTTTAAACCTTTTGACTAAAAGAATTTTATTAAGGTCATTGGAGAAAACAACTAAATTCCTAAAACCAATGTATTTTTCTATTTCCAGGAGTTGAGTGGTAGAAAGCTTATCTAAATTTATAACTAAGGCATATCCTTTTCTTTTTAATTTTTCTATTTTCTTAATTAGTTCGATATAGCTTTCTAATCTCCTAATCTTTTCTTTTAAAATTTTAAGATCAACTTCGACTACTTTCTTTATTTTCCTAACTTTCTTTCTTCTTTTCGGTTTTTGTGCAAATTTTGCTCTAACTTCTTTTTTCCTTTTCTTAGGTTTTAAGAGAAATTCGATAGCCTGCTTTATGTTGCCACCTTTTCTTACGATTCTTTCTATAACAGATTCATAATAGTTATCTAAATTTTTGTCTCTTAGTCTTTCCTCCACCCTTTTGAATAGCTTTGAATAATAATTATACGCCTTTAAAGCAGAAGCTAGCGCATCTTCTTCATGTTTGCTAGAAATGCTTAATTTAAGTTTTGATATAAGTTTTTGCTTTTCTTTTATGCTAAGAGAATGTTTTGGAACAAATAATTTGCCACCTACTTTTTCAGCTATTCTTTTAATTTTCTTAGGAGGAGGATTGACGTCAGTTGCTATTATAAGAGGCTTTCCAAATTTCGTTACGGAATTTATCAGATCGTTTAGTCTTAAATGCTTTTTACTAAAAAGCTCAAGTAAGTTTCCTTTTGTATCCAAAATTGCTATTCCAGTTGTTGTACCTATGTCGATACCGACTATTAAATTTTTCATCCTCTGTATTTCTCTGTTAGTATTTTCTTGAAAAGCTTAGAAGTTTTTTCTCCTATTCCTTTAACCTTTTCTAACTGAAACGTTCTAGCTTGAAAAACTTTTTCTAGACTTCCAAACTTCTTTAGTAACCTCTTAGCAAGTTTTAAATTTATGGAAGGGAAAGAAGCCAGTATCTTTTCTTTTATTTCATCTAGATCTTTAGGTTTCTTTATAAAACTAAAGCTTGAAAAGTTTCCTTTGCTTTTATATTTTTTATTTAACCATAAGATTAGCTTTGCAGTTTCTTCCTTGCTTTTGCTATATATTATTGGAATTTCGAATTGAAGGTACAAAGTTGCGAGTGCAGCGTAAAATGCATTTTCATTAAAATTCCTCTTAGTTTTACCGATTTCTACTAGCAACAAGACCTTTGGAAATGCTCTTTTCATCTTTAAGACCTGTTTAAAAAGCCTACCGTCTATAATCGAAGAAACAAAATCGTTATAGCTTTTTCTTTCTATGCAAAGAAAGCCGTTACAACAAACAAAATCTCCAATTTTAAGATTTGTTTCAATAATTCTGGCTCCTAGTTTTTTTAATATGTCTGTAATTTCTTTTTCTCTATAGTCAACAATTATTGCACCCTTTTCTAAAACTTTTTGTCTTTCAATCATCCTGTCCAATCTAATAAACTAAAACCTTTACTTCTTTCCTTCATTTCATAGAGTATACTTCTCATCTTTCTTAACTTATGAAATGCAGCCCAGTAAAATGCTTCGTCCATAGTTCCTTTGGTAAGCAGTATTATTAATTTACCTGCCTTTTGTCTACCAACTCTACCTCTTCTTTGGATCATCCTAATTTCAGAAGGAACAGCTTCGTAAAAAATTGCAACGTCTGTATCAACTATATCTAAACCCTCTTCTCCTATGCTAGTTGCAACAAGCACATTAAACTCTCTTCTAGCAAATCTTCTTAATATTTCTACTTGTTCTCTTTGGCTCAATCCTTTAGTTTTCTTAGAAGCTTGTCCAATCAGAACATTCGATTTAAGCCCGTTTTCAATCAACTTTCTGTTAATTCTATCAACCGTAGCTCTATAATTAGCAAAGACTATAATTTTTATTTTTGGATCTTTTAATACCAACTCTTTTACTATTTGAATTAATTTATCCATCTTCGGATGCTCAATTCCTTTTTCTATGAGTTTTTCAACTTTTCTTAAAGCAAAAATAATCCTAGGGTCTTTTGTTATGCTTCTATCACTTTTTTTGTTGCTTCTATTAAGTTCTTTTAAAAATTCGTAAAGTGGTGAGATGCCTTGCGTTTCTAGAAGTTCTAAAGCGTAGACATACTTTAATGCTTCAGCAACTTTTTTGGCAGCCGAATATAATATTGTTTTACCCTCGCTAATCTTTTCAGAAATTTCCTTTTGCAAAATGAGCAGAAGTTTTTTTGTTATCTTTTTTGATGTAATAAAACCATGCTCTTTTAGCCATTCTAAACATTCACCAAGACAATCTTCCAAAATGTTCCTAATAACTTGCATTTCTTTAGGTAATTCTACGTAGATCCATTCTTTTTTAATCCTTTTAACATAAGGTCTAACGTCTCTATCGCTTTCACTTCTGATTTCAACCTTTTCGATGAACAAATTTTTTCTTACTTCTTCTATACGTTCCAACCTTCCTCCTGGAGAAGCCGTTAAACCTAATATTAATGGGAACTTTGAAGATTTTACGTAGATTTTTGCTATATCAACATAAGCATAATTTCCTACAGCTCTGTGAGCTTCGTCTATAACTAGAAGTGAAACATTAGAAAGATCGAAATAGCCTCTTCTGATATCGTTTAAAATGCATTGAGGGGTTGCGGTTACTATTTTTCCTCTGTTGTAAAGTCTCTTCCGCTTATAAATATCAAACTTTCCAGTTACCGCAACTATTTGATAACTTTTTATGGTTGTAAATTTTTCAAAACTCTTTTTATGCTGCACACAAAGAGGTCTTGTTGGGGCTAGCATCAAAATTTTACTGCCCGGATATTTTTTTAGCCTATTTGCGGCAACCAGAATTGCTATTATAGTTTTTCCTAAACCAGTGGGGAGTACTACTAGGGTATTAAAGTGTGAAGCTACTTTTGCTATTTTTAGCTGATAATCTCTTGGCTCTAATAGACCTTCTCTTATTATTTCCATCAAATTAATGATTATCGTTTTCTTTAAAATCCTATTCTCCTATTACGGTTACTACTATTTTCCTCTCTCTTGCTTCAAACAACTCTAAAAACCAAAAGTCCTGCCAAGTTCCCTTAATCAGTTTTCCATCAATTACAGGAACTGTAAAAAATGTTTTAAGTATCATCGATTTTTGGTGGGCCGTAGCATTTTCGTTACCTTCATAATCATGCTCATATTTTTCTTTAAGCGGGGCTATTCTTTCTAGGACTTTTTCTAAATCTTTAAAAATGGTTTCATCGTCTTCTTGGATTAAAATGCAAGCAGTATTATGCAAAGCATTTGCAAAAAGCATACCGTTTTTTATTTTTGACCTTCTTACTATTTCTTGGAGTTTTTCTGTTAATTTAATTCTATCGTAAATTCTCTTAGTTTTTATCTTAACTATTTCCTGATAGACTTTCATAAAATAGATATGGATGTAGCAGCTTTATTTAGTGGGGGTAAGGATTCGACCTATGCAGTTTATTTAGCTTTAAAAAGAGGTTTGAATATTAAATTCCTTTTGACAGTTTTCCCGAGAGAAGGATCTTGGTACTTTCATCATCCTTGCATAGAATTAACAAAAATACAGGCAAAGCTAATGGGTATTAAACAAGTTAGGCTAAAAGGGAGAAGGTTAGGGGAAGAAGAAAGAAAAGATTTAGAAAGATTGATAAGAAAAGTAAAAGATAAAGTAGATGCGATAATTTGTGGTGTAATAGCAAGTAATTTTCAAAAGAAAAGGATTAAGACTGTTTGTGATGAGTACGATTTAAAACTAATAACTCCATTATGGAAAAAAGACAGATATGAAACCCTTTTAAAGCAGATAGAAGAAGGTTTTGAAATTATCGTAACAGGTGTCGCTTCAGACGGTTTTAATAAAGAGTGGCTCGGTAGGAAATTAGATTGGAATACGATCAATGAGTTGCTTTATCTTTCAAAAAAATTTGGTGTAGATATAGCTGGAGAAGGAGGCGAGTACGAAACTCTCGTACTTGATTGCCCTATTTTTAGTGGAAGAATAGTTTTAAGGGAAATAGAAAAAATTTGGGATAGCAAAACTAATTCTGGGTTTATTAAAATCAAAAGATTTGATATAATTGAGAAGCCGGGGTGCCGGAACCAGGTTCAACGGGCCGGCCTCGAGCGATGAAGAACCCAGAGGTATCAGAAAAGTGATGAACGCTCTTGATTCAGAGAAAGCCGGTGGGCGTTAAGCCCGTGTGGGTTCAAATCCCACCCCCGGCGTGGGTTTGGTTAAATATACAAATTACCTTCTCACAACTCTTACAAACTTGCTTATCCTCTTAACGATTCTTCTTAATACTTCTTCATCCATAGGAGTAAACTTCCTACCCCCAACTACTTCTACGTTAGTTTTAAAATTCTGTAAATAGTATATTTCAGCACCACTGATAGCTTTAGCAATTTCGATTATGTCTTGCATCGTATGGAATTCTTTTACTACTGTTGTTCTAAATTCGTAAGCTACTTTTCCTTTTAACAAAAATTTAACAGATTTTTTAACGTTTTCAAACATTTCTTCGGTCAAAACACCACCAACAGTTAAGTTATATTTTTCGAAATCATCCAATCTATTTTTAATGTCTAGTTCTACGTAATCTACTAGCTTCTTCTCTATCAAATCTTTCAGCATTTCAAAATTTGTTCCGTTTGTTTCGAGGGCAACCGAATAGCCCATAGCTTTAACTTTTTTTATGAATTCCGGAAGGTTTTGTTGAAGTGTAGGCTCCCCACCAGTTATAACAACTGCTTCGTTCAAGCCTTTGTTCTTTTGGAGAAAAGAAAAGATTTTATCTACCGGTATTTCTCTTAATTCTTTTACCTTCTCTGGAAGAACAAGCTGGGGCACATAACAGTAAGGGCACCTAAAATTACAGCCAATGGTGAATACTATGCAAGAAATTTTACCTGGATATTCTATTAAGCTTAATTTTTGAAATCCACCAATCTTCATTTAACTTGTAAATACTCTATCAAACATTCTTCTTTGCTTAAACTCTGCTTGCTTCCCAGGATTCCATTGGTCTATAGGTCTCAAATAACCGACAACCCTTGAGTAAACTTCAGTTTTCTTTCCACAAACTGGGCACTTTTGGCACTCTCCAGCTATGTAACCATGAGCAGGGCAAATGCTGAAAGTTGGAGTGATGCTAATATAGGGCAATCTAAAGTTTTCAAATATTTTTCTTACCAAAGCCATTACTCCTTCTGCTGTTACTCTTTCTCCCAACCAAATATGCACAACGGTTCCGCCGGTATATCTCGTTTGAAGAGGTTCTTGGTGTCTTAACAATTCCCACAGGTCGTCTGTATAGTAGACTGGAAGCCAAGTGGAATTTGTGTAGTAAGGAGCGGCTTTTCTTTCTCTTACATCTTTTTCGTTTGCTACTATTATATCAGGATATTTGCTTTTATCTATTCTTGCAAGTCTATGACTTGCTCCTTCTGCAGGAGTAGCTTCTAGATTGTACATGTTCCCTGTTTCTTCTTGGAATTCAATCAGTTTACTACGCATGAAATCCAAAACTTTTATTGCAAACTTATGCCCTTCTTTTTCACCTATGCTGCAACCCAAAAAGTTTAAGCAAGCCTCATTCATTCCAATTAAACCAATAGTACTGAAATGATTTTTCCAATACTCACCGAAAGCTTGCTTTACATTTCTCAAATAGAACTTTGAGTAAGGGTAGAGACCTTTTTCAGTAAATTCTTCCAGTACTCTTCTCTTAATTTCCAAAGATTCTTTCGCCAACTCCATGAGTTTGCTTAACCTTTCGAAAAAATCATCTTCATCTTTCGATAAGTAACCTATCCTTGGCATATTAATAGTAACTACACCTATGGATCCTGTTAGAGGATTTGCTCCAAAAAGTCCTCCACCTCTTTTCTTTAGCTCTCTTTTATCAATTCTAAGCCTGCAACACATACTTCTTACATCTTCAGGTTTCATATCAGAATTAACGAAATTGGCGAAATATGGAATTCCATATTTTGCCGAGGTTTCAAAAACCTTTTTTGTAACTTCACTTTCCCAATCAAAATCTCTCGTTATATTAATAGTAGGAATTGGAAAGGTAAACACCCTTCCTATACCATCTCCCTCAAGCATAACTTCGGCTAGTGCTTTGTTAAAAATGTTCATCTCTTCTTGGAAATCTCCGTACGCTTCATTCATAATTTTGCCTCCAATAATCACAGGTTCGTTTTTCATGAAACTTGGTACCTTTAAATCTAGTGTTATGTTTGTGAAGGGTGTCTGAAACCCAACTCTCGTAGGAATATTCATGTTGAACATAAATTCCTGTAAAGCTTGCTTTACCTCCTTATAGCTTAACTTATCGTATCTTATGAAAGGAGCAAGAAGAGTATCGAAATTCGAGAAAGCTTGTGCACCAGCGGCCTCTCCTTGCAAAGTATAGAGAAAGTTGACAGCTTGCAATAAGGCAACCCTAAAATGTTTTGCCGGCTTAGATGTAATTTTTCCTCTTACTCCAGTAAATCCAGTTAATAGCAAATCACATAGATCCCAGCCAACACAATATGGACCGAGGATCTGAAGATTGTGTATGTGGAAATCACCATTTATGTGGGCTTTTGCTATTTTAGGGTTCCGTTTTAAGTAGATCCTGTGAAGCCAGTACTCTCGCACAACTTGTGAGAATATATGAGTATTTAATCCTTGTAAGGAGAAAGTCATATTTGCGTTTTCTTTCACAAGCCATGTCTTCTTGTACAAATACCCATCTACTAATTCCCTAATTTGAGCATGAAGGGCTCTGTAAAGAATGTAAGCTTTCGCAACTTTGTAGAAACCTTTTTTCATAAGAGCTACTTCTACTAAGTCTTGAACCTCTTCTACGGTTGGGATAATTTTGTCAGATTTTTTTAATGAATTCACAACTTCGTCCGCAATAGCTTCAGCAGCCTTTTTATTACCTTCTCCAACAGCTTTCATTGCCTTTAAAACAGCCGTTACAATTTTTCTCTTATCGAAAGGAACTATTCTGCCATCACGTTTTCTTATTTTTTCAATTTTTTGCATAAGACAGTTTATATCTTCTCATTTAAAAGTATTTGGATACCGTATCCAATATGTTCGATTTTCTAATAAGCTATGACCTTAGTGCCTCCAAGTCTTATCTTACCAATATTTTGCTTTTTAACTCTTCTGCTAAAGTAAAAAAAGTAGTAAATTAAAAAATATGAAGAAAGTTAAGACCTTAAAAAAATTTGATAGGTATGATATACTTAGGATTTTCTTTTTAATAGGTAAGAAAGGTAAAATCGCAAGGCAAAAGTTATCTAAACTAGCTGAAGTAGGTGAGGGAAGCATCCGAAGCATTCTTAGAATACTTTCTAACAAAAAGCTTGTGGTTACTACACGAAAAGGAAGTGAGCTTTCTCCAAAAGGTAAAAAAGTGTTTAGACAAGCAGTAAAATACTTCACGTTGCCGAAGAAGATTAGATATGATATATTTAAAGATGGTCTGGATGTGTACGCATCTGTAGTGAAAAAATATGAACGAGAAAAAATTAAAGAGCTATACAAAGCTAGAGACTTTGCTATAAGAAAAGGTTGCAATTCAGCTATGGTTCTAATATGTAACAGGAGTGGTTCTATTAAAATACCTTATGTAAGGAAATGGAATTTCAATGTGCTACATGAGGAATTAGAAGTATTTCCAAATCAACTAGTTGTTTTAGCATCCTCCAAAACTAAAAAAATCACTGAAAAAGGAATATTTTCAATCCTTGAGTATCTAAGTGAAGAAATAGCAGAATTATTTAGAAAAATAGCGGGAACCAAGTGGTAAGAAGATTCTATAAGAACTTAATTTTTCGTCACATTTGTTGGTAATTACCTGTCTAGGTATTTCTAAGCAAGAAAAAGTTTGAAGGAATTTCCCAAAAATTCTCAATTTTTAGATTTTCTCCAAATTCAATTAATTTTCTTATTGTAGCTAAGCTCATGTATTGATAAATCCTCCTAGTCCAATACCTTAACCCCCCCTTATGTTCCTTTTTGGTTTAAGGAATCTTACGCTAAATTTATGCGATTTCTTTATTACAACAACACTACTCCACTCGTAGTGAAGAGAATTTTCTCTTATAAATAAGTCTATATACCTTTTCCAGAAGTTTGAATATAGAAATTTAAGTTTTTGTAGATATTTTTCATTTCCGTTTCTTTTAACAATTTTAGCATAGTTAAATATGGAAAATAAAGTATTTAAAGTTTACTAAAAAATATATTTTTTATTAAATATTTTATTTTACAAGTTAGGCTTGTGTTTTCACTACTTATCGTATGAATTATTTACTGCTTAGTGATAATTTTTTAAGCTATAATCAAAAACTAATATGTATGAAAAAAGAGAGATGGCGGAGGAAAAATATGTGAAAGAGTTGACAGTGGGGATAACCCAGATAGTTCTTATAGGAACCTACCACGATGGAACTATCAGTATAGAGAAAACCTTACGAAAATACAAAACTCATGAGCTTGCTGTGGAAGGGAGAATGGATCGTAGTAGAGAATATGGGGTAGATGAAAAAACTCTAAAAGATTTTACGGGAATGGGAATCCAACAACTGTTTGAAATTGGTATTAGAGTAGTTTATAAAATAGGACCTGCTATGCTGGAAGGTCTGCTAGAAGATGAGTGGGATATGGATACTGTTCTCGGTATTAAATATGCAACCCTTGATTTTAGAGATTGCTGGATGGCAAGAAATTTATGGTTTTTAGCGAAAAGAAGAGAAAGGCTTCTAGCTGTTGTTGGTATAGACCACCTATATGGTATTTCTTTCTACCTTACGCACCCAAATATACTCTTTTATCGATTACAGGAATATGCCAAGAAAAGAAGACCTGCAGGATTCAGTCTGGAGTATCCAGTGGACGAACCTATAGGAGTTTATCTTTTAACAAATAGTGAGCTTTTATATGTTGGGGAGTTAAAACCGATAATTTAGCAGTTAAGCATGCTAAGGTTAAAGCCAAGAAGAATAGAAAAACTTTCTACATACATCGGAATAGAGCCGTTTGATGTATTAGTTGACGAATCAGAAGAGCTAAATGAGCTAGTAGAAAAAGCGCAGCGATGTAGAAATTTACCATTTTCAGAAAAATTAAAAAGCATTAAACAGCTTTGCATAGATGCGATGGAAAACGCTTATGAAGGCATGTTTACATGCTTGGATGTGGAGAGAAAAAGATTGATGGAGAGTATCGTTATGGAAAAACACCCCTTAAGTTTTGCCTTAAAACACAAAGCTGGGTGTTGCAGATATCAAGGTGTACTATTTTTTATACTAGGTTTTGAAGCAGAATTAGGGGATGTTCATCTTTTACAATCGGCTTACGTGACTGGAAACCTTCATACAGTTTTTAATGACGTATATAAGGATGGTAAGCTTTATAGGGTTAATGTATTTACTGAAAGTTTAAAAGATAAAAAGTTTGATTATTCCATGATAAATCCAGGAGTTTATAATAACTTGGATATTTTCTGGCCAGATTTATGGTTTTATTCTTACCGTAGAATTGGCGAGAGAATGGTAATTTTGAAAACTCTCGATACACATCTTTGGCCTCCATATGCTAGTGGATTAAAAATCGCAGGAATGACAATTCTTACTGACGGGAAATTAAAGTTGATACTTAAATTGAAATGGAATGCGTTTTAGTTCTTTTCTTGATTATTAACATGTAGGTAATTAATATGACTGCTTGGAAGAGATTAGAATTTGTTGACTTCCTTAGGGGAGTAGCTGTTATCCTTATGTTAATCTATCATGTATTTTTCGACCTTAGTTACTTTAATAAGATAAGCTTGAATTCTCTATTTTGGTATTTCTTTCCAAGGTTTATAGGTGGAATGTTTATCTTTATTTCTGGGATTTCGCTTACATTGGCTAGGAGGAAATATGGCAAAAGATTGCTTGTCGCGAGCGTAAAGAGAGGTATTAAATTCTTTTGTCTAGGGTTGCTAATAACCATTATAACACTTCCAACTCGATGTTATGTAAGGTTTGGGATACTTCACTTCTTCGGGATTGCGGTTATTTTAGGGAGTTTCTTTTCAGCATTCAGAGTTCTTTCGTTACTTGCTGGTTTTGCACTAATTTTAACGGGTATAACAATCCAAAATGTTGGTGTTGCTAACAAATACGCATTCTGGTTAGGCTTTAAACCCAAAATTTGCATGCTTGACTATTATCCTCTTCTTCCCTGGTTTGGGTTTATGTTAATAGGAATCGCAATAGGTAATTCTCTAAATCTCGACCTTAAAATTCCAAAAATTTTAAGACCAATAACTCTCCTAGGGAGGAAATCTCTTTTAATTTATTTAATACAACATCCATTGATTTTATTGCTAATGCAGGCATATTATGGAGATGTTTTTGAACAGATAGCATCTATGGTTTTAACTTTTTGGTCAGACTAAAAGGGCTTAATTTAAATTTTTCTTACATAATTTTCAACTGATGAGGAAAAAAAGAATTTCACTTACTATTGAAAAAGATCTTCTAAGAAAAGTCGATAGTTTAATAGATGGAATAAAGTTTAGGAATAGATCGCAAGTTGTAGAATTTTTGCTTAGAGAGGCTTTAAAACTAGAAAAAGTATCCAAAGCTATTATACTTGCAGGAGGAAAGAAAGAAAAGTTGCTTTATAAGGATACTTACAAACCGCTTTATAAAGTAAAAGGCAAACCACTTATTCTCTGGATCTTGGAAAAGCTTAAAAAGGCAAACGTTTCGCAGATAACGATCGCTGGAGGCCCTATAACAGATCAGGTATTTAAACTTGTTGGAGACGGCTCAGAGCTAGGCTTAAGCATTTCTTATATTCGTGAAAAGGAACCACTTGGAACAGCTGGAGTAATAAAGAAGATTGCGAATAAGCTAGATTCTACATTTTTTGTTATTTATGGTGATGAATTTTTTGATTTTGATCTAAAGGAGATGATAAATTTCCATAGATCTAACAGATCTCTAGCGACTATTGCCATAGCAACAACCCATTTAGAAAAGTCAAAAGACTTTATCAAAATTTTAGGTAATAAGGTAGTAGGTTTTACAAGTCCCGCAAAAGAGACGAGAAGTTTTTATGTAAGTGCAGGTGTCTTTTTATTCGAACCAGAAGCTTTAAAATTCTTTCCAGAAAAAGGTTGGATAGAGAAGGATGTTTTGCCAAGGTTAATTCGAAGCGGTAGGGTTTATGCATTTACTTTTACTGGCGAATGGTTTCATCTCGAATAAGTAGTAAGAAAAATTTTTAAGTAAAGTAATACAAAGTAATACTTAATGTTACAAAATAATATCTCCTATAAAACTTCTGTGGCCCAAAAACCTACTATTCTGGCTCTATTTGATTGGGACGGGTGTATGAGCAAGTTTGATTTGGGAAGGGATTTTCTAAGCGAAGATGTTTTGGGTCTAAGTAAGGAAGAATTTGAAAGGAGAGTCATGGACATGCGTCAGCAACCCTTTGCCTTTGATCCCTACTATACGAATGGTAGTTATAGTTCAGGTGATGAATTAGCAATTATGTTGATCGAGAAAGGAGCTTACAAGGAACGTGTGGTAAAAATTGGTATGGAAAATTTAAAAAAATTAGAACGTGAAGGTTCTGAAATTCTAAGAAAAGGGGCTAAAGAAGTGGTAGAAACTATTAGCCTGTACGGAAAACCTGTAATTTCATCAGCAGGAATTAAAGATCTACTACAACCAATAGTAAGGCGATGTTTTCCAAATTGTGATAACATAGTAGTTATTGGAACTGAAATTCTAACAGACGAGAGAGGTCGTTACGTTAGTATAATCAAACCGAACGGACAGGCCAACAAACCGAATAACTTATTACATGAGTTAAACAACGGTTATCCTTTGCTTATAGCTGTAGGAGATGGTGTGACAGATGAGGAACTATTTAAGGCTGTAAAGGAGAGAGGAGGATTTACAATTGGCATGGGTAATAGAATTAAAGGGGATATAAACTATATGGGTGAAGATTTTTGGGGGGTTGGTGCAGCTATAGATATGTATGCGATATTTGCTGGTTTTCCCTTGCCTTATCTTCATAAGACAATTTACGATAATCAAGAAGAAATGGAAATGGGAAGTTTTAGACCATATTCAGTAGCTGGAAGAAAAGTTTACCAACTTATAAAAAGCTATTTTTGAAGTTGAAATATGATAATTAGCTTTGGAGAACTCCTTGTAGATATGATAAAAATTGGAGATGGGTTTCATCCATTTCCAGGGGGTGCTCCGGCAAATTTTGCAGTAGGTTGCTCAAGATTAGGTAAGAAAGTTTATTTGATAGCAACGGTTGGTAACGATTATTTCGGCAAGATGCTTCTTCAGAAGATGGTTGAGGAAAAAGTCGATATAAGTTGCGTAAGAATAGAGAATTTTGCTAGAACTACTTTAGCTTTTGTTACTTTAGTAGGAGGCAAACCAAGCTTTTTCTTTTACAGAGGAGCAGACAAATTTATACTTGAAGACCAAATCCAAGAAGAACTGTTTAAGAAAAATAAGATTTTCCATTTTGGTTCGCTTTCGTTAACAGACGTTCCGGTTAGAGAAACTTTGTTTTATGCTTTAGAATTAGCTAAGAAAAATTCTTTAGAAGTCTCTTTCGATCCAAACTTTAGAGAAGATTTATGGAAGAGCACATTTAACAATTATTTGCTAGATGCTTTAGAATACGTCCACATTTTATTACCATCTGTTTCTGAATTGGAATACATAGGAGAAATTTTAGGATTAAAGACTAAAGACCTAAATGACTTGTTAGATGAAATTTGTTCCGCTTTTCGTTTGAAGCTGATTGCTGTAACTAGAGGAGAAAAAGGTTCTTTACTCTTCAAAGGAAATCTTATAGAACAGCCTGCTTTTAAGGTTAAAGTTGTAGATACAACTGGAGCTGGAGATGCTTTTGCAGCAGGCTTGATAGTAGGGAAGCTAATGGGTTTTAAAGAAGACGAATTACTTAGGTTCGCTAATGCTTGTGCAGCAATCTCAATAACAAAATATGGTGCTATGAGTGCTTTGCCAACTATAGATGAAGTTAGAAATTTTTTGTTGAGCAATAAAGTTTAAAACTAGCTTTTAAAGTTTATTATTCATGAAAGTATTGCTTTTACACTGCGATGAGTTTTCTTATGAAATAGTAAAGAAAGAAGTAGAGATTGCTGAAGAATTTAAAGAAAGGAAAAGAATCTTAAAGGATTTGGTAGTAGCCTTTGTCTGTGTAGAAGAAAGAGATTCGGAAGAGGTGGTTGATAGCGTTTCATTAGAAATAACAAAAGTCTGCGAAGAAGTTGGATGCGATAAATTATTAATATACCCTTACGCACATCTAAGCAACGAATTAGCTTCACCAAAAAAAGCTCTTAACCTCATAAATTTGCTTAATGAGAGATTAAGTCAAAGATTAAAGGTAGAGAAAGCTCCTTTTGGTTGGATAAAAAAATTTTCGTTAAAACTTAAAGGACATCCTCTAGCGGAGCAATTTAAAAGTTTTGAGGGAAAAAAGTTGATAAGACCAAAAGCACTAGAGGAGGAGGAAAAAGTTAAGTCGGAATGGTTTATACTTACTCCAGAAGGAAAGCTCTTTCCAATTAAATTAGAAGGGAATAAGATTGTTGGTTTTGATTTCTCGAATTATGAAAATCTAGAGAAATTCGCCCTTTATGAGATGAAAAAGATAAGGAAAGTAGAAAAAGAACCGCCTCATGTAAGGCTTATGAGAAAATTAGAAATTGCAGATTATGAGAAAGGAAGTGATCCAGGAAATTTGAGATGGTATCCAAAAGGCAGATTAATTAAAAACTTGCTAGAGAGGTGGATAACAGAAAAAACCATAAAATTTGGTGCTATGGAGGTAGAAACTCCAGTTATGTACGATTTTGCTCATCCTGCCTTGGAAAGTTATCTAGAAAGGTTTCCAGCGAGACAGTATATAGTCGAGTCTGCTAAGAGAAAATTTTTCTTAAGATTTAGTGCATGTTTTGGACAATTCATGATGAAATCGGATATGATAATTTCCTACAAACATTTACCTTTAAGGATGTTTGAGTTAACAAGATATGCTTTTAGATTGGAAAAAAGAGGTGAATTAACTGGTCTTAGAAGGTTAAGGGCGTTTACTATGCCAGACATGCACACCTTGTGTAAAGATTTAGAACAAGCTAAAGAAGAGTTTAGAAAGCAATTTAACTTTTGCAAGGAATGCTTAAAAGACCTAGGATTAACAGAAGAAAATTACGAGACTGCTATTAGGTTTACTAAAGATTTTTGGAAGGAGAATAAGGAATTCATAATAAACCTTGTAAAAGATTTTGGAAAACCAGTTTTAATAGAAATGTGGAATTTTAGGTACGCCTATTTTGACCCAAAATTTGAATTTAATTTCGTAGACGCTTTGAACAAGGCAAGCGCGCTTTCTACAGTTCAAATAGACCATGAAAATTCAAAGAGATTCCGTATTTTTTATGTTGACGAAGATGGTAAAAAGAAGAATCCTCTAATTCTGCATTGTTCCCCTTCTGGTGCTTTAGAAAGATGTATTTATGCTATTCTTGAGAAGGAATACATGAAATCGCCTGAACATGCTACATTTCCTTTATGGCTCTCCCCTATCCAAGTAAGGTTATGTACAGTTAGCAAAGAATTTGTTGATTTTGCATTGGAGATTGCCGAAAAATTAATAAAAAATAGGATAAGAGTTGATGTAGATGATAGAGATTTGACTGTCGAGAAAAAAATTAGAGAGGCCGAAATGGAATGGGTACCATTTATAATAGTTGTAGGTAAAAAAGAAGTTGAAAGTGGAGTATTTAATGTCAGAATAAGAAAAGAAGGTAAACTAGTTAAGATGAAATTGGAAGATTTAATTAGATTTATAAGAGAAAAAACCGATGGATTCCCCTTTATTAAGCTTTCTTTGCCTGTATTGTTAAGTAAAAGACCTAAATTTGTTGGAGCAATTTAGTGCTAAATTAATTTAGATTCCTGGCTAGGTTTGTTTGACCATTATGCTTATAAAACTTTCTTTTAAAAAAGTAAAATTGGTGGTGATATGCACCAATATCACTATCTGAAAAAGAGAGAAAATGTATTAAAAAAGTTTTAAAAAGAGCTTTTAATAAAAATCAGTTGATAATACTCTTTGCTGTTGCTTCAAATTTCGAATTTACAATTTCCAGCTTGTTAAGAAGGATAAGTAAAGCTTTTAATAGACCTCTTTCAACTTTAAAGGCTAATGCAAAAATATTAAGAGAACTTGGTCTTATTAAGTTTGGGAACTCAAATCCTGCTAGGCTTACAAAGGCTGGAAAAGTTATTATCTTCTTGCTTAATGACATTGAAGGTGAGATACGGAACCATGATTGGCGCTAAAGATGGTTTTCAAATAACTGGGTGAGAGGATGAGATACCTAAATTCAGTACGCGAAATGCAAAAGGCAATAAAATCACGAGAGGAACTCATTTACAGAGCCGAGAGGTTCATTCTTTCCTTATTTGGAGAAGATACTCTAAAGCTAGCTTACGAAATTGCAGATATTATTAAAGATATCTCATTAGGTTTTGCCAGGCAGATAGCAACTCCAAACCTTCAGCATTACTCGTTGTTTTTGGTTACCGAACAACAAAATATTAATTTAATCAGTCTACAATGGTTAGGCGATTTAATGAGTTTACATACACTTTTCAAGAGAGCCTATGTTGTAGTACCTTTCATTTACAGATGTAGAAAGGGAGATTTGGTTGCTAGGAATTTTTATTTTCTGGAAGGAAAAGACTTATGTGAGGTAGATGGAGAAAGACTAGACTGTATTTCAATCCCCACATATAAACTCCGAGAGTTTTGCATTTCACACTTCAATCGGATAGCTCCAGAACTCACCAGTAGAATTTGGGGATACTGTTCCAACTCTTCATCTAAATGTCTAAAAATAGAAGAATTCCATGCCTTATTGCGAAGAGAGATAGAGGGTGGCAATCAAAAAGTAATAGATCTTACTCCGTATTTCGAAACAGCCGCTGCTGAGGCTTTAACACATGGCGCACTGTGGATCCCAGGTATACGCGAAACTCAACTTAGAATTTCGCTTAAGGGAGATACACGCTCTGTACCCAAAAGGGTTATTCGTCGTATGCAATTACTTCGTATGATAGACGAATCAGAAGGAGTTTCTCCGCAAATTATCCGTCATGTTAGCGGGCAGTTTGTGTACATAGCTCTATTTATCTTACAAAACCTCGAGCCGAACCTAATACTAGCAGTGACCGATTGGAGACGAGATCCTTTTTCTATCCGAAAGAGGTATGAAATAGCTGTCGATTTTCTGAAATCCGAAGGGGGGTTAAAGGAACCATTGCAATTTTGTTTACCAACTCTTGATGAGGAAGATGAGTTAGCAGTGCCTGTAAAAGGTATGGAAGCAAAAAAGGATTTGGTAGTTCCTCTCAGAAGGGTAGAACCAAAAATGAAAATTTCACAGTTAAACACAAAATCCATCCTGAAAATGAGTAAGGAGGTATTAAGATGCATTTGACTATTACTGTAATCAAAGAGTTAGAAAAGTTTGCCCCTCGACTGCTTGGAAATGAAAAAAAGGCAAGAAAATTTCTTGAAAGTTTACTATCTTTGATGGGCATTGACTATCAGCTCCAGAAATTTAAAACAAGAATTTTATTCAGTAAAATCTTCTATTTAAGGGTTGATGGTGAAGAAGTTGAATGTTTACCGACAGCTTTTAAGAGTGGTAGAATTCAAGAAAAAAATTTAATAAGCTCAATGGCAGTGAGTGGAGAGTATTATGAGGAAGAGAATATAAACTTCAACCCTTATTCAAGTCAAATATCACTCGCAACTTTTTACAGAGCACCATCTTTAGCTATTAAAAGAAAGGATATAATCAAGGTGATAAAGGCCGAAGAAATAGACGGTAAAGTAAGGGTTATACCCAAAAGTCATACATCTGCTAATATTTTAGTAGGAAACCTAAAAAAACCAAGGAATATATTGATTGCACATTATGACAGTATACTGAATGGAGCCGCCGATGATGCAGCGGGGGTTGCTCTTTTGTTTGAAAATATAAAGATTAAATCTAACCTCAAAAAGAACTTGTTCGTTATCTCTGGATGTGAAGAACTTTCTTACGATAAACCAATTTACTGGGGAAAAGGTTATAGAATTTTTGAGGAAGAGTTTCATAGCGTTTTACGACTGGCTAAAAGAATAATTATCGTTGATATGGTAGGTTTAGATAGACCGATTTTGCTAAAAAGTAAGAAAATCTGTAGACTGGCATTTCCTATTAAAGATACAGAGCTCTGGAGAAAAACATTGGTTTTAAGCTCTTCAGGGAACAAATGGAAGGAAGTCTACCATACTAGGCTTGATACAATAGGGAACATTAAAAAAAGGTTTTTAGAAAAAGCTTTGCGACTAATCCTAAGATTAATAAAATGAAGATATTTTTCATAAAGACCAGTTGTTTTTTGGTTTTAAGGACGCTAGGAATCGAAGATGTTAGTCAGGTTCTTGACGACCTAAGCAAGCATTAAAAGTTATTTAATACCTTTCTTTTTCCAGAATATAACATCGTTTTCTATTTTTTCTATACTAAATTTTAACATACTAAAGATCCTATTGGCTGCAGGAGTTTTTGATATGTGCGTTTTTACTTTGACATCTCTCCCCGAAGAAACATAAAATG
>Ga0190367_1000084_pt1 | contig 70218 bp, 75 predicted proteins | sample 4872181011_MG_FD_171838 | JGI IMG/M metagenome (GOLD analysis project Ga0190367, IMG submission 171838) | Hydrothermal vent microbial mat bacterial communities from Southern Trench, Guaymas Basin, Mexico - 4872-18-10-11_MG | ecosystem: Environmental > Aquatic > Marine > Hydrothermal vents >...
CTTTCTGGTTAGGGAAGAAAAAGTTATTTTTTAATGGCAAGGAATTGTGGGCATAGGCCTATTAAGGGTAACTTTTTAAAGTTTTGTTTTACCGCATCTTTGGTAAGCCAAACAATACCATTCGTCGCAGGGTCATACACAATATAGTAATTGTCTTTTGTTAATCCTAGGGGAACCATCCAGTGGGGTGTGCCAAGGACACCTTTTACGGCGAGCTCTTCTATATGCGATTTCTCGTTAAAGAATAAAGCAGTAATTGCTATTTTAGGATCACATATAAGCTTATCAAATTTCTCGTAGAATTCATCTTCATTTCTAATAGCGATTATTTTATCTTTGTGTCTATTAAATAATGTTTCATAGGTTTTTTTGGCGCCAGATTTAAACTTTTTTTCTTTGTTATTGGGAATATTCTCAAACTTAACCATTACCTCAAGTATTTTCTCATTTAGTGTATTAATCTTTATTTCCTCACTAGAAGCTAAGTAGTATAATCCGAGTATGCGGTCATAAAAGCCCATTTCAGAAAGCAAATGAAGAAATGAAGGTCCTAGGAGCAAAACTGATGGACGTAAACTGCCTAAGACAAGCGATGCTATCTCCATTTCCTTATCATTTGGTGCATTTGAAACTATGCTGGCAAATGCCGCAGGTCCGCATGTATAACTTGTCGTTTGGCTAACAAGGAATAGATAACTAGAGGCAGCATTTACTATAGAATATGTCGGAATATCTTTTAGCGATATTTCCTTTTTTTGAATCATTATTCCTCACCAAAATTACAACACAGATGCAATAACATAAGCAATTAAAATGAAAATAAAAAAGAAATTAAAATACGTAATCAAGATATTATTTTTAGTAAACTGTCAATTTCTTTAATTAAAGATTGTTTCTTATCAGCTTCAATTTCTACTTGGTCTAATGCTTTCTTGAAAGTGTCCTTATGAATCCAAGGCTCTGAGCGTGATATAAGTGCTATACCACGGTTCCAGAAATATTCGAAAATATGGTCTGCTTCCCTTGAAAGTATGTCTGAGAATATCAGTATGCCCTTTTCTCCTGACAGATCTATTAGAAGTATATCCGTAGGATCTATTAAGAATATATTTAAATCTGGGTGATCAGTGAATAGAATCTTTATTTCCAGTACACCATTTTTTAGTAGTTCTCTATCTTTGGTTATGATATCCCTAACGAATTTGAGTATCTTAGTGAAGTCACCAAACACCTTATCAGGTCTGTCTCTTCTGAAATCTATGATATATTTCAGATGGATTTTATCTTTTCCTATCAAATCAAGAATTTTTTCATGGAGTTCACGGAATTCCTCACGAGCCGGTATTTCTTCTATAGTCCATGGAAAGAATAATGTAGATTTAACAGTTATGCGTGCATGTGTCTGGGCTGCCTTATACATTGAATCAAGTTTAGTTTTATATACCTCTACACTATTATCTAAGCAGAGAAATGCTTCTAAGCTCGGATTAAACTTTGCTTCCATGTTGCTCATACTTTTTCACCTAAGCTCAATAAGCGTTCTAATCAAGTCATAAGCATCATAATCGATTTTGTTAGCACTAATAATCTCAATTCCATATCTCCAGTATTCATCATATAGTTGCTCAATAGCTCTACAAGTATCAGCACTAGATCCCTTCATATAAAGAGCTGGGCCCATTCCAAAGGGCTCTCCTGTCTGTGGGAGACCAAGAAGTGCGCCGATATATTTCCCGTCGGCTTTAACTATGAACAAGCTAATGTTTGGAACATTTTTAACCACTAAGTTTTTAAGGGAACTAGGAATGTTACCCATATATTTATACTTACATATAAAGTTAAGAGCTTTTCTTATAAGTTCGCCCGATTCAACAAGAATAGCAACATTAAGTTGTGTTCTCGATGAGTATTTCTTTTCCCTTAACTTGTCTATACGCATTTTTGCAGTCTTTCTTATTATATCCTCTTCAAAAGTCAGTAATAGATGGTTAAATCTTACGTGGATACCCGGTGGTGGATCCTCTAGCAGACTTTCTAGAGCATCTAAAAAGGTTTTTCGTGCGGGATCCTCTCCAACTCGATGGCTCATCAAAGCCTTTACCTCAATTCTGTTCTTCGCCCTAATCCTAGCTCTTTGTATGAGTAACACCGCTTGTTTAAAATTATCACTTAGTGTTCTCTTGTAAATTACTGGTTTTAAATAATCAGGTAGTTTAAGAATGAACCTTAAAGCAACCAATCCTATTAGGATTAGTATTAAAGCTAGAAGCTCATTTCGGAATATGTACACAAAAATCATTACTAATGCTAAGAAAATAAGGTTTATGATAATCTCCTTAATTCGACTACTTATACCTTCCTCTTCGGGCATGACAAGCCACCTATTTAGTGTACCAGACAGAGCGTGTTTTAACGATGAATAATCCTATATTTTGTTTATAAGGAGAATAAATAACTATTCGATAAATAAAGATATCAATATAAGATGTTTATATAAGTATATACGCTAAAGTATTTTTCTTGATGCTTATTTGGTTGAAGCTCATGTTAAACTTACTATTTCTCTCTTAAAATGAGCGTTTTTATGGGATCTTTCCTTTGATTATTTCCTTTAATTATAGGAATAAATCCAATCGACAAGATAGGAATCAGGTAGATAAACACTAGAGATTCTTTAGGTAAATATTCTATGGATTTAAAAACTATATGCTTCCTATTAGTGGTAAGATGTGGTTATGCCTATGTTCCTAGAACTATCATGGCTAATACCAGGATTATTATTTATCGTTTTACCCCTCATTCTTATCCTCGAGTATAAAAAATCGTATCTAGGAGCAATACTCTCAATAATCGCGGGGGTTATCTCGACGATTCTTTCGATCGGCGGCCTCATTGAGGTCTTAGGAGGATATGAGCTGCCTCCAAACGCCCTGAGGGTCACGTGGCTTAAGTATGGGGACTTAGAGATATCCTTCGGGATACTTGCTGATGAGCTCTCCATGTTCATGGCTTTCATAGTTTCGTTTATTGGAACTCTGATACTTATATACTCCCTCGAGTATATGAGTCATGATAGAGAACACAGTGTGTGGGCATGGCCAAGATACTTCTTTGAGATGGCATTATTCATAGCATTTATGCTGATGCTTGTATTATCATCAAATCTACTTCAACTATTAATTGCTTGGGAAGGAGTAGGACTCTGTTCATACCTACTGATAGGCTATTGGTGGTGGAAACCTGAGGCCTCAAAAGCAGCTAAAAAAGCATTCATAACCACGAGGATAGGAGACATATTCCTATATGTGGCCACAATATATGCATTCTTCGCATTCCATACACTAGAAATTGAGGAGCTCAATGCGATAAGTGGCGGCACCGCAGGAGTAGCCTTAGGAATAATAGCGTTTTCTCTCTTCGGAGCGGCGATAGGTAAAAGCGCCCAAATACCCCTATTCACATGGTTGCCTTGGGCTATGGAAGGCCCGACAACAGTTTCAGCACTGATACATGCCGCGACCATGGTTAAGGCAGGAGTTTTTCTGGTGGCTAGGTTCTATCCCCTTTATCAGCATGCTGTGGCTATAGGTGGGGTAGAACCTCTGATGTTTGTCGCTTACATCGGTGGGCTAACAGCAGCATTTGCAGGTGTGATGGCTGTTATCAATAATGATGTTAAGGGAGTTCTAGCATACTCTACGATCTCTCATCTAGGACTTCTGATGTTAGCGCTGGGTGTTGGCGCATACTCTGCTGCTCTATTTCACTTATTGAACCATGCATTCTTCAAGGCAGGACTGTTCCTGGTTGCTGGTAGTGTTCTCCACGCTACACACGATATTAGGGATCTCCATAAGCTTGGAGGCTTAAAGGAGAAGATGAAGTGGACGATGATGCTCGCATTTATTGGTGGCTGGGCTATAGCGGGGTTCCCTATATCAGGTGGCTTCTGGAGCAAAGATGAGATACTTATAGGAACAGCGGCGATAGGCGATCCAATACTATTTGTCCTAGGCTTCATAGCCGCAATAACTGGCGCTGCATATATATTTAGATGGATAAGCCTTATGTTCTATGGAAAACCAAAAAGTGAGGAGGCTAGCCATGCGCATGAAGCTAGCCTAATAATGCTTATACCTACGGCTATCCTTGTTGTAGGGGCTATCCTATGGGGCATACCAATACCTTATGAAGGAAAACTTATTCCTATAGGCCTAATACTTGTGGAGGGTGTTGCTCACCCAATGCAGCAGATTGTCCACATAATGGCTCCTGTGGAGGGTTCTCTTCTTATCCCTAAGGAAGCAATAATGATTATTACTGTTGGAACAGGCTTTGCTTTAGCGGGTCTGATGTTTTATATTTATGCTATTAAGGGTATGGATTTCTCTAAATACAAAACGCTTATTAAGATTCAGAATTTATTCCAGCAAGGAACTATAGTGGATGTTGCGTACGATAAGTTTGCTTATAGTGTCTTTGGAGTGGGCATAGCTAAGGGATTAGCATGGTTTGACCGCAAAGTTGTGGATATGTTCTACGAGAAGATGGGGCATGATGTTTTTGGGAAACTTATTGCTAGCCTTATGGCTACCTTCGATGTCAGAGCCGTGGATAGGCTCTATGAGAATGTGCCTAACGCGATGAGAAAGCTTGGGGGTATCTTCGCTAAGATGCAGACTGGACACACGAATACATACATAGTAATTTTTGTTATAGGAATGATATTCATAATGTGTCTATTTATAGGAGAACTCCTGGGACTTGGAATAATAAGTCTTCTGCTTGGGTAAACTATAGGATCTCTGATTTTCCCTCTATTTTGTTTTGGCTAACATTATAAAAAATGTTTCTCTGCAGTACTATGCTATCTATCCGCGGTAAATATCTTGTAGCTATAAATCTTTTTTCTTAGGATTAGACGGGTTCAAATGATATAATGTTGCTCACGAACTATAATTATTTAGTAGAGGAGATCGTAGTATGATCGGCATTATTGAAGCAATACTACTTATAATACTGCCTCTTGTACTGCTGGCCATAATCTATGCCATGGGCAGGGTTGCGAAGCGGAAGACAGGGCGTGAGCCCTTCGTCAGCGGCCATAAGTTTCCCAGTATATACATACCGTATAAGCCATGGTGGCTTTATTACATTGCTTTCTTCATTCTCTGGGATATAGTAGTGATATTTATTCTGTTTATGGCAGCGGAGGTAAGCATATACGTGATAGTATCCTTGGCGATACTGATAGTGACAATGACCGCCTACCCCATAAGAACTCTTAGGAGGTGAAAGTTTTATGTTTGAGGAGATCATGTTCGGCATTGAGGTCATAGTCTGGACATTCGTAGTAATCTTCATAGCGTTTCTAACAGAGTGGTTTTATAGAAAAGTAATTGCACATATGCAACACAGAGTTGGCCCAAAACTTGCAGGTAACATCGGAATACTACAACCAATAGCAGATTTCATAAAACTTATGAGAAAACATCAACTCTCTCCCGAGGGAACAGACGATTCTCTCGTTGACTTCACAGTGATATTTGGTTTATGGATAATGGTAATTCTTACAATGTTCCTACCAATATTCGGGACTGAGGGGCTCATAGGTTTTCATGGTGATGTGGTTCTTGTACTAGCATTGCTAGCAATAGCAAGCCTTGTATACATAATAACGCCATATCTGTTTCCCTCACCATACCCAACCATTGGTGCTGGAAGAAGAGCGGAGCTCTACTTGTCATATGAGATACCTATGTTCCTGGCGTTTGCTGCCGTCATCTTTGTTGCGGGCTCCCTCAAGATAAGCGATATTATCTACGCAGTAACTATAGTTAAGGGTGGTATTCCTGCAGGAATTCTTCTGATCCCTGCGCTAATAGTTGCAGTAATAAGCAGCATGGCGAGACTTAAAAAGATACCCTTTGATATACCAGAAGCCGAAACTGAGATTGCTGGTGGCTGGGAAGCTGAGCTCGTGGGACGAAGATTAGCATTTTTCAATCTCCTCACAGACATGAAACTTTTCACGCTGAGTGGTCTAATAACAACATTCTTCTTAGGAGGCCCATTAGGACCCATGTTTGTGGTAAGTGGGCTGGAATGGCTTCTTGTTCCTTTCTGGCATTCATTCTGGTTCTTCTTAAAGACAATAATCATTATCTATGTAATTACAGCGATTTCAGCAGCTACAGCACGTTTCAGAATAGATCAGGTTCTACGTATCTTCTGGAACAAGCTCCTGTCTCTAAGTATAATTCAGATAGTAATACTGCTGGTTTGGTGGGGTCTATGATCGGATTAGAAGAAGCAATAGTATATATATTGGGAGCAGGCCTAGTTTTATTCATCGCTTTGACCATCGAAGCTAAGAAACTTTATAGGATGCTAATATACTTTATGGCTTCCAACCTATGTCTACTGGGCATACTTGGAATCTACAATCTTTGGATAATCGGTGGGTTTATCCTATTGGTAAATATAGGTGTTGTCGCGATATTTGTGTTCCTAACGCTGATAGTTGGTGAGAGGGTGGAGGAGGAATGAGTTGGAGGACGGTTCTCGCCGTAATACTCTCAGTAATAACATTTGGACTGATAGTTTGGGTGCTTAGCTACCTACCTACACTTGGGCTCGCCGCCAAGGAGTTTGTGTTTGAGCAGTTCAGACAAGTCATCTGGAGAGAATACGGAATAATAATAGTGTTGATTTCCATGATAACAAGCATAGTGCTTATAGTCTCTGTCTTCGCAATGAGAATAGCGGAAATAGCAGAAGCTAGAGGTGGTGAGGGATGATCCTAACATTCCTAATAGTGGTATCGATATTGGTAATAATCCTAGGACTCTACGGCCTAATGACGAAGAGAAATCTCATCAAGATGTTTATAGCTATAGAGATAGTCTTCTTCGGAGCGATGATACTAATAGCTATACTAGCACTAATAGCGGTGAATCCGATCCTGACCCAATTCTTCGTTCTGATAATAGCACTAGTAGCAGCGCTCGAGGAAGCCGTGGGAGTAGGTATAATCTTAGTAATTAAGAGAGTGACTGGAACCATAGATGCTGATGCTCTAGCACAGCTTAAAGAATAGCTTTTCTCTTTAGTCTTTTTATTTTTGGTGTTTCTTAGAATAGGACTACAGATACATCTAATTTTCTTAGAATTTTACTATACTATTAGATTAGTTTACTTTGCCTTATGGATACTGGTTATGGTGCCTATATGAATATTGTAGAGGAGTACAGCTTTGGTAGAATAAAAGTTAGTGGCAAAATCTTTAGTCGCGACCTAATAATATTTGTCGATGAGATATATCCAAATTGGTGGCGTAAGGAAGGACATAGCCTCTGCGTGGAGGATCTTAAGGTTCTTTTGAGGAAGAAGCCAGATATACTTATTATAGGTACTGGATATTATGGCGTTATGAAAGTTCCGCAGAATGTCATAGAATTTCTGGAGAGGCAGGGAATGAGAGTAATCGTAGAGAATACCCAAAAGGCTGTTGAGATATACAACAAATTAGTTAGTGAAGGCAAAAATGTTGCTGCGGCACTTCATCTAACTTGTTAATCTCTGAGTCGGATTTAATATTCAGATTTTAATATATTACGTCTTAGTGTGATGATGCTGGCCGTTTCTGATATGTGATGAGAGAACACCCGTCTGACATTTTTAAATGGAGTTTATATGACAAAAAGCAATGTTGTAGGGGATGCCGATGAGTCTAATTCTTCTCATAGTGAGTGCAATATTAATAGTCCTCGGCTCATATTTAGCCTCGAGTATCGCTGAGGCTCTTCAATTCCAATATAACGATGCGTTCATAGCTGGATTTATCGCACTACTGCAGACTCTTCCAGAATACGCATTTGTTGTTCTTCTCACATTATCTGCGGAGCAATACGCATATGGGTATGCTTTGGTCTCAATAATAGGTGCGAACATAATGCTAATAGCCTTAGGATTTCCAATGATAATGTTTATCGCTCTGCTAACCAAGTGCAAGGGGGTGTGGAAAGATAAAGCACTGGATCTGATGAGGGAGAACTCTGTTGAATCGATATTTCTGGCTCTCTCGGGGGGATACATGATATTCATAGGGCTCAAGGGCTACATAGATCTGGTAGATAGCCTTATTTTGATAACAATGTTTGGGATATACATCTACATAATAACGCGTCTCCCACCAGAAGTTGAAACGGAGGAGCCACATAGACTAGCTAGGTTTTTTATTAACCAGAAGATGCTATCTTTCGTAGCAATAATTATTGGTGCTCTAGTAATATGGCTTGCAGCAGAAGTGTTCACTGAGGGAATCCTCGAATATGCCCGAACATTTGTTGTTTCGGGAATAATTCTGGCTGGGATACTGATGCCCATCGTCTCTGAGCTTCCCGAGAAACTAACAGCATATATTGCAGCAGCTAGGAATGAGGATATGGCGAGGCTGGGGGTCACCAATTTCATTAGTTCGAGAATAAACAATGGAACGCTCCTAATAGCCTCTATGTTTCTAACTGCTTTCATTGCCCATGGGGCAACCCAAGTAGTTATAAATACACCTGACTTTCCATTCCTTGGAAGACTTATGGTGATGGCGGGGATTCTGTCGATTTTGGGGGCATTTACAACGGTTGATCGTAGAATAACTGTGGTCGAATCCATACTGCTATTCGCTTTGTATGTAGGTCTTATTCTAGCGTTGCTTGACCCTGGATATCTTGTCTATATGGATATACTTATGGTGCTACTAGCTATAGCGATACTGTTTGACGCAATAATAACGAAGAGAATGTATTGGATAGGGGATATTAAACATACATTGTCGTTATTAAGGCGAGCTAAAAAATAGGGGATTGCTTTGCCGTTTGAGTCTCAAAGAGGAAAATCTATCTTCTTTTTTGTACCCGATGTACTATATAGGCTATTATATCTTTTTTAGTCAATATAGTAAGAGGTATTCTTTGTCAAGCTGGTTTAGTGTGTAGGTGTGTAATTTGGGAGATCTTATACCCCCCATAGAAGAGATCACCCCCGAAAAATTCAAGATTGCTTTTCGGAAGATCCTAGAATTCAAGAGAAAGGTTGGGTTTAGGCCCTACTTGGATAATCCTCCCGACATTTTTGAGAGGGCTAAGCTTTATGGCAATCAATATAAGAATGGATCTTGGGGGTGGGCATCGAATATCTGGCATAGATCAGCCGCAAACACTGTAGTAATAAACAGTAATGATGAACTTATGCATGAACACAAGATACTGCTGGTTAGAGTCCTAGAACACATATTAGCCCAAGGACCGCTAATAAAAGTAGATGGCTACCAAGGGAAACCAGGAAGTGTGGCTCAGATGCACGTTCGCTTGTGGTGTGACCCTCAGTTCCCAGATATCGCCTATAGATGGTCGCAACTAGTTTTTCCTGCTCCTCCCAATGAGGAACCCGATGTGGAGATATTCCATATACCACACTATCTAAGAAATCCATTCATACCAGGAACAAATAGGCTGCTGATGGTGATGCGTTTTCCTCATCACGGCTTCACAATAATAACAGCAACGAGCTATCAGGGAGAAACAAAGAAAGCCGCTTTGTCTCACTGGATATACCATGTCTATAAGAGAGGAGGGACGGGTGAGCACGCTGCACTGAAAGAATTCACTATTAAGACTGTTGATGGTAAAAAACGGAGAGTGGTCATGGCGATATGGGGGCTTACTGGGAGTGGGAAATCGACCCATGGACTATATATTTTCACGCCAGAAATTGCAAAGAAATACGTAGAGAAATTTGGTATAAACCCCCTTGAATTCATTAGGGATCAAGTCATAAAGAATGATGACATAATAGCTATATTCGAGGACAAAGTTATTGGGTCGGAGAGAAACTGCTGGACAAAAACAGAGGATCTTACTCCCGAGCAAGTAGCCATGTGGAGAGCGGCCACAAGCAGTAGAGCTCTACATGAGAATACTGAGCCGAATCCAGATGGTCATCCCGGATTTGAAGGGAAAGTATATCAGTATTTTGGTATGCCCAATAAGAACTCCCGGAGCGTCGTGTACCTTGAGGACACAGGATTCTTCGACGGGGACACAGCATCAAGTGGGCCTCTCACAACAGCCGTATTTTTAAGTCCGGGATACTTTACTCAATATGCCTTTGTGAAGGTTGTTGACGTTGCACTAGCAGCGAAATTCTATGCCGATGGGCAGACAATAGGGCATCCAGCACAGGCAAAGGAGGTCGTTGGACGGATACGATATGTCGCTAGGTTCTGTCAGCCATTCACGATAGGAGTTACAGATACCGAGCATGTAGTAAGATTCTATAAGTATCTCAAGAAACGTGAGAAGAAAGGTGACCCCATAGAGGTCTTTGTTGTAAATACTACTGGGAAGATAATAGCGAAGTATAGGTGGGTCGAAAAGAGACTGGGAGACAAGACGATAATGGCTCCAGAACCGATAATGAAAGTAATAGATGGGATACCCAAACCTGTCGGTGGGACAAGGCCCAGTATCGAAGAAACAGAGTTATTCCTAATACAAGCAGTGAGGGGAGCAATAGAGTGGGAGCCTCATCCAGTATGGGGAGAAAAAGTCTTGGTGCCAAAGAAAGTTCCTGGTATCCCGGATGAAAGGCTAAGGGAGCTTTCTCCCACGCACTATGTGCCGTTAGATGAATTCAAAGCTCTACTTAAAGCGAAGGTTGAGGAGAGCAAATACTGGCTAGATAAGAATTGTCCAGGGTTGAAAGATAAACTACCGGAAGTGTATTATGCGATGGACTTCGATTATTCGTAAGAGCCGCAGGGTAATAAGTATGTTGATATGAATATACATTGCATTGAATCGTAGGCAGGCATACTGGTGTCTTGGGAGAGGAAAAATGAAGAAAGTCATACTTATAATTATAGATGGTCTCGGAGACGAAACGGCAGAGCAACTGAGGGGCACTCCGCTTGAGTATATAGCTCCAAAAGCAGAGACATTTAATATGTTTGCTGAGAATGGTCTATGTGGCCTGCTCTACCCGATAGCTCCTGGTATCGCTCCAGCAAGTGATACTGGTCACCTCTCAATTTTTGGGTATGACATTAAGAAGGAATATCCTGGGAGAGGATACTTTGAGGCTCTTGGAGCAAACATAAAGCCTAAATCTAATCAGATAGCTTTCAGAACAAATCTTGCATCTGCGATTCTGAAAAACAAAGAGCTTATTGTCATCGATCGTAGAGCTGGTAGGATCTCTGGGGAGGAGGCTGAGGAGCTATACAGAGCTCTAGACGAGAAGCTCAGGGAAAATGGGTTTCCAGCGAAAATAATCCATACTCTTGAGCATAGAGGCGTGTTGGTCATCGAGGGAGATGAATACTTAGGTGCTGTTACTGATACCGATCCACATGAAGTTGGGGCGCCTATATGTGCGTCTGAACCCTGGGAGAGGTTAAGTCCCTCCGAGAGGAAGATGGCTGAAAGAACAGCTAACATTCTAAACGAGATAACAAAACTGGCATATAACGTGTTAAATAAACATCCAATCAATAAGATGAGGGAGGAAAGGGAGCTTCCAAAAGCTAATGTGATTCTTATAAGAGGAGGAGGAATCTCAAAAACTATAATGAGTTTCAGGGAAAAATGGGGTTTCAAAGCCGCATTCGTAGCGGCTGGGGCTCTTTATAAGGGGGTTGCTAGGGCGCTAGGTATGGATGAGATACATGTTGAGGGGGCGACTGGAACACCAAAAACCAATCTCAATGGTAAGGTCGAGGGTGCTTTGAGGGCTCTGGACAAGGGCTATGATTTTGTTTTTCTTCACATCAAAGCTGCTGATAATCTGTCGCATGATAAGAAGCCTCTAGAAAAGGCTGATTTTCTGTTGCGTATAAACCACGCACTGAAACCGATTCTTGAAATAGAAGACACGGTTGTTGTTATTACCGGAGATCACACGACATCCAGTATTAGAGGAAGACATATGGGTCTCCCCGTCCCAATGGTGATATGGTCAAGGGAAGAAATGAGAAGAGATAAAGTGAAGAAATTCTGCGAATCTGCATGTGCTGAAGGTGGATTAGGAGTTCTGAGAGGCCAAGATCTTATGCAGTTGATTCTAGACTTAAGTGATAGATCAGTGGAGTACGGAACGTATCCTAGTAAATCAAAATTAGTGCTTTCTGTTTTTTAGTTGAAGAATGCATTATTCACTGATATAGGTGCTAGCTTACTAGTTGATGTGACTGTGGGGGTTGGGTCTTTCTATTAAAACATGGTTTCAAAGAGAAGGCAATGAGGCGGATGAAATTTAGCTCTTGCTAATCGAATCACAATCTTACCTTAACTTTCCTTTCAAATTCCGGTCTTCTCGCCACTCTGCGGATCATGGGGTCTGGGATTATATAATAGTCATCCCTCTTAGCGAGAACCCCATTCTTAACCAATGTGTTGAGGTAAAATACTGTTGTTGATGGCGATCTTCTTATGATTCTTGACGCTCTTGATACTGTTATCTCTCCCTCCTCAGCGCATTCCCTTATTATTCTCAGATATTGATTCACGTTTTTTCTTCCTCTAAGCAATCTGGCAATCTCCCCATATAGTATCTGAGATGTATCACTCTCGATCTCCTTCATAATCCCGCCCAGATTAATTGATTTGTTCATTATCATTCTCCTTGTAGTTATCCTGCCAAGCATAGCTAGCCATCCAGGAAAGCCCCTAGTCGCATAACAGCTTCGTCTATGAACTCCTCAGGGACCTCAACGTCGCACTCGTTGAAGCCAGCGATTAGATATCCCTTTGCTAATCCTTCATCGAAAGGATGTAGCACTATTTCCTCTTCGATTCGTCAATAATTAGCATCAATGGTTGTCTAGCTGTTAAATGCTTTGGTGCGCTTACGAGCTTTATCTTTGCTTTTTCTTTTAGCTCAAGCGATACTCCTAGCACGGATATTCTTTTAATGCTTGAGAGAATTCTTTTAAGTTTAGATGATATAAGGATTTCCTCCAACTCCTCTTTTAGCCTCTCCAAGAAGAAATCAAAACTCTCAGTAGATGGGAATTCCCAAGCATTAATATATACTACCAAATTGCCCTTAATAGATGAAGCGACGGACCTCACAAGTGTTGTCTTTCCTGTCCTTCTCAATCCACACTGCGCATCAAGCACGAGTTTTCACGAATAACTCTAAGTTCCTCCACTCATCATCGCGATCATATATAGACTCTCTCTTTTTAACAGTTCTCGCTGCAAAAATTCCTTCAAGTAAGCATGGAATGTTCTCAACTATTTTCGACTTACTCGAATATTAATCCATTTGGGATTTTAAAAGTTTTATTCGGATTTTCGCAGAGGATTTTTATTTCTGAGGATAGATGGCGTATTATAGGCCTCCAGAACGATCTGCGGGTACTGTTCGTCTATATTTGATCAGCTTTTGATCTTTGTTTTTTCATGTGGCTACTTTATTTTCTGATTTTTATTGGTGTATTGCGTATTCTAATTTGGTTATTGTAGGATTACCATTATATGATTATGCTTGTGTTGGAGGTATATGATGAGAAAGACAAAGATAGTCGCTACTTTGGGGCCAGCATCGAGTGATTATGAGGTAATGAGGAAACTAGCTGTTGAAGGGGTCGATGTATTTCGTCTAAATTTTGCGCATGGGGTCCTGCAGGACAAAGAAGAATTGATAAGTAAGACTAGAAAGCTGGAAGAGGAGCTTGGAAAACCCATAGCTGTACTGGCTGATATTCCAGGTCGTGGACCACGGATTGGGAATATGCCCCATGTATATCTTAGCGTTGGTGAAAAAGTGATTCTTGAGTTTGGATCGAAAATTAGTGATAACCCGCATATTATACCTGTTCCATACGAAGAACTACTGGAAACAGTTTATCATGGGGACATAATACTGTTAGCTGATGGTCGTGTTCAAGTCAAGGTGGATAGAAAGATTGGACATGAAGTTGAAGGAACAATAATCTCGGAGGGAGAGCTAAGATCTAATGTTAGCATAACAATTAAAGGTAGACCTCTCCCCTTCCCAGCCCTCAGTGAGAGGGATAAGAAATTTGTTGAATTTGCTGTGAAGAAAGATGTCGACTATATAGCATTATCATTTGTTCAAAGCAGAGATGATATATTAGAGCTAAGAAACTTCTTAGAGTCTCTTGGTGCTGATAACATAAAGATAATATCGAAGATAGAAACGAAGTCGGCGATAGATAACATAGATAGCATCACCAAAGAGTCAGATACTATCATGGTGGCGCGGGGAGATCTTGGTGTTCAAATATCTCTGGAAGACATACCATATCTAGAGAATCTATTGATAGGCAAAGCTCTTTCTTTGGGAAAACCAGTAATACTAGCAACACAAGTATTAGAATCGATGATAGAATCCCCTATACCGACAAGAGCTGAGATAATGGATATAGCTACAGCTGTTGAAAAAGGTGTTGACGCCATCATGTTGAGTGGCGAAACGGCTATTGGGAAGCATCCAGTCGAAGCGATAAAATGGCTCGTTAGAATCATTGAGCGGGTAGAAAAATATATCAAGTTTCCAAGGACGGAGCCTAAAGAGGATGAGCCGCTATATGTTAAGTTTAATAGGAGTATAGTTTCTCTCGCTGAGTATTTAAATGCCAAGATAGTAGCGTATTCAACGAGAGGCATAACAGCGATAGCTATCGCTAGATTCAGACCGAAGAGCGAGATATATATAGTAACAAACAGTAAAAAAACGCAGAGACAGCTTACACTTGTCTGGGGAGTTAAAGCTATTCTTTCAGATGGTGATGTAAAAACTCTCGAAAAACTTTCTGAGATAGTAATTAGGCATGGCTATGCCAAAAAAGGCGATTTATTAGTGTTGACGCTTGGTTGGAAACGGTTTCCCACGAATGTGCAGGAGATAATGATAGAAGAAGTCATATAAGTATCTCTAATCAACGCTTTATTGTTCCGAGCGCTCCCAATTCGGCAAGGAGTAATTTTATAATTGATATGTTCTTAGAATTAGTGGATAAAAAGTGTATGTGTGAATCAATATGTGATAATTGTAGTAGTCCGCTCATTAGAATGATGATTAGGTGATTTTGTTGACTGGATATGAGATCATATGCATAGAATGTGGTCGAAAAACAACAAATATTATTAGTTATGTATGTGAGAGATGTGGGGGTCTGTTAGATATTAGAATTGATATAATATTTGATCCTAGAGCTATTAATACTAACACCCCATCACTTTGGAGGTATAAAGCATTCTACCCATATATAAGAGAGGAATGTATCATAAGCCTAGGGGAAGGCTGGACGCCACTAATTAGGTTTGCTGACGATCTATACCTAAAACTTGACTATCTCAACCCAACAGGTTCTTTTAAGGATAGGGGTTCTACAATTCTCATATCTTCTATCAAAGATTTCGTTAAGAAAGATATGTTCATAGCTGAGGATTCCTCTGGTAATGCTGGAGCATCCATCGCCGCATACGCAGCATATGCTGGTATAAAAGCTAGAATATATGTTCCGGAAAGTGTTTCTGGACAAAAATTCGAGCAGATAAAAATCTATGGCGCTGAGGTTATAAAGGTTAGAGGAGGACGAACCAAAGTTGCTGAGGAAGCAATGAAGCCAGAACCTGGTAAGCTCTATATTGGCCACATATATCATCCCGTGTTTAGAGATGGTATGAGGACGGTAGCCTATGAGCTTTATGAGCAGCTTGGGGGCCGTGCTCCAAGCATAGTGTTCCTTCCTGTGTCCACTGGTACTCTGCTACTTGGAGTTATCGATGGGTTCAAACATTTAGTGGATTCCAATGTAATTGATGAGATGCCACTGATAGTTGCTTGCCAAACGAAGTCTGTTTCTCCATTGTACCATAGGCTTAAGGGTCTTAAGTATTCTCCTCCAGATAGGATAGAAACAGTAGCTGACGCCCTAGTAAGCACAAATCCGCCCCTACTAGATCTCATGGTCAAAAAGATGAGGGAGGTTGGTGGTGATTCCGTGGTCGTTGAGGAAGATGAGATCCTCGAAGCATATTGGGAACTTGCATCACGAGGTATTTTTGTGGAGACAAGCTCTGCAGTAGCATATGCAGCATACAAAAAATATGAGACGGATCTGAAAGGTCCAAAGGTTGTTATTCTTACAGGTTTTGGGCTAAAAACAAGGATCTATCAGAGGAACCAGAGATATTCTAATCCCTTGTAGGCTAAACGAATATAGCATCACTATTTTTGATCACCACTTTAAATGGTTTTCCGCAATATTTGAAACTTAGATGAATTCACAATAGTTCCTTTCCCTTAGTTTCTGGTAAAAGCCACACGATTGCTGACATCATAAAGCAGACAATAGATGCTGTTGAAAGTGCCAATCCGAATCCATATATCTTAGCTAGATACCCAACAAATATTGGTGATACAAAATTTATGGATCTACCTATATTAAATATGAGACCGCTCACCGTTCCTCTCACTTCGGTTGGAAACAGCTCAGACAAGATTGCCCCAAAAGCTGACCAAAAACCTGTGAAATATCCTAATCCGAAACCTATTACAAAGAAGAGGCTTATTGGAAGGGCTTCTCCTCTTATCAGCATATCGATCATGAATATGGAGAGAAGTATTAAGGCTCCTTCACCCGCTGTGAATATAGACCATGATGTCCGTCTACCAATATGATCCTGGGCAAAACCATACATTAAATAGCCCATCAATGCACCCACCTGAGTTGCAATAAGCCAAAACATGTTGTTTAGCATACTCAACTCTCCAACACGATAAGCACTCTCTAAATATGATGGTAGCCACGACCAGAAAACCCAGTAGCTAAACATTCCTAGAAAGTCCATAGTTAGTCCAATGAAAAATCTTTTTCTCAGTTCTCTATCTACAAACACATCCCTAACCTTTATTTTTTCTCTCATCAACCTAAACTTCCATATCTTAGACTCAGGAACAAAGATGCTCACAAGAACCGATAGAAGTATCGCAGGGACAGCACCAACAATAAATGCCATTCTCCAATTGCTAAAAATAACACCATTTGAAGGCCTATATGCTATCAAGAATGCTAAGAAAATAGCTAACAAAAAGCCCACTGGAAAACCACATTGGACGATGCTCACTGCTTTGCCGCGATCTCTAGAATCGACAGTCTCTGCGACAAGGGTCATACCAGAGGCCCAAGCTCCACCAACACCAAATCCAGAGAAGAGTCTAAGGATTAAAAGCTCGATCCAATTCCGAACAAAACCTATGAGAAATGTGGGTATGGAATACATAAGAATAGATACTATAAGTGTCTTTTTCCGTCCATATCTATCAGCGATGAATCCGAATAATATTCCTCCCAACCCAGATGTTAGAAGAGCAACTGAAATTATCAAAGCGCCTACAGTGTATAAATCAAAGTTGAGTTGAGATATATGTGCCATACTTCGAATAGTTATTATTAACAACATAAGATCCATGGAATCAAACATCCACGCAAACATGACTATGATCACTGTTCCTAGAGCTAATCTTAGAGGCAGACCCGGTATACTTGTATTCGCCTCCATACTGAACACCGATAGTTACATAGTAAATATAATGAGCATTAACATATATTATCCATTATGTATATAAAATGCTATATACAAAATATATAGACTGACTATAGATCAAAATAGAAATGCTTATTTTGCTATTGAAATACTAGAATTATCTCAATATTATCACATGATTTTCTGATACTTTTAGTTTGTTTTCTGAACTAAAGTTATTATATGCGAAACTATTCATATTAGCGATTCCCTATAATATTCTGTAGCTTTTACTCAGAGATAGAAGATTTGAATACTAGGGCCGATAAGCTAAGATATATTCCACAGTAGCAAAAAGCATCGCCACTAGTATATATTCTATTTTCATTAACATAAATATTAAGAATTTTCTATATTTTAATGAATAATAGTAGAGAGATAGAGTGGTTTGAGGTGTTTTAAGGTTTGGTAGAACCGTTCGACATAACTACGCTAGAGGACATGGCGAGAGCCAGCGGTGTGGATTTAATAGCTATAGTGCAAGATTATGCTGTTTCTGCTGTACTTGAATTCTTGATCAAGCAAGGTTTGACTTCTAGTCTAGTCTTTAAAGGTGGGACTGCGATAAAAAAGGTATATTTTCCTGATGCACGTTTCTCTGTGGATCTGGATTTTGATAGCATATACTTTGTGGATAACCCTGAGGATCGAAAACGTATATTTTTCAGCACGCTAAGAAGAATTATGGATGTTCCTCTGGGAAGTATAGTAGTCTATGAGGTTGAGCCTATACTATCATCTGCATGGCTTTTCTACAATGTCAAATATAGATTTTTTGATATCGAGGAAATGACGAGAATAGATATAGACTATGGCCCAGCGAAAGGAAATTTTGTGAGTATGCAAATAACTTTTGCTCCCTATAGTAGTGAGAGGCTTAGGATAAATGTGTATCCTATCGAAACAATACTTGAGCAGAAAATAATCGCTCTTTTAGATAGGACATCGGCAAAAGACCTATGGGACATATATTTCTTAGTGGTAATAAAGAATGTCCAACCAGGAAAAAATCTGAGGGAGATTGTCATGCATTATGATCCAGAGTTCAATCTGAGAAAAATATTGTTCATTATCAATGAGATTGTGTCTAGGAGTGACTTCGCCATTGTAAGAGATATCTATCTCCCAGCCAAATATAAAGATATAGATTATGACACAGTAAGAAAAGAAGTCTCTGGAATCATCGAAGACTTCTGGTGATTTTCATTACATATAATATAGCAAGTATAATATATTATGGTGAATAAAAATAGAAGCAACAAGATTTTCCACCCTAGATATACTATCACAGCTAATCTCAAAACAGCTATACGTATTCACATCCGAAGATCTCAGAAAGCTGTATGGCTGGAGCCCCATCAAAACATATCAACGGATAAGGTCCATGCTCAGAAAGGGGATTATCAGAAAGCTATGGCGAGGAACATTTATGATAAATCCAAAGCTAATACCGGGGGCCCCAAAGATCATAATTATAGATGCATACTTAAAAAATGAGTACTACATTGGTCTCTACACGGCTCTTAGATATTGGAAACTATCCGATGCGCCCCAATACCGATACCAAATATTAACGGTTAAGCGCTGGCTGAGTGGAAGGAGGACTCGCATAGAAAATCTTAGCCTAAGATTCATATACATCAATGAAGATGCTTTCTTCGGATATAGCAGATACCCATATGGTGGCGCTCTGGTTAATGTATCGGATTTAGAGAAAACAATTATTGACGCGGTATATTTCTTGGGGCGGTATGTAACCATAGAGGATCTCTGCAAGGCTCTAATACTCGCTAAAAACAAAATCAACATAGAAAAACTCATCAGATATCTCAAGCGCCTAGACCGCCCCTTTATCAATCAGAGACTGGGATTCCTACTAGAAAAGAGTGGTATGACGGAATATTCAGAAGAAATTCGGAGGAAACTAAAAATATCGAATAGATATGTATTTCTTGACCCCTATGCCCACAAGAAAGAGTACGCAAGATCGCCCAGATGGCGGATACTGATAAATAGGAAACTTCAACTATAATCACAAAGTGCATGCTATATCTAACAGAATGCGGCTATCCATAGTCTCCTTATCCTGCCTCCATAATACTCATAGCTCGAAACACAGACTCTATCTTCCTTAATATCAATAAGAGCAAAGAAACTGTGTCCCTCCAGAAAGCCTTTGTTGGAGATTCCTCCGACCTTCACAATTAGTGTATTTCTAAGCTCCGCATACTGCGGATAGGTGTGGAGGTGTCCTCCAATGTAGAGTCTGGGCTTCAATTTTTCGACGAGAAGTCTCAGAACTTTCTGTCCACATGATTTTGTTCCTCTGCATTTATCGGCTAAGCCTAGAGGCATCTCATGGGACAACACTAGATCAATCCTTCTCCCAGAGACTCTATTGATGATTCCTATAATCATACTATCACGCCAATGAGACCATTTTCTTCCAGATCCTCTATTTCCACATATACCAAGTATACTCAGACCGAAATGCTCTATGATTTCTCCCATCGCAAGAATCCTTAGACTTCCTAAGGATAAACCTCTTTGCGCATTACTAACTATAAGCTTAGGCTCATGATTACCGTAGACGCTAATACCAATCCAATTATACTCGCTCAAAAGATTAGAAACAAATCTCAAAGAATGCTCCTTAACGCCAAAATCGCCAGTTATAAGCACAAACTGTGCATCAGAGTTATACGCATATTTGAAGATTATGGATAGGGGGCGTAGATAATCGTGGATATCTCCCAAAACTAGAATTTTCATAAATGAACACCAGAGAGCACTAAGTAAATTCAGAATAGATCAGGTTGTGGTAATAATTCAGTAAAAATCAGATATGCTTAGAGTAGAAAAGAAACTATCTATATTAATAATGTAAAACTTTATAAAGTCTATCGCACTTAGTTATTTCTTAAAACTATACTTGTTTTTGTGAGGAGAAGAATTTGCGGCGTTCTTGGCAGATAAAGCTTAGAAGCGATGAACCTGGGGCTGAAGCTCCATTGGAGATGAGCTTCACGGATTCTAGAGACATATTTGATGGATGGCTCGTGTTCAAAAGAGTTCTCTTTGATAAGATAATTGACATTATTAAGGGCGAAGAAAACTACATGGCGATTCCCGCGATAATGGATGTTAACCCACCATCAGAAGAAATGTATGTTCTACCAGAGCAATGCTTTATAATAATAGCGACAGATACCCAGGGAAATCCGTATGGCTTATTGTTCGTTGTAACAGCCAGTGGTGTTGTGCTTGCTGGTGTCTGGCCAGAACCTCTCGTCGAGGTAATGAAGGAAAAGAAGGAGCTCATAAACATAATACTACATCTACTATTAGAAAAACCAGATATCTGGAAGGAAGTTTTGGTAATATTTGTTGTGGAAGAAAAACTTAGAAGAGAAACCTAAGAAATCTGCCTAAAAAGCTAATGTTGTCGATTAGAAGAGTTTTTTAGATATAGACCTAATAATCCATAAAATATCTTTTCAAATGTATTTGCCCATGTATATAGAGTCTGTATTTATTTCCTTTTCGATAATATATACTATTGAAAAGGGTGCTAAAAATGCCTTTCCGCAAAAGTATGGCAGAGATTGAGCAAGAAAGAAAACTTAAACTAATAGAACAGAGGAAAGTTCCACTTAGAAGAGGAAAAGTTTATGTCATTAAGGAGCGATGTAAGGGTTGTGGATTCTGCATTGAGAATTGTCCTTCAGGAGTCCTTGTTCGATCAGAGGATGTTAATGAGAAGGGTTATCACTACCCAGTAGTTGTTGAGGATCCCCCATTTAAGGTTTGCATAGCTTGTGGTTTCTGCTCGCTGATATGCCCAGAATTTGCGATTTATAGTGTTTTGGTGGAGCCGGAGGAGGAGAATGACGGGAGAGATTAAACCTGGAATATATTTCTGGAGCGGAAATGACGCTATAGCCGAAGGCGCGATATTTGCTGGTTGTAGGTTCTTTGCTGGTTATCCGATAACACCCTCAAATGAGGTTTCTGAAAGATTATCCTGGCGTCTTCCCCAAGTGGGAGGAATCTTCGTTCAGATGGAGGATGAAATAGCATCTATAGCAGCAATAATTGGTGCTTCTTGGGGAGGATTAAAGGCTATGACGGCAACTTCAGGCCCAGGATTCTCACTAATGCAAGAAAATATCGGTTTAGCAGTAATGATGGAAGTACCCATAGTAGTAGCAAACATACAGAGAGGAGGTCCATCTACTGGTCTTCCGACGATGATAGGAATGGGTGATGTCCAACAAGCCCGATGGGGAACTCATGGGCCGCACGAAATAATAGCTCTATCCCCCAGTACCATTCAAGAGGCGTTTGACTTAACAATAAGGGCATTTAACCTAGCTGAAAAATTCAGAACACCAGTTATACTACTTGCTGATGAGGGTCTCTCACATCTTTATGAGAGAGTGGTTGTCCCCGATCCACGTGATGTAATAATTGTTAATAGGAAGATGGCCAAGGATCCAAGAAATTACTTACCATACAAAGCCGATGATGATTTAGTCCCACCAATGGCTCCTGTTGGTGAAGGCTTTAGAATACAGACGACAGGTTTGACACATGATGAGCGAGGATATCCTGCTATAAATGCTGAGGCCCAGAATAGACTTATTAAGAGGCTCATAGATAAGATACGAAAGAGGAAACACGAAATAATAGACTATGAAATGTATAAATGTGAGGATGCGGAGATTGTGGTTGTTTCATATGGATCAGTAGCTAGGAGTGCTAAGAGTGCTGTTGATATGGCTAGAGAAGAAAAAATAAAGGTTGGTCTTCTAAAACTAAAAACTATCTGGCCCTTCCCTGATGAGGTAATTTTCGAGATGGCTAAGAAGGTCAAGAAATTTATTGTCGCTGAGGTAAATGAGGGTCAAATAACACGCGAAGTTGAAAGGGCCTCAAGGGGTCAAGCAGATGTTTTTTGGGTCGGGAATTATGGTGGTAGATGGATATACCCAGAGGAGATTCTAGATAAAATTCTGGAGGTGAGATAGATGGCTATTGTTTCTGGTCACCCAACAGAAAAATATGTGAGAATCGATAGGCTACCACATATATGGTGCCCAGGCTGTGGGATGGGAATAATATTTAATGCCTTCGCAAGAGCAATAGATGAGCTAGGAATCGACCCAAAGAAAATAGTAGTTGTTTCTGGGATAGGATGTTCAGGACGCGCAAGTGGCTATTGGGCATATGATGGTTTTCATACAACGCATGGAAGACCAATACCCTTCGCTATGGGTCTAAAACTTGCAAGACCAGATCTTCACGTAGTAGTGATATCGGGGGACGGTGATCTCCTCGCAATAGGAGGAAATCACTTTATCCACGCCGCAAGAAGAAATGTTGATATTTTGGTGATCCTAGTAAACAACTTTAACTATGGGATGACTGGTGGGCAGGTAGGCCCAACAACTCCTGAGGGAACAAGAACAACGACTACACCTTATGGAAACTATTTGGAGTCCCCATTCAACGTCGTTTGGCTAGCTGCAGCTAGCGGTGCTGTGTATGTTGCTAGGTGGACTGTTTATCACGTAAGAAACTTGACTGAGAGCATAAAAACAGCTATGCAGATGAGAGGATTTCGAGTTATAGAAGTAGTATCCACTTGCCCAACAGATTTCGGCAGAAGAAATAGGCTCCCAGATCCACTGGATAATCTGAGGTATCTCAAAGAACATGCAGTATATAAGAAAAATCCAGATCCCAGGGAAGCTGATATTATTTGGGGTAAAAAATTTGTTATAGGAGAATTTGTTAAGATTGAGGGCAAAGAAACATTTGGGGATAGGATCCGTCGCATAATACAAATCGCACAAAGCAGACTACGCAAAAGCGGTTCGCATTAGCATATTTCTTGACAAGGAAAATATTACAATGTATATAATATCCATATATCTATGCTATATATTTAACTTTTTGGGTAAATACATAAAAAGCTACTAGACTGTATTGTCGGTGCCCTACAATGGGAATAGAGACAGAGGATTCCTGGGAGCCTAAAATAATAGCGTTTCTATGTAAGTACTGTGCCTCTGCAGGCGCAGATCTTGCAGGGGTTAGTAGGTTTAAATATCCAGCGAATATTCTCCCTATAACGGTTCCATGTTCTGGGAGTATTGATATGCAGTTTGTTGTTCGAGCCTTTGAGATGGGGGCTGATGGTGTGCTTATAGGTGGGTGCCACACACCTAGTGATTGTCATTTTTTAAGGGGGAACTTTAAGGCCCTCAAGAGAGTTGCCCTCATGAAAAAGATGCTCGAGCAAATAGGAATAGATCCCCGGAGGCTTAGGCTTGAGTGGATATCTGCTACGGAAGGGAAAAAGTTTGCTGAGGTAGCGAAGGAGTTTGTCGAGGAAATACGGAAACTCGGCCCCCTAGGTGGTGGTCATGAATAAAAAGCTTAGAATAGCCATAGTCCCAGGAGAAGTATGTGGAGGTTGTGACATGGCCTTTGTGGATCTTCATAGAAATCTTATTGATTTGCTTGGCGCTGTGGATATTGTTTTTTGGCCAATAGCCACCGATTTTAAGGAGGAGGATGTAGAAGCGTTGGATAGCATAGACATAGTTTTCTTCCAAGGAAGTATAAGAACGGAGAAACATCGAGAAATCATCGAGAAAGTCGCTGAGAAAGCTAAGATAAAAGTTGCTTTTGGTGCATGTGCATGTTTTGGTGGGGTGCCTAGCCTTGCCGACTTATATGCACTAGGAGAGGTAATTGAGGAGGTATACCTCAAATCTCCATCGACCGAAAATGAAGGAGGGATAATTCCAGGTGAAACGGTTGATAATCCTTATGGTATTCTTGCTCCAAAGCTTGTCGATATGAACTATAAGGTTGATGACTTCGTTGATATAGATATATACATTCCTGGATGTCCTCCACCAAAGGAGAGAATACTGGAAGCTGTGGATATTCTTGTTAGATACTTTGAGGGGCGAGCAGACGTAGAGAAAGGAACCGTAATTGCAGGATCAAGAACACTATGTGATGAATGTCCAAGAGAAAAACCAGAGAAAATAGTGATAGATAAATTCAAAAGAATCCATGAGGTCAAAATAGATCCAAACAAATGTTTCTTAGCGCAGGGGATAGTCTGCTTGGGCATAGTGACCCGAAATGGATGCGGGCTACCATGCATAAAGGCTAATATGCCATGTAGAGGATGTATGGGCCCCGCTCCCAACGTATATGATGTTGGAGCAAAACTTGTTAGTGCAATAGCGTCACTGGTCGAGATAGAAAATGAGCCAAAACTATCGGATGAGGAAATAGCCACAAAGGCTAGGACGATTGTTGATCCCGCTGGTTTGTTTTATAGGTTTACTCTCGGTCTAAGTAGGCTTATTAGGGTGGTGAAGAAGAAATGAGTATAATTACGATTAGCCCAGCGACAAGGCTTGAGGGGGAAGCAGAAATAAGGATTGTTCTAGATGAAGGGGGTAATGTTAAGGATGCATTTTTCCAGATAATCGAGTTTAGGGGCTTCGAGAAATTCTGTGTCGGGAGACCAGTTGAAGAATTGCCGAGGATCGTTACTAGGATATGCGGTGTGTGCCCTTGGGCCCACCACATGGCGAGCTCAAAGGCTGTTGATATGGTGTTCGGGAGGGAACCAACAATAGCCGCTAAGAAGATAAGGGAACTTGGTTACTGCGCGCATATCCTGGACAGCCACTCTATACATTTCTATGCTCTTTCTCTTCCAGATTTTGCTCTTACACCTAGTGCTCCTAGAAGGGAACGGAGTCTTATAGGTCTATATAGAAAGAATCCCGAACTTGTTAAGAAAGTCCTTGAGATGAGAGATAGGATTATTAAGGTTGAGGAGATAATTGGTGGTAAGGCTATACACCCAGTGACTTCGATCCCGGGCGGGATAAGTAAGGCTTTGTCTAAGGAGGAGGTGGAGGAGATAAGAAATCATGCGAAGGAGCTTCTAAAATTCTCCATTGAAACTGTGGAGCTTTTCAAAGGGTTTTTGAATAAAGAGGAGTATAAAGACATAATATTTGGGGACTACTACTACCTAGAAACATATTATGCAGGCTTGGTAGATAGGAACAAGAAAATAAACTTCTATGATGGGAAGGTTAGAGTAGTTGATAAGAAAGGAGGAGAGGTATTTATATTCGAACCTAAGGATTACTTGGAATACATAGGGGAAAAAGTAGTTGGATGGAGCTACACGAAGATGCCATACCTCAAAAAGATAGGGTGGAAGGGTCTTAGTACTGAAAGTGGAATATATCGGGTTGGCCCTCTGGGCAGGCTAAATGCGTCTGAGGGCTTCGCGACAGAGAAGGCACAGGAATACTATGAGGAGTTCACAGAGATCTTTGGAAAGCCCGCTCATCATACAATGGCATATCACCTCGCCAGGGTTATCGAGATGGTTTATGCTTCTGAGAGAATGATTGAGCTCTCTGAGGACAAAGATATTCTCTCTAGGGATATTGTCAACTTGGAAGGAGAGTTTAGTGGTTTCGGCGTTGGGATTGTAGAGGCTCCTCGAGGAACGCTGATACATCACTACGAAACTGATAGGCATGGAATAACCACGAAGGTAAACTTGATAATCCCAACAACTATGAATAATCCATCAATAAATCTTGACATAAGGAGAGCTGCCTCAAAGCTAATAAAGAAGGGTGAATTTGATGATAAGATATTGAATATGGTGGAGATGGCATTTAGAGCTTATGATCCATGTTTGGCTTGTTCAACGCATAATATCCCAGGTGGAATTAAAGTATATGTTGGTGTTTATGATTCTGAAGGAAAATTAATTAGAATAATAAGGCGATGAGATATGCCGAGAATAGAAATTTTGATTAGTGGGTATGGCGGACAAGGAATTTTGCTTGCTGGTTGGATAATTGGTAATGCCGCTATGCATAACGGGTACCATGTAACATACCTACCTAGTTATGGCCCAGAAGCTAGAGGTGGGAAGTGTGCTTCAAGGGTTGTCATCGATGCTGAGAGAGAAATAGATTGCCCATTGGTACGTAGAGCCGACTACCTAATAGTTATGTACCAAGAGGCCTATAATTCGTATATAGGGCTACTCAAACCGGGCGGCGTTCTTATATATGACAGTGGACTCGTAAATCTCGATGATAGAGCCAAAAAAGCGGAGGTATATGCGGTACCAGCAACAAGGATGGCCGAGGAGATAGGGAGGAGAATAGTCGCAAATATAGTAATGGTGGGAGCATTCACAGCAATATCGAATCTAATAGACAAGGAGACAATGAGGAAGAGTGTTATGGAGGGTATACGAGGTAGGTATGTAGATTTAAATATGCGGGCGTTTGAAGCAGGATATGAATATGGCAAAAAACTTGTGGAGGGAAAAAGGAATGGTTAATCTTGCGGAGAAGATCTATGAGATGACCGGTGAGAATGTATATTTGTGTTATCTATGTGGCAAATGTGGTGCAGGTTGCCCTATGGCGGATAAGATGGATTATCTTCCTTATCAAGTTATCCACATGATACAGATAAACGATATGGAGTCTCTTAACGCCAAATCTATATGGATATGCGCTACATGTTTTACGTGTTCAGTTAGATGTCCAAGAAATCTTGATGTTGCGAGGATTATGGATGGACTTAGAACAATAAAGGTTAGAGCGCAAGAACAAACGATTGATCTTAGGGAGGTTGAGGATCTAGATAAACTACCACCAATAGCTCTTGTGGCTGCTGGTAGGAAATACACATAGGGGGTGGTTCCCAATATGAGAATTCTTTACTATCCTGGATGTACCGTCAAAGCAACAGCTATAAGGGATGAGAAGGCATCGCTTGCCGTGCTGGAGGCTCTCGGCTTTAAAATTGTTGAGGTCGAAGACTGGGTATGTTGTGGAGCCGTATACAATCTGCCTAGGGATACAGTCATACAGGCTGTTGCTCCAATAAGAACACTTATACGTGCAGAGTCAACGATGAGAAAGCATAAAACATCGGAGATTCTCTTAACGCTGTGCTCTATGTGTAACCATGTGCTTAAAATGGCTGACAACATGTATAGAAGTGATCCAGATGTGGCATATAAACTTGATGTCTACCTTTCCGACGAGCCAAATTACGAGGGTAAATTGAAAATAATGCATTTCTTAGAAATACTACGTGATCTAGTTGGATACGATAAGATTAAGGAGAAAGTTAGGAGAAGCCTAGGAGGACTAAAGGTTGCGTCGTTTTATGGTTGTCTTCTCCTTCGCCCAAGGGAGGTTGCTATTGATGATTCTGAGGATCCAATAGTTATTGAAGAGATAATGATACAGCTTGGGGCAGATCCAGTGGATTATCCATATAGAAACGAGTGTTGTGGTAGCTACAATGTTGTTAGAACACCAGAATATGTTTGGGATAGGACGAAGGATATTGTTGAGTCTGCGAATGATTATGGTGCGGAGATAATCGTTACTACATGTCCGTTATGCGCATACAATCTTGAGGAAGGGCAAAAAAGAAGGAAAAAAGAGTTGAAGGGGCGTGAGATACCTATACTCTATGTCTCGGAATTAGTAGCATATGCTTTTGGTTTAGATGATGCTTTGGAGCCAGAAGTTAAGGTTCTGATAGACAGGATGGTTAGGGATAGGGGGTAGATTTGGAGAGAGTTGGAGTATTTGTATGTCACTGTGGAAGAAACATCGCGGGGGTTGTTGATGTTAAAAAGGTTGTTGAGGAAGCAAAGAAGCACCCATTTGTTTTTCATGCCGAAGACTACAAATATATGTGTTCGGCCGTTGGACAAAATCTGATACAAGAAGCAATAAAGAAATATGGGCTAACGAGTATTGTTGTTGCTGCTTGTTCTCCACGAATGCATCTAGAGACCTTTAGAACCGCAGCTATGAGTGCTGGGCTAAATCCATATAAGGTTGAGATGGCGAATATAAGAGAGCAGAACAGCTGGGTTCATGAGGATCCGCATGTAGCTACAGAGAAAGCAATAAGACTTGTATGGAGCACTATAAATAAGGTAATTGGAAACCAGCCACTAAAAAAAGTTAGAAGCAATGTTGTTAAGAGGTGCTTAGTTATCGGTGGTGGAATCGCCGGAATACAAGCGGCTTTGGATGTAGCTAATAGCGGTTTCGAGGTAATACTTGTGGAGAAATCCCCAACAATAGGAGGAAGAATGGCGCAACTATCTGAGACATTCCCAACACTAGACTGTGCTCAATGTATCTTGACGCCGAAGATGGCTGAGGTTGCTAGGCACCCAAACATAAAGATATATACGCTTAGTGAAGTCATAGAGGTAAATGGTTCCGTCGGCAAATTCAAGGTTAAGATTCGAAAAAAGCCGAGATATGTTGATATAGAAGCATGTAATATGTGTAGCGAATGCGAAAAAGTCTGCCCACAGGTAGTCCTAGATAAGGACTTTAATAGATCCTTAACAATAAGGAAAGCAATATATATACCATTTCCGCAAGCGGTTCCTCCCGCATATGTTATAGATGCCGAAAACTGCTATGGTGTTGGGACAACAAGGTGTAGTGAATGCGTCAAAGTATGTGAACAAAACGCAATAAATCTATTCGACACGGAGGAAATAATTGAGGTTGAGGTAGGGGCAATAATAGTTGCGACTGGCTATGACTTATACCCAAAGGAGAAAATCGGGGAATACGGATATGGGAGGTACGAAGATGTTATAGATTCCCTTCAGTTCGAACGGCTTATAGCCTCCACAGGCCCAACTGGAGGCGAGCTTAGGAGACCTAGTGATGGCAAGGTTCCTAAGAGAGTAGCATTTATTCAGTGTGTAGGATCTAGAGATCTTCAACACTTACCATATTGCTCTAGGATATGTTGTATGTACACAGCTAAGCATGCATTTCTCTACAAACATTTGGTGCCAGATGGTGAAGCATACGTCTTCTATATAGATATTAGGGCTGGTGGAAAAAGATATGAAGAGTTCATCATGAGAGTACAGACTGAGAGTAAGGTTAGGTATATCCGGGGGAGAGTATCGAAAATAGTACAGAAAGGAGATAAACTAATAGTACATGCTGTAGATACAATAACAGGAAAACCAATAACACTTCCAGTAGATATGGTTGTCCTAGCAATGGGAATAGTGCCAAACACAAAAGAGATAGCAGAAATTCTCCGAATACCAATAGACGAGAACGGGTTCCTACAAGAACTGCACCCTAAGCTAGCACCCGTAGAATCCCCAATAAAAGGCATATTCTTAGCAGGAGTCGCCCAAGGACCAAAAGATATACAGGATTCTGTAGCCCAAGCAAGTGCAGCTGCGAGTAAAGCTATCGAAATATTATCGAAGGATTATATCGAGAAAGAACCATTAGTAGCAAGAGTAAACAAAGAATTATGCTCAAAATGTGGCGTATGTACTCAGCTATGCCCATACAATGCGGTCGAGATGACACCAGAAGGAGCAAAAGTAATAGAAGTGGCATGTGAGGGCTGCGGGACATGTGTGGCGGCATGCCCATCGGGCGCATTATCATTAGCTAACTATGAGCCGAAACAGATATTCTTAATGGTCGATGCTTTATTGATGAAAATACCTATTCCAGAGAAGTCATAACAAGCATAAAGTCCCCTGGAAATTATAACATATTTTTTGGTGAGTTAGAATCTAAACTACTTTTATTGGATTTCTAGTGCCTCACTTTTTCCTCAACTATGTTTTTTATATCTTTCCCAACAACAATATTAGTACAATATGCATTATTCTCATACCATACGTCAATTTTTTGAGTATCGTTTTTCACTGTTTACCAAACAATACTAGCTAGCAGAACAGCCATAATGCCAAGAAGAAAAAGCCCAAAACCAATAAAACGTACAGTGATAAGACAAAAAGGAAAACCAAGAGTAGTTGTTATAGGCATAGGTTATATAGTGTTATGTGTGTTTCCTTAGATTTTGCGGATTTTTCGGGAAGATGAATAAAATACTATTGTTAAGGACATACGAAAGACTGTTGGGATATACGATGAGTCAATGAGGAGGGGAGATGTCATTGTGGTGCTTCATTTAACTTGCTGATGCTACAACTTTTTGGCATTAAATAATTGGGTTAGTATTAGTGTATATATCCAATTCTATATATCAACTTATTAATAATCAATATTTATCTATTCTATTTGTTGCTAAAGTGATGATTTAAGATGAGCCACAACACATATAAAATTCGAGATCTATTTAGGATAGGCGGGGAAGCTGAGTTTTTGGTTCTGCATAAAGATGGCATCATTGTTGATAGTTATTTTATTGCTAGGGCCCCCGTAAGGGGGTTTGAGAAAATGCTTATTGGAAAGAACCCCATTTTTGCAATTGAGGCTGCGATGAGAATCTGTGGTATTTGTCATTCTGCGCATGGCATAAATGCTGCTGAGGCTATAGAAAATGCTTTGGGGATATTCCCCCCTCTAAATGGCGTTATTTTGAGGGAAATTGTTGGGCTTCTTAATAGGATTCAGAGCCATATTCTTCATTTGGCATTAATAACTCCTGATCTAGTTAAACCAGAGCTTAAAATGGATGCTATTAGGAGAGAGGTGGACCTTCTAGGTATGATTAGTAACGTTTTGGCGAAATTTGGTGGAGCTCCTTCACATCCTCCAAACATAGTGATTGGTGGTGTAGAGTCAATGCCTAAACAGCGATATATAGATGACTCCGTTAAGACTCTTCAACAGTTTAAACAAAAATTTGGTGAACTTATGGAATTTTTCGAGAATGAGAATAACTGGAGCGAGCGGGCGAAGATACTTGCAGAGACTGAATTCAGACCTAAACTTCTTGCCTCCCATCTTTACTACGGTGATCAGACCAACATAGACCTAAATAAAATTAGAACAGTCTCTGTAGAGGAGTTCCGGGGGAATAATTCTATTCCTAAGGAAGCTAAGGGTACAACAACATTGATTGCTTTGTATGGAGACGAACCCGTTGAGGTTGGGCCTAGGGCTCGGTTGGCTTTATTCTGGGGCTTCAATGACCGAAGTTTGATAGGCGTTCAGAGGGCACGTATGCGGGAAATAACTATGGGCATCGAAAGGATACTTAGGCTTATCGATGAGCTTGATCCCACAGAACCTACGAAAACAACTGCTGTGGTATTCCGCAGGGGCAAAGGAATATCCGTCTTTGAGGCACCTAGAGGACTGCTTATCCACTATGCTGAGATAAATGCTGAGGGAAGAATATCCTTCTATAAGATCGTAGTCCCAACGATGTTCAATATACCTATAATGGAGATTGCAAGCAGAGGTATACCCGTGGAATGCGCTGATGTCATCCCTCGGCTTTACGATCCTTGTATTCCATGTGCAACACACTTGGTGGAGGTGAGATAAGAATGAAACCAAAAGTCTTAATATATGATGTGGGTGGTTGCGAGGGTTGCCCAACATCTATACTTAGGGAGCTAAATAAGCTCGTGAACATAGCTGACATTCACTCAAAGCATCTTGGTGAGGTCAACATTGATAATAACTACGACATAGCAGTAATAACCGGGCCCCTATGCATAAATGTTCCAGAAAAAATTGAGATCGTAAGGAAAATCAGAGAGAAATCAAAGATACTTATCGCATATGGCTCCTGTTCCAGTGTTGGAGGAATAACTCTTTTCAGTAGGGGAGGACAGGATCCCAAACCTGAGCATAGAACATTTCAGCCTATCTCCGCTGTTGTTGATGTTGATTATTCTATTCCCGGATGTCCTCCCGCTCCAACAACTCTAGTATCACTCATAAATGGGCTCAAAACTGGAAAAAGCCCATTACTACGAATCTTCGCTGCGATTGCTAAGGTTAGGAAACTTAGTGGTTTTGATCTCATGGATGAGGTTGTTCTGAGCGGTTTATGTGTGGGTTGTGGTGCCTGCGTTTTATCCTGTCCGACACATGCGCTTCAAATGATAGAGAAACGCTCTGATCTTATTGTTGAGAAGTGTATCAGATGTGGGACATGCTGTTCACGCTGTCCTGTATTTACTCGGATCCTTATTTATAAGGAAAAGCCACAGGTTAAGCTTCTCGGAGGTGAGACCGAATGAGTGGGTTCATTGTTAGTAAGGATAAGCCTATAGGTGATTATATAGCCCTATATTTGGCTAGGTCGAAGATAGAGAGAGCAGAGGGATATGAAAGAGGGCGTGGAGGCGCCGTAACCGCACTTCTAATATACCTATTGGATAAGAAAATCATCGATGCTGTTATTGTTACTAAAAAAACTAGGGGTTTGGAGGGAGAAATCATAGTTGCTAAAACTCGAGAGGATCTTCTTGAAGCTGCTGGGACCCGGTGGAGTGTTCTGCCTTACACAGCTAAGCTTCGTGAGAGTCTAATGGAGGAGGATATTCAGCGCGTCGCGATTGTTGGTCTTCCATGCCAAGCACAATTCCTAAGACAAATGCAGCTATACCCGCTACTAGAAACAGACTTTAGTAAGAAGATATCACTAATAATAAGTCTGTTTTGCATGGGTACTTATGCTTCCGAGGCGTTTATCGCTTTCTTAAAGAGGGTCTATAAGCTCAATCCAGAGGATATAATAGATATCCAGCTAAGAGGAGACACATTATATGTGAAGATGCCAGACGAAGAAAAAACAATACCAACTCAAGAAATACTTCCATATGTCCAACTGGGCTGTCTTATATGCCCCGACTATACTGGGATTTTCTCTGATATATCTGCGGGGCTCAGCGAGGTGCATCTTGGATACACAGTTCTCATTGCTAGAAACAAAAATGCTGTTAAAATAATACAGGGAGCAGAGGATGCTGGCTACATAGAGACAAAGCCTGGAACCCTTGACATAGTGGAGGAGGTTAAGTTTAGAGCTGAAGCAAAACTAATCAGAGCTGTAAAATATGCTAGCATGCTTCTCTAATTTATATGACTTTTCCAGATTGCTATCTGAATTCATGAATTACTTAACACCTATTTCCAACGATATGTCAATTTCTAGCATATAAAAGGAATGAAAAGAGAAAATAAGAGGAATACTCAGGGAGATGTTAGCCATGGAGCATGATGCTAAATTTATTTTTGATTTTTGGAATCCTATGATTGATATTCATAAATTATGCTAATCCTTTGATGTATTCTATATACACATCTATTTGATTATGTATATACCTAAACTATATAATTGGTATTAATATTGAATATCTGGTGATTCAAATGGCGGATAGAATGGTATTGGTGGTTTTCTCCGGAACTCCCGATAGATTGCTTGGAATGTCAGTTTTAGTGAGTGGCGCCGTAGCCCTAGATATGGAAGTCGACATATACTTAATGTTGTGGGGAACATACGCATTCCTAAAGAAAAACTTGGAGAAAAACACGGAGCTCAGTGAGCACAAAGAACTCGCAACACAGCTCTCAGAGGGGCTTAAAAACGCTGGTCTCAAACCCTGGTATGAAATTTTGAAGGAAGCGAAGGAGCTTGGAACTGTTAGAATACATGTTTGTGGAGCAGCAGCAAAAGCTTGGAACGCATCTCTCGACGATATATTCTTAGCAGATGATATTGTTGGTGCAACAGAAATTATTGATGCCGCTAAAAATGCTAAAATAGCTCTATTCATATAGACAATCAATTTTAATTTGGTTTTTTCTGATAATACTATTGGAATGGTGAGGAAAATGCCTCTCAGTCCAGAAGAACTCAAAAAGCTTAAGCCAGACAAAACAGTTGATGCTCGGGGAGTATCATGTCCAGGACCTCTATTAGCTGCCAAAAGAGCGATTACTGAGGTACCTATCGATGGCATATTAGAAGTCCTTAGCTCAGATCCGGGAACAGCACGCGATCTCCCTAAGTGGGCCGAAAAAGTTGGCCATGAATTCTTAGGAGTCATTGAAGAGCCTGGTTACTGGCGAATATTTGTTAGAAGGAAGAAATAGAAGCATTTTCCTTTTTTATTAATGCCTTATTATCCTATAATTTTCTACTTGCTGATGTGTATATACCATACTATATTTTCTTGGAATAGAATATATATTACTGATAATGTTCATTTTATTTATTAGTTTGGCGATATTCATGGAGGATTATAAACCAAAAATTCTAGTTCTTTCTACGATGTATATTTCAGATTTGGCAGTTGATCTTGCTGGTCTCCAACATAAGGAATATCCTCCAACGACTACTATTATAAGGCTTCCATGCTCTTCGATGTTTAGACCAGAATATGCCTTGATAGCTTTGGAAAATGGTTTTGATGGAGTTTTCATCGCTGCTGATGGAACAGATTGTCCATTTAGAGAGGATTGTACACAGCTAACAGCTAGACGTGTTGAAGAAGCTATGAAACTTCTTAAGGAGCATGGATACGAACCCGAAAGAATTAAGATGGCTGCTATATGCTCTGTGTGTGTTAAACCTTTCATAAGGCTTATAAATGAGTTCTATGAGAGACTTAGAAAGCTTGGTCCTGTTAAGAGGAGGTGAGGAGAGATTATTGTTAAGGAGCCAAAGAAGGAATATGATGTTCTTGTTATCGGTGGCGGCATAGCTGGTATGGAAGCATCTTTAACCTTGGGGGATATGGGATTCAGAGTTCTTCTAGTAGAGAAGACACCAAGTATCGGTGGTAAGATGGCATTGCTAAGCAAGGTATTTCCCACGCTTGACTGTTCATCATGCATAGTTACGCCTAAAATGGCTGCTGTTCAACATCACTCAAACATAGATCTAATGGTATTATCAGAGGTATCGGAGGTAATTAAGCGCGTAAAGGGAGACTTTGATGTTACAATAAGGAAAAAGCCAACTTTTGTTGATATAGATAAATGTACTGGTTGTACTTGGTGTGAGAAGGTATGTCCCGTTGTTATCTCCGATGAATTCAATTTTGATCTGCGAGGGAGAAAAGCTGCATATATAGCTTTCGATATAGCTGTTCCTAAGAAGGCCGTTATTGATATAGATAATTGTCTCTTATGTGGTATATGCGAGAGTATTTGTCCTGCTGATGCAATAAACTTTTTGGATACTGAAAAGATTTTTAGGATTCGTGTAAAGACAATAATTGTGGCGACGGGCTATAAGCTGTTCGATCCTAGAGAAAAAACTGAGTTTAAATACGGAAAATTCAGAAATGTAATAACATCCATACAACTGGATAGATTATTAGCGCCTACTAGCCCGTTTGGTGGTGTTGCTAGACCGTTAGATTTTAAGGAACCCGAGAAGATAGCCTTTTTGCTGTGTGTTGGTTCGCGGGATCTAAAAATCGGGTATCCTCTCTGCTCGCAGGTCTGCTGTATGTACTCCATAAAGCAGGCTCAACTGGTATTGGGCGCTTTACCATTAGCCGAAACAACAATTTTCTACATAGATATCAGGGCTTTTGGTAAGGGCTTCGAGGAGTTCTATAATCAATCAAAACTTATGGGAGTCCGATTCGTTAAGGGCCAAGTAGACATGCTTAAGGAGAAAGAAGATGGAAGTATATGCATTAGCTACTTTGATTATGAAAGCGGAGAAATGAAAAATGAGAAGTTCGATCTAGTTGTATTAGCTGTTGGCTTCAGACCCCAAAATGAAATTGTAAATGCCTTCAAGAACGCCAAGCTAGAACTGGATGAGTATGGCTGGATAAAGGTTATTGATCCGAATAGATCCCCTAATAGTACTAGCATTCCAGGGGTATTTGTTGCCGGTACGGCTTCCGGTCCTAAAGACATACCCGATTCTATTCTGGACGCAAATTCGGCGGCTATGGCCGCCGCGAAGTATATTAGAAAATTGGAGAGAGGGGGTGCTGGTGTCTAGAGAGAAAAAGAGAATAGGGGTATATGTCTGTCATTGCGGTGGAAATATATCTAATTATGTTGATATCAATAGAATTATAGAAGCGATAAAGGAATATCCTGGTGTGGTTGTTGCTAAGGATTTTATGTTCATGTGTTCCGATGCTGGACAACAGATGATAATAGATGATATAAAGGAGGAAAAGCTCGATGGTGTGGTTGTTGCTGCATGCTCACCAAAGCTGCATGAAATGACCTTTAGAAATGCTGTTAAGAGGGGAGGACTTAACGAATATCTCTTCTACCATGTTAATATAAGAGAGCATTGTTCATGGGCACATATGCATGATCGGGAACTGGCAACGATGAAGGCCATAAGCCACATAATATCTGGAATAGAACATGTTAAGCTGGCAAGCGCACTAGAAAAAATAAGTGTTAAGGCTGAGAGAAGCGTACTGATAATAGGTGGGGGGATAGCTGGGCTTAGAGCAGCGGTGGATCTGGCCACTATGGGCTTTAATGTTGTGATCGTTGAAAAATCACCATTTGTAGGGGGCAATGTTGCTAAGTGGTGGAAGGTGTTCCCTAGTGGGGAGGAGGGAGAAGATATTGTTATGGAGCTTATAGATGAGGTTAAGAGAAGTAAGAACATAACCATAATTACGAATGCAGAAGTGGAAAGTGTGGAGGGCTTCGTAGGGAATTTTGATGTCTCAATAAAGATTAAGCCGAGATATGTTCTTAGGGATCATCCAAAGATGCGTGAAGCAATAGAAATATGTCCCATCGAAGTGCCAAACGAATATGATTTTGGCCTAACAAAGAGAAAAGCAATATACTATCCTCCATACAAAGCTTTTTACCCAGAAATCCCAGCCATTGATGATAAAGCCTGCAATAGATGCGGTAAATGTGTTGAGATTGTAGGAGACGCCATTGATCTCTCACAGAAGGAAGAAATATTCAAGGTTCGGGTTGGAGCTATAATAGTTGCTACGGGATTTAAGCCCTATGAACCTAGAAAAGGCGAGTTCGGATACGGGGAATCACCATACATACTCACATTGCCGCAATTAGAAAGAATACTTTCCACAATACCCAAAGACTCTGAAAAGCTCATTATTAACGGTAGGGAGATTTCAAAGATTTGCTTCATATACTGTGTGGGTAGCCGCCAACAACCAAAGGGGGGAGGAAAAGTAAATGAGTATTGTTCCAGATATTGCTGTACATCAACAATATTCACCTCCCTCAAGATCGCTGATAGGTTCCCAAACATCAAAATCTACCACCTATATAGAGATATAAGAACATATGGTTCCTATGAACTATTTTACCTAGAAGCTCAAAGAAGAAAAATGATCTTCATTAAGTATCCAGATGACTCCCCCCCAACAGTCAGTATTACTGACGAAAAGCTCCTTGTAAAGGTTAAGGACTTCGCTGCACGAGGCAAGGAGCTAATAATAAAGCCGGATCTCATTGTACTCGCTGTGGGTATGGAGCCAAACGACGCAGAGAAAATCCAGGAGATACTGAAAATATCTATTGGTTCGGATGGATTCCTCAGAGAAGCGCATCCAAAGCTACGTCCTGTAGATACACTTAGGGCTGGTGTCTTCATAGCTGGGACGATACAGGGACCAAAAACAATATCTGAGACACTAGCATCAGCTTCTTCAGCAGCTGCAAAAGCTGTGTCTCTTCTGGTCAGAGGGAGAGTTGAGCTTGAACCGACGACAGCGTATGTTGATCCTAATAAGTGTAATCTGTCTAAGAAATGTATGGAGGTATGCCCATCCGGAGCGATATCGGTAAAAAGTTATCCGGGTATTGGTGAGAGGGCCTGGGTCAATGAGATCCTATGTCTTGGATGCGGTGCATGCACAGCTGTGTGTCCATCGGAGGCTATACAGCTTAAAACCCTGAGTACACATCAGATTAAGAATATGATTAGGGAAGCTGCAAAAATCTGGGTGAGGTGAGCTATATGAATAAGAAAAGACTCACAGTAGATATTCTCAGGGAGAAAATTGGTTTTATAACGCCACCAGAAAGACTGCTATCTGCGTCGAGACGCTTCACCAGAATGAAGGCTAATATTAAGAAAGCACTTGAGGATGGTGCGAAGAGTATCCCTCAGATAGCTAAGATTATTGGTGAAGATCCATATGAGATCTCATGGTTCATAGCAACTCTTCTCCGCCATGGGGTGATAAAGATAGTTGGTAAAGATGATGAAGATAGATATATTTTTGAGTGGGTTGGTGAGGAATTATAGTTAGAGGTGAGTATGATGGAAGATTTAGCAGAAGAAGTTAGGGCTATATCTCTCGAGGATCCAGAACTCTGCATATTGTGTGGGAGATGCACTGCAGTATGTCCATTTGCGGATAGGATGGACATCAAACCCCACCAAATTGTTCATATGGTTCGCATTGGGGATTGGTCAGTAGTGGATTCCGAGGCTATATGGTACTGTGTTTCATGTCTCCATTGCTCACAGAGATGCCCAAGGAAAATCGATGTCGCCGCAATAATTGAGGCTCTTAGACTTATAAACTTGAGGAAAAGCAGATTCGCTGTGGATTTAAGAGGGGTGAAGGAGCTAAAGATTCTTCCAACAATAGCCCTAGTTGGGGCAAGCAAAAAGTATACTGGGTGATTTAGATGAGATTAATGTATTATCCGGGATGCACGGTTAAGACTACAGCAAGAGCATATGAAAAAGCAGCTATAGGAGTTTTGAAGGAGTTTAACATGGAGGTTATAGAGCTTAGTCAATGGGTTTGCTGTGGTGTTTATCCTGGGCTTTTTAAGGATAGCTATTACCACCTGGTTTCACCAATAAGAAATCTTCTTAATGCGCAGGAGGAGATCAGAACTAAGGGCATAGATAATAAGTATTTGCTGACACTATGTTCTATGTGCTTTAATACTCTCAAAACGGCGAATAAGCGATATTTGGAAGATAATCTTGTCCGCGATAGAATCTCATATTTTCTCGATAGTGAACCATATTATGAGGGTGAAATCAAAGTTGTTCACTTTATGGAGGTTATAAGAGATCTTGTTGGACTGAAGAATCTTGGTAGAAGGGTAATAAGACCACTGAGGGGGATAAGGGCTGCTCCATTCTATGGGTGCTATTTACTTAGACCCGAAGGTATAGGGATTGATGATCCTGAGAATCCAAGAATAATGGAAGAAATACTTGAGAGCATCGGTACGGAAGCTATAGATTACCCTTATAGAAATAGATGTTGTGGTGGTTATCTTGTTGCTAAAGATCCTGATGCTGTGTGGGATAGAATAGCAACGATCGCAAAATCTGCTGTGGAAAATGGAGCAAATATCTTTGTTACAACTTGTCCTCTTTGCGCATTTAATCTTGAGGAGGGACAGAAGAGGAGAGAAGAGGATATAGGCAAGATTTTGCCAGTGTTCTTTGAGCCCGAGCTTATAGCTTTTGCTATGGGGCGGGAGGAGTACCTTGAAGAGGAGCGCCTAGAAATTCTTAAAAAACTTGTGAAATCTTAGATAATGTATTAGTTGGTGATAGGGATTGCTTATTGAGAACGTAGAGATAGTTTTTAAGAACAAAAAACATAGGTGTACTGCCCTTTTAGACACTGAATATTTTCACTTAGCCTTTATGCCAAAGAGAGTCTTCGAATCGCTATTTGGCGTGGAATGGGAAGAAGGAGCAAAAGTTGAGGTGTTATTGGGGGCAAAATGTAAGGCTTATATCAGTAGCTATGCCATTGTTGATATAGAGTTTAGGGGAAGAGTCCTAAAGAACCTGCATCTCTGGCTAATTGATAAGGACATAGATTCGATTTTACCCCAAGAATATGGAAAAATGATAGATAGGCGCATAGACATAGTATTAGGATCAACAGTATTGGAGAACTATGGGATTGAGATGACCAAGGAACAACAAATAAAATGTTAATCTAATTATAAAAATAGTAAGCTAGTCTAGATGGACTTCTCTTCTTTTATCATTTTTCCTACTCCTCTTTTTGGACGAATTTTTTTGTTTCCTGCAATCTTTGTTTTGTTTTTTTCTAGTTTTTGAGTTCTGGGTTTTAGTCCGATGTCCTCAAGGAGTTCCTCTTTTAAGAGAGCTTCCAGCACAGATCCTCGACGGGTTTTGACCCTCAAACCTATGGCTACGAAAGTCAAATAGCGCCAAATTTCGTTTTTGGAACTGATAAAAATTGAAATGCTATTTCTATGGCCGTGCTTTCAATAAGTTATATCTTTAAATACCTAAATTTAGTATATTCCATATATTAGAATATTCCCATAATTGGTATATACGAGTGGTATCCTATGTGTCAAGAATGATTATATCTCCCATTTGATAAGTATATTATGTATATTAGGACACATTATTGTGGCATATCTTTGGATGATGAGCATAGTCATGGTCATCCTCACGCTCCTCCCCTATCACACCAAATATAGACATCATCCGCTTCCTCCTCCAAGAGACTTAATATCTCCTCTGATTATGAAAGCACTAATTCTTAGGATTCTTAGGGATGGTCCATCATATGGATACGATCTGATCGATAAAATAAGTAATATTCTCGGAGCTTATGTCCCTAAATCTGTTATCTACTATCATCTAAACGTCGCTGAACGCTTAGGTCTTGTTATATCAAAGTGGGAAGTATCAGGCAAAAAAACTAGGAGGATGTACTACATAACAGACTCCAGAGAGATTTTCCTTGAAGATGTTAAAAAGAAGCTTGAGAAACTAAGAAGCATTATAGAGTTCATATACTCATAGAAAGACTAGTTTGTTTCGCTTATCGTCTTCTTTTTTAACATTCAGCTTTCTTTCTAGATCCCACTTACTCCCTAAATCCAAGCTGAGGGAGCTTCCTGATAGTATCTTATAATATGTTTGTTAGTCTTTTCCTTCTTGAGATAACGTATAGAATTTTGACGGAGTTTTATTGTTAACTTTTATATAACCTTGATGTTTCAATTATACTATAAGTAGCAAAGGGAATAGTAATGAACCTAGTTGCTGAAAAACTTGTGGATTTGCTCAGAAATCTGAAGAGTCTCCATACAATAGTTCGTGATGATTTCAAAGTTGAAGTCTTTGCCATTTCTACTGAACCTCTCAAAGATGTTATTTCACTTAGAAAAGCTATTGAAGACAAACTTTTGCTTGTGGTTGATACGGATGACATCAACAAGGTGGTTATCGAAAATAGATCGGATTGTCTTGTTCTTTTAAACAGAGGAGACGTACTAGTAGGTGGGAAGCAGAACAGAACTATTCTCACACCAATTATTGTTCCGCCAAGAACTACGTTTAAGATACCCGTCGATTGTGTCGAAGCTGGAAGGTGGCGAATATCTACTACTGGCGAAGTTATAATTGGTCTTAGAAGAGCACACTTTGCTAAGACTAGAAGGCTTCCTATGTATCTTAGGGCAAAGCTTCTAAGTAAGGAGGTTAAACTTACCTCTCGAGCTGAATATTTTGCTGATGCTATAAGCCAAGGACAATCTGAATTGTGGAGAGATATAAATGAGTCAAGTGAAGAGCTCTCTGTTGTGAGTGAAACTTCTGATGTAACTGCGATATTAAGACGAACGGAAATGGATATTGATTTGGATCTTAAAGAATTGACAGAGAGATGTAAAGCCGCAATATATTATTATCGCGGACTTATAATAGCATTAGAGATATATCTTTTGGATGATGCCAAGGAAATTCTAGTTGATAATATAAGAGGCGCGTACGCTGACTACCTATACTACGAAAGAAAAAGAATCGAAATACCAGAGGGAGCTAGAAATCTAAGGGAATTATTAGATGAGCTGAGAAAACCGAGAATCCGCGAAGGACAGAAAGTAGGTGCCGAGAAGATATTAAATATAGAAACAAAACATTATGTTGGACAACTAGTTGAGGTTTATGGAAAACCTGTGGTTCTAGAGATAAAGCTTAAGGTTGAGGGGTGATTTTTTCTTCAATGCCCCAACGCACAGCATCGATGTATGATTTCAAATAAATATCGCTTCTTAGTGGAAGTTCGATTCCTCTTCTCTGGATATGTCTGATTAATCCCTCAACAATACTTCTTATTCCAACTCCTAATAGATCTTCTATATTAGTATTTAGCATTTCCGCTCGGAGAAGTATCGCTTGTAGTGCCGTTGCCACCTCGATTGAGAGTATATTAGTAAGATTTTCTATCATGTTGTGGAGTCTCAAAGCGGCATTCGTACACATGCTAACTATATCCTCCTGATTAGCTGATGTTGGTATCGAATGAACACTAAATGGGCTTGCTAGAGCTCTATTTTCAGCCGCTAAAGCCGCACTAGTATATTGCGCGATCATTAGACCAGAGTTGAGCCCTGGAGTGCTTTCTGGGTGTATTAGGCAATCCGTTAGTCCTCTGTTAAACTTTGAGTCTAATAATAGTTGTGTTCTTCTTTCAGATATATTAGAGAGATTCGATATAGCAACACCTAGTACATCGCTGGCGAGTCCCAGCGCTTGTCCATGGAAATTCCCACAAGAAATAACATGATATTTGTTGTTTTTCTTCACAATTAGGGGATTATCGCATGCTGTGTTTATTTCTCTCTCCAAGATTCTTGTCGCAAAGTCCAATGCTTCTAGGAATGACCCATATATCTGTGGTGAACATCTTATGGAGTATGGGTCCTGGACAATTCCAATATCCTTCCAAGTGACGTACTTTAATTTTCCCATTAGGTCCTCCAGATTCATTTTCCTAAAGATTAGGGTGACAGATTTGTCGGTTTCCTTGAACTCAAACCCATCTGGGTTTAGTCTGGACAGATTTTTGAGACGGCTTATTGGGTAGATGCCGTATCCCCTTAAGACTCTCTTCTCGAAGGTAACTTCTGCTTGGGGCTTCAGGATTTTCCTTTCGGCCCCCCTTGCATAGAGATCTAGGCCTATTGGATCACTATTAGATTTCACAAGCCTAGATTCCCTTGTGAGTTCAATTATCTCAGATGAGAATTCCCTACTATACTTAGATTCAAATATTTCTGGAGTGAACGGATCTATGAATCCCGCTAAACCCTCCAAACTAAGAGCTAAAGCGAACGTTGCTAATTTGAAGCAGGCCCTAAGCTTAATGATGGCATCTGCGAGCAGTGCAGCAGAAAAAGCTGTGCCATTGTTCAGAGCTAAGCCCTCCTTATAACTCAGCTTTATTAGTGGCTCCTCGCTTTCCACATTTCTTTCGCTGATTCCAAGTTTTCTCTTCACATCATCGGGTAGATCGCCATATATTTTGTCGAATAATACTTTTTTTAGAGCTATTCCAGTATATTTCTTACCCTCATAGATTATCTCCGCTGAGGAATCACCTATAAGTGCCAGAGCCAGATGGGATAGCGGTGCTAAATCACCACTCGCCCCAACCGAGCCTTTCAAGGGAATTAGAGGATATACAGATTTGTTCAGAAAAGCTTTGAAAAGGTAGAGTATTTCTGGTCTTATACCCGACATCCCCTTTGCTAATGTATTCATGCGTATTGCCATAGTCATCCTTACTATGTGTTCTGGTGCGTAGTCACCAACACCCACGCTATGGCTTCTCAATAGATTCAATTGAAGTTTCTCAGCTAATTCGGGCTCTATTATTCTATGTGCGAGGAAACCAAATCCCGTTGTTACCCCATAGTAGATTTCTCTCCTCTCAACAGACCGCTCAACGAAGCCTCTTACTTCTCTTAGCTTCTCCAGAATTTCTTTGGGGAAATCCACGGGAGTTTTTTTGTAGCCAATTTCTATTAGGTCCTCCAGAGATAGTTTCTGGCCGTTTATCATTATCGATTCTGGCAAGCTTTTCACCTCATTAATTAACGATAAAAGTAGTTTTTATAATGTATTTACCAAAGAATGTATATCTTAGCATCGATTATTAGGGATGAGTATAATGCCTAAATACAGAGTACCAAAAGGTTTTAGGGATTTCCCACCAGAAATAATGATTCTGAGGAAAAAAGTCATAGAAACCGTGGAGAAGATATTTATCAGATATGGTTTTGACCCTTTAGAGACACCGGCTCTTGAATACTGGGAGACATTAAAGGGAAAGTATGGTGAGGAAGTAGAAAATAAGCTTATCTATAAGTTTCAAGATTCTTGGAGCAAGGTTTGGCTTGCTCTCAGATACGACTTGACAGTACCTCTCGCACGTTTTGTTGCTTCTCAGATGCTTACATTGCCTTTTAAGAGGTATCATATTAGTAGAGTTTGGAGGCATGAGAGTCCACAGAAAGGTAGATATAGGGAGTTTTGGCAGTGTGATGTTGATATAATAGGGTCGCCCTATCCTGAGTCTGACGCTGAGATAATAAACGTTATTTTGGATGTTATGTCCGCATTTAACTTCACGAGGTATACTATTAGAGTAAGCGATCGACGGCTCTTAGCCGGGATATTCGAGGAGGAGCTTGGCCTTCGGGAATACGGTAAGGAAAGAATGCTAGCTATTTTCAGGGCGATAGACAAACTTGATAAGATAGGCATAGATGGCGTTAGGAGGGAACTTGAAAAACTGGAGCTTTCGTTGAATGAGATAGAGCGCATTGTTAACATCATATCGATACAGGGTAACTACAATGATATTCTAAGTGAAGTGAACTCAAGATTTCCCAACAATGAGAATGTGAAACTGGCAGTTAGGCACTTAGAAGAGATGTTTGACTTTATAAACAATAGAAAATATGTTGTGCTTGACCTAAGTTTGGTGAGGGGACTAGACTACTACACAGGGCCTATATTTGAAACATATGTTGAGGAACCTAAGATAGGTTCATTAACAGGTGGGGGGAGATATGATGATCTTATCAGAAGATATGGAGGGCCAGATTTGCCAGCAACAGGAACAACTATAGGGATAGAGAGAATAATTGATGCGGGGTTAGAGCTGGGACTATTTGGGCTGAATAAGAAAACGTATACAGTAGCATACATAGTATGTATCGATAGGGAACTCTACAAATATTGCTGGGAAATAGCGAGTAGGCTTAGAAGTGCTGGGATACCGACACAGATAGATCTTATGCGGAGAAAACAGAGAAAGCAACGGGAGTATAGTGAGAAGAAGAACATACCATTCATAATATTTATAGGGCCAAAAGAGAAGGAACGCGGAAAACTCACAGTATATCATAGGGAGCAACAAAAACGCTATGAGAATCTAACAATAGAGGAAACAATAAAACTATTAAAACAACATGTAGATCTCCCCTGCCTCTAATGTTTGTCTCTTCAGAATGGTTTATAGACGGATCAGATAACTCTCTGCGAATTTTGCTAAAAAATTGCTTAATTTTAAACTTCAGCTTTGGGCCTTCCCTTAACAAATAATTTAATCCTTGATGATAGTTCCTCAACACCTAATTCTTGAACAAATATGACTTTAAAGTTTCGTGGTAGATGCCTAAGTATACGCTTTAATGCTTTATCAGCATCAATAGCAATCATCTGATTGGTTATATTACCAAGCCAATTAATAAACCTGACCATTATCTCTGGCCAACTATCTGGATGCGATCCAGCGATGATTAGCAGTATATCCTTATTCGGGTTGCTAGATGCATAGTCCTTGATAGTAAGTATTAGGCCTTTTTCATCAATTAAGTTGCGGAGAATGCCGATCAATTCATATCCCCAAAAATGTTGCGTATACTCCAACATGTCGTACCTTAGTATCTCTAATATGCTATTATCAGACAATATAGATTCGAGATTCTCCAAGACCTCCTTATCTCTAGGAACAGTCAATCCCTCAACAATTTTTATTAGTTTGATGGGTCTTAGAGCTATTTCGAAGTCAAATGATATCCCATCATAATTCTTGTTCTCATTAAAGCTGATCCCCAAATGCTCCATTATGCCTCTAATCAGCAATTTAATAGATTCTAACGACCAACCAACGTGATATCTAGCGATAAGTTCTTTACCCTTTTTGCTGATCGCAACAATGTTTGTGCTTCCTATATTTATTCTTTTAATAAGGCCGTCTCTCTCCATGTTCGATAGCAGTTCACTAATCCAAGCCTTAGAAAGCCTCATGATTTTTGTAAGCCTACTTTGATGAGTTATTCCCAGGTAGAGTAGGGTTAGTATTTGATAATACCTTCTCTTTCTTTTATCACTAATCCTTGTAATCATGCTCACCGAACCCATTAACATATACACCGAACTAGGATATTATTAATTAAATTGGTTAATAATGGTGTGATATGTGAATGTAGAAAGTGTCCTTATTGATTCTCCAGTTATTCTTGTTGGGAAGCACTTTAGTAATTTTCATGGTAAATTAGCTATAGTACAATGTATAAAAACAGGAAGAAAACTTATTGTTGCTGTTATTGTGGGCAGAGGTTCTCATAGAATACGTGAGGAAGAATGTGTGGTATCTAAGTATGTTCTTCGTGAGTTAGAATGCGATTATGAGGATATTGAGGTAGAATTTATTTCCGACGGATTGTTTGTCTACGGGACATTGCTTCCAAAATATATAACCCCTTATGGCGATGTTCAAATTGGATGGGGCGGCCTAAGTAAATACCCATGGGTAAGAACGATGATTCGAAATTTTAAACTTGTGTATAATGGTCTACCTTATGCTGTGAAATCAAAATCAAGCTACCTACTTGGTGTAACCTATCTTGGTGTTTCTAAATCATCTGAGAGATATATAGATTCTGTGGAAATCGGTGCGGGATATGTCAAGATGGAAGTAGAGGGAGAAGTGATCGAGAATTTCCCAACGAAACCAGCTCTGAAGGTTAGAATGTATGCGTATGGTGATGTGGATGGAATATGTGTTCCATCGATGCTTTTCGGTGAGATATTTGTTGCGGATAATAGCAGGTTCTCATACAATATAGGTAAATACTTTGACTACCTTATAGGTAACAGCGGAATATTGATTACAGCTCCTCACGGAGGGTTCTACAGACCAGAAGATATGGAGGCAAAGCCTAGAATCGAAGCCGATGAGAACACGTTCGAGCTTGCAAAACGTGTGGTGGAGGAAATATATGAATTGAGTAGATACAGAATTGTTCCGAATGCTGTGTTGTCAAGGTTGCATAGGTCTATTATTGATTTTAATCGAAATACAATAACATCTAATCCTATTGCTAGACAATACCATAGAACTATAAAACTCATAGCTAAAAGGTATAGAAAAGTATTTCTAATAGACATACATGGAATAGCTAACCGGTCGAAATGGGATATGGAGATTGGAACACGTTTTGGAGAGACAGTACATGGAAACATCGAAATTTCGCTGCATATGCGTAATATGCTTAGGCGTCATGGATTTAGAGTTGCGGTAGACAGAGAATTAATCGGTGGGTTTACTGTTAGCAGACATAGTATAGCAAAGAATTTATATGCGCTTCAAATAGAAATAAGTAGGAAATATAGAATGCTAAAGAACTTAGACAAAACGGCTAAAGCACTAGCAGAATCCATACTAGATTTGTACCTAACTCATATGCGATGACTACTGAAATCTGAGAGCCAGTTTTAGCTTAGAAAACCAAAAAATAGGTCTCCTCTAAGAGGAGAGTAAACTTTTAGAATCTTCTTCTCCTGAAATCTGCTATCAGACCTATAGCTCTTTCTTTTTCTTCCTCATTCATGTCGCTTCTTCTCACAGCTTCAGTGAGTATTTCGCTTCTCCTAGCGATGGTCTCCCTATCCATAGCTCTCATATTCATATCCTCTGAGAGCTCCTCGAGAAGCTGGTGAACATCTTTAAGGCTTGAAACGGCTCTTGAACCTATTCTCCTTGCCGACCTACCAGTATAGAGATTTCCCTCGTCCACAATTATAAATTTTCCAAGCTCAAATGTTATTCTTCCTTTCATAACTCGGTCATAGAATAGATATGTATCGGCAATATCATGTGCATTGTTCCTCTCAAGAGCTATAAGCAAAGCTCTTCTAATATGTCTAGTCGGTATTTCTCTTCTGCTTTCAAATTCTCTCTCAATATCAGAAACAATTTTCTCAGCGAGTTCTCTAGAACCCCCAGCACTCATAATGCTTCTAACTATTTTCTCGCGGTCATACCTCTCGGTAGAACCATCGAATTTCACTACAGTTTCTATCATTTTTTGCACCTAAACCCAAATTCTTCTTTAGGTTATATAAAGGAAACTATTTTATGAAAGATAATTTAAGATATAGGGATGTTTATCGGATATCCATCCACAAGTAGCGATTACTCAGACGCAAAACAATACTGAGGAACGAAAAGAAGGCATGGAACGGCATGGTTCTATGATATTTATTGTCTATGTCTAAGAGAACGTAGTCTTATTGAGAGAAAATAGTTTATAAGGTCCCTTATACATCCAACTATCGCATTTCTCACAGAACCCCTATTCCCCCCGTAAACCTCCACATATCTTGAGGGAACCACTGTTTTTTCTGATATTTTTCTGATATACTCCCTCAGAATTCTGGATGTTTCGTAATCTAAATCTCCTCTGGTTTTGTATCCAACTACTATTATTGGCCATGAATTGCGGGTTATTCTCCAAAACTGTTCTATGTATCTAGGTACAGAGTGCACCGCGCCTTCATCAGATAAGTCTACAACTATTAGACAAACCCTCGCACCATAGAAACATGCAGGTAAGAATGAATTCGTCTGCCAGTTAGGCCTAGCATACCACAGCAATATGTCAGCCCACACCCTTGAGGATTGAGTGTTCATTATCGTTCTACAGACAAATAGTTCTGTGCCGGATAGAGCTGGTCCTTGGGTACGAAGACTTCTAAATTCTGGTGTGAGGACCCTCCATGACTCAATACCACAGATATCTATAGCCACGACCTTAATGCGGATAATTCTATTTATTACCTCGATGGGAACTCTCACAACCTGCAATGGCCCTACTCTTAGTGTTCCTATTGTCAGTACGCATCTGGGTATCTCTAAAGATGCAGCCCTGTGTTCATCATGAATTGCTGTTATTGTGTGGGGTCTCAGAACATATATCCTCATTAAGTTACTGGAAGGAGGAGGCGTTAGATTAAGCAGGTTTGTTAGATCCCTTTCCGTCACTCCTATTATTTTTATGTGGTGGTTGCCCACATTTACGTTCAATATGTTTTCAAAATAGCATATATTCTCGATAACCCATCTAACATAGAGATCTATCAAACGAATTATCTCTTCAACTAAATCATATTCCTCACGTGGGTATTCATTTCTATGAATAGCTCCTCCTACTATCTGCTTCGATATGATTTCCTTAAGTCCCCCAACAATCCGGCTCAGCGCTAAGGATCCAAGTCTGTGAAGTTCGCCACGTATCTCCTCAAGAATCTCTTCTGGAGAGCGGTATTGCTTACCTTGCTTAAGTTTCCTAAGTATTATTGAACGGAGTATAGAGGACATAGAGTCTGAGTTTATATTCGCTAGGCTGCTTAGAACGATCCTATATAGAAACATGAATAAGTCATCGTCACTCTCAAAGATTTTCTCAATAGTAACAACTATATCGCCCTGCAATCTTATTCTTATCCCAGGTTTTAGACCAACTTTTTTGGCTTCCCATACATGGTAATCAAACCCCATAGCTGCACGGACAGCTCTCGCTCCAAGTTTCTTTAGATTATACCTCGATAAGGATCTCTCTGGCAGATTATGGCAAAACAAATTATAGTTATCGTCTAGTCCTATAACAAATACTTGGTCATCAAAACTTTGGGATCCGGAGAAAACAACTATATACTCCCCAACATTGTATACTTCACGTATGGATAAGCTAAGTAGCCTCTTGAAAGTCTCGAACTGATTAGTATGAGAATGAGTTTTAAATAGCATCTCAGCACTCATTTTATCTGCTTGAGATAGGTATCTATACAGAGTTGATAAGATCTCTTCGGGAGCCTGAAGACTAGGCATGACGACCACTACATGACCACATAAGATTGGGGGGTAGCCTCTTTAAAAAACATATCACTTTAACCTTTTAAAGTAATATGCTCACTGAATTGATATGGTCAAAGCAAAAAAGAGTAATATCCGACACTACCTAGTCTGCTGGGGCTATCTGAGCTTCTTGAGCTAAATCGATTTCGATTTCCTCAAGTTCCTCCTCAGATTTCAATGTGAGGCCAGTTTTCTTCTCGACAGCTATTTGAACCTGCTTGATTTTCTTCTCTGCCTCCATTCGATAACACCCCCTATTATTAGATAATAATAACTAACGACTATTTTTAAACATTGACTTTTCACTTCTAAGGATAACGACATGTGTTCCTGTTTAGAGATAATCAGTAGCTATCTACTTGTTTTAAACTGGATTCTGGCTCTATATGGATAACTACATTCTGTAGGTTTTTATCTCTTAGCTTTCTTAGCAGAAACTCTTCTACTTTATGGCATATATCGTGTGCCTCACGCAGACTTATATTGTCATTAAGAACCAGGTGAAATTCTAGGAATACTCTCTGCCCATCGGTTCTAGATTTTATCTTATGAATATCTATGACCTCTGGAAATCTATTTATAACAAGCTTCTTTACGGTTTCAGGGCTCAGAACTGTAGCGTCTAATAGGATTCTTCCCTGTTTCCTTATTATATTTATAGCTCCATATAGGAGGAGAGCCGCTATTAGAGTAGAAACAATATAGTCAGCGACTATGTAGCCTATAGAGGCGAAGTAGACACCTAGAAAAACAGCTATTGTATATAGGGGGTCTGTAAGATAATGAAAAGCTGATGCCTCCATAACGGATATCTCAAGCTTACTAGAATACAGATACTCTATTATGCCTATACCCACATATACAGTTCCTAGAACAATAAAACTAATAATAGCTTCCCTAGGTAGATATATCTCAACGTAACCTCCTAAGATTCTCTCAGCAGTGCCTATGAAGATTTCTATCGCCCCAAAAACGATGAACATTGCTATCAACACAGATACGAATGCATCGTATTTCCCATGGCCATATGGGTGATCGATATCGGCCGGCCTACTAGCTAATCTAACTGCGTATATAGCCATAGCATCATTTAACATATCCATCAGCGTATCAATAATGTATGCGAGAACAGCTAGAGATGCTGTAATACTGTATATGTATATCTTAACGCCAAGCAGTATAAAGTTTATAAACAACACGCATACCATCAATTTGCCTGCCAGAGCAAAGTCTGTTATGTCAATCACCCTCATTAATATTCTTACTTCTCATATATGAAGACTGTTGAACACCACCATAATATATTTTGTGGAAATAAAATATGTCAACGATAAGCATATAGATAGTCTGCGAAGATATGTGTTTTTCGATTTTTGCTTGGCTAGCAATGTTGCCATAACGATAAATTATGGTGATATCAAATGAGAATATTAACTGCCGACGTGATGCCTAAACTTTATCCCTTCCTAACGATGCATATTATAGAATCTGAAGATGAATACGCTATCATCGACCCAGGCCCGCTGAGATCTATTAGTTATGTTTTAGGTTTCCTGAGAAGGAATAATATTCCAATGAATAGGATAAAATATGTTCTTCTCACACATATACATATTGATCATGCTGGGGGCGTAGGTGAGTTGATAAAAAGATTGCCTAATGCCGAAGTAGTAATGCATGTGAAGGGAATAAAACACATGTCCGATCCCTCTCTCCTCTGGGAAAAAACGAAGGAGGTTTTAGGAGACCTAGCTGAGACATATGGCGAAATTGTAAAGATACCGAAGAGTAGAATGGTCGGCATATCTGGCGAAGAGATACTGCTACTAGGTAGTACCGAGATTAGGGTTCTTGAGGCTCCTGGACATGCATCTCATCATCTAGTTTACTTTGTTGAGAATGGGAGATTACTGTTTTCTGGTGATGCTGCTGGGATATACATAGAACCCTGGAAGCTTATGCTACCTACAACACCTAAACCCTTTAACGTCGAGAAAGCTCTTTTATCTCTAGAAAAAATGCTAAGTTTAGGTCCAAGGATTATATATTTACCACACTATGGAAAGAACATGGATGCACGAAGACATATAGAGTCCTACATGGAGCTGGTCATGAGGCTTGAGAATGTAATTAGGGAGAATATAGATCGAGACATCGGAGAACTTATCGAGATTGTATGCGCGGAGATACCCTTCTTAGGCAAAGCCATAGGAAGAGTGAGGGGCCATCCAGTGTGGGAGGGAAGCATAGAAAGAAGCATCAGAGGAATCAGAGAATATATACTATGGAAGAAAAAAAGTAGGTAGATCCACGTTTTAGCCAACAATAAATGTTTCTTTGATAAGCTTTCCCCTTCCAAATATATCTGGAGAGAAAGCTTCTCTTAAGTAGTTTTGAGAAGAAAGGTTTCTTGTTGGTGGTTTCTCATGCGCGTCTCATCCTCGAGATAAACCGTATTAGGCGTTTACATGAATAACACCATTAATTATGACGTTGGGAATAGATAAAAACCAGATAGTTTATTCGGTGCTCTCAGCCTATAATATTTTGATGCTCGAACCCAAGGAAATTGTGCCCTTCGATAATAAAGCCGGGGACAGTATCCTATTAGGTTCCACTAATAAACTTTTATCCTTGATAATTATTTAAACCTGTGTCAAGTAGATACACCAGAGTAAGACAGGAAAAATATTTAGTTTAGATTAATATTTATTATGACGAATCAGATACATTGAGTTTTTAGGTGTGTCTATGAGGCTGTTATCAGTATTAATACTGGTGATAGTTTTTATTGGCTTATCTACTCATATGATAAGTAACGCTGAATATTCCGAGGATGATTGGCTTCCTGAACTAATAGATTATGATCCGCTAAGCGCATACACTTATGCATCTACTATATCGAATATGACTATAGACACGAAGGTTTCTGGGTACTCATATAGGGTTGCTGGCTCACAGGGAGAATACCAAGTATTTCTTTACATAAAGAATCTTCTCCTTGATTGGAATTTGGATGTTGTTGTTCATGAATTTGATTTCATAAACTGGAATATCCCCGAAGAACCACTCGCAGAAATCCGTATTGGAAATGAAACGCTAAGAGCGAGGGTATATCCCATACACTACTCCATCGGCACGCCACAGGACGGTTTAAATTCAACAGTAGAGGTACTCCCATTACCAAAGACATTTACATATGACCCCCTCCCAGAGAATATTTCTGAGATCTGGGATAGAACAAATATTTCTGATAGAATAGTTCTAGTTGGTAGGGAGATTAGATTTAATAGATTCTGGCTGGATAGCTTCAACACCAAGCTCCTTAGCGAACATCCCTTAGCGATTATGTATACGTGGATGACTGATAGTTTTAAGCATTATCCACTCTACTTCTCTTCAGCAGGGGGAAGAAGACAACCATATCTCGAACTTCAAATACCCGTTTTTTGGGTTCCAAAGAATATTGCGGAGAGAATAATCGAGGCGAAGACAGATAACCTTACCGTTAGTTGCTATGTGAAAATACCAATAATAACTGGGGAAGGAAAAGCCAGAAACATAATCGCGTCTATAGGAGGCGCTGACCCAACAAAAACAATTCTGATCACGGCGCACTATGATAGTGTGATGACAGGTGGATTAGCCGATAATGCCGCGGGAACTGCTGGATGCCTAGAATTAGCATGGGTTCTTAGCAAGGCTGTTGCTGAGGGAATATATAGACCTCCGATAAATATAACCTTTGTGTTCTTCTCGGCGGAGGAAGCTGGTCTTGTCGGTTCGTTGATGTTCTATAGGGACTACATCGATTTCCTGGAGAGGTCCGTAGTTGGTGTTATAAACCTAGATACCCTGGGAAGCTTCAATCTAGAAGTCTCATCGACAAGTCATCCACTCAGGTTCCTTGACGAAGAATACTATTTGACAAGTATAATGGAGTCCGCAGCATCCGATCTGGAACTCAGCATCAATATTTTTAGCGACAACATACACTCCGATGACTCAACATTTGAACACACAGATGATGTTATCTCACTTGTAGAGAGCCTCTGGCCAGAAATACATGTCGACATAACAAAAATAAACTTCATACCAGCAGCTATGCTGGGCTCATCCCCCTATATCCCCTGGTACCCAGATGATGAGGGCCATTTCGGGTGGATCCACACACCCTACGATAATACAACAAGCACAAATATATTTGACTGGGTAAATCCCCAAAGATTAGAAACACAGATAAAAGTCGCAGGAATAGCACTACTAGATATTCTTAGGCTATACGAAAAGAAGGAAAAAAGACAGGCAGAGCCGATACCGATACTGATACTAAGCCTCCTAGCAATATCAGCAACCTTCGCAACATATATTATAATCAGAAGAAAAAAGAAGACTTAAGAATTTTTTATAAAAAGCTTTAGCGTCGCCAGAGCGACTATACACACCAATGCTTGAATTTTTATTAGGTATTTTTCGTTAAAGTTCAATATAGCAAAAACATATAAATCTGGAACAACAACCCTAAACGAACATAAAAGAATACATGAAATACGCACAGCACAAATCATTGTCAACTAGATATATACATAATACTAAAAATAAAATTTCCTAGATTAATAATAGTAAGCTCTCATCAAGGGGAGCTAAAAATGATAAAACCACATGTGATAATATTTCTCTCTCTCTCTCCATCGCCATATTGGTGGGATTTGTTAATCAGCCAAAGAGTATTATGACTCTATCATCACCATCAATTGAAGGCGAAATAACCGTGACAAAAATAACGATAGAGGATCCCTACACAGAAGAAGCAGGTGATGGCTACAAAAAACTCGTTCTCGCAGCGATACTAGCATACGACGAAACTGGTAAGGTAGGCAGAGTAGAAAATGAAATATATGTCCTAAGCGAAATTTTGGAGAGACGTCATAGAGAATATGGGTGGGATGATTTCGTTTCTAGGATCGCCACGGTCGATCCACAAGATCCGGAAAATAGTTTCAAGGAGTTCTTTGAGTCCCTAGATAGAGAAACAGATGCCGATGACAGAATAATTCTCATTCTAGCAGGTCATGGCGGGATCGAAGATGGCAAATATTTTTTCTCCATAAAAACATACTACATATTATATCCGATAATTACCAACGATGTGGTATTAGATAGTGACTCCCTATTCTATACAATCAGTATTCTAGGACCAGCAGTAGATTTCATTTGGTTTATCTCTTGCAAAAGCTATGAATTTTTTAATGACATTAGCAAAGACAGACTTCAAAGCGTCTTTGATAGTCTCATCGGCTGGGCATACACTGGAAAAGTCCATGTTTTAGATACTGAGATCGACCTAAACGCAACTGCTGATGCATATCGCGAAGGAAATCCGCCTCTCGAAACAATATACGAAGACATAAAGTCGTGTCCCAACTCAGCAGCGGGTGTCGAGCTTGTACAGAGAGATTATTATCTTGGTGATCTCTGTTTACTAAGTCTGCACTCAACCTCAACTGGTGGCGGTGGTGGAGGCGGCGCACGCCCAGAAATATACTAATGGTGTCGCATTATGAACTATAAGAGAAAACTCTTTTCTATTTTTCTGGGACTAATAATAATTTTAGTTATTCTTTCTGGGATTTTTATTGGATTATACCTAAAGAATGAATCAAATACTGAGAATAGACTAGGCATTTCTAAGATCTCTGTTTGGTGGGGCATAACATTCCGACGTAATGGTAACTACTTTGGGACGGCATCGCTTGATTATCCTCTTGTTATGGATTTGGATGGGGATGGCTATAGGGAGATAGTTAAGTTCTGTAAGGAGTGGCACATTGGGTACAAGGCTTGGGGGGATATATTTATGAATTTATCTTTTGGCCCTATACTGCATGATACTTACCTATTTGGAGACTTTGATGGTGATGGTATAAGTGAAATCGCTTTCAGCACTAGGGGCAACGTAATTGTCATTGTCAATCCTAACGGGACGGTAGAATCTCTGATTAGAATTAATATTAGGATGGGCAGGACTGAAAGTTTGTTGTTTGGTGAGTTTGATGGGGACCCTAATCCTGAGTTTGTTGTTAAGACAAACCCATTTGGCATATATGCTGTGGACCCCCGCACTCAAGAAGTCAGATTTGTTGGGAGGTACATAGGTGGTCATGATTTTGGCGATGTTTGCTATATATACCCTGTGGATGCCGATGGCGATGGTGTTTTTGAAATTTTCTTTGCTTTGACACAGGAAGGATGCGTCGGTTTGATGGATCTGAATGGGAAAATCTTCTGGGAACGATGGATAGGTATTCCGACGATTGAGGGGGCTACGAAGGTTCGTCCCCTGCCTACTTGGGTCAGAATAGGGGATTTCGATATGGATGGTGAGTATGAAGCTGTCTTTTTTACTGATAATTCTGAGATTTACATCGTCAGTGTTATTGATGGTTCTGTTGAGGGGTATATCTATGTGAAGCAACCTGCTGGGACCGTAGATTCTGATTGTTGGGCCTTTGGTTTTGTTGATATTGAGGGAGATGGTACCCTTGAAGGGGTTTTCCCCGTAACCCATTTTCCGTCTTCTAAGTCAGATGCCGCATATGGCTCGTTGGTTTTTGTTGATATGAAATCATATTCGGTGATAAAGACTATCGAGTTTAAGCAACGTCTTAGAGATACGTGGTTCGGGTTAGGTTGTGCGGCTTTGTCGATTGTTGATTTTAATCTTGATGGTTTCTACGATTTCGTTGTGGTTTCTTATAAGTACATTATTTTTGTTGATGGCAAGAACTTGTCTGTTGATTATAGATATGATGGTCTTGAAGGTCTTAGTGATGATTTTTGGTCTCCTGGTTTGCTTTGTATGATGGTCGTCTTTGATATTGATGGGGATGGCTACGTTGAGATTATAAAGCCCGACGCGGAGAGATCGCTTGTGGTTTATAAGGTCTATTCGAAGTTTAGGCCTCTTGTCTACTGGAATCCTCCTTGGGGCTACTATAATGCTTATTGTCTTTTTGATCTCTTTGATGGGGATTATGATGGTGTTGCTGATTGGGTTGAGAAGGTCTATGGGTTTGATCCTACTAAGCCAGATTCGGATGGTGATGGTATTTCTGATAGGGCTGAAATACTAACATTGCTAAGAGCCTGGCAAAACTCTACTGAATTAGGCTGATGTTTATTGTTCGGAGCTTTTCCGATTTTTGAGTATATCTACTTTAGTTGTGTTATGTATCCTTTTTCTGTTAGCCAAAGATTGTAGTCCTTCTTTGCGATTGATAGTATTGTTTCCCATCTGTCTCTCAGATATTGATATTTCCTGAGGATCTTATTCAGCTTTTTGATGTCTATTCTTATTCTTAGAATGTTGTATAGTCTGAGCATCTCTACCAAATGATATTTATCCTTTTCTCTGAATCCGACGAGTTTGAGGGCGATCCAGTATTCTCTTGTTGGGATATTGATCTGTATGCATCTCCAATGCGCAGATATTCTGTTGTCAAAAGCTTCTCTAAATATCCTGTAGTTTTCGTGGTTTGGAGTTATAGGGATTATATCGATATGAAAATTCACTAGTCCAGCTGGTTCTATTACTAATATCTCTCCTTTTCTTATACGTTCCATAAATTGTTCCCATGGCGTAATGTCCTTAGGATCCACTCTGAGAGTTCTAGCTAGCATCCTCAAGAAATTCTCTAGACCCTCTTCCTCCGGATCCAAGAATAAGCATAGATCGATGTCATATGTCCTAACCGAGACTTGATAGAATTCTTCGCCAACAAACATCCCAACGAGAAGCCACTTCTCTATTCTGGATCTCCTAACAGTTCTAAGTAGTCTCCTTATCAGTGCAACCCTTCTTCTCTCAAAAGACAACTACAACACACATCTGACCCATATAATCTTATCCTTCTTATGCTCAAGGAGGATGTGGGCTCTTCTAAGAATACTAGCAGCCTCCTCTATGCTTATCCCTTTTTCCTTAGCAAGATTTATGATTCTTTGCTCAACAGAGCTTTCGGATAATTTCTTTTGTTTCTTTCTGTGTATTTTTCTCAATGTGCTCTCCTGTATGAGCGAGATTGATCTTTCCTAAGTTATTATCTAATATATTATAGAAATTGGAGATTATATTATATAATAGGTGGGAATATTATATTTGGTGGGATAATTGGCAATAGTGGTATTAGACAAAAAGGGTAGAATTCTTATTCCCAAAGAGATTAGAGATTCGATAGGTGCTGATGCAGGCTCGGTCTTCATCATTAGATTGGAGAGCGGTAAAGTTGTATTAGAAAAGGTGGGGCGGCCAAGTGAGGTATTTGCTGGTATATTTAAACCTAAGGAAACAATCCCCGAGAACCTAGATAAATTCGCTGAGAAGGTGATTCGGGAGTGGTGGAAAAAGAAAGAAAGTACGTAGATGTTAATGTTTTTGTTTATTGGCTTGTTAGCTCGAAATATACTAAGCGTGCCAAACTTTGGATACGAAAAATCGAACAATCAGTTTATGGGGAATTCTGCACTAGCACCATAACCCCATATGAGGTAGCTATTATTGTGGCTGGACTCGTAGGTGAGTCCTTAAGCAATAAGGATTTTATAGAAAAGATAATCAGCGCATTCAAATCTCTAAAACAACTCGCTTTTATACCTCTGGAGAAGAAAGATGTCCTCGAAGTATCAAGGATCATGGAGGAAACAGGGTTAGATATGGAGGATTCCATACACTATATTGTCGCTAGAAAATCTAGGGCAAAAATGATTATAAGCAATGACAAAGATTTTGATAAGACAGATCTAAAAAGAGTATTCTAGTGAACTCTCCAATCTGACAGAATCCGTCCAGGAATAACTTAGATGCTCTTTAGCTCTCCATTTTGGTGGTAATATGCTGATTCAATAATTGTTTCGGGTAACGCAACTATTAGTGTCTTTTTAACCAAAGTTATTATTTTATTGGTGTGTTTGGACTAGAAATTCTGTTATTGGGAATGGCTATGGAGGATCTACTAGATAGGATAGAAATCAATCCTAGGCGTTAGATAATTGGGGTCGAAGAGATATGGTTTCCTTGTGAATGAGTGTGCTGGGAGTTCTAGAGGATAAGAATTTTAATCTGAGACTCGGCGAACCAACAAATCTTATGGATAGAGTTCCAGTTGTTATAGGTATTCAGAATTTAAGGGAGTTATTTAACTCCCTACTAATATGCATATTCACACATTTTAACTCCGAAAAATATCAAAATTTCTTCAATTAGCAACGGGCCGGGATATTACGCCTAAAGAACTCTATGTTATTGATGAGAGGATATTTAATCTTAAGAGAAGCATAAATAACTTGTTTGGAATAACACGTAAGGATGACTATCTACCCAAAATAGCCACAAAACCGTATACTAGTGGGCCCATACGGGGACAAACACCAGGAAATCGGTTGGAGGAAGCTCTAAGAAAGTATTACCAGACGCGTGGATGGAACTGGAAAACAGGAAAACCTACTAGAAAGAAGCTGCATGGAGTAGGTCTCGGTGACGTAGCGAATATTCTTTGGCACCAGGATTTCCTATTTTAAGGGCACTGCTTAAGCAGTAGTAACTCATACATCTCCATTTCATGTTCTATTGCCTCATTGGGTAGTCTCTTTGGTTCCCCAATAAGCCTAGCCAATATGTAGATCCTAGCGATCCTCTCAACACGAAGAAGAACTTCCAGAGCGTCTCTCAAATCTCGTCCACATACCACTACACCGTGATTAGCTAAGATCACAGCTTTTTTATTTCCTAACGCTTTAAGAGTATTCCTTGCCAATTCTTCCGAGCCTGGCAATGCGTACTCCGCCACAGAAATCTCTCCCCCTATATATAAGACCATCTCATCGAGTATTGGTGGTATCGATGTATGTGTCGCCGCTAAAGCAGAGCAAAATATTGTGTGTGCATGAATAATAGCGTTTACGTCTGACCTATTCCTATAAATTGTTAGGTGCATAGGTAGTTCGATCGAAGGATTCCTATCTCCCTCAACAACATTGCCATGAATATCAACAACGATAAGATCTTCAGGAGACATAGCCTCAAAAGAAATACCGCTTGGGGTTACAACAATTTTCTCATCAGAAACCCTGACACTAATATTACCAGAAGAACCCACGGTGAGCTCCCTAGCGATTAGAAATCGGCCAATATTAATAATCTCCCCCCTAACCTTATCAACACTCAAAACAACCACCTCAATACCATATAATAGTTCAAAATAACATTATTAGGAAACACAAAGCATAAAAACGCATAGAAGTACAACTAAAGTGCTTGGTTGACACCAAACAATATAACTCAGAATACAAAAAATGTAGTAAATAAATATAAACTGCCTGACTAAAAATATTGCTATTTAGGATGATGACACACTCGGTTTGGATTGATGAAGAAAGTCTGGTTCGCTGAACCCACTCTGAGACCATCATTTATATTGCCTATAGAATTAATTATATGGTTTTAACTAAGCTTAGGATTGTTTTCTCGCAACTATGTTGATTGGTGAATTTATTCCTGCTTTCTCTATAGTTCTATGGCTATGTAGAAGGTCGACTATCACCCATCCTGCGTCTTGGAGCATCTTAACAACTTCATGCTTAGTGTATACTCTGAGACGAAGCTCAGCCTGATTGATAAATCGAAGATTTTCTTCTTCCTTCTTATACCACTTCCAAACAGCATTGAGTGTCGCTGTTTTTACATCAAACTCATTAATATCGATGAAAATGTTCTCTCCATAGAATTCCACTATATAGTTTCTATAGTATGTAGCGAGTAGTTCCAAAGAAACTGTGTTGAGTATTAGGAATAATCCGCCGGGTCTAACAATTCTGTATACTCTTTGGAATATTTCTCTATCGGTTTCCTCACCATAGTATCCTATTGATGTCCAAAAGTTTAAAACAACATCGAACTCCTCACCGAAGTACTCATCTACCCTTCTGGCATCACCAACAATGAAATGCACTTTTTCGTCAACACCGAGCTCCTTCGCCCTCCTTTTCGCATCTTCTATAAATCGCTCAGAAAAATCCAATCCAACAACATCAAAGCCTAACTTTGCTAAGTTTATCGATATTCTACCATTCCCACACATCAGATCTAAAACTCTGCTCGCAGATGGGTGATACTTCCTTATGATGTTTGCTACTCCGGTGGCGTCGTCCTGGGCTATCCGCCACATAGCATTCATACGGACGAGGAAAAGGTCGCTCTTGTCAATAAAGAGCTCCTTGGTCCAATCTGCCATGAGACACCACCGCTATACATGTATTAATAGGATTTCTCGAAACAAAATTAGAAGGGAAGAATTAGATATTTATATATCAAAAAATTTTAGTTGCTCCAGTACATAGCTTCTCGTCTGGTCAGGTGATGGCATTTTCTTTATTATTTTTCCGTTCTCCATAAATTTCTCTAGTAGTGGTTCTGCTTTTTCCTCGGGTTTTTCCTCTCTGAGGAGTACTTCGTATTCTATTCTATCTCCCTTCCTGATTCTCCACACTTGTTTCAGACCACTATATTTTCCTCTCTTACTTATGTAAACCCACTTGTCGTCTTTCTTGATCCCAACAAGATCCATTGCAAAGTCTATGAAGGGTGCGTTTGCTACTGCGGATCCTATTCCGAACCCATCGGCTCCTGCCTTTACTAGTTCCTCTATATTATCCTCATTTATCCCGCCTGAAAGGAAGATCTTTATATGTTCATACCCCTTGACTCGAAGCTTCCATTTTACTTCTCTGAGTATATCCGCAAAGTTTCCCTTTCTGCTTCCAGGAGTGTCGAGCCGAACCCCATATATCTTATCTGGCCCCACAAATTCCACAGCTCTTATTGTTTCTTCGACTTCATCGGAGAATGTATCGCAGAGCATTATTCGTGGAACCTCTGGGGGCATATACTCATCGAAGGCTTTCCATCCATAGGCGTGGTCTCCCCTAGCGACTCTGTACACTATCAGCAATGCATGTGGCATTGTTCCCAATGGTTTTTTGCCCAAGAATTTTGCCCCCAAAATATTGGATACAGCATCAAAACCACCAATATATGAGTAGAAATCGCATACGGAGGCTATTGCGGGGTGCGTTCTCCTAGCACCAAAGTTTATTATTGGTACATCCCCCGCCCTTTTTCTAAGTCTTGCCGCCTTCGTGGCGTATCCTGTGGCTGCAGCTAAGAATCCGAGTATTGGTGTTTCATATATAGCAAATTTCGAGTATGGGCCGATAATCATCATTACTGGGACCCTAACACCATTACGGTCTCTTGGTGTGAGTATTGTGCCCTCGGGAACAGCGTATACATCAACGGGAAGTCCCTCTAGTAGGTGGAGAACCTCCCTTATCCCAGCGAACACGAACCACTTATAGTTGTTTGGAAGAGAACTAGCAGTAAACTCAGCCGCAACTACGATGTTTCCTAGGCCATCGCTCTCCAAGATATTTCTCGTCCTTACAAAATAGATATCGGTAACCTTACCATCCTTTATTTCTTCTTCAGTAGCGATAAAGAAAAAACGTTTTCCGTCCACTCCACCGTCACCAGCAAAGTGAGTATGATACTTTAAATATCTTAATGTAGGATTAATTCCTTATAATAACAAGTCATAGACATGCTATGTGAACTTCTGATGAAATCGGATCAAGTAGGTTATTCTCTCAAGTCTTCTAATGCATTAAATCTTACGCCGTGAAAATCATACTTAGAAATTCGTTTACGCGAAGAACATCAAGTTTAAATACATTCTTGGCATTTGTATGCATTCTGGGATTATCTGTTACTAGGATTAGGTTCTTGCTTTTAGCCATATGAACATACGCAATATCGTAGGCGTTTATATAGTGTCTCAATGACATATGCATCCTATCCTTAAGATCCGTCCGTTGACCAATGACCCGGATTTTGTTTCCAGAGATCATCTTCTCGAGGAGTTTCGCTCCAATCAATGCCGTTTCTTCACTTATTTGCTTTCTTATCTTTGCGAGTTTCCATAACGCATTACAGAACTCATAGACTGTTAAATCTAAGATACAGCATTTACGCAGGATTCCGACGAGACTTTTAGCTTCTAGGCTTAAGAAAAGTTCTACCAGAGCGCTCGCGTCGAGCAGATATCTAATCTTTCCTCCCTAGATTCCTTGATTACACTAATAATATCCTCCTTACTGACGTTCTCCATGCCCTTCTTAAATTTGTCTAATAAGTCCTGAATTTCCTCTAATTCCCTTTTCCTAATTTCCTCCTCCAAGGCCCTACGCAGTATCTCCGATATCTTGATACCATAATTCTTAGCTTTCATCTTTAATTCTTTGGGTATTCTGACGGATACAACAACCATTGACATATTCATCACAATTATCTAGACATAATACAATTATTGTAATATTTAAAATGTAATACTAAATTCGCAATACTAGGAGAATGAAAACTATTAAAAACACAAAATCAACTAGATTTCATCATTAGAATGATGAGCCCTGCGAAAACTGACTATGTGATGACTAACTCCCCGTTCTGACACACCCAAAATTTGTGTAGTCAATTCTGATAAAAATTCTAATTCTCTCCTGCTGAGAGATACGGAGGCGTTTATTTATTAGTGGAACATCATTTTGCACAATCCTTTTGCGCATTTCTTGGCGTTTTCAACTCGCATTTCATTTCTTCTATTCTTTATAAATGAAATTTAGCATAGAATAGTAGTCGATGTTATTTCTCTGGTATTGTGACTCTTTGAGTGCTTTAGCTACGTTTAACGAGAAATACTACTAGTGCTTTTCGATGAAGAAGAGTAAAAGTATTTTTATTACTATGTTAATCCTACTATCATCTATAATATATACTATTCCCTATTACATAGATAGGAGACATACTAACCAGATTATCAACATTGTGGTGAAACCCTCCGCATACTATTCGAATCCAGCGAGAGAATACAATAGTGTCACAAAGAAATTTGTTTCCCAGCTATATGCTGAGGGAGATGTTGAGGGGTCTGGCTGGTTTGACCCCTACTTCGATCTTGTAGCATACTGGGCCCCCGTTTTCAGGCAGGATACTGATGATTCCTACTATAAGGGCGACTATATCACCCGCTTCGATTTTGATGGTGATTGGGTCGGAAATAATAACTGGGAGAACCTAGACAACTACGATCTGATATGGGCCTACGCATACTACGCAGTCATAGAGACCGAGACCCACTACTTCATATTCTACATGTTCTACCATCCAAGAGACTGGCACGAATTGAACGTTTTAGATGAGCACGAAAATGACATGGAGGGAGCAATGATCGTAATTACTAAAGATGGTACACAATATGGCTCATTTATGCTCATGGAGACAAGGTACCATCTATGGTTTAAGAAGTATACAAATGACCCCAACATAGGCGGTGCGGATGGCGGCGTGATCTTTGAGAATGGAAAACCAGTCTTATTCTCCGAAGCTAAAGGGCATGGAATTACTGCATGGGATGGGACAGATTTCCCTGGGGGAGATGGTGTTATTTATCGCTATAGAGGCAATATAAGTGAGTACCCAGAAAGTGGAAGCGACTCCGATGTAGCCTACGCACTAATTCCGATAATCCGAAGTCTATGGCCCCGAAGATACGACATAGGTGATGGGAGAACGTACGATGATCCATTCGTTTACTCTGGTGTAAGGTTCAGTTTTACTGAGGCTATTGGAGGAGCATTTGATGGGGATACCTATGGTGATGACAAGGCTAATCCACCATGGGGCATGGATGATGGTGATGATAATGTGAATAGGGGAGACTGGTTCTTTGACCCAGCATACACAGTCACAGACCACCTCAGCATCCCATACTCGTTCTCTCTGAACTATGTCTATAATCCCTACCTAGATGAGAACGGCCCAGAGTGGAATTATCCCTCCATAACTATTCAGTCACCGAACTCAGATGAGTATGTCCTCACATCATCAGTCAATATTAGTTGGACGGTCTACGATGAGAGTTCATTGTTTAAAGTGGAAGTAGTTGTCGATGGAAACGCCGTATATGAAGGAAAGGAGAGTGGCGCAAATTACGTTATCGTCAACCTCGGCGATGGGAAACACTCAGTGAATATCACAGCCATCGACATTTGGGGTAATTATAGGTGGGTATACAGAGAATTCTATGTTGATACAAAGCCCCCAAGAATATCCATTACGAACCCGCAGAACAATACATATACGAACAACACCGAGATCCAGATATCCTGGTCTGGGTACGATGAGAATGGTATATCATCATATGACCTATATGTCAATAATACACTTCAAATGAGTCTATCGGCATCACAAACCACAGCCACTTTAAACCTAGCTGAAGGGAGAAACATTATAAAGGTTGTTGCCACCGACAATGCTGGTAGGACAAACTCATCTAAAATTATAGTTAATATCGATCTGACAGCACCATCAATAACTATAACCTCTCCTCAGAATAATTCTAGCAGTCCATACAAATCATCTATTACTGTTGAATGGCAATCATCAGATAACATGGAATTAGACTATTTCGAGGTGAAGGTCGATAATGAGTCCTGGATCAATGTCCATCTAAACACATCAATAGTACTAGAGAACCTAACATTGTATAATCATACCGTACGTGTAAAGGCCGTGGATAGAGCCGGCAATTCGAAGACAGCACTAGTAAAGTTTTCTCTGAATCCCTCAGAACCGAAACTTACAAGTACCAATAATAATGCTAGCAATGAGTCGGATATCGCGATAATTTCTGGAGATATTATATATTTAGCCTGGGAGATCGAGGGCGACTATGATCATACTGAAATAATAGTTGATGATTCCACAACAATAAATGTTGGTAAGAAAACATACTATTTTCTGGACGGACTATCAGAAGGCATACATAACGTAACACTCAGAGTTGTATACCCATCTGGGGAATCCGTAGAGGAAACATACAAAGTTATGACAGATTACACACCACCAAAAATTGAGACTGATCCACAGATACTAGCAAACAACAACTCTATAACACTAACGTGGAATGCATCCGATGAGTTATCGGGAGTAGACCACTATGAGATTCTGGTGAGTGGTTCATGGAGATATATAGGCAATCAAACAAACTATACGATAAACCTGGACAGTTTTACCGATGGTTTGCATCTAGTAGTAATTAGAGCATTTGATAGAGTAGGAAACTATGCTCAGCAAGCAATAATACTCATTGTAGATAAGAGTGCACCTACTCTACAGATACTGAGCCCAGCCAATGAGTCGTTTATCGCTAAGTATGAAATAACAGTATCTATCAGTGCGACAGACACAATCGATGTTGTACTCATGGAGATATATCTTAATGACTCCCTTGTATTCAAGGGAGAATTCAGAACAAGTTACCTAGTCAAAGGTCTCTCTGAAGGAACAAACATAATCCGCATAAGAGTGTATGACTCCGCGAATAACTATGCCGAGAAGAAGCTGGTTGTGCATGTTGATACCCAGCCACCAACAATAAGTATACTCGAACCATCAGATGGGGCGACAATATTGGCATCAAACATAACTGTTAAGTGGACATCAAGTAATGATGCATACAAATACTACGTGAGACTCGACAATGACAATTGGATCTATGTCGGTACAAGCTCGCAATATGAGTTCCTAGATGTACCCCCAGCAGACCACACAATAACGGTCATGGCGATAGATCATGCGGGGAACAGGGCTATTGATATAATCGTCGTTACGGTTCGACAAACAAGTGGTAAACTAAGGATATTTACATGGGATCGCAATGAACAATTAGAATCTGCAGATCATGTGGGAGGCATAGACATACATTACATGCTGCGGTCTATAAATACGAATCTGAAGCTAGCTAAAAAATCTTGCAAACAAATATCTAGCAAAGCAGAATATATGGGTCCAAGCGATAGATTCGGGCCCGCTATAAAATTTTTAAACAGAGAGCTTTATAAATATGGTAAATGTATTAGTTTTATTAGATTAGACGTGAGGTGTTTTCTTATGTCTGAGGAAGAAAGAACAAAAAATGTGGCCGTTGCTATCCAGATCGAGAAGCCGATCAAGTTGAAATCTGAAGAAGAACTTGAAGAAGAAACAATAAATCTTGACAATGTTTTGAGGTCAGCTGACTAGAATTTTTGTCTTTCTTTTTCCTCTTAAGAGCTCATTTCTACGGATAATTCTGTAGTCTGAGCTCGCCGGTTTCATCAACTATTAGTGTTGTTCCTGTTCTGATTTCAACGTACTTTTCAGGGTATGTATTCTTCACATATCTCTTCGCTCTATCACCGCTACAATGCGCGGGGCAAATATATTTGGTGATACCCGCCAGCTTATCTAAGGATTTTTGTGTAGGATTATGATACCCACCTATAACGATGAAAATTCTTTCGTTAGTAATCTCGGCTAATCTTTGTGATATTCTATCTACCCCTGGATGGCTACATCCCACAACCACGACTAAGCCGACACCATCGACCCTGATACCAAGTGCTATCTCCGCTATCCCAAATATGGGATAGGATTTTATAGGGTCGCTTATCCATACATCACTCGATAATCTTAGTGGCTGCTCAACCAATATTGGCTCAAGGCCCCACTCCCGAAGAAACACAGCCCTACGTAGGGGTATGTAGACTCTAAGCCCAGGTTTAATTCTTCCTATATACCTGAATCCCCCATAATGATCAGCATGCGCATGGCTTAGGACACCGAATTCTATCTTGTCAGTATCAATATTAAGTTTTTTCATATTATACTCTATGATCTCAGGGTTGCTATTCGCATCAAAAAGAATGGCTATATTATCAAGCTCTATGTATGCAGACCACCCCCATGTGTTTTTTAGCCCTGGAGCAGGAGAATTATCATTAATAATTACAATACTTGCTTTCTTAGCCGTTTTGACCACCAGAGTAATGAATTCTAATCTCAATGAAATATCTAAAAAAGCCAAATTATAGCATTTATATATCTGAATCTGGGACTGAGAGGTTTATCTGTCCAAGAAAAATAGCATCTAAATCTGACTTATCGTTCCCAAACCACATGTTGTATCTTGCTGTCTTATTAAAGTATCTGTTAAATACATAGCGATTCTTAACTTTATAATATTACCAAATATTAGGTGTATCATTAGCTATAAGTTTTTCCCTAATTAGTTAGAAAATATTTAATGTGGTATATAGGTTTTCAGTTTATAATACTATTTATAATTAAATATTTTCGGCACACCTCAAGAAAATTTTCTTGAGGTGTGTTCTTCCAAAGAAATCCCTAGTATTACAAGTGTTTGTTAGTTTTGGTCTATGAGATTTTCGTGTTACATGTTGGGAAATCGTAGGGGTGAATAAGATAGAGATAACTAGTGGTAATAATAAAAAGCAGGAAGCTACTAGTACTGTGCATAAATTTATGGTGCTCAATTCTAGTGATTCCGAAGTTAAGCCCTATATTGATAGAATACTTGTTTTTAGCGGTGGTGGCTTAGTATCTGCGGTTTTTTTCAGTGAGAATAAAGCAGAAATCCTCATTGATTGGCCAGAAACAATGACTCTTCAGTCAATGAAGCTTGTTGCAAAAATACTAAATATGTACCGTGAAACTGGGCAACGAGTTATTTTTAGTGGTCTGTGGGTTGCATATATCCCTGAGCAATCCGAATATATTGTCATGGCGAAGCTTAAGAATAAAAGGTATCTGCTTTCAGCTGTCGGCCTTGTACGGCGAATAAGCAAAGAATTGGAGGGTATACCTGAGGAGACAAATTTGATTGGAGAACTCATTGTCAAGCTCTTCAAAAAGCATTTTAAGGTGGATCTTGAGGCGATAAAGAAGCGGTATCGGATGGGTCAATCAACAGGTTAGCTGACGAACAACATAGATAAAGTTTTGGAATTGCAATTTTTCTATTTTTGGATTTTTCTAGGTGAATAGTAGTGATATTAGTTAGAATTCTATTATCGTAGTATCGTCACGAGTTGCTTTAATACGTTGTCATCTATGCTGAGAAGCTCTTCATCTTCCCTAATCTCATCTATTTTTGCTCTTGTTGTCAGTTTTATTGTTGTGATATCTCTGCATGGAGACGCAAAACTAGTTTTGTTAGCCAATTTTGGTGGCTTCTAACACACGACGATAAGCACTAGAGAGATCATATAGGCAGACAGCGTCGAGGAAAAAGAGGAACAGAAACAAAAACAACTAAAAACTCAGCGACCAATGCTCAGAACAGGGGAGAAATAGGAAGAATAATAGAGGCAATAACGAGGCCGCCAGGGGGAGAAAGGGAGGAAACCGAGGAGAAAGAATCACAAGCCTAAACCCAAAAGCAAAAACAGAGAACAACTCGAATGCACAGAACGCAAAGTGACACAAAATATATGTGATTTATCGAATGTGCAGAACGCACTGCTGGGCAAGAAGTATCTAACGGCTCCTGTGAGAAACTGCACAGAAACTGCACACCATCATGTCGTTTCTGTTTGATGTTGTTTGTGTCGTTTTCGTTTCTGTCATGAAAAACTGCACAAAAACTGCACGGGAACTGCACATGTTTTTGGTGTTTTGTTGGTTGGAATAAGGATGGGCTCATCTGCTAGTTGTTTTTGTTTCTGTTCCTCTTTTTCCTCGACGCTGTCTGCCTATATGATCTCTCTAGTGCTTATCGTCGTGTGTTAGAAGCCACCAAAATTGGCTAACAAAACTAGTTTTGCGTCTCCATG
>Ga0190367_1000085_pt1 | contig 69821 bp, 63 predicted proteins | sample 4872181011_MG_FD_171838 | JGI IMG/M metagenome (GOLD analysis project Ga0190367, IMG submission 171838) | Hydrothermal vent microbial mat bacterial communities from Southern Trench, Guaymas Basin, Mexico - 4872-18-10-11_MG | ecosystem: Environmental > Aquatic > Marine > Hydrothermal vents >...
ATGTTAAGAGATAAAGAAATGAAACTTTGTGGAAGCTGTCATAAACGGCATATTAATTTTACTCATCCTATTGGAGAAAAAGTAAGGGATCCAAGAAATGGACAAGCTACTTCGTGTATGACCTGTCACGATCCTATGGGTGTTGATTATAAATATTTATTAAGATTAAGTGGAGAAAGGGAACTATGTATAGAATGTCACAAGGGTTATTAATAATACTATTTTTGATAATTAATATTTCCTTCGCTTACGCTATAGAAAGAGTTATTTCATTATCTCAGGCCCCGGATGGAACACCTTTAATAAATCCTCATAGTGTAATTTTTAAAAAAAATAAATTTTATGTAGCTGATAGTGGAAACGGAAGACTTATTTCTTATGATCTGAAAGGGAATCCACTTGTTGCTTTAAATCCAGAAGAAAAATTAAAAAGACCTATAGACCTTGCCTTTAGAAAAGAAAATGAACTCTGGGTTATAGATAAAGAACTCGGAGGACTTTATAAGGTTGATTTTTCCAAAAAAGAAGTCAGGGAATACATTTTAAATTACAAAGGCATAAGACTACGTCCTGAAATTTTTCAGATTTATGAAGATAAAATGTATATTCTTGATAGAGAAACAGGTGCTATAGCAATGGCAAATTTTGAAGAAGATAATTTAGTAGTAGAAAAAATATTAAAACCAGAGGATGAGGATTTTAAGGGATTTGTTGATTTTAGAATAAATAAAAAAGGTTTGTGGGGATTAAGTAGATTAAATAAAAAAGTTTATCATTTAAAACCAGATGGAGAATGGGAAACATATTCATTAAAAGGAAAAGTAATTTTACCTAAATCCTTAGAGGTTAAAGATAACCATTTATTTATTTTGGATAGATATCTTGCCAAAGTATTAATATTTAAACTTCCTTCTTTAACAAAAATTGAAGAGTTTGGAGAAAAGGGTTGGACTGTAGGTAAATTTTATCGTCCTATAAGAATAAGAAATCTTTATTATAACTATATTGGAATAGTAGATGAGGGAAACGGAAGAGTGGAAATTTTTCAATATTAAAGTATGGATAGTTTTGCTATTGATAATTATTTTATTGACGTATAAAGAAGTATTTTCTAAAGTTTCAGGACCTTGTTCAGATTGTCATACTATGCATTATTCTCAGAGTAGTCAAATTTTAGCAACTTGGAAAGCTGGTGGTCCATTTAAAGCACTTTTAATAGGGGACTGTGTATTTTGTCATACAGGAACTAATGACGGAACGAATAAAACTCCTTATGTATATTCAGATTCAGAACCTATTCACAATTTTGGAGGAGAAAGGAACACTTTAGCTGGTGGAAATTTTTATTGGGTGACTTTAAATGATAATTATGGGCACAATGTAGCAGGAATAGCAAATCCGGATACTTTAAGTGAACCTCCTGGTTTTAAAGAAAACTATGGTTCAAAAGGACGTTCTTCTTGGTCAGGGCAACAAATTACTTGTGCAGGAACTTATGGCTGTCACGGAGATCCTGCCAAATCAGATCCAGTGGAGGCTATTTTAGGTGCTCATCATAATAATATAACTCGTAATAATGGAACAGCTTCAGCAGATACAGTTGCAAAAAGCTACAGATTTTTACTTGGTATAAAAGGAACAGAAGATCCTGACTGGGAATATACTCTTTCTACAAGTGATCATAATGGTTATTATGCTGTGGATGCTGATTCTGATAGCGGTCCTGCTGACGAAGCTTCTATTAATTATCTTTGTGGTGAATGTCATGGAAAATTTCATTATGAAACAGAGAGTAATAGTTATGCTTCTCCATGGCTTAGACACCCAACAGATTATGATATGAATAATGTTAAGAGTAAAGAATATGGAAATTATCCAAATACAGCTATTTTTTCTGGTAAATTAGAAGTTTCTGCTACCGGAGATTATTTTGCAGATGTCCCTGTAGGAAACACTCAGGGAGCTGTATTATTTCAAGTTCTTCAAAGTAATGGTGATGCTATAGTTCTTTGTATAAGTTGTCACAGAGCACATGCAACCCCTTATGATGATATTTTAAGATGGAATTATAGAGGATGGCCTGGGGTATCTGATAATCAAAATGGATGCTTAGCCTGTCATACGACTAAATATTGAGGGAGAAAATGAAAAAAAGCTTAATATTTTTAATATTTTTTTTATTTTTTAAAGTTAATTTTGGTTTTTCTTTAAAAATACATCTTTTTTGCAATATGGAAAATTTTCATCATGTAAAAGCAAACCTTGAAATAGAGAAAATAATTTTTCAAGATGAAGTATCTCAATATTTAGTTGATTTAAAACAAAAAAATATAACATTTCAGAAAAATTTTGGTCAAGTTTATTTAGGTTTTGTAGAAGTTCCTAAGGGCATATTGGAATTTATTTTATATTTTAAAAAAGTTAGTTTAAATGGAAAAGAAATAAAAATAGATCCTAAATATAAAACTTATAAATTTTATTTGGATTTAACAAAAATTAAAAGAAAAATTTTACTTTTATTTATCAACTGGAATGTAGCTCAAAGTTTTAAAAATGGAAAATTTATACCAGCTTTGGGTTATTCTTTTGGACATAAACCAAAAATACAGGAAATTCTTTTAGCACTTGATAAGGAAAACGAAGGTTTATGGGTAATAGATAGTGCTTTAAACAGAGTAATTTATTTTATTGAGATAAAAGGAAAGCCTGGATATTTAGTCTCCAGTTGGGATAGATCCGAAGTTTATATTCTTTGTTCTAAGGATAAAACTATAAAAGTTATAAATAGTAAAACTTTAAATATAGAAAGGGTGTTTTCTGTATCACCCTTAAATAAACCTGAGTTTATGGATGTAGATAAAAATGGAAACGGTGTGATTATTTCTCAATCAGATAGAAAGATAGCTTTATTTGATTTTACAAAAGGTAATATTTTAAATTTGCAATATGTAGAATTTGAGCCAGGCTATATATGCTATATTCCTCAGATTCAAAATTATTTCATCTCTTCTTCAGAAAATGCAATATATATTTTTGATGATAGATTAAACAGAATAAAACGTTTAGATATACCTTTAACACCTATAAGTATTTTTACTGATGGAGAAAGAGTTTATGTGTCAGATGTAAATGGTGGAATTTCTATTTATTCTTTGCCTTCGCTTTCATTTGAAGGAAGATTGAATATTTGTTCCCGGGTTTTAAGAGGTCTTTTGGTAAAAGATAAAATTTATTTGACATGTAACGACGGATATATTCCTTATTTTTATAAAGGGCAAAGGAATATAAATGAATTTATAGAAGGCAAAGCTCCTTTTTATGCATTATCTTACTCTTTTTATAAAAAATGGCTTTATGCAGGTTCTGATAAAAAAAATCTTATAGCTGTAATTGATGTTTATAATGATAAAATAAAAGGTTATGTACATTTAGGTGGACCTGTGTATGAGATGGTTGCCCTTCCTTAGTATTTTAGCAATTTTAATATTTATTGGTAATGGAATAACTGGATCTTATAAAGAATCAGCGCACGGAAATAGTACTTATGGAGTAAAGAGATTATCTGGATATTCTCAAGGTAATTGTGCTCACTGTCATGAAATGCATGCAGGTAATGGCGCTTTCGCTTTATTTGCTAATAATTTCGACACTACTGTAACTACTGGACCTTATTTTGAAGAAAATAACTTTTGTTTTTATTGTCATGGCCCGGGCGGGATTACAAATTATGACTATAGTAAAACTTTTGGAGGTGCACCTGAAAATGTAAATGCTACTAATATTATGGATGCATTTAATCAAGCTTCATATCATAATTTATATGATATCTGGAATTTCGCCAAAAATAATTTCGATTTTTTTACATCGGGTTCTAATCCATGTGTAGCTTGTCATAACCCTCATATTGCTAAAAGAAAGTATGCTATTTCGCTACCATCTAATCATGGAAATTTATGGGGGGATGATGCTTCAGAAAGGATGAATGCTTATGCTAATGGTTATACTTATCAATCGCCTTATTGGTATAATTCTACAACTAATTATGAACCTGCTTGCAATACTATTTCTGATGGGTCTAATTTACCTGATTATGTTACTTTTTGTCAAAGTTGTCATAATAATTCAACTCAAATTTACAGTACCACCTTAGGAAGAAATTTAAGATATGTTGATTGGGATAATGAAATACATGGCAAAGGAACTGCAGATGGAGTAGTAAATTTAGAAAATCCTTATTCTACTGCTTCAGGTAATAAAGTAATTTCCTGCCTTGACTGTCATGAACCACATGGTGCACCTAATTTAACATTGATTAGAAGAACAGTAAATGGTAAAGAACTTGAAAATACTATCACTACAATTGAAAATTTAAATTGTTTTAATTATGATTACGATGATATTAAATCTAAAAGTATAGCAAATCTTTGTGATAGGTGTCATCAAAATGATAAAGAGATTAATTCTTCATGCCAGGAAAATCATTGGTATATAGTTCATCATCAAAATGACCCTACAAGTCCTCTTTATAATCCAAGTAGTTGTGGAAAATGCCATTCTGGAGGAGGTAGTGGAAGTGGTTGTAACTCTGAAAAATCTGCTATAAACTGTAATTGTTGTCATTATCATGGATCTACTTATGATAGTAAACAAACATTTTAAGTTTTTATTTTTAAATTTCTTGACAAAAATGAAAAAATATTTATAAATAAAATTAGAAGAAAAAAAGGAGGTTAATAAGATGAGAGTTATTTTTAATATACTTTTAATTTTTATTTTTGTTTTAATAAATAAGGGTTTGGTTTTAGCAAAAGTTTCTGGAGAATGTAGTAATTGTCATACTATGCATTATAGTCAGAATGGTACCTCAAATGTTACAGCTTGGGGAAGTAGTGGACCTTATAAATGGTTAACTATAAATGACTGTGTAGGTTGTCATTCTAAAGGAGATTCTTCGACAGGGATAGATCCTGTAACTGGAGCTCCTATTGTTTATAATACAGCTGAGCCAAGTTATGGATTTTATTATGCAGCAGGTGGTAAATATGAGGGTCTTGCAGGTGGTAATTTTTATTATGTAACTACAGATGATACCTATGGTCATAATATTCCTGGTATTACTAATAAGGATAGTATCCTTGATACAGCACCAGGACTTAATGATAATTGTTGTTGTTGTCATGGGGATAGCATGAGTTTGGGTTATGGTGGACAATGTAATGGTTGCACTTGTTGTCATGATGCTGCTCATCATGTGGATGATAGTGGTCCTGTTGTAGGAAATACTACTGGATGGCCTGCTGCATATTATCGTTTTTTAAGCCCTGGATATGATAGTGAACCTCATCCATATACTTTTATAACTTCTACCGGATTTTATGGAGCCGAAGGTATAGAGGATTCAGACTGGGAGAAAACTTATGATTCTACTGACCATAATGAGTATGCAGGTGGTGGGAATTATACTCATTCAATAAGTCTATTTTGTGCTGTTTGTCATGGAGATTTTTATGAATATGAAAAATCAGGTGGAGGTTGGTATCATCATCCAACAGACTATGCAATACCAGATAAAGGAGAGTATGCAGATGCATTTGGTGCAAATGGAACAGGGACTGGAACATGGGATCCAATGGTTCCTGTTGCAAGACCTTATTCAAATCTTGAAGGTATGACAGGTCCAGATCAAAATGTTTATATAGGAACTGATATGGTTCAATGTTTATCTTGTCACAGACCCCATGCAAGTCCTTATGCTGATATGCTTAGATGGGATTATGAAAATAAATGTACCACAAATAATACGGATGATGAATGTGGTTGTATAGTATGTCATACTAACAAATCTAAATTAACTCTTTAAAATTTAAAATTTAAGATTTAAGAATAATCTTTTAAAATATCATCTTTAAAATATTCTAAGGTATCTTCAGATTCATTATAAACATATTCATTTTCTTCCAAATTAAATAATTCTTCATTTTGAATAGGTATATCATAAGGAACTCTTATAATCTCTTTCAATTGATCTAACTCTAAAGGTAGATCTTCATCATGTTGACATATCTCGCAATTCTTTATATGCTTTTTAATTAATTCCATCATTTTAATAGGAGAAAGGGTAAAATTTCTTACTTCTTGATACCAATCTCTTATTAAAACTTTTAAACGATCACATTTCATATAATCTCAACCTCCTTTTATTTTAATATCTCTAAAATTTTACTTGAAATATATTTAATTGCAAACTTAATTGATGCAAATTTTTAAAATTTATGTTAATTTTAAAAAGCGATTTTAAGAAATATGGAGTAAAAAGTGGAAAAGGTTAGGATTTTAAGTGGAATGAGACCTACAGGTCCTTTGCATTTGGGACATCTTCATGGTGTCTTAAAAAACTGGCTTGAGTTACAAGAAAAATATGAATGTTTTTATTTTATTGCAGATTGGCATGCCTTAACAACGGAATATGAAAATCCTTTCAAAATTTCAGAATTTTCAAAAGAGTTATTTTTAGAATGGCTATCAGTTGGTTTATCCCCTCAAAAGTGTACATTTTTTTTACAATCAGCTATAAAAGAGCATGCAGAACTTTATTTATTATTTGGTATGTTTGTTCCAGTAGCTTGGTTGGAAAGGAATCCCACATATAAAGAGATGCTTCAAAATTTAAAGTCTAAAGAATTGAATACTTATGGATTTTTAGGTTATCCTGTTCTTCAGGCAGCAGATATTCTTATTTATAAAGCAAAAAAAGTTCCTGTTGGTTTGGATCAACTTCCTCATTTAGAATTAGCAAGAGAAATAGCTCGTAGATTTAATTATCTTTATAAAATAAACTATTTTCCTGAGCCCCAGGCTTTACTTTCTGAAGTTCCTAAAATACCAGGAATTGATGGGAGAAAAATGAGTAAATCTTACGGAAATGCGATTTTTCTCACAGATTCTCCAAATGAGGTAAAGAAAAAAATAATGTCTTATATAACTGATACTCAAAGACCAAGAAAAACAGATCCAGGAGACCCTGAAAATCGTTGCATAGCTTTTAATTTGATAAAGTTATATTTTTCTGACGAAGAAAAAAATGAAATTATAGAAGATTGTAAAAAAGCTAAATTAGGATGTGTTGAATGTAAAAAAAGACTTTCTGAAAAAGTAATTCAATATTTAGAAAAGATCTGGGAAAAAAGAAATCGAATAGAAAAAGAGGATTGGAAAGAAATCCTTAATCAAGGAATAAAACATGCAAGATCAATAGCCAAACAAACCGTAGAAGAAGTAAACTCAATAATTTTTAAAACAAAAATACTTTAATATTTTCAACTTCTTTTAGCTTGATTAAGCATTTCTAAAAATTCTTTTTCATTTATGGTTTTTACACCTAATTGTTGAGCTTTTCTATATTTAGAACCTGGATTTTCTCCTACTACTACATAATCTACATTTCTTGATACAGACTCTGTAACTTTTCCTCCTAATTCTATTACTTTCTTTTTTGCTTCGCTTCTTGTCATAGATTTCAATGCCCCGGTAAATACAAAAGTAAGTCCCTCAAAAATCTTTGGTTTTTCTTCTTCAACTTTTTCTTCTTTTTCAAAGGTTATTCCTGCATCAAGAAGTCTTTTTATTATCTTACGATTTTCTTCATTTTTAAAGAAATCTACAATAGATTTAGCTACCTCATATCCAACACCCGGGATACTGAGCAAATCTGACATAGATACATTCATAAGATTATCCAAACTTTTAAATTTTTCAGCTAAAAGTTGAGCCATAGCCTCACCTACATGCCTTATTCCTAATGCATAAATAAAACGTCCTAAAGTAGTTTTTTTGCTTTTTTGAATAGATTCATATAAATTTTTAGCTTTTTTATAAGCAAAACCCGGAAGTCTTAAAAAATCTTCTAATTTAAGATAGTAAAGATCTGCTACATTTTGTACCAATCCCTTATCTACTAAATCTCTTGCTACTTTTTCACCTATTCCGTCAATATTCATAGCATTTTTACTTGCAAAATGTAATAATTTTCTTACTAATTGAGCAAAACATGTTTTATTTGGACATCTCCAGATAGCTTCGCCCGGTTTTTTAATTAATCTTGTTCCACATATTGGACAATGAGTAGGAAAATGAAATTCTTTTTCTTGCCCTGTACGTTTTTCCTTAATAGGCATTACTATTTCTGGAATAACATCTCCAGCTCTTTGAACAAGAACCCAATCTCCTATTCTTACATCCAGATTTTTTATAAAATCTTCATTATGCAAAGTAGCTCTTTCAACTATAACTCCACCAACTTTTACTGGTTTTAAAATAGCTACAGGTGTTATAGCACCAGTTCTACCTACTTGAACAACAATATCTATTATTTGAGTTGTTGCTTGAGTAGGTTGGAATTTATAAGCCAAAGCATATCTTGGAGAGCGTGCCTTAGTTCCTAATTTTTCCCATAAAGTTAAATCATTTACTTTAATAACAATTCCATCAATTTCATAAGGTAATGACTCTCTTATGCTTTCCATTTCATGATGATATTTTATAGCTTCTTCGATATTTTTAACCAATTTTGCAAAAGGATTGATTTTTAATCCCCATTTAGGAAGTGTTTGTAAAATTTCCCATTGTGTTTTAAATTTATATCCTTCTATTTTACCTATTCCATAACAGAAGATATCTAACTTTCTTTTAGCAGTGATAGAAGGATCAAGTTGTCTTAAAGATCCAGACGCAGCATTTCTTGGATTAGCAAAGGGTAATTCACCTTTACTTATTCTTTCTTCATTTAAGCGTTTAAATTCATCTTTTGTCATAAAAACTTCTCCTCTTATGTCAATACGAGAAGGTATATCAGGTGCTTCGTCACTAAATTTCCTGAGTCTTAAAGGAATAGAACGAATAGTTTTTATGTTATTGGTCACATCTTCTCCTACATATCCATCTCCTCTTGTAGCACCTACTACTAAGGCACCATTTTCATACACTAATTCTATTGCTAATCCATCTATTTTAGGTTCTACTGTATATTCTATAGCCATATCTTCAGGAAGTCCTGCAAATTTTTTGACTCTTTTATCAAATTCAATTACTTCTTTTTCATCCATAGCATCATCCAAAGACAACATGGGTTCAGCATGAGGTACCTCTTTAAAACCTTCTGCAGGTTTAAAACCCACTCTTTGAGTAGGAGAATCCGGTGTTATTAATTCAGGATATTTTTCTTCCAATTCTCTAAGTTCTCGCATTAATTCATCATATTCTGCGTCTGAAATTACAGGAGAATCAAGAACATAATAACGATAATTATGGTATTCAATTTCTTCACGAAGTTTTTTAACCCTTTCTATGACCTCTTGAGGAATTTCTCTTTTTTGAGTGGTAGTTTTTTCCATTTTTTAACCCCTTCAAAAAATTTTTTTCACTTAATTATATAAAAATTGTAAAAGATTTTATAAAAAAGACAATAAAAAACATTTTCTTTTAATAAACAGGATAATTTATAAAAAATTTAAAAAAATTCAGGTAATTTTAATCTTTGTTGAAATGCATAATTTGCAAGTTGTCTTAATAAATGATCTGCAAGAACAATCCTTACCATTGCCTCAATTACCGGGACAATCCTTGGAATAGCCGAGATATCATGCCTTCCTTTTATACTAATTTCTACTTCTTCTTTATTTTCATTAATGGTTTTTTGAACTTTTTCAATACTTGGAATAGGTTTTACAGCGACTCTCATAATTAAATCCTGTCCCGAGGATATACCTGCAAGTACCCCACCTGCATTGTTAGATAAAAAACCTTGAGAAGTAATTTGATCATTATTTTCCGAGCCTTTTAAATAACCGGCTTTAAATCCACTTCCTATTTCAAATCCTTTGGTCGCACCTATGCTTAATATTGCTTTTGCAAGATCAGCCTCTAATTTATCAAAAACTGGTTCTCCTAAACCTATTGGCATTCCTTTTACTAATACCTCCACTATGCCACCAAGTGAATCTCCTTCTTTTTTAACTTCTTTAATTCTTTCGCACATTTTTTGATAAGCTTCCATATCAGGACAAAAAAGATGATTTTGAAAAATAACATCCAAATTTCTTTCCTTAGCTTCTATCCCTCCCAATGCTATGGTATAAGCGAAAACCTCTATTCCATATTCCTCAAGTATTCTTTTTGCAACAGCTCCAGCAGCAACCCTTGCCACAGTTTCTCTTCCACTACTTCTGCCCCCACCTCGCCAATCTCTATACCCTCCATATTTCATAAAATAAGTAAAATCTCCATGTCCTGGTCTAAAAACATTTTTCAGTTTTTCGTAAGCTGAAGATTTTACATCTACATTATAAATTAAAAGTGCAATAGGGGTCCCCAAGGTTACACCTTCAAAAACTCCGGAAAGTATTTGAACCTGATCTTTTTCCTTGCGAGGACTTGAGCCAAGCCCTTTACCTGGTCTTCTTTTATCAAGCTCTTTCTGAATATATTCTTCATTAAGTGTTAACCCTGGTGGACATCCATCAATTATAGCACCAAGTGCTTTACCATGAGATTCACCAAAAGTGGTAACTCTAAAAAGCCTACCAAAAGTATTTCCACTCATTTTTTTCTCCCTTTAGAATTTTAATAGATTTTATTTTTACTCTATGTTATATTATTGTAAATTTCAAATTTTAAAATAATAAAATTACAATGATTACAGCTATTGTTCCAGCAGCAGGAGAAGGTACAAGAATAAATTCTCCTTTACCCAAGCAATTTCTAAAAATAAAAAACATTCCTATTATAATTTACACACTTTTTAAATTAGAAAAACATCCCCAAATTGATAAGATAGTAATTGCTACAAAAAAAGAATATATAGATTATCTTCAACAATTAATAAAAGAATTTCAATTAAAAAAAATTTTCAAAATTACAGAAGGAGGAGAAACAAGGCAAAAATCTGTGTGGAAAGGGATTTGTGCATCTCCTGAAAGTACAAAACTTTTTCTTATTCACGATGCTGTAAGACCTTTTGTTTCTCAAAAGTTAATTACTGAAGTAATAAAAATTTCTCTTAAGTTTAATGCAGCAATTCCTGCAATACCTGTAAGAGATACTTTAAATAAAGTTAAAAATGGATTTGTAAAAAGCAACATAGAAAGAGCTAATGTTTTTCATGTTCAAACACCTCAGGGTGTGAAAGCAGAGATTATAAAAGAATGTCTTAATAAAGCCATTAGCCAGGGGATAGATTTTCCTGATGAAAGCACACTTTTGTTATATTTTGGATATCAGGTAAGAATAGTAAATGGTTCATTTTTAAATTTTAAAATTACTTATCCAGAAGATCTAAAACTTGTGGAAAAATTAATCGATTGTAAAATAGAAACTTTATTAGAGAGGGAATAAATTTATGGATATTAGATGGATTAATAATTTACCTACAGATCCTGATGAATTTCTTCATTTTCGTAAAAAACATTTAAAAATTCCTTTAAACAAAGCATTTAAGCTTTATTTTATAACTCTTAAAATCGAAGCTCTAAGTGATAGCCCAATTTATAAATTTCTGGAGAGGGTGCCTTTACATGTAAAATTTGATGAAATAGAAAAAAGAAAATTCTTAATGACACTTTCTGTTTTTTCTTTGAGACAGCTTATTGAGGAACATTTAGACTTGAGACTGGTTAAGAATCTTTATTTATTTCTTTCCAAAAAATTGCCTAAGGAATTCTTTAAAGACTGCGCTCCCAAGCATTCAATTTTATCTTCTCAGGATATTATAATTGATATACTTTCTGAAGAAGAAAAACTTCGTCTCCCAGCTTATTTAAAAGTTAAACATTTATTTTTAACTTTTAGTCTTTCGGGTACCTGTGAGGAAATTATTAATATTTTACCTCTGCTTGAACTTTATACCTTAATTAAATCTTCTCAGGAATATAAAGTATTTACTTCTTTATCTATCTCAGAATATTTGATATTTGCTACAAAAGTAAAACGGAAAGAAAAATTAAAAGAATTAAGAGAAAAAATAGATATTATAATAGAAAATCTTAAAGTATATTTTCCTGATTGTTTTGGAGAAATTTGATTTTACAGGGGTTTTAAAATGGGGTTAAATCTCACCCAGAAAATTCTTTCAGAACATCTTATTTCTGGAAAAATGATACCTGGGGAAGAAATTGCTATAAAAATAGATCAGACCCTTACCCAGGATGCTACAGGGACTATGGTTTATTTAGAATTTGAAACTATCGGAATTGAAAGAGTGAAAACAGAGCTATCAGTTTCTTATGTAGATCACAATATTCTTCAGACAGATTTTAAAAATGCAGATGATCACAGATTTTTACAGAGTATAGCTAAAAGGTATGGAATCTGGTTTTCTAAACCAGGAAATGGAATATGTCATCAGGTGCATTTAGAGAGATTTGCAATACCAGGAAAGACACTCCTTGGATCTGATAGTCATACTCCTACAGCTGGTGGTTGCGGAATGATAGCTATTGGTGCTGGTGGTCTCGATGTCGCACTTGCTATGGCTGGTAAACCTTTTTACCTAAAAATGCCAAAAATAGTAGGAGTTTATCTTTATGGAAAACTCAAACCCTGGGTTTCTGCAAGAGATATAGCCCTTTATCTTCTTTCTAAACTTACAGTAAAAGGTGCCCTTGGCAAGGTTTTAGAATATATTGGTCCAGGTATAAAAGAGCTTACTGTTCCTGAAAGAGCAACTATATGTAACTTAGGAACTGAGATGGGAGCTACAACAAGTATTTTCCCTTCAGATGAAATTACTTTTGCTTGGCTTAAAGCTCAAGGAAGAGAAAAAGATTTTGTAGAACTTAAACCAGATGAAGATGCACACTACGATGAAATTATAGAAATTGATTTATCAACTTTAGAACCTTTATGTGCTTGTCCTTCGTCTCCAGATAATGTTAAAAAAGTTGAAGAAGAAGCTGGTAAACCAATTGCTCAAGTAATTGTTGGTTCCTGTGCTAATTCGTCACTTAAAGATTTGTTAATTGTGTCAAAAGTTTTAGAGAAACATAGAGTCCATCCTGATGTATGTTTTGAAATTAATCCCGGTTCTCTTCAAGTTCTTGAAAATTTAATAAGTTTATCAGCTTTAGAAAATTTATTAAAAGGGGGAGCAAGACTTCATCAATGTGGGTGTTTGGGATGTATAGGTATGGGGCAGGCTCCTCCTACAAATGCCATATCTTTAAGAACTTTTACAAGAAATTTTCCTGGCAGGTCGGGAACAATTCCGGATTATGTATATCTTGTATCTCCAGAAACTGCTGTTGCCTCTGCAATAAAAGGAGTGATTACTGATCCAAGAGAACTTGGAGAGTATCCTGAAATTAGTCTCCCTGAAAAATTTATTATAAATGATGTTCTTCTTATTCCGCCTTTACCTGAAGAAGAAGCAAAAAAAATAGAAATTATAAGAGGTCCAAATATTGTTCCTCTTCCTCCTTTTGATCCTCTTCCTGAAAATTTAGAAGGTATATTTTTGCTTAAAGTAGGGGATAATATAACCACAGATCATATCATGCCTGCTGGGGCTCAAATTTTACCTTTAAGAAGTAATCTCCCTGCTATAAGTAAATATGTTTATAAAAATATAGATCCTGAATTTTCTAAAAAAGCCTTAAAATACAAAGAAAAGGGATTTGCAATAGGAATTGTAGGAGGAGAAAACTACGGACAAGGTTCTTCAAGGGAACATGCAAGTCTTGCACCAAGATATCTGGGAATAAGATTAAAAATAGCTAAGAGTTTTGCAAGAATTCATAGAAGTAATTTAATTAATTTTGGTATTTTACCTTTAATTTTTGAAAATCCCAAAGATTACAATAAAATCGAAGTAGGAGATGAATTTATTATAAAAAATATAAGAAAAACTCTTTCTACCCAAGAAAAAAGAATTAAAATAGAAATAAAAAACAAAGGAGAAATTTGGGCTATTATAGATCTCAGCGAAAGAGAAAGAGATTGTATTTTAGCAGGTTCAAAGCTTAATTTAGCAAAGGAAGAATAATAAAAAATGCTTAAAAGGTTTTTTTATTTGATATTAATATTTTTAGTTTTTACATCCTTAGTAAAAGCAAAAAATATTGATTTGTTTCCCTATCTTTTGAAATTTAAAGAAAGAGTTAAAAAAGATTTAAAAGGTAAAGTTCCAGAAAAGTATATAGATAAAGTTTTTAATTCATCTGAAATTGCATATCTACCTCAAATTATGATAAAAAGTCTAACTTGGAAAGAAGTAGAACTTCCTTATTATCAATTTTTGGAAAAAGACAGGATATTAAGAGCCAAAAAATTTATGATAGAAAATGGCTTATTTTTAGAAAAATTAGAAAGGACTTTTGGAGTAGAAAAAGAAGTTCTTACTGCTATGTTTTTGATAGAAACAGATCTTGGGAGGAAAACAGGTAAATATTCAATTTTTAATTCATTTTTTAGCATGGCTCTCTCTGGAGAAGAAAAATTATTTAAAAATTATTTAAATGGCACAGAAATCTCCTTAGAAGATCCATTCATTAAGAAAAAATTATATAAAAGAAGTAAATGGGCTTATGAAGAACTTCTTTATTTAATTCAAATAGCTTATAAAAATCATTGGGATCCTTTTCAAATTAAAGGATCTATTTTTGGAGCATTTGGATATCCGCAATTTGTTCCAAGAAGTTATTTAATTTATGGGTATGACTGGAATAAAGATGGAATTGTAGATCTTTATAATATTGAAGATGCTCTTGCAAGTATGGCAAATTATTTGAAAATCGAAGGATACAAAATAAATGCAGATATAAAATACAAAAAGCAAGTAATTATGAAATATAATCATAGTGAACCCTATGTTCAAACAGTTTTTGCTATTGCAAAAAAATTAAAAGAGATATGTCCTCCTCAAAAGAAGAGATAGAATATAGGATCAAAAATTTTCAACAAAAAATAAAATCTCAGAAATTAGAAGCAGCTCTTGTCTTTTCACCTTTAAATATTTTTTATTTCACAAATACATTTGTAAAAGGCGTTTTACTGGTAAGTAATAAAGAGACAAAATTATTTGTACATAGACCCTTAGAAAGAGCAAAAAAAGAAAGTTTTATACCATGCGAGTATTTGCCACATTTAAAATCTTTAAGTGAATGTTTAAAAAAATTAAATATTTTTAACATCGGAATAGAATGTAAAAGCTTTGATATAGAGGGTTTTAATAAAATTAAAAAAATTTTTGATAATATTTCTATTAAATGTATTGATAATTTAATATTAGAAGAAAGAATGATAAAGACACCTTATGAAATAAACTGCGTTATTGAAGCAGGTAAACGATTAAATCAGGCTCTAAGAAAGGCTTTACCTCAATTTAAACCGGGTATGAAAGAAATAGAAGCAAGTGCAATTATTGAAAAAGAGTTAAGGTTGAGAGGGCACCCTGGTTGGATTCGTTCTTTTTGGGGATTTGAAATTCCTTATGGATATTTAATTTCTGGTAAAGAAGCATTAGAACCAGTGCATTTTATAACTGGAGAGGGAGGAAAAGGAATTTGTGGTTTTCCTGGCGGAGCCACTAATAAAAAAATAAAGAAAAAGGATCCGATTTTAATAGATTTTTCAGGATATTTTAAGGGTTATTACATAGATCAAACAAGAATGGCAAGTTTTGAAAAAATACCAGAAGCTGAAGAATTTTATCAAATAGCTTTAAAGATTTTAAAAACTTTGGAAAAGGAAACAAAACCAGGAATAAGGGCAGAAGAAATTTATGAGAAATCTTTATATATAGTTCAAAAAAACGGCTTTAAAAAATACTTTATGAATCACGGAGGGGGAGTAAAATTTATAGGACATGGTGTAGGGTTACAGATTGATGAACCTCCTACAATTGGTCAAAATCAAAAAATAGAATTAAAAGAAAATATGATCATAGCTTTGGAACCTAAATTTCATGTACCGGATTTGGGTGTAATTGGACTTGAAGATACATATTTAATTACTAAAAATGGATTAAAAAGATTAACCAAAACCCCAAGAAAATGGATTTTATTAAAATGATTTAAAATTTTAAAAGGTGCCTGAGATGAGTAGATCAAGAAAAAGAAAAATTCATACCAAATTTATTTTTATTACAGGTGGTGTGCTTTCTGCATTGGGTAAAGGACTTGCTGCTGCTTCTATAGGAGCATTACTTGAAGCAAGAGGCTTAAGGGTAACCTTTCAAAAACTTGACCCTTATATAAATGTTGATCCTGGTACAATGAATCCATTTCAGCATGGAGAAGTTTATGTTACAGAAGATGGGGTAGAGACAGATTTGGATCTTGGACATTATGAGAGATTTACCTCAGCCCAGATGGGAGCTAAAAATAATTATACTTCAGGTAAAATTTACTATTCTGTAATTACAAAAGAAAGAAAAGGAGTTTATTTAGGAGGTACTGTTCAAATTATTCCTCATGTTACTGATGAAATAAAAGCAGCAATTTTAGATCTTGCAAGTCCAAAAGTAGATGTAGCTATTGTGGAAATTGGAGGAACTGTAGGAGATATAGAAAGTCTTCCATTCTTGGAGGCTATTAGACAACTTGGCTATGATCTTGGGAAAGAAAATACTCTTTACATTCATCTTACCTATGTACCTTATATCAAAACAGCAGGTGAACTCAAAACCAAACCTACTCAACATAGTGTAAAAGAGCTTAGGGCTATTGGTATCCAACCAGACATTATTCTCTGTAGAACAGATAGATTTTTACCTCCGGAAATAAAGAAAAAAATAGCACTATTCTGTAATGTAGAAGAAGATGCGGTTATTACTGCAAAAGATATAGACTGTATTTATGAAATTCCTCTTATTTTCCATCAAGAAGGCCTTGATGAGAAAATTATTGAGTTTCTAAATATATGGACAAGGGAACCGGATCTAAAGGTATGGCAGGATATTGTTCAAAGATTTAAAAATCCAAAAGATGAAGTAACTATTGCAATAGTAGGAAAATATGTACATCTTAAAGATTCATATAAATCTTTAAATGAAGCACTGGTTCATGGAGGACTTGCCAATGAATTGAGGGTAAATCTTAAATATGTAAATGCAGATGAAGTAACCTCTGAAAATGTTGAAGAAATACTGAAAGATGTAGATGGAATTCTTGTTCCTGGTGGTTTCGGAATAAGAGGAATAGAGGGTAAAATTCAAGCTATTACTTATGCAAGAACAAAAAAAGTTCCATTCTTTGGAATTTGCTTGGGAATGCAACTCGGAGTGATAGAATTTGCAAGAAATGTTCTTGGCTGGAAAGAAGCGAATTCAACAGAATTTGATAAAAATACTCCTTATCCAGTAATATATTTGATGAAAGAATGGTATGATTACAGAACAGGCAGAATTGAGACAAGAGATGAAAGCTGTGATCTTGGAGGAACAATGAGATTAGGAGCATATCCCTGCAAACTTCTCCGAGGTTCAAAAGCATGGCAGGCTTATCAAAAAGATGAGATTTTCGAAAGACATAGACATCGTTATGAATTTAATAATACTTATAGAAAAGAAATTGAAAAAGCAGGTTTAAAAGTAGTTGGAACATCTCCTGATAATCAACTTGTAGAAATTGTAGAACTGGAGGATCATCCCTGGTATATAGGAGTTCAATTTCATCCAGAATTTAAATCAAAACCAACAAATCCTCATCCTTTATTTGTATCTTTTATAAAAGCAGCTTATGAAAGAAAAAAGCAAAGAGAAAAATAAAAGGATTAAAAATGATAGATCTTCATACTCATTCTACTGCTTCAGATGGGAGTTTATCTCCTGAAGAGTTAGTTATTGTTGCAAAAAAATCAGGTTTAGAAGCTCTGGCACTTACAGATCATGATACTTTTGAAGGGGTTAAGACTGCTTATATTACAGCTTCGGAAGTAAATTTGCCTTTTCTTTGTGGTGTTGAAATAAGTGTAAAATACGAAAGAGAAGGACATTTTCATCTACTTGGTTATTTTCTAACCCCTGAAGTCCCCTTACTTCAAGATACTTTAAAAAAATTGCAAAAAGCCAGGGCAGAAAGAAATAAAAAAATGATTAAAAAATTACAAGAACTTGGTATAGAAATTACTATGGAAGAGCTTAAAGAAATTGCAAAAGGTGGAGAAATAGGTCGTCCTCATATAGCTCAGTTGCTTATAAAAAAAGGAGTAGTAAGAAATTTTGAGGAAGCATTTGAAAAATACCTGAAAAAAGGAGCACCTGCTTATATTCCTAAAGCCTTTCTTTCTCCAGAAGAGGCTATAAAATTAATCCTTAAAGCTAAAGGAATTCCTGTTTTAGCTCATCCAATATCTTTAAAATTATCACTTTCTGAGCTTGAAGAATATTTAAAAAAATTAAAAGATTTTGGATTGTATGGAATCGAAGCTTATTATACCCAACATACTCAAGAATTTACAGAGTTTCTTTTAAATTGCGCTAAAAAATTTGATTTTTTGGTTACTGGTGGAAGTGATTTTCATGGAGATAACAAACCAGATATAAAACTTGGTAGAGGATATGGAAATTTAAATATTCCTTTTGAAGTTTTTATTAATTTAAAAAATGCCTTAGAAAAATTGGCTTAACCAAAGGAATTTTATGGAAAAAACAGCAAGAAAAGAGAAATTAATTGAGGAAATCCTTGAACTTAAAGAAAAAAGAAAAGCAATTATTTTAGCTCATAATTATCAACCTCCTGATATTCAGGATATAGCAGATTTAAGAGGAGATTCTCTTGAATTAAGCCTTAAAGCAAGTCAAACTAATGCAGAAGTAATAGTTTTTTGTGGAGTTTCTTTTATGGCTCAGACAGCTAAAATTGTATCACCTGAAAAAAAAGTTCTTCTTCCTGTAAAATATGTTCCCTGTGAGATGGCAGACATGATAAGTGTAGAAGATGTAATAAAATTAAAAAATGAATATCCAGATGCAGTAATAGTTACTTATGTAAATTCCAATGCAGAAATAAAAGCTTTAAGTGATATTTGTTGTACATCTGCTAATTCTGTAAAAGTAGTAGGAACAATCCCTCAAAAAAAAGTTATAATGTTACCCGATAAGAATTTAGCCCAATATACCCAAAGATTTTATCCTGAAAAGAAAATCATTTATTTTGATGGATTTTGTCCGTTTCATGATACACTTACTTATGAAGAGGCTTATAAAACAAAAAAAGCATATCCAAATGCAATTTTTATTGCCCATCCCGAGTGTAGACCAGAAGTTATAGATATTGCTGAACATGTTGCTTCAACAAGTGGCATGTTAAAACTTGCTAAAAAATTACCTAATAAAGAATTTATTATAGGTACTGAAATAGGACTCCTTTATCCTTTGAAAAAAGAAAATCCAGATAAATATTTTTATCATCCATCCCCCCAAAAAATGCTATGTCATTCCATGAAAAAAATTTCCTTGGAAGATTTGAGGGATGCTTTAAAAAATTTAAAATATGAGATAATATTACCAGATGAGATTATAAATAAGGCTTATAAGGCTGTAAAAAGAATGCTTGAAATTAAATAAATTTGAAAATGGAAGGATAAAAAATGGAAGAAAAAAAACATGATAAAGAATTAGAAATTGTTATTTTAGGACATCCTGTGTTAAGACAAAAAGCAGAGCCTGTTAAAAATATTAATGGTAAATTAAAGGAATTTATTGATAAAATGGCAGAAACGATGTATAAAGCAAAAGGAATAGGGCTTGCTGGGAATCAGGTAGCTCTTCCAAAAAGAGTATTTATCATGGATGTTTCTCATAAGGAAGGAAAATCAAATTTAGAAGTATATATAAATCCAGAAATATTGGAAAAAGAAGGAGAAATTATCTATGAAGAAGGTTGTTTAAGTATTCCAGGCTATTTTGCTAAGGTTAAAAGACATGCAAAAATTTATGTAAAAGCCTATGATATTAATGGTAAAGAATTTGAAAGAGAATTAACAGGATTACCTGCCATTGTATTTCAGCATGAATTTGATCATTTAGAAGGAATTTTATTTATTGATAGACTTTCAACTTTAAAAAAGGCTATGTTTAAACGCTGGTGGAAAAAACATGCTCCTAAGAGAAAGTAATCAATTTCTTATTATTCTTATTCTTTCTAAATAAATCGCTTTTCCCTGGTGATTAAATTCTAAAAAAATTCCTTCAACTTTTATTGGTCTTTGTTTTTCCACTTCTAATTTTCGTGGCACTATACTAAGATAAAGCTCAAAAGCCTGGTCAATTCTCATTCCTATAATACTATTTAAAGCCCCGCACATTCCTACATCTGTAATATAAGCTGTTCCCTTAGGTAATATTCTTTCATCTGATGTTTGAACATGAGTATGGGTTCCTATAATGGCAGAGGCTAAACCATCCAAATAAAAACCCAGAGCTAATTTTTCTGAAGTAGCCTCAGCATGAAAGTCAATCAAAATAAAAGGGGTTTCTTTTTTTAATTCATTAATAAGTTTTTTACCAATAATAAATGGATTTTCTAAAGGTCGCATAAAAATCCTACCTTCTAAATTTATTACAGCTAATTTATACCCATTTTTATAAATAATAGTCCATCCTTTACCAGCTGCCCCTTCTCCATAATTAGCAGGTCTTATTACTTTATCAGTTTTTTCCAGATATGGGTAAAATTGCTTTTTCCAGATATGATTTCCTGAGGTAAGAACATCTATACCATAAGAAAAAAGTTCCTCAGCTACTCTTTCTGTGAGTCCATATCCACCAGCTGCATTTTCTCCATTAGCAATTACAAAATCACATTTATATTTTTTAATAAGCCCTGGTAATATTTCTTTAATTGCCTCTCTTCCTGATCTTCCTACAATATCTCCTAAAAATAATACTTTTATAGACATTTTATTTGGCATAATCTATAGCTCTTGTTTCTCTTATAACAGTTACTCTTATAATTCCTGGATAGGTTAATTCTTTTTCAATTTTCTTAGCAATTTCTCTTGCCAAATTATAAGCTTGTTCATCACTTATTTTTTGACTGTTTACAATTACTCTTATTTCTCTTCCTGCCTGAATTGCAAAAGCTTTTTCAACACCTTCAAAAGAAGAAGCTATAGCTTCTAATTCCTTTATTCTTTTTATATAAGCCTCAAGAAGTTCTCTTCTTGCTCCTGGTCTTGCTCCTGATATAGCATCTGAGACCTGTAAAATTACTCCTAAAAGACTTGTCACAGGGACATCTTCATGGTGAGATGCGATTGCATTAACTATTTCCTCATCTTCTCCATATTTCCTTGCGAGTTCAGCGCCTATCAAGGCATGCGGTCCTTCGTGTTCATAATTTGCAGCCTTTCCTATGTCATGAAGTAGAGCAGCTCTTTTAGCTTTTTTAACATCTAAACCAAGTTCACCTGCAAGAGCCCCACAAATAATTGCAGTTTCAATAGAATGTTGAAGTACATTTTGACTATAGCTTGTTCTGTATTTTAATTTCCCAAGTAATTTTACTAATTCAGGATGTAATCCATAAACCCCGAGTTCAAAACAGGCTTTCTCTCCTATTTCAGTAAGATGGTGTTCCATTTCTTCTTCTACCTGTTTCACTACTTCTTCTATTCGTGTAGGATGAATTCTTCCATCAGCTATCAATCTTTCTAATGCGATACGAGCAATTTCTCTTCTCAAAGGATCTAAACAAGAAATTACTACTACTTCAGGAGTATCATCAATTAAAAGATCAACTCCTGTAAGTGTTTCAAATGTTCTTATGTTTCTACCTTCTCTTCCAATAATTCTTCCTTTCATATCTTCATTGGGTAATTGTACCACTGATACTGTTTTTTCTGTAACAAACGGTATACCCGCTTTTGCAATAGAATAAGCTAAAATTTCTTGAGATTTTTTCTTAGCTTCCTCTTTTATAGCATTTTCAAATTTCATAATAGTTTTGGCTTTTTCCTCTACTAACTCATCTTCTAATTTCTTTAAAAGTAATTCTTTTGCTTCTTTTTCCGAAAGACCCGCAATTTTCTGCAATTCTTCTTTTGCTTGATTAAGTGTCTCTTCAACAAGTTTTTTCTCTTCTTCTAATTTAGCTTTTATTTCTTCTATTCGTTGAGTTTTTTCCTCTAATGCTCTTTCTTTTTTATTCAGGTCTTCTTCTTTTTTGGATAAATACTCTTCCTTAGCCTGGATTCTTTGTTCTTTAAGTGTAAGTTCTTGGAATTTCTTATTAAATTCCTTTTCCAAATTTTGTTTGTGAGTTAAAAGTTCTTCTTTAATCTGAAACTGAGCCTGTTGGAGTTTAAATTTTGCCTCATTTTCAGCTTTTTCTATAATTTCTTTTGCTTTTTCTCTTGCATCTTTTAAGATTTCTTCAGCGGTTTTTTGAATCCTTTCTTCTTTCTTCTTTTTCAAAAAGAGATATATACCAGTAATAAAAAAACCAACAATCAGACCTATGACAATTCCAAGAACGAGATTCATAAAATAATTCACCTCCTTTTGTATATTTTTGGAGGGAGAAGGAAAGAAAAAAAGGAATTTTAAATTTGAAAACTAAACCCGGGGTGCCGTGGTAAAGTGCCTGCTCAAAGCTCTATTTAAAGAATTTTCGGGTAGGGGGCTTTTTTTATACCCACCATACCCTGAAATTTTTTTGGTGTTAGCTTGGCAGGTCATAATTTACTCACGCACACCCCAGGTTAATTTTTTCTTCTTTTAAAAATTCTCCTAATTTATCAACCTGCTTCTTTAAATAAGACTCCAATTCTTCTTTCTCTTTTTTTAATTTTATATAATCATAAGCTACCTGTAAAAGCAACCAAATAGCTAATTTAAAAGAGGGTACCCTTTTAATGTGCTCAATCTCTCTTTTTTTCTTTTCCAAATAAGATAATATTTCTTTTATTTCTTCTTCAGAAATAAAAGTTTTAAAAACAAAAGTTTGACCTAAAAATTCAAAATCAATTTTTTTTGTTTCTGTTGTTGTTTTCATTTTATGTTAATTGTATTTGAGAAAGTTTTTCTATCAAATTTCCTATTTTTTCTTTTAAAATTTTTCTTTCCTCCTCCCTCCTATTTAATTCTTCTATAAGTTTAGCATTTTCTTCCTCTACTGCCTTTAATTTATTTATTAATTCTTCTTTTTCATTTTTTAAATTTATTACCAAATTTATTAATGCATCTATTTTTTCTTCTAAATTGGATATCTCTTCCAAAGCCATATATTGCCTCCTTTTATTTTCAAAATGATAAATAAATAATAAAATCTATTTTCAATCTTTTGTCAAGGTATCAAGAAATATATTCAATTTTTTAAAATTTTAAAATTGAGATTCAAAATCTATTGACAAATTTTTATTTTATGCTATCTAATTGAAATTGAAATTAAAATTCAATAACAATAAGGAGGTGAGATATGAAGCTTTCGGATTTAAAACCAGGCACACAAGCAGTTATTAAAAAAATCAATTTATCAGGTTCTTTAAAAAGAAGACTCATGGATATGGGAGTAGTTCCAAATGAAATAATTGTTGTAGAAAAAATAGCTCCATTAGGGGATCCCATAGAAATAAATATTAAAAACTACAAATTATCTATAAGAAAATCAGAAGCTGAAAAAATTGAAGTGGAGGTAAAATCATGAAAGAAATAAAAGTCGGTGTAGCAGGAAATCCAAATTCAGGTAAATCAACCTTAATTAATGCTATTGCAGGTACACATTTAAGAGTTGGTAATTGGCCTGGTGTTACAGTTGAAAAAAAGACAGCAACTTTGGAATATAAAGGTTTAATTATAAATTTGGTAGATCTTCCCGGAACTTATAGTCTAAGTCCTTATAGTCTGGAAGAAAAAATTGCAAGAGATTTTTTAATTAAAGAAAAGCCAGATATTGTGATAGATATTATAGATTCTACAAACTTAGAAAGAAATTTATATTTAACTTTGCAGCTTCTGGAACTGGAAATACCTGTAATTTTGGTTCTTAATATGTGGGATGAAGTGGAAAAGAAGGGGTATAAAATTCACACTGATTTACTTGAATCAATTTTAGGAATAAAGGTAGTTCCTACAGTAGCTACTAAGAAAAAAGGAATTGATAAATTACTGGAGGTTATTAAAGAATATTCTGAAAATTTAGAAGCTTGGAAACCAAAAAGAATTTCTTATGGGAGTGAGATAGAAGAAGCGATTTATAAAATAATAGAAAATTTAAAAAATAGTTCTTATAAAAGTCTTTTAAAAATTTATCCAGCTCGTTGGTTAGCTTTAAAATTGTTAGAAAAAGATTCTTTATTATTAGAAGAAACAGGATTAAAAGATTATGAAGATCCGGCTCAGGAGATAAGAAAAAATATTCTAAAAGATATTTCTGAGGATTTAGAAAGTCATTTAGCTGATATTCGGTATGGAATAGCTCACGGAATTACAAAACAAGTTCTTGAAAGACCTTCTAAAGCAGGAGCAGATCTTACAGAAAAAATTGATAAGATACTTCTTAATCGTTTTTTTGGCTTGATTGTTTTTGTTATAATGATGTGGTTTGTTTTTAAAATTACTTTTGATTTTTCAACACCTTATTGTGATTGGTTAGATGAATTTTTTAGTGGCCCAGTAACTCAATTAGCTATAGCAGGTTTAAAAGAAATCAATGCTCCTCAATGGATTATATCCCTTGTTACAGATGGAATAATAGGCGGGGTAGGGGCTGTTTTAACTTTTACTCCTCTTATAGCAGTTATATTATTCCTTCTCACTTTTCTTGAAGGCACTGGATATATGGCAAGGGCTGCTTTTCTCATGGATAGAATAATGCATGCCCTTGGATTGCATGGAAAGTCTTTTATCCCTCTTATATTAGGATTTGGTTGTAATGTTCCGTGTATTTATGCAACAAGGATTTTAGAAAATGAAACTGATAGACAATTGACAGCAATTATTGCCCCTTTAATTACCTGCGGAGCAAGATTGCCGGTATATGTTGCTTTTATAGGTGCTTTTTTTGCTCTTCACTCTGCTGTAACTTTGCTTTCAATCTATTTATTGAGCATCATAATGACATGTATTCTTGGAATTATTTTAAGAAAAACAATTTATAAAGGTGAAACACCTGTATTTATAATGGAACTTCCTCCCTATAGAATTCCTACTTTTAGAGATCTGATGATTCATACATGGTTGAAATTAAAACATTTTTTAATTAAGGCAGGAACATTTATTCTTGCTATGTCAGTTATAATTTGGTTTTTATTAAATTTTCCTCAAGGTTCAACCCCTGAAAATTCATATATGGGCAAAATAAGTAATGCAATAAGTCCTATTTTTAAACCACTTGGTTTTGGAAACTGGGAATCAGCATCAGCTTTAATTACCGGTATAATAGCAAAGGAACTTGTAATAGATACAATGGCACAAATTTATATTTCTGAGGCAGAAGAATCGGAAGAGAAAATACAACTTGCCGAAAGTTTTAAAAATTCTTTGCTATCTTTATTTTCAGCAGTTAAAGACTCTGTTGTTAATGTAATAACACATCCTGAAATAACTTCCGTTACCCCGGAAGAAGCTGAAAAATCTATTATTGCTGGTCTTCGCAAAACTTTTAATCCTTTAACAGCTTATGCTTTTATGGTTTTTGTATTGATTTATTTCCCCTGCATTGTAACTGGAATAGCAATGAAACTTGAATTTGGTAGCTGGAAGCCTTTTATTATTGCAGCTTTAAGTGAATTTACCTTAGCTTGGATAACTGCTTTTATTATATATCAAGGCGGTAAATTATTAGGATTGGGAGCCTAATTTGATAAATAAATAGCAAAATATTTAATTTTATCACAAAAATTATTAATTTTATAATAAAAATTATAAAGGAGGATATGTTATGAGAAAAAAAGTGCTAAAAAAGTTAATTTCAGGCTTAGGATTGGTAGCATTAGGAATAGCAGGTACTTCTCCAGTTTATGGATTTGATTTAAATAAAGCTTTAAATCTTGAGGGAACATTTACAGGTTCTTATCAATATCTTAATGAATCTTCTGGAAATTTTGATAATCATGGAAGGGTTACAGGAATAATAGATTTGGGACTTAGTTTTACACCTACTGAGAGTGATGAATTTTTTATCTTGGGAAGTTTTGCAAGTGGTGATGGAATTGGTGGTGTAGAGGATTATCCTTTTGTAATTGCTCCTTATGCAGATGATTTTAAAAGCGATTTGGAAAATATTAATGGACATGAAAATCAGGATAATATTCTGGAAGCCTGGTATGCTCACACTTTCGATTTGGGTAATTTAGGTGAATTTAAATTTACCGTAGGAATAATTGATGCTACAGTTTATATAGATGATAATGAAATAGCAAATGACGAAGTAACTCAATTTATGAATGATGCCTTTGTAAATACACCTGTTACTACACCTCCAAGTTATGATTTTGGAGTAGTCTTAGAGTATAATATAGGAAACTTTAATATTAAAGGTTTATATATGAATACCAAAAATGAAGATGATAGATATTATAATTATTACGCAGTGCAACTTGGTTATCATCTTAATATTCCCCCTCTTGGCGAAGGGAATTATAGAATTTATGGGTTCTTAACAGATGATAAATTTTCATCAAGTGAAAAACCGGATGAATTGGAATCAATTCAAGGAATAGGAGTCTCTATAGATCAAGAACTTATAAAAGATAGAATTTCTGCTTTTATAAGAGCAAGTGTTCAAGATACTGATCCAGAGGTAGATTATCAATATTTTATATCTGGTGGACTGGCAGGATACTTCAGTTATAAGAAAGAAAAGGATATAACCTTAGCTATAGGGTATGGTTATCTCAGTGGAGATGATGATACTAATATGGATTATGGACATGTAGTTGAGGCATATCTAAAATATAATCTTTTTGAAACCCAAAAATTGAGTTCTGATATTACTTTAGATTTTCAATATATTTATGAAGAACCCAATACTAAAAAACAACCCGGTGAAGAAGATAGATCCGGTTATATTTATGGAATAAGATGGAATCTTTCTTTTTAATATTCATTAAAGTATAGGCGAGTTAATATATAAATAAAGAAAAATAATAAATATCTTGACATATTAAAAACCTTGGAGTATGTCTTTAAGTAAAAATTTTTAAAAAAGGAGGTAAAAAATGGGAAATCAGGAATATCCTGAAATACCTCCTGAAAGAGAAGATGATCTTCATAATCTTGAAATAATAGATAAAGCTCAACTTATTCTTTTTATGGCAGGTAATCAATTTATGGTAATGGATGAATTAATTAAGGCTTTTCAGAGAAAATATCCAGAGGTTGAGTATATTTTTTATGAAACTCTGCCTCCAGGATTAGAATTTAAACAAATTATTGCTCAAGGGGCTTTATTTAAAGGTAAACTTATACCAGGGAATCCTGATATTTATACATGTGTTACTGAAGATGCAATGAAAGAGCTTTTAGAAAAAGGACTAATTGAAGATTACTCAATATATCTTCATAATAGAATTGTATTAATGGTTCCTGAGGGAAATCCAGCTAATATAAAGAGTGTGCTTGATTTAGGAAGAGATGAAGTAAGAGTTTCTCAACCTGGAGAAATGGAACATATTGCCAAATATATTATAAAAATGTATGAAAAAGCTGGGGGAAAAGAATTAGTAAAGAAAATATTAGAAGAAAAGAAAGAAAAAGGTACTACTATCTTTACTAAAGTGCATCATAGAGAAACACCAGAGAGAATCATTAAAGGAGAGGCTGATGTAGGGCCTGTTTGGGCAACAGAAGTAGAACATGCAAAAAGGATGGGTTTAAAAGTTGAAGCAGTAGAACCCGGTGAAGAATTAGACATGCGGGATGAGGTTAATTATTATATTGCAAAATTGAAAAATGCTCCGAATCCTGAAAATGCAGAAAAATTTCTAAAATTTATTTTTAGTGAAGAGGCTCAAAAAATTTATCAGTCTTACGGATTTGTTCCTCACAAAATTTAAACTATTAAAAATTTTTTAAAATTGAATAGCGCGCCCGGCAGGACTCGAACCTGCAACCTTTGGGTTCGTAGCCCAATGCTCTATCCTGTTGAGCTACGGGCGCAGAATTTATATTTTGAAAGATATTTAAATTATAAATCAACTTTAAAATTTTAACAAGTATTTGTAAAGTTTTTAAATTTATTGAAAAAAATAAAACTCATCTTAAAATTCAAATCAAAAATTGATTAATAGAAATAAAAATTCTTAAAAATAAAAATATGGTGCGTAATTATACAATTTTTAAACAATTTTTAGAAAATAAAAAATCTGATATAAAAATTTTTAATATTTCCGGAGTTAATATTTCTTTTTTGGCATATTTTATTTCTCAAATTTATAATGAGATTAAATCTAAAAATTATATTTTTTGGTTTCTCTTTCCTGAAGAAGAAAATGCAAAAGAATTTTTAAAAGCTTTAGAATTTTTTGATGAAAAAATAAAAACTGCTTTTTATCCTTCTAATACCCTTCCACCTTTTATAGAAACTTATACTTATGATAAATCCAATATAGACAAAATTAAAATATTATGGAATCTTTTCCAGATTGAAGTTTTAGCAGGTGAGATAACAAGTTTTTTTAAAAAAACTATCCCTCTTTCAACATTAAAAAAAGTTTATATCTATCTACTTCCAGGGGAAAAAATAATAAGAGATGAGTTTTCAAAAAATTTAATATATTTAGGATACGAAAGAGTTGGTAATGTAAAAGAGAAAGGGCAATTTACAATAAAAGGAGCAGTTATTGATATTTGGTCTCCTGCTCATGAGTTTCCAATAAGAATTGATCTTTTTGGAGATGAAATATTAAATCTGAAATATTTTTCTCCAGATACTCAAAGAAGTGTTTCCCCTGCTGAAGAACTAATAGTTTTACCTTGCAGAGAGGTCTTTTTTTCTGAAAATATTCAAAAAATTTATAAAAAACTTTTTGATTTTAAAAACAAAATTCCTGAAACACGATTTATAGAGATTTTAAATCAAATAGAAAATAGAAATATTTTAGAAAATGAAGATTTTTTAGTACCTTTATTTCATGAAAAACTTGTATTTTTGGGAGAGATTTTAAAGGACGAAATAAAAGAAAAAGAGATCATTACTTTTCTTTTTAATCCCCCGGCTCTTCAACAAAAAGCAGAGAATTTCTGGGAAAAGCTGGAATATAATGCATATAAAGCTAAAAGCCGAGGAAAACTCATATTTGAAGAAAATGAAATATATTTATATCCTGAGGAATTTTTTAAATTTATAAAAAATTTTAAAAAAGTTCAAATTTTTGAAATTCCTACAATTTCTGAAAAACCAGGAATAAATTTCAATATAAAAAAGAGGTTTTTAGAAACCCCAAGAGAAACAAATCTTATAGAAAGAGGTTTTTATAATTTAAGTAAAGCTCTTTCTGAAGGAGAAAGAGTTATTCTTGCTGTTTCTCATGAGAAAAACAAAGAAATAATTTTAGAAGGTCTGAAGTTAAGAGGAGTTGAAAATCTGGAAAATCTGGAAATAAAAAAAGGTAAATTAAAAGAAGGTTTTTTATTGCCTGAAGAATATCTTTGGGTAACTTCAGAATATGAACTTTTCAGAAGGATTCCCTTTAAAAGAACTAATACAAATAAAGAAATTAAAAAAACCAAAAGTTATTTTAGAAAATTTGAAGATTTAAAACCAGGGGATTTTGTAGTTCATAAATATCATGGAATAGGGAAGTATCAAGGATTGGTTTCTTTACAAATTAATGGAATGCAAGGAGAATTTTTACAGATTGAATATGAAGGAGGAGATAAATTATACCTTCCGGTAACCCGTTTAGATGAATTATATCCTTATATCGGTGTTTCAGATAAAGAGCCAAAGCTTGATAAGCTTGGCAAAAAAACTTTTTTAAAAAGAAAAAAGAAGGTAGAAAAAGCTATAGCAGAAGTCGTACAAGAACTGCTTACTCTTTATGCGGAAAGAAAAGCTTTGAAAAGTTATTCTCTCTCATTTCCAGCATTAGCATATGAAGAAATTGCCTCAACTTTTCCTTTTGAAGAAACTCCTGATCAGCAAATAGCAATAGAAGAGATTATAAAAGACCTTTGCAGTGATAAGCCAATGGAAAGACTTTTGGTTGGTGATGTGGGTTTTGGAAAAACAGAAGTAGCCTTAAGAGCTATTTTTTTAGTTGCTTATTCTGGTAAACAAGTAGCATTTTTGGTTCCCACTACTATATTGGCAGAACAGCATTACAGAACTCTTAAACAGCGTCTTGAACCATTTAATATAAAAGTAGGAATACTTTCAAGGCTTCGTAGTTCTTCTGAACAGAAAGAAACCCTTAAAAAACTTGCTAAAGGAGAAATTAAAGTAATTATTGGAACACATCGTTTACTTTCTTCAGATGTAATATTTAAAGATTTGGGTCTTTTGGTAATTGATGAAGAACATAAATTCGGTGTAAAGCAAAAAGAAAAATTAAAACAATTAAAAAAAGATGTAAAAGTTCTCTCTTTATCTGCAACTCCTATACCCAGAAGCCTTCAATTAAGCCTTTTAGGTATTTTTGATCTTTCTGTAATTGAAACACCTCCTCCAGGTAGAAAGCCAATTAAAACAATCTTAGCTAAATTTGAACCTGAAATTATAAAACATGCTATAGTAACTGAATTAAAAAGAGGAGGGCAAGTATTTTTTGTCAATCCCAGGATACAGGGATTGAGATCTTTGGCAAATTATATAAAAAAATTGGTTCCTTTTGCAAAAATAGGAATTATTCATGGGCAAATGCCTTCAAATATTATAGAAGAAAATCTTTATAAATTTCTTGACAAAGAAATAAATGTATTGGTTTGCACACCCATTATTGGAAGCGGTATAGATATCCCAACAACAAATACCATTATCATAAATAGAGCTGATATGTTTGGACTTGCTGATATTTATCAATTAAGAGGAAGGGTAGGGCGTTCGGATCAAGAAGCTTATGCATATTTACTTGTTCCATCTTTAAAAGTATTAAGTGAGGAAGCTCAAAAAAGACTTAAAGCACTTATGGAATTTACAGAACTTGGCTCAGGATTTAAATTAGCTTTAAGTGATTTAAAAATTCGTGGAGCAGGACAGCTTTTAGGAATTAATCAATCCGGTCATATAAATAGTGTGGGTTATGAACTGTATTTGGAGCTTTTGGAAAACACTATAAAAGCTATAAAAGGCGAAAAAATAGAAGACTGGGATCCTCAAGTGGATATAAAAGTTCCAGCTTTTATTCCTCAGAAATATATTCCTGAAGCAGAAGAAAGACTTAGCTTATATAGAGAACTTGTCTTGATTAAAACATTAGAAGAACTAAAAGAATTTAAAGAGTTTTTAATAGATAAATACGGAAATCTCCCGGAAGAAGTGGAAAATCTAATAAAAATTTATCAATTAAAATTATTAATGAAGCAAATAAATATTCCTTTGATAGAAACAAGAGGAAATAATTTAATACTTTTAATAAAAGATCCTCAAATACTTCCTAAATTTAGAAAAGTGTCCCAATTAATAAATCTAAAAATCTTTCAAATACGAAAAGAAAATGAACTTACAAAAATAAGCTTTAAATATACAGAAAATCCCTTAGATATAAGTCTTAAGATTGTAGAAAATTTACTTAATTAAAGGCTGTATAATTTTTAACAACTCATCCCAGAGTTTAGATTTAAAACTTCTTAGAAACATAAGATGAAAATAGGTAAAATCTTCTTCATAACGAATGCGTCTAATATCACAAAGTAAAGCAAATTTTAAAATTTTATTTTGTATTTTTAAAGCAAATTTTATGTAAAACAAAAAAATCTCTTCATTTAACTTAACTTCACCTTTTATTTTTACACAGGCTCCTCCTTTACTAAAATCTACAAGTTTCCCCATTAAACAAGTTTTTTCTATTAATTTATGAAATTCTGGTTCTATCTTATTATTTTCGTTTAATATTAAGTCATAAAAATGTATTTCCTGAATCTCTGTAAAACTTTTAGAGTCAAGAAAATTGGTTTCTCTTACAAAATAGTAGTTTTTATTAAAAAAATCAAATAATAATTTTTGAGATAATAAAGAAATAAATACAGGAACATCAACTTTTAAGATATACCTTTTATCATATCTGGGATCAAGGATTTTTAGTTTATAACCTTCTTCTGTAACTTCTTCTACCCTTGTTTGAAATATAAATCTTTCTTTACCTTCGGGAAGAATAAGTAAAATAAGTTCACCTTTTTGAAATTGCGGAAGTTCTGGTGTTTTAAATAAAAAAATTTCCTTGGGATTAAGAATTTCTAATTTAGAACTAAATATATTTTTATTATAAAAAAGTAGAAATTTTGAAAGATAATCCTTTTGATTATCTTTGATACGTGCTGGAAGATGATCCATTGAACCCAAGGAAATATTTCTTGTTAAAACACTTTCTTTTAATTTGGTAGAAAAAATTAATTTATCTTCAATCATTTATATAAGTTTTTCTAAATTTGTATATTTTAGATGTAAAAGAGTTATTCCTTTATTTTCAAAAAATACCTTTATTTTTTCCGGAGTTATTATTTCTAAAACCTCTCCCATCCCAAAATGAGGATGTTTGACAAGATCACCTACTTTAAAAATAGAATGAAAACAATTATTTCCAGCTGCGTAATCTTCAAAGGTTTTATCTTCTCGAGATTCGTAGACCTGAATTAAAGAAGGTGGAATTTCTTTAATAAACCGTGAAACTTTAGCCAGAGTTCTTCCTTCTCCAGGAATATATATTGTCATAGGAACTATAAGATAAAGTTTTTCTCTTGCTCTTGTAATAGCTACATAAAAAAGGCGTCTTTCTTCTTCAAGTTCTTCTTGATTGTTAATACTATAAAAAGAAGGAAATCTTCCCTCAATAAGGGAAAGGATAAAAACTGTATGCCATTCAAGTCCTTTAGCTGAATGAATGGTAGAAAGGATTAAGTGTTCTTCTTCTGGCTTTTTTTCTATATCATTCGTAATTTCCAGAGGTTCTAAAGCTAAATCAGAAAGAAATTCCTCTAAGGAGTTATATTTACTTGAAAGCGCTATAAGAGTTTCTATATCCTTTTCTCTTCGAAAATAATCTTCATAATAAATCCTCTGAAATATTGGTTCATAAAAATTCCAAATTTTGATTAATTTCTGTGATAAAGGAAGTTGTGATTGTTTTAGAGCTTTAAAAATATCTAAGAAATTTTTTAATTCTTTGAAAGGAAACGAGATAGCTAATTTTTCTAAAATAAAAGATAATGGTTTTTCATTATTTTTTAATTGATTAATTATTTTTTCAGCAGTTCGCGGACCTATACCTTCAAAAAGAAGAAGAATTCTATGCCATGAAAGAAAATCTTTTGGATTACTTAATATTTTTAAAAATGCAAGAAGATCTTTTATATGGGCAGATTCTAAAAGTTTAAGTCCTCCATATTTTACAAAAGGTATTCCTCTTTTTGCTAACTCTACTTCTAAGTCAAAAGAATGAAAAGCAGATCTAAAAAGAACTGCTATTTGAGAAAGTTTAATTCCTTTTTCCCTTAATTCCAGGATTCTGTCAACAATAAATTTACTGCCTTCGGTTTCGTCTTTTGCATAAAATAAGATAGGTTTTTCTCCTTCTTTTTTTAATGTAAATAAAACTTTGGTATATTTTATTTTGGAATTAGAAATAACTGCATTTGCCAAATTTAAAATCGGTTGAGTACTTCTATAATTTTGTTCTAATTTAATAATTTTTGTATTAGGGAAAAGTTTAGGAAATTCAAAGATATTTTTATAATTAGCTCCTCGAAAGCTGTATATGCTTTGAGAATCGTCTCCTACTACCATTACATTTTTATGTGCCTCTCCCATATATTTTACAATTTCTCCCTGCAATACATTTGTATCTTGATATTCGTCAACCATTATAAATTCGAAAAGATTACTCACTTCTTTTTTTACTTGAGGAAAGGTTTTTAGAATTTTTAACCAGTTTAATAAGAGATCATCATAGTCCATTAAATGATATTCTTTTTTGTAATTTATATATTCTGTAAAAAGTCTTTCAATTTCATAATAATAATCCAAAAATTGAGGATATTCGGAAGAAAGAATATTCTCCAAAGATTTTTGTTGATTGATCATTTTACTGTAAATATTAGCAAGAGTATCTTTTTTAGGAAATCTTTTTTTCTTTTGAGCCAATCCTAAGCTATTTCTTAAAAGATTGATTAAATCTTCAGCATCGCTTCTATCGAGAATAGTAAAGTTAGAATTATATCCTAAAAGATAACCATAAAAACGGAGCATATATTGACAAATTGAGTGAAAAGTACCTCCCATAATTTTATGGACATCGGTTTTTAAAAGACTTCCTGCTCTTTCTATCATTTCCTTAGAAGCTCTTCGAGTAAATGTTAAGAGAAGAATTTTATGAGGAGGAACTCCTTGAGCTACAAGATATGCCATTCTGCATGTAATAGTTTTGGTTTTTCCAGAACCTGCCCCGGCTATAACTAAAAGAGGCCCCTCAATAGTTCTAACTGCTTCCATTTGAGCAGGATTCAATTCTTTTAAAAAGGAAAGATCCTTCATATATACAAAAATTATATCAGTTTAAATATATTTTAACAAGTATTGAATATCTCTTTTGCAATTTTTTAAAAAAATTTATAAAATAAAACCTTGACAAAATGATAAAAATTTTGATATATTAAAGTTAAATTAGGATAAAAGATGTTTAAATTTTTAAAATTAAAACTTTTTAAAATTGGTAAGGGATTACTCGCTTTTGATTTTGGTAGTTATTCTATAAAAGTAGCGGAATTTAAAATAGTAAAAGGGGAACCAATTTTAACAGGATTTGTTCAAGGGAGAACTTTTGAGAATGTTTTATTTAATGGTATTATCAATGATGAAAAACTTTTAGCTACAAATGTAAAAAATATTCTTTGGAATCTTTCAAGTGTTTTCGATTCAGTGGTATTGGCGTTGCCTTATGAATTGATAATTTATGGAAAAATTGTAACAAAAGAAATAGAAAATGAAGATAATATTAGAGATAGAATCAATGAAGAAATACCTTATAAGATAGAAGATGTATATTACAGTTATTATACTATTCCTTCACAAAACGGATATGAAGTTTATTTTATAGTTGTTAAAAAGGATGTTATAGATAAATATAAAGATTTCTTTAAATCTAATGGATATAAATTGGAAAATATAGATGCAGATTTTATAAATTTACACAATTATAGTGAATTTTTGTATGGAGAATCAAATAGATTGATTATTGATTGGGGATACAGTAAAATAAAATTGTTATTTTCTACGAAACATGTTCCGATATATGGAAGAGAATTATTTAGTTTAGGGTTAAAAGCTTTAAAACAGCGAATTGTTAAAGAACTAAAAATTCTTCCAGAAGTAGCAGAAAAAATTATGGTTAATTTTAAAAATGAGGAACGGAAAGAAGAAATAAAAAAGATATATAAAGAGTATATCAAAGAGGTATTAAAAGAAATAAAATATAGTATAGATATAATTTCTCAAAAGTTTAACATAAATATTGAAGTAATTTATATTGTAGGAGGTGGAGCAAGGATTCCTAATATTAAAGAAATATTAAAAAATTATTTTGATATAGAAACTAAAAATTTAAGAATAGAAGATAAATTTAAAGTATCAAAAGATATAGATCCCAATTATTTAGACATAATAAATACTCAAGGAGCTAATGCAATAGCTATAGGAGTAAAGGATTTCATATGATAATAAAATTTAATTTAATTGCAAAAACAGAAGAAGAAGTATTTGAAAAAGTTCCAGAAAAATTCATTTTTTTTAAAATTTATGCATTATTATTATGTATAACAATATTGATAATTGTAATTGTAGGAATGCGTTTAAGTATTAAAGTTAACACTTTAATAAAAGAAAAAAAAGCTAAACAAGCTCAATTACAAAAGTATAAATTAATAGCAAAAAATGTAGAGTTATTGAAAAAACAAAATGAAGAAATAAAAAAACGTATTTCAACAATTTTAGCTTTAAAGAAAAAACAGGATGTACCACTTAAAGTTATTTCGTATTTAATAGAAGCAATAAGAAATAATAAAATTTTATTTACTCATTTAAAACTTACTTCTTCTACTATCCAGATAAAAGGGATAGCTTTGGATTTGGAAGATGTAGCTAATTATTTAAAAAATCTTGAAATAAATAAAAAATTAATCAAAGATGTAAATTTAGTAAATACTGTAAGGAAAACTCATGAAAAATTTGCTTATATTGAATTTTCTACTAACGTAAAATATTAAATTAAAATGAGAAAAATCGGAGAATTTTTAAATAAAGTTAAAGAGTGGGAAACAACTACTTCAACCAGGGATAAAATATTATTAATAGTTATTTCCATTTTAATACCTTTGTTTTTGTTTTATAAATTTTTTTATTTACCAAAAAAGAAACAAATAAATAGATTAAATCAGGATATAAAAAAACTTGAATTAAAAATAACTAAATATAGAAGAATAGCTTCTCAGGAATTTATTTTAAAAGAAAGATTGAAAAAAAGACAAGAATTTTTAGAAAAAATTAAAACTATTTTACCTACTGATAAAGAAATTCCTGGACTTTTGAAAAATATAGCTTATCTTGCAAAAAAAAGTGGTTTAGAAATAATAAGTTTTAAACCAGGAAAAGAAATCCCCAGGAATTACTATAATATTATTCCTGTAAATCTTGAATCAAAAGGAAAATATATAAACATATTTAAATTTTTAAATGGAATTGCAACTATGCCGAGATTAGTAGTATTAGAAAATATTGATTTTCAACTACAAAAGAAAACTTCCGATATAAAAATTAGTGCATTATTTTATACATTTAAATATACAGGAGAGATTACTAAAAAACCAAAGAAAAGAGGGAAGAAGAGATGATAATAAAAGGAAAAAGTAGCAAAATAATAAAAGCTATAATAGTAATTTTTTTGGTTTTTATTTGTATTAATCTAACAAGTTGTGGAAAAGAAGAAAAAGCAGAAATTGTTGTTTCTCATAAAAAGCTTAAGATAAAAGATGAGGAATTAAAAAAATGGAAAGAAGAGATAGAAAAGCCGGGATATACAATTGATTTAAAAAAATTAAAAAATCCTTTTGTTTTATTAAGTGTATATGCAAAAAAAGTCCAAACTAAAGAATTTAAACCACTTAAATTAAAACTTGTAGGAATAATTGAAAAAAACGGAGAGAAAGTTGCATTACTTCAAGATCCTACTAATAAAGGGTATATAATAAAAGAAGGGATGTTTTTGGGGACAGGTAAAGTAAAGGAGATAGGTGACAATTATATAATAATTGAAGAAGAAAAAAAAGATATCTTTGGGAGAGAGAAAAAGATTATAAAAAAATTAATATTACAAAAGGAGAAATTGTAAAATGATTAAAAATTTTAAATATTTATCTTTCATTTTGATCTTATTGGCGATAAATTTCGAAAATAATTTAAGGTGTACAGAGTTTAATATTCTTAAAAATGTTATTTATTTAAAAAAGCCCACTGAAAGAGTAATTTTTGAATTTAAAGATATTCCTAAATATGATATAGTTCAGAATGGTACGAAAATAAAATTAACTTTTTTTCATACTTACCCAGGAGAAAATACATTTTGGTTAAGCACATTGCCTAAGGAAGTATTTAAGGAAATCAATGTAGCTTTGCAAAATACTTCATTGATACTTGAATTTGAGTTTTACAAAAAATTAAACTTTCAACTTATTAATCTTGAAAATAAATTAGTACTAAATCTTATATGGAAACCTAAAAAAATACCTGTAAAGATTACCATAAAGGGCAAAAAGGTTATTAAAGAATTTAAAGAAGGGGCTAATAATGAGACTTTAATGGTTTCTAAATATGAATTTCCTCATCTTAAAGAGTATAAAAAATTTAAAACGCCTTTTACTCAAAAGGAATATAAAGGAACGCCAATTTCTGTAGATTTTCAAAATGCTGACCTTCATGCAGTATTAAGACTTTTGGCTGAGGTTGGAGGAATTAATATAGTTGTAAGTGAAAGAGCAAAAGGAGCAGTTACTTTAAAACTTCATCAAGTTCCTTGGGATCAGGTTTTAGATATTGTATTAGCTAATCATGGCTTGGGTATGATTAAATTAGGAAATGTAATAAGAATTGCTCCCATGGATGAAGTTAAAGAAGAGGCTACAAAATATCAAAATTATCTTACATCTTTGAAATATATTGAGGAACAGGGTCCTCTTGTGACTAAAATATTTCGTCTTAAATATATAAAAGCAGATGCAATAGTAGACAGAATTAAAGATATTTTAACTGCTGGAAGGACATATACAGAAGGTACGGTTACTTATGAACCTTATTCAAATATCTTGATTGTAAAAACAACGGAGAAAAATATAGCAGAGATAGAAAAAATTATTAAAGAAATAGATAAGCCTACTAAACAGGTTCTTATTGAAGCAAGAATTATAGAGATACAGGATACCTATGCACATAAATTAGGTATAAAATGGGATAGTTTTTATTTTAATCCTTCAGAACATAGTATTTTTAGTGTTATACCACCTACTACTTCAACTTTTACCTATGAATTTTCACCAGGTAAAGCTCCTAGTGCTTCATTAGAATTAGAAACTCCCGATACTACTGCAGTAGATCTTGGAGTTACAGGTTCTACTAATTTAGGATTACTTTTAGGACATTTTAGAGGCAGTACAGCTCTTTTAGATATGCAATTATCAGCTCTTGAAGAAGAAGGGATTGCTCGAGTATTTTCAACTCCTAAAATTATAACTCTTGATAATCAAGATGCAGAAATAAAACAAGGATATAAAGTTCCTTATCTAAGACTTACTCCTGAAGGAGTACCTACAACAGAATTTATAGAAGCAGTTTTGAGATTAAAAGTTACTCCTCATGTAACTCCAGATAATAGAATATCCTTAGATGTAGAATTAGAAAAAAGTACACCTGATTGGAGTAGAGTGGTTCAAGGGCAACCTGCTGTGAGTACAAGATATGCTAAAACCAGGGTATTAATAAATAGTGGAGATACATTGGTAATTGGTGGGATTAAAACAAATAATATAGGAGAAAGTATAGGAAAAGTTCCTGGATTATCTAAAATTCCTGGGATTAGTGAATTATTTAAAAAAAGAGAAAAAGATTGGGAAAAAACAGAACTTATTGTTTTTATTACTCCAAAAATCATAAGTGTTGAGATTCCGGGAGTGGATTATTAAAGTATGGAGATAATAGTTATAGGAGGTGGCTTAGCTGGATCAGAAGCAGCATGGCAAATAGCTCAAAGGGGGATTAAAGTAAAACTTTATGAAATGCGTCCTGTTAAAACCACGCCAGCTCACAAAACAGATAAATTTGCAGAACTTGTATGTTCTAATTCGCTTAGATCTAAAGAACTTACCAAAGCTATTGGATTACTTAAAGAAGAACTAAAGTTTCTTAAATCTCTTATAATGGAATCTGCTTCTATTTGTGAAATACCGGGAGGAAAAGCATGGGTAGTAGATAGAGAATGTTTTGCAGAATATATTACTCAAAAAATCACCTCGCATCCCTTAATTGAAATTATAAGAGAAGAAGTTAAAGAAATTCCAACAGATAAGATTGTTATAGTTGCTACAGGGCCTCTTACTTCAGAATCCTTAGCTAAATCCTTAGCTAAACTTATAGAAATTCCTTATCTTCATTTTTATGATGCTATTTCGCCAATTATATACGCAGATTCTATAAATTGGGATAAAGTGTTTATAGCAGATAGATATAAAGAAGGAGAAGGGGATTATGTAAATTGTCCTTTAACTAAAGAAGAATATGAAAGGTTTGTAAAAGAGCTTCTTAAAGCGGAAAAAGTTCCTTTACATCCATTTGAAGATCCTAAATATTTTGAAGGATGTTTGCCAATAGAAGTAATGGCAGAAAGAGGTATAGATACTTTAAGATATGGTCCTATGAAACCAGTAGGACTAATTGATCCGAGAACTGGTAAGGAACCTTATGCAGTGGTTCAGCTTCGCCCAGAGAATAAAGAAAAAACCTTATATAATATAGTAGGATTTCAAACAAAATTGAAATATCCAGAACAAAAGAGAATTTTCCGTATGATTCCGGGATTAGAAAATGCTGAATTTGCAAGATATGGATCGGTTCATCGTAATACTTTTGTAAATGCTCCGTTAGTATTGCGGAAGACCTTGCAATTAAAGAAATTTCATAATATTTTTCTTGCAGGGCAGATTACAGGTGTTGAAGGATATATAGAATGTACAGCAACAGGATTCATAGCTGGTATTAATGCGGTAAGATTAGTAAAAAATCAACCTTTGGTGGTACCACCAAAAGAAACAGCTATAGGTGCTTTGATTAACTATTTGGATACTGCAGATCCTAAACATTTTCAGCCTATGAACATTAATTGGGGATTATTTCCACCTTTATCCGAAAAGAAAAAATTACCTAAAAAAGAAAAATATCACAAACTTGCTCAAAGGGCTTTAAAATTTTTAACTGAATGGATTGAGAAAGAAAATGCTTATTGAGTAATATATTATGAAGATTTGTAAAAATTGTAAAAAATTAGTACCTCAAAAATTAAATCGTTGTCCATTTTGTAACTCTAAAGATTTTGATCGTAAACAGATAAAAGAATTTTTTAAGTTATATCATATTATATACAACTTTAAAGAAATTGGAAAGTATATCCATATATATGGAATACCTATTTTAATTTTATTATTACTTATTGGATTTACAATTGTTCTTTTTTCTTATTATCCAAATGTTTGGACACCTGAGTCAACTACAATATTTGTAGCGATTGTAGGTGTTATCGGAACTATGGTTGGAGGTATAATAAAACATATCTTTGGTACAATTGAAGGTGAAAATGAACATAGAAGAAGAGTAAAAGAAAAAATGTTTGAAAAAATTCATGAATATATAAAAGACCATTATTGTCAATTATCGTGGCACGCGCTTGCCCTTTCAATAAACATAGAAATCGCGAAAAAATCACTTAAAGATATTGATATTAAGTTAGCTTTCTTTTTCCTTACAAGGTTTTATTCAATTCTTCGTAGATTACAAGAAAAGATTGGAAAAGTAGTACTTGATAGTCCTCTAGGTGAGACGGAAATAGAGTACATTCTCACATTGATAGGCATAAAGCTTGGGGAAATTGGTATAAGTTTTGAAGATTTAAACATGCTTAGAGAAGCCGTGGATCCTCCATTAGAAAATAAAACTTGGTTGTATTTTGACAAATTTTTAGAACTGTTAAACGAAGATAAGAATATCTATAACATCTACAAAAAGTTTAAAATGGCAGTGGAAAAAAATATAGACCCATTAGAACATTTAATTGATTTACTCAAAGTTCTTGCTGTTGAAATTGAAAATCGCATTTATAAAATATATCGTACATGGTATGGTGAATCTCCTTCATTTCAAGCTCAACTTAAGTTTATAAATTTAATAATTGAGAATTGGTTAGGAACCGCAAAATAAAATTATTAGAAACAGCTATAGGTGCTTTGATTAACTATTTGGATACTGCAGATCCTAAACATTTTCAGCCTATGAACATTAACTGGGGATTATTTCCACCTTTATCCGAAAAGAAAAAATTACCTAAAAAAGAAAAATACCATAAACTTGCTCAAAGGGCTTTAAAATTTTTAACTGAATGGATTGAGAAAGAAAAAATTTTTATTGAGTAAAAGGTCCAGAAATATATCCTTTAATTACAGGAATATTTATATCTTTATCAATCTCTAACCATACTATATCATCTTCAATCCTTATAACTCTTCCTATTATTCCTCCAGAGGTGAATACTTTTTGTCCTGGTCTAAGTTGGGAGAGAAATTTTTGATGTTCTTTTATTCTTTTTTGTTGTGGTCTTATGAGTAAAAGATAAAAAATTACAAAAATAAGAATAAGAGGTAAAAGGGTTACAATAAATCCTATTAATCCTCCTTGAGGATTTTGTCCTTGAGAAGGGGGTGCCATAGCAAAGGCTAAATTTACAAAAAAATCAAAATTCATATTAAACCTCCTTTTTAATTTTTAAAATTATTTTTCTCAGTTGAATAATAAAAAGCTATTTTTTCTTTTAATTCCTGCAAATTTTCTTTAATAATAGCTTTTTTAATTTGTTCCATAAGTTTAGCATAGTAAAATAAATTGTGAAGAGTTAAAAGTTGATATACTAATAATTCTTTTGCATTAAAAAGGTGCCTTAAATATCCACGAGAAAAATTTCTACATACATAACATTCACATTCAGGATCAAGAGGAGAATCATCATCTTTAAAAGCTGAAACTTTAATAGATAAAGTTCCCTGAGAAGTATAAACTGTTCCTCTTCTTGCATTTCTTGTAGGTAAGACGCAGTCAAACATATCAACTCCACGCATTACAGCTTCGATAATATCCAGAGGAGTTCCCACCCCCATTAAGTAACGAGGCTTATTTTTTGGTAAATATTCAATACATACTTCTATCATATGATTTCTTATTTCTAAAGGTTCTCCAACAGATAATCCACCTATACCATATCCATCAAATTCACAATTACTAATAAATTGGGCACTTGACTTTCTTAATTCTTCATACATACCTCCTTGAATAATACCAAATAATGCTTGTTTTTCATTTTTATGTCTTTCCCAATATTCTAAAGATTCTATAGCCCATTTATGAGTAAGATCTGTTAAATATTTAGTTTCCTCATAACTACAGGGATAAGGAATACATGTATCCAATACCATCATAATATCTGAATCAAATTTTTTTTGGATTTCTAAAGCTTTTATTGGTGAAAAGAAATGTTCAGAGCCATCCAAATGAGATCTAAATAAAATACCATCTTCTTGAATCTTCCGAAATTGGGATAGGCTATACACCTGGAAACCACCGCTATCAGTTAAGATATAACGATCCCAATTCATAAATTTATGAAGACCTCCGAGACTTTTAATTATATCTGGTCCAGGACGAAGATAAAGATGATAAGTATTAGAAAGAATGATTCTATAACCCATTTCTTGAATTTTTTCGGGAATAACTGCTTTAATAGTGGCTTGTGTGCCAACTGGCATAAAAACAGGGGTTTCAATTACTCCTCTATGAGTAATAATCTTTCCTATTCGTGCCGAAGTTTTTTTACTTTGATATACTAATTGAAATTTGAACATAAATTTTTAATTTTTTTGCAAGCTTCTAAAAAGTAAGGTCTCATTTTTTCAATAATTTCTTCAGGTACACAAAAAGATAATCTTATATGATTAGGAAGCCCGAATCCTTTTCCAGGAACTGCTAAGATTAAATGTTCTTTTAAAATCTCGCAAAATTTAATATCATCCATTGGGACTTTTGGAAAAATGAAAAATCCTCCTTTAGGTTTTATAAAAGAAAGCCCTGCCTCTTCTAAAATTTTACATAAAATATCTCTTCTTTTTTGATATATAGAAACATTAACTTTTGCAAATGCACATTTTGCTACAATTCTTTGAGCTAAAGCTGGTGCATTTACAAAGCCAAGGATACGGTTACATAAAATAAGACCATTTAAAAGTAAATCCTTTGCTTCAATTTCAGGATGAACAGCAATAAAACCTATTCTTTCACCTGCTAAAGATAGTTCCTTAGAGAAACTATATGCTATCATACTGTTTTTATAAAATTTAAAAATAGAAGGTACTTTTTCTTCGTCAAAAGTTAAATTTCTATAAGGTTCGTCAGAAACCAAATAAATAATCTTTCCAAATTCCTGTGATTTTCTCCTAAGAAGTTCTGCAAGTTCTTTAATTTCTTCCTCTGAATATACCTGTCCTGTTGGATTGTTTGGAGAATTAATTAAAACTATTTTAGTTTTTTTAGTTATCGAATTTTCAATAGCTTCAAGATCTAAAGAAAAATCTTCTTTTGTAGCTACTGGCTTAGGAATACCTTTATGATTTTCAATATAAAACACATATTCCACAAAATAAGGAAGAGGAAAGATTACTTCATCTCCCGGATCTAAAAGTGTTTTAAAAATTACATTTAAAGCTCCAGCTGCACCACAGGTCATTATGATTTCATCAGCACTTATATCTATTTCATATTCTTTTGAAACTTTTTTAGCTATTATTTCTCTTACTTCAGGAAATCCTGCATTAGGCATATATTTATGATAAGATGGATTATAATTTTCAAGTATTTCTTCCAAAGCTTTTTTAACTTCAGGAGGTGGAGGGAGATCAGGATTACCCAAACTTAAATCAAAAACATTATCTTTACCATATAATTTCTTTAATTTTTCTCCCTCCTCAAACATTTTTCGAATCCAGGAGCTTCTGGAAATATAATTTTCTATTTGATTAGAAATCGACATCTAAATTCCAATAATTTTTTGATTTCAAAAGAATAGCGATTTTTTTAAAAAGTTCTTTAGAATAAGAGGATGGCGATATTTTAGAATAATCCACTTGATATTCTTCTGGGTTCATAAGAGTTTTTATAATTGTAGTAACGCCTTCTGCAAGATTGTTAGAATTATAACCACCTTCTAAAGTAAAAAGAATTTTGTCTTTACAAAAGTTTAAAGCTATTTCTTGCAAAATTTTTATTATGCCAGCTAATCCATAAAAAGAAAGGGCTAACCCACCTAAGGGATCGTTTTCTAAACAGTCAAATCCTGCAGAAACTAATATAATTTCAGGTTTGTATTGATAAGCTATAGATTTTAATAAATTAGAATAAAAAAATAAAAAATCATTATCATCAGACCATACTTTTAAAGGAACATTTATGGTAAAACCCTCTCCTTTTCCTTTTCCAAGTTCGGTATAATATCCAGTTCCAGGATAATATGGATATTGATGAGTAGAAAAATACAATACCTCAGGATCTTCATAAAAGGAATGCTGAGTTCCATTTCCATGATGCAAATCAAAATCCACAATTAATATTCTTTTTAATCCATAAATATATTTTGCATAATATGCAGCCAAAGCAACATTGTTAAATATACAGAATCCCATAGCTCTGTCTTTTTCAGCGTGGTGTCCAGGGGGTCTAACTAAAGCAAAAGCATATCTATAACCTTCTTCTAAAAGAAGTCTTAAACCTACTTTTTGTGCCCCTACAGCATAAAGAGAAGCTTCAAAAGTATATTCGTTGGTGTGAGTATCTGGATCTAAAGAAGTATAAGCTTGATCTTGAGTGTTTTCTATTTGATTATAGTAATATTCGGTATGATTCCATAAAATTTCCTCTTTTTTTGCTTTTTCAGGAGGGAAAAAGCTTATCAAAGGTTTAACATCGTCTTTGTCTAATCTTTGCAAAATAACTTCTAACCTACGAGGACTTTCAGGATGCCAATCTCCGGGACTGTGTTTCAAAAAAATATCATCATAAATAATGCAAAATTTTTCCATAATTTAAAATTTTACAATATATTTTTATTTTTTTCAAATTTAAATTTTTTTAAATAAAAAGTTTAGTTCATTATTCCTTTAAACCTCAATTTGCTAAAAAATCAAAAGCGAGAAGCGGAATAAAAAATTTCTTAATTTTACAATTTTAAAATTTTTTAAAAATTTTCTATATTTTTATTTCTTATCAATAAATCAAAAATAACAAAATAAAAATAGATTTAATTTGTAATAATCGCCCTTGACTTTTTTAAAAAACTTAAATAATTTAGTGGTATAAAGTGGTAAAAAGTGGAATAAAATGTTTAGAGGAAAATTTAAACACACTATAGATAATAAAGGAAGATTCACCTTACCCTCTAAGTTTAGAGAGGTTTTAAGAGTAAAATATGGTTCAGAAAATTTAATTATTACCAATTATCCCGGATGTCTTGTAGCTTATCCTGTAGAGGAGTGGAAAAAAATAGAAAAAAAACTTTTAACATTACCTTCTGATGTTCCACAAGTTAGAGAGTATATAAGATATTTTTTAGGTCCTGCGGAAGAGTGCCAGCCAGATAGATTAGGCAGATTACTCATACCTCAATCTTTTAGAAAAGAGTTAGGGTTAGAAAAAGAAGTTGTGCTTTTAGGAATGCTTAATCACTTTGAAATATGGAATCCTGCAGATCTGGAAAAAAAATTTGAAAATACAAAGAAAAATTTTGATCAGCTTGTTAAGATTGTTAATTCTTATTTAACAAATAGAGGTGGAGAGAATTTATCATCATGAGCCCGTATTATTAAAAGAGGTGCTGGAGTGGTTAATGGTGGAAAAAGATAAAATATATGTAGATGCTACACTTGGCTTGGGAGGGCATAGTAAAGCAATTTTAGAAAAAAGTTCACCTACAGGAATACTTTATGGATTTGAGTGGAATGAGGATTCTTTTAATATAGCTTCAAAAAATTTAAAAAAATATAAATCAAGAATTAAACTTTTTAATAAAAATTTTATTTACATTAAAGAAATTTTAAAAAAAGAAAATATCTTAGCTGATGGTATTCTTTTTGACCTTGGATTGTCTTCATTTTTATTAGAAGGTTCTGGAAGGGGATTTTCTTTTCAAAAAGAAGAACCTTTAGATATGAGAATGAATCTTGAAATTTCTATTACTGCCAAGGATATTTTAAATCAATACAAATACGAAGATCTTTCAAATGTATTTAAAAAAGGGGAAGTACCAAGAGCTGAAAAGTTTGCCAAGTTTATTCTTGAAAAAAGAAAATTTAAAAAATTTGAGACCACCCAAGATCTGGTAGAGGCTGTTAAAGAATTTTATAAATCTAAAAAAAATCTTAAAGATTTGTTAGCAATAGTTTTTCAAAGTCTTAGAATAGAAGTAAATAAGGAATTAGAAAATCTTCAAAAGATATTAAAGGATATTCCACAAATTTTAAAATCTGGTGGAAGAGTAGTAATAATTTCTTTCCATTCTCTTGAAGATAGATTAGTTAAAAATGAATTTAAATCCAATCCAGAGCTTAAAGTACTTACAAAAAAGCCAATCCTTCCTTCCAGAGAAGAAATTAAAAAAAATCCAAGGGCTCGTAGTGCAAAAATGAGAGTAGCAGAGAGGATATAATGGCAAACAAAATTTTACCCTATAAATCTTCTATTAGTATTTCTTATTCTAATAAAAGAAAATTTATAGCACATTTAAAAGAATACATTGTAGAATTTATAGAAAATTTATTAATTTTAATATTAAGTTTATTGATTTTATGTTTAACAGGTATAACAGGGTATAAAAGTTATAAATTTTATAAAATAAAAACTTTAAAATCAGCTTTAAGTGAAGAAAATAAAATATTAAAACAAAAATACACATACTTAACCTCAAGAGAAATTTTATGGAAAAAAGCTAAAAAACTCGGGTTAAGACCTCCAACCTATTCAGATTATTTAAAATTAATAAAATGAAAAAAGATCAAAAGTATATAGGTATATTTTTATTCTTTCTCATTCTCATAATATTATCGAATTTTTCTATAAATAAGGTAAAAGGAAGATCCATTTCCTCCGAAATTAAAAGAGGTTATATTCTGGATAAAAATTTTGAACCTATTGTCATTTCTATACAAAATTACAAAGCTTATTATGTGCTTAAAAACGAAGGAATTTTTAAAGAAAAAATACCTTCTGTAATTCGTAAATATATTCCTACAATTTTAAATCTTCCTCAAAATGGTGTAATACTTCTTTCTGATAATTTGAGTTTTGATGAGATAGAAAAAATTAAAGAACAAAAAAATGTAATTATAGAAAAGGAGTTTAAAAGGAAATTACTTTATCCTTATTTAAAATTTCTTATAGGGACTACTTTTGATGGATATGGTATTTCAGGTTTAGAAAAAATTTTTGATGAGAAATTACAGAAAGGTGAAACCCTTACATTATCTATAGATCTTAATCTGGAAAATCGTATTTATTCCGTAAGTAAAAAATTAGATTTTAATTCTTTTGCCATAGCTATTTTTGATTTAGAAAAAGCGCAATTAATAGGCTATTTTGAAAATTCTGAAGAAAATTTATTTAAGAGATATTTACCTGTTACTTTATTTAATATTCCTGCTAAAGAATTTACTGAATTTGAATGGGGATTAGGAAAGGAAAAAATTATTAAAAACAATATCACATATATCAATTTGTGGCATTTAGCAAAATGGATTATAAATAAAAAATGCAATGAAAATATAATTCCTACGATTTTGTATTCCCCACAAAAAGTTTGTTATATTGAGGGGGATTTTAAAGATAAGGAAGAAGAGTATATTTATAAATATAATAACCAATTCATAGTAGTAAGTTTTAAAAATAAAAAATTGTATATTTTAACCTTTAAGATAGATTCTGAAAAATTGGTTTCAAAAATTTCTCAATATAATGAAGATCAATTTTTAAAAGAGGCTGAAGAAATAATCAAAATATTATAAATACAAAATATGAAAAAGTTGAGAGAAATAATAAAAAATATAGAAATAAAAGAAAAATTGAATTTTAAACCAGATATTGTGATAAAAGGAATTACAGAGAATTCAAAAGAAGTTAAAAAAGATTATTTATTTTTTGCAAGAAAGGGATTAACTTTCAATGGAGAGGAATATATAGAAGAAGCTATTTCAAAAGGTGCAAACGTAATAATAAGAGAAACCCCTCCAGATAACAGATATCCTGATGTTGTACAAATTCAAGTAAATGATATAAAAAACGCAATTTCACAAGTGGGATTTAATTTTTATGATACACCTCAAAAAAATTTAATTTTAATTGGAATAACAGGGACAAATGGGAAAACCTCGGTGAGTTATTTTATAAAAACCATTTTAGATCTACTTGGTAAAAAAACAGGTTATATTGGGACTTTATTTTATGAAACAGACAGAATAATACCTTCCAAAGAAACTACTCCTGGTATTTTAAAAATTCTTTCTTTGCTTAAAGAAATGAATGAGAAACATTTTTATGCATGTGTTACGGAAGTTTCATCTCATGCTTTAGATCAGGATAGATTATTAGGACTGAAATTTGATATATGTGCTTTTACTAATCTTTCACAAGATCATTTAGATTATCATAAAACAATCGAAAATTATTATCAAAGCAAAAAAAAGCTTTTTACTAAATATACAAAATCTTCAGGTTCTATTATTATCTCTTTAGAAACAGAATATGGTTATAGGTTAGCTAAGGAATTAGAAAATAAAAATCCTATTTTGGTTAATGGAGGAGATATAAAAACTGAAATTTTAGATAGAAAAAATGGATTGTTTTTAAAAATTTCTATTAAAGATAAAACTTATAAAGTTAAAACTCAAATTTTGGGTGATTATCAGGCTAAAAATATTGCTACAACCTTAGGAGTTTTATTAGCTTTAGGATATAAAGAAGACGAAATAATAGAAAAGTTAAAATATTTAAAAAATCCAATCGGAAGACTTGAAGTAGTAGGAAGAAAACAAGAAGCTCCTATTATAGTTGATTATGCCCACACTCCAGAGGCTTTAAAAGAAGTTTTAAAAAGTTTAAGACCATTAGTAAAAAATAAACTTATAGTTACTTTTGGATGCGGTGGTAATAGAGATAGAGGGAAAAGGCCTCTTATGGGGAGAATAGCAAGTTTATTTGCAGATGAAATAGTACTTACTTCAGATAATCCAAGATATGAAGATCCTTTAAAGATAATAGAAGAAATTAAACAGGGATTAAATGGAAGCAAACCTTATTATGTAATACCAGATAGAAGAGAGGCAATAAGATTTTCTATTGAAAAACTTAAAAAAGGAGATGTGCTTCTGATTGCTGGAAAAGGACATGAAACATATCAGGAAATTCAAGGTATAAGATATCCTTTTTCAGACCAGGAAGAAATATTAAAAATTCTTACTGAGTTAGGTGAGAGATGAATGTAGAAATTAAATTAACTACAGAAGATGTTATAAAAGCTGTTTCTGGTATGCTTGTAAACGGAGATATGGGGATTCCTTTTAGGGGAGTATCCACAGATACACGAATTATTAAACCAGGATATTTATTCTGGGCTTTAAAAGGAAAAAATTTTGATGGACATGATTTCTGGCAAACTGCTATAAAAAAGGGAGCTAAAGGACTGGTAATTTCCTATTTTCCGCAGGGATTTGTGCTGGAAAAACTTCCAAGAACTATTTCTGTAATTCTTGTTAGAGATACATTAAAAGCTTTGGGAGATCTTGCTCACTGGTGGAGAAAAAAACTTAATTTTCATGCAGTTGCTATAACTGGTTCATGCGGTAAAACAACAACTAAGGAATTTGTCTACGCTATTTTATCTAAATATTTCAAAACATCAAAAAATATTGCCAATTATAATAATTTAATAGGTGTTCCTTTATCTATACTAAGTTTTAAAGAGGGGATTGAAATAGGAATATTAGAATTAGCCACAAATACACCTGGAGAAATTGAAACACTTGCAAAAATAGTAAATCCTCAAACCTCGGTTATAACTTCTATTTATCCTGCACATTTAGAAGGTTTAAAAAGTATAGAAGGGGTTTTAAAAGAAAAAATTGAACTTTTTAAAAATACAGATCCTAATGGAACTTTAATTTATAATTTTGATAATGAAATTTTAAGAGAAAAAGTAAAAGAATTTTCTCAAAAAAAGATCAGTTTTGGAATGGATAACAATGCAGATATATCTTTTCAAGATATTAAAATTCAAGGAGAAAAGTTAAAAGTGAATATTAGGTGTAAAGAAAATTTTTATCCTTTAGAGATTCAGAACATAGGAACTCATAATTTATACAACTTATGTGGGGCTTTAGCAATTGCATATAATTTTGGGTTAGATTTAAAAGATGTTTTAGAAAAAATAAAAGATGAAATTCCTAACTTAGTAAGGATGAAATTTATATCAAAGAAAAATTATTTGATTATAGATGACACCTATAATGCAAATCCTGGTTCTATGAAAGCAGTATTAAAATTTTTAGCAGATATTTCAAAAAATTATGAAAAGATATTGGTAATTTTGGGAGATATGAAGGAACTGGGAGAAGAGTCTGAGAAATTTCATAAAGAAATAGGAGAAATAGCAGGAAAAATCGCAGACTGGGCTATTTTTATAGGGGAAATGGCTCCTTATTATGCTGAAGGTTTCGCAAAATTTAAAAACACCTTTAAAACTTTCAATACCGTAGAAGAATTTTCTGAAAATTTAGAAATACCTTTTAAAAAAGGGGTGATTTTAGTAAAAGCATCCAGGGCTTTAGAATTAGAGAGAGTTGTAGAAAAACTTAAAGAGGTGTTAGAGTAAATGTTTTATCACTTGTTATATCCTTTAAGTAGCTGGATAAGCTTTTTCAATATTTTTAAATACATAACTTTTAGAATGATTTATGGGTCTCTTACAGCCTTTTTTCTGGTTTATTTCTTAATGCCTAAATTTATAAACTACATGAGAAAAAAACAATTTGGACAGATTATAAGAGAAGAAGGCCCTTCTCATCACCAAATTAAAGAAGGCACCCCCACTATGGGAGGGGTTATAATTATAATAGCTATAGTAATTTCTGTTTTATTATGGTGTAATTTAACTAATCCATTTGTGTGGTTAGCTCTTTTTGTTCTTTTAGGTTTTGGTTTAATAGGATTTATAGACGATTATTTAAAAATAAAAAGAAAAAAAAACTTAGGATTAAGAGGAAAGCATAAACTTTTATATCAGACATTTTTATCTTTAATTTTCTGTTGGCTTTTATTTTATCAACTTAGATTTGATACTCATCTTTATTTCCCGTTTTTTAAAAATTTAGTCATTAATTTAGGAATAGGTTATTTATTTTTTAGTATTTTAATATTTTTAGGGAGTTCCAATGCAATGAATCTTACAGATGGGCTTGATGGTCTGGCAATTGTGCCTTTTTGTGTAGTGGCTGGTGTATATACTGTTTTGAGTTATGTAACAGGGCATGTCAAATTTGCTAATTATCTTTTTATACCTTATATTCCATGGGCTGGAGAATTGGCAATATTTTGCGCTATTCTTATAGGAGCTGGTTTAGGATTCCTTTGGTATAATTCTTATCCTGCAGAAATTTTTATGGGTGATGTAGGTTCTCTGGCTCTGGGAGCCACACTCGGTGCAGTTGCAATAATGATAAAACAAGAATTTGTATTAGCAATTGCAGGAGGTATTTTTGTTCTTGAAGCCCTTTCTGTTATTCTTCAAGTAGGATATTTTAAACTAACAAAGGGAAAAAGAATATTTAAAATGGCTCCAATTCATCATCATTTTGAACTAAAAGGTTGGCCAGAAAATAAAGTAGTAGTCAGATTTTGGATTATATCTTTAATACTTGGTTTATTAGCATTAAGCACAATAAAAATAAGATAAAAATGTTAAAGATTTTGAAAGATTTAAAAAGAAAAAAAGTAGCAGTAATTGGATTCGGTAAAAGTGGCCAATCTGCTGCTAAACTTCTCCTTAAAAAAGGAGCTCAGGTTATTATATCCGATGTAAAGCCAAAAAATAACTTACCTTCCACTATAGTAAAAGAACTTGAAAAAAAGGGAGCAATTTTTGAATTAGGAGAAAAAGCTCAAAAAAACTTATTTGATGTGGATTTTATTGTAATAAGCCCTGGAGTCCCCATGGATGTTTATAAAGTATATATTAAAAAAAATATTCCTGTTATAAGTGAACTTGAGCTGGCATGGAATTTTATTGAAAATAAGGAAAATATTATTGCTATAACAGGAACAAATGGAAAAACAACCACAACTGCTATGGTCTCAGAACTTCTTGTATTATCTGGGTACAAAGTATTTACAGGCGGGAATTATGGAATTCCTCTGTCTGAGTTGGTTTATTGTAATGCTAAGGTTGATAAAATAGTACTTGAAGTCTCAAGCTTTCAGCTGGAAACTATAAAAACATTTTCTCCAAAAACAGCACTTCTTTTGAATATAACCCCGGATCATCTTGAAAGATATTCTTCTGAAGAAGAATATGCATATTATAAATATAAAATTTTTGAAAATCAAAAATCGTCAGATTTTAGCATACTTCCTTATAAAGAAAAATGGTATGAAAAATTTAAATCTTTGATAAAAGGAAAAAAGCTTTTTTTTGGAGAAAAAATAGAATCAGAAGTTTATGCATATCTTAAAAATGAAAAAAGTTTCGTAATAAAAATCAATGAAGAAAAAGAAGAATATTCATTTTTGGGTTTTAAATTACTGGGAATTCATAATAGAATCAATTATATGGTTGCGAGTCTTTGTGCAAGGCTTAATGGAGCTACAAAAGATAGTATAAAGGCATTGGTTAAAAATTTTGTTGGTTTTCCTCATAGATTGGAATACTTAGGAAATTTCGGAGGAATATATTTTATTAATGACTCTAAAGCAACTAATATAGATGCCACACTTCAAGCATTAAGAAGTCTTTCAGGACCTATTATTCTGATAATGGGAGGAAAACACAAAGGTTCTTCTTACAAACCATTGATTCCTTATATAAAAGAAAAAGTAAAGATACTTATTTTGATGGGAGAAGCGCGGTTTATAATATCTGAAGAATTAAAAGATGTAACTGAGACTTATATAGTTGAGGATCTTTCATCAGCAATTTTCTTAACTTTTAAAATGGCTCAACCAGGGGATACTGTTCTTTTTTCACCTGCTTGTTCAAGTTTCGATCAATTTGAGGATTATAAAGAAAGAGGAGAAGTTTTCAGGAAATTAGTTTTTAAATATGCTGGTCTATTTCATAAAGAAAAAGAAAGGGAGATATACCATTGAAATGGGTAATTGTAGCTGGGGGAACTGGAGGGCATATTTTTCCGGGTATAGCTTTGGCAGAATATTTGTTACAGCAAAAAAAAGAAGTTGTATTTATCTCAGGAAAGAGAAAGGTTGAAAAAGAAATTTTGAAAAATAGACCATTTTCTGTATATGAACTGGATGTAGAAGGATTTTTAGGAAAAAGTTTAATTAACAAAATAAAAGCATTTAATAAAATGATAAAAGCTATTTTAAAATCTTATAAATTGATAAAAAATATTGATCCAGACATCATTTTAGCTACCGGTGGTTATATATCTTTCCCTGTAGTACTGGTTGGTAAATTACAAAGAAAGGTTCTTGGATTGCATGAACAGAATATAGAACCAGGAATGGCTAATAAGATTTTGAGTAAATTAGTAGATAAAATTTTTATAAGTATAAAAGGAAGTGAAAAATTTTTTCCAAAAGAAAAAGTAATTTTTTCAGGGAATATTATAAGAAAAGAGATTTTAACAAAAGTAAAAAAAGAACATACAGGAAAAGGGCTTTTAATTATTGGAGGAAGTCTGGGTGCAAAATTTATTAATGAATTAGCAACAGAGATAGTTCCTCTTTTATTAAAAGAGATAGAAGATTTAAGGATTATTCATCAAACAGGTCTGGATAATTATAAGGAAGTAAGAGACAAATATAATTTAGTAATAAAAAATATAAAAAATGCTAAAGAAAGATTAACAATATTACCTTTTATAGAAAATATGGCATGGGCTTATTCTCAAGCAGATTTAGTATTAAGCAGGGCAGGGGCTACTACTCTTGCTGAACTTTTTGCTACAGGTAAACCAGCAATTCTTATTCCTTTTCCTTATGCAACAAGAAATCATCAGGAAAAAAATGCAAAGGCTGTTGCTGAAAAGGGTGGTGCTATAGTAATAAGACAAAATGAAGCAGATTCAAAAAAAGTTTATAAAATAATTAAAAATTTGCTTAATAATCCTCAAAAACTAAAAAATATGTCAGATATTATGCACAGTTTTTTTATTAAAGATTCGGAAAAAATTATCATTAATACTTTGGAGGGATTGGTAAAAAATGCTCAATAAGAAAAGAAAGATTCATTTTATTGGAATTGGTGGTGTGGGGATGAGCGGAATTGCTTCTATTCTTGCATCTTTAGGACATGAGGTTAGTGGTTGTGATATAGCAAAAAATAAATATACAAAAACCTTAGAAAAACAAGGTATTAAAGTATATTATGGACACTCTCCCGAACATCTTAAAGATATAGATATAGTGGTTTATTCTTCTGCTATACCTGCAGATAATCCCGAACTTCTTAAAGCAAAAGAAATGAAATTATGGGTAATTCCAAGAGCTCAAATGTTATCCGAAATAATGAATTTGCATCCTAAAAGTATTGTAGTAGCTGGTTCTCATGGAAAAACAACTACAACATCTATGATCGCAGAGATTTTGATAGCTCTTAATAAAAATCCTACTGTTGTAGTAGGAGGGATTATTAATAATATAAAAACTCATTCAATTCTTGGAGAAAGTAAATATTTGGTAGCAGAAGCAGATGAAAGCGATGGTTCTTTTTTATGCTATAACCCTTATATAGAAGTAATTACTAATATTGATAAAGAACACCTGGATTTTTATGCAGATTTCAAAGCAATCAAAAAGGCATTTATAAATTTTATTCAAAAATGTTCCCAAGAAGGAAAAGTGATTCTGTGTGGCGATGATGAAGGAATAAAAGAGGTTATGGAAGAAATATCCGGTCCTTTTCTTTTATATGGATTTTCAGAAAATAATTTACTGAAAGGAAAAATATTAGAAGATACTGCATATCCTTTAGTGGAAGTATTTTATAAAAATACTTCCTTAGGTATTTTAAGACTATCTATCCCTGGTAAACATAATGTATTAAATGCCTTAGGAGCTATTGGTGTAGCTTTAGAACTTAATCTTCCTATTAAAAAAGTATTAAAAATTTTAAAAAATTTTAAAGGAACCTTAAGAAGATTTGAATTCAAAGGAATATGGAGAAGATCGATCTTATTAGATGATTATGCACACCATCCAAAAGAAATTGAAGTAACATTGGAAACTATTAGAAAAGTTTATCCTGATAAAACTTTAATTTTGATCTTTCAGCCTCATAGATATACAAGAGTTAAAGCTTTATGGGAAGATTTTCTTTTGGTATTAAAGGAACCGGAAATATTAATATTGACAGATATTTATCCTGCAAGTGAAACCCCTATTCCTGGAATATCTGGTGAAACCTTTTTCGAAAGTGTTAAAGAAATAAGGAATCCTAAACCTACATTTTTTGTAAAAAATTTTGAAGATATTAAAAAACTTCTGGAGAAACTTGTTTTTTCAAATCAATTAATAGCTACAATGGGGGCAGGTAATATTTATAAATTACATAATCTATTAATTTGTTCATCGCAAAAAGAAACAGGATATGCAACTTAAAATTCTTGAAGAAATAATAGAAGAATTAAGAATACCTTTTAAAGACGAAGAAAGAATAGATTCTTACACTACCATAGGTATAGGTGGTCCATGTATAAAAATGCTTTTTCCTCGGGAAGAAAAACAATTAATAAAAATACTCAAATATTTAGAAAAAACTCATATTCCTTATTTTATTTTAGGAGGTGGGAGTAATCTTCTCGCAGGAGATAAGGGGTATGAAGGTATAATTATTCATTTTCCAAGTTATAAAGGATTTGAAATAGAAAAAGAAAACAAAAATGAAGTTGTTTTGAAAGCAAAAGCAGGGACAAAAGTAAGTGAGATTTTAACTTATAGTGTAAAAGAAGGACTTTCTGGTTTTGAATTTTTAGCAGGTCTTCCTGCTACAGTCGGAGGAATTATTAAAATGAATGCAGGAGCCTTTGGTAAAAGTGTTTCTGAAATAGTAAAAGAAATAACTCTTTATTTTAAAGGTAAAACATTTAAGATAAAATCCACTCCCGAACTTTGGAACTACAGAGAATTTAAAAAAGAGGGTATTGTTCTTTCTGCAAGTTTTAAATTAAAAATAGACACTCCTTACGGAGTAAAAGAAAGAATAAAAAATTATATAAAAAAGAGAAAAGAAACTCAACCAATATCTAAAAAAACCTTTGGTTCTGTATTTAAGAATCCTCCAGGGAATTATGCAGGTAAATTAATAGATTTATGCGGATTAAAAGGATATCAAATAGGAGATGCGCAGATCTCAAAAAAACATGCAAATTTTATTGTAAATCTGGGTAAAGCTAAGGCAGAAGAAGTTTTGGAACTAATAAAATTAGCTCAAAAAAAAGTTTATGAAAAATTTAAAATTCAATTAGAACCAGAGGTAAAATTTTTAGGATGCGGAATATGAAATTAGATAAGATATTTAATAAATATTTCTTAATACCAGGAATAGGCATAATTTTAATAATATCTACTATTTATATACTTTATTTTACAGATCTTTTTGTTTTAAGAGAAATAAGAATTTTAGGAAATAATAAAGTTAGTAAAGAAGAAATAATAAAAATAATAAATCTTAAAGGAGGAGAAAGATTATATAGAATTCCTCTTACAGAAGTAAAAAAAAGAATTTTAAATAATTTTAAATATGTAGAAAATGTAATAATTGTTAGAAAACTTCCGTCAACTTTAGAAATAAATATAAAAGAAAAAAAGCCAATAGGAATTTTATTATATAATAATAAAAAATATTTAATAGATAAAAAAGGAGAAATAATAAGTGAAGCATTACCTATTGATTATGATTTTTATCCATTTATAGAAATAAAAAATGAAGAATTTAAGAGTAAATTTTTTCAATTTTTGGTCTGGTTAAAAAATAATAAAACTTATTTACCTGTATATGAAAATTTATCAAAAATTATTCTATCTCAAAATAGACTTATTTTTATTACCAGAAAGAATATAAAAATTTATTTTCCTGTTATTTCTGAAAAAAGCTGGGAATATTTTTATAAAAATCTTGATAGAATAATGGCTTATTTATATGAAAAAGGTTTAATAGAAAAGGTAGAATTGATCAGAATGGATTATCCTATAGGTGAAGCATTAATAAAATTCAAGGTGTAAGAATGGGCAAGAGGAAAGGTATATTAATTGTTGATGTAGGTACTACCAAGGTATGTGCACTTATTGGAGAAGAAAGAGAAAATAAAATCTGGATTACCGGAATGGGGATCGCACCTTCTAAAGGACTAAAAACAGGAAATATAATAAATATTGAAGAAGCAACATATAGTATTGAAGAGGCTATAAAAAAAGCACAAAGTCAGGCTAATGTAAATATTACAGAAGTTTACACAAGTATAGCAGGGACTCATATTTCAACTATAAATGGAATGGGAGTAGTTGTTCTAAAAGAAAAACAGGTAACACCTTTAGATGTAGAAAAGGTTTTAAATGCTGCCCAAACAGTGGATATTCCTCCTGATAAAGAAATTTTACATGTAATTCCTCAAGAATTTATTGTAGATCAACAAAAAGGTATTCTTCATCCAGTAGGTATGAGTGGATTGAGATTAGAAGCTTATGTAAGTCTTATAGTAGTAAATAAATCAGCTTTACAAAATCTTGTAAAATGTTTTGAAAATCTTGGTTTAGAAGTTAATGGGGTAATATTTCAAGGACTTGCATCTGCTGAAGCAGTGCTAACTCCAGAAGAAAAAGAACTTGGAGTGATTTTATTAGATTTCGGAGGCGGTACCACAGATATAGTAGTCTACTGGGATAATGTTTTAAGATATGTTTCTTCAATTCCTGTAGGAGGAGAATTATTAACAAGTGATTTAGCAATAGGATTAAAAACTTCAAAAAAAGAAGCAGAAAAATTAAAAATACAACAAGGAGTATGTTTGAGAGAACTTGTCCAAAAAGATGAAATGGTTGAAGTCCCAGGGATAGGGAATAGACCTCCTAAAAAGATCAATAAAAAAATCTTAGCAGAAATATTAGAATTAAGGGTAAAAGAACTTTTTGCAGATCTGATAAAACCTCAGTTAAACAAAATTGGATTAAAAACAAAAGCTATTAGTGGTATTGTTTTTACAGGTGGTTCATCTTTAATTCCTGGTCTGGTTTATTTAGCAGATCAAATATTTGATTTACCTACTCGTATAGGTTATCCTCCTAAGTTGGAAGGCTTGACCGAAGAAATTTGTTATCCTCAATATGCCACAAGTGTAGGAATGTTGATGTATATATATAATACGAGATATGCATTTCGAGAATCCTCCACAGATTTTGGTTTTTTGAAAAAATTAAAAAATTTATTTAAAAAAATTTTTTAATTGGGGGATAAATTATGTCATTACCTTTTGATTTAGTAGAAGATGAAGAAATTAAAATTTATCCAAATATAAAAGTAATAGGGATAGGTGGAGCTGGTGGAAATGCAATAGCTAATATGATTAAAAGAGAATTAAAAGGAGTTGAATTTATCGTTGCAAATACAGATTATAGAGTATTGGAATTAAATCCAGCTCCTCATAAGATTCATTTAGGTAGAAAATTAACAAAAGGATGGGGAGCAGGTGGAAATCCAGAAATTGGAAAGCTTGCAGCTGAAGAAAGTGAAAAAGAGATAAGAGATTATCTAAAAGATGCAGATATGGTATTTATTGCAGCAGGTATGGGAGGTGGAACAGGTACAGGAGCTTCGCCTGTTATTGCAAATATATGTAAAGAACTGGAAATACTTACTATAGCAGTTGTTACAAAACCATTTTCTTTTGAAGGGAAAAAGAGAATGGAAATAGCAGAAGCAGGTATCGAAGAATTAAAAAAATATGTTGATACCTTAATTACTATACCAAATGATAAATTATTTTCTGTCAGTTCTCCACAAGATCAAGTATTAAATATGTTTAAAAAAGGAGATGATGTATTATATTATGCTGTAAAGGGAATTTCTGATTTAATTCTATCTCCAGGATATAAAAATTTAGATTTTGCGGATATAAAAGCTGCAATGAAAGAGAAAGGCGGCGTTGCTTTAATAGGAGTGGGAGAGGCATCCGGAGAAAATAGAGCTGAGGAAGCTACTCAAATGGCTGTTTCGTTTCCATTATTAGAGGATATTCCTATTGAAAAAGCAAAAGCAGGGTTAATTAATGTAAGTGGTAATCCAGATAATTTTACAGTTCAAGAATTTCAAATAGTTACAAAATATATCAGCGATTTATATTCAAATATTGAAATTCATTGGGGAATGGTTTTTGATAAAGCATTGGGAGATACTTTAAGAGTAACGATAATAGCTACAGGATTAGAAAATATCGAAGAGAAAGAGGAAAAAGAAGAAGAAAAAGAAAGAATACTTTCTATAAAAGATATGTTAAAAGACGAGGGAACCGAGATAAAATCTATAAAAGAAATAATAGATGATATAGAAATACCTACTTTTCTTAGAAAAAAAGCTGACTGAAATTTTAAAAGAGGGGGTGAAATGACCTATGATTGAACTTGCTGTATTTGAAGATCCTGTAAAAAAACAACCATTAAAACTGGCTATGTTTAAAATAGATGAGATTCATTTACCTCCATTTCAAAGAGATATTTCACAGGGTCTAAAAAAACATTTAGAAATGGCTATAGAAAAATTGGGCTTCTTAACTCCTATTGTAGTTGTTCCTAAGGATGGTAAGTATTATGTAATAGATGGAATGCATAGACTTGAGGCGATGAGAGACCTTGGAGCAAGGGAAATCCTTGCTATCATAGCTGATGAAAGTCTTTATCACCATATCTTGGAATTTAATACTGAGAAACCACCAAATGTAAAAGAAAAATCAAAACAGACCTACAGATTATACAATGATCTTTTGAAAGAAGATCCTGAATTAATAGAAGGAGATTTATTTACTTATTTTAAAGATCCAGTATTTATTACTTTTGGTTTTGCTATTGAAGAACTTGATGCAAGATTTCCTGCCAGTTTTTATGAAAGTTTTGTTTCAAAAATAGATAATTATTTAGATCTGCCTTTAAAAGATGCTGCAGAAGAAAGAAGGAGAAGAGCAGAAGCTCTGGTAGATTTACATTCTGTAGTTAATGAAAAATATAGTGAACTTGGATGGGAAAATGCACTTATGAAAGGAGAAATTGTGCGTAAAGCAGTTCAAAGAGCATTTGGTGTAAGAGTAAGGACAATAGAAGAAGAATTCTATTCTGCTATAGAAAGAGTAAAAGAAGCTTGTAGAGAATTAACACCTGAAGATTTTGGAGAAGCTAAGTAATGGATAAAGATTTTAAACCAATATTAAGATATATAGATGCTATTCCTTCTTCATATCAGGGGAAACCAGTATTATTATTAAGAGATCCGGTAGGATTCTGTGAGGAAATTGTAATACTTCCTCAACATATGGGGATACTTCTATTACTTCTTGATGGAAAACATACACTTGAAGATTTGCAAAAAGAAATCAGTAAACGGTTTAAAAAAGAAATTCCTTTAGAAGAAATAAAAAAAGTAATAGAATTTTTAGATGATAAAGGTTTACTATGGAGTAAAAAATTTGAGGAAATTAAAAATAAAGCTTATGAGAAATGGCTTTCTCTTCGTGTGAGACCTATGGCACATGCTAATCAGGCATATCCCCTTTCTCCTGCAGAAGCTAAATTCTTTGTAGAAGATATTTTAAAATTAGCTAAAGAAGATACCTCTTCTAATCCTCCTAAAATATTAATTGCTCCACATATAGATCTTAGATTAGGTGCAAGAGGTTTTGCAGAGAGTTACAGTAGATTTAAAATTCCTACAGGAGCAAGAATAATTATTTTAGGAGTTGGGCATCATTTAGATTATCCTTTTTCTGTTTTAACTAAGGATATTGCCACACCTTTTGGGATAGTAAGAAATGATAAAGGCGGTTTCTTTTATTTAGCAAATAGTAAAAAAATTCAATTATTTCCTGATCATATGGCTCATAAATTAGAACATTCAATAGAATTTCAACTTCTCTTTCTACATTATTTACTTAAAGATGAATTTGTAGTTCTTCCAATATTAATGGGGCCTTTAATTACTTTAATTCAAAATGAAAAGCTTGTAAAAGATTTAGCTATAGCTTTATCGGAGTTGATAGATGATCAAACTTATATAGTTTTAGGTATAGATTTTTGTCATTTAGGATTAAGATATGGGGATCCGTTTTCTGCATCTTTTGAACACGGTCAAAAAGCAATTGAACTCGATAAAAAATTAATAGAACTAAGTTTTAATGGAAATTCAAAAGAACTACTGGAACTTATTAAAGAAAATGAAAAAATGAAAATATGTGGTAATTCCTGTTTATATCTTTTAAGTTTGATTCTCGAAAATATTAAACTTAAAGGGAATTGTGAGATTTATTATCAAGATGTTATCCCATTTGGACAAGGCTCTGTTGTCTCTATAGCTTCTGCTGGATATGTAGTTCAATAAGTTTGAATCAGTTTTTCTAATTCAGAAGCAATATTCTTTGCAAGAGTAAAATATTCTTCAAATTTTTTTTCTCTTTCTTCTTCAGGTAAATTCAAAGCCTTATTAAATTCTAAACAATTTTTACATAAAAGATCACGAAATTTTTTCCCGTAGGGATTATCTAATTGAATTCTCGCATAAAGTCTTGCATCTTGGTAACTTAATCTTCTAAGAACATCTAATTGTTTAAAAAAGCTTGTTGTAGTTAAAGAAACTATATCTTTAAGATCAAGTCCTGAATCATTTATAATTTTTGCAAGTAAAATTAGCCAAAAATGATTTAATACCTGGACTAATCCCATAATTTGATCGTGTTTTTCAGGGGATATTTCAATAATATTAAGTTTTTCTTCTTCCATAATGGATTTAAACCATCTATAAAGATTATCTCCTTTTATACGCCAGATAGCAATTATTTTCCCTTTTAAATCCTTTTCATAAGGCCCAAAAAGAGGATGTGTAGCCAGAACTTCTCCTTTTTTAATAAAATCTTTCATTACTTTTACTGGTTCAGCTTTTAAGGAGCAGATATCTATCACCCAGTGATGATCTTCGATGTAGGAACTTATTTCTTTTACAATTTCTGGAAAAACTTTTATGGGTACAGAAATTAAAATTACTTTACTCTGTTTTACTAACTCTATTTTTTCAAGACCTTTATTTCTGCCAGATAATACCACAGGATAACCTTTTTTTTCAAAAAAATTTTTAAAAAAAGTCCCCATTTTTCCATAACCACCTATAATACCAATTGTAAAGTTGCTTTCCATTTCACCTCCCTCCGTTTATGCAATTTCTGAAAGTTTCAATCTTTCATTCCATCTATACATAAGTTCTTCTTTAAGAATCGGATAATTGCTAAGTTCTGGATCTTTTTCAATTAACCTAAAAGCTTCTTCTCTTGCCTGAAGTAAAATTTCATAATCCTTTACTATATCTGCTTTTTTAAACTCTAAATACCCTGATTGTTTTGTTCCAAGAAATTCACCAGGACCTCTCATTTTAAGATCTTCTTCTGCAATCTTAAAGCCATCGTTTGTTTCACATAATATCTGAAGTCTTTTAAATGTATCACTCTGTAAAGATACCTTATAGGCAATTAAAAAACAATAAGATTGAAATTCACTCCTACCAACTCTTCCTCTAAGCTGATGTAATTGAGATAAACCAAATCTTTCAGCATGTTCAATCACCATTACAGTAGCATTAGGTACATCTACTCCAACTTCCACCACTGTTGTAGAAACAAGAATCTGAATTTCACCCCTCTTAAACTGATGCATTATTCTTTCTTTTTCGTAGGAATTCATTTTACCATGTAAAATGCCTATTTTATACTCTGGAAATACTTCTTTTTGTAAATATTCTCCATGAGTAAGCACTGATTTAAGATCTAATTTTTCGGATTCTTCAATAAGTGGAAGAATAACATACGCCTGATGACCCTTTTGAAGCTCTTTTCTTACAGCTTCGTAAGCTTTGTGTTTATTATATTCTAAAAATAATTTAGTAATCACAGGTTTTCTGCCTTTTGGCATTTCATCAATAATTGATAAATCCAGATCTCCATATATTGTAAGTGCAAGTGTTCTTGGGATGGGTGTTGCTGTCATAACCAGAGTATTAGGAATAACTCCTTTTGCTTTTTCTCTTAATGCCGCTCTTTGTAATACACCAAATCTATGTTGTTCGTCTATTATAATTAAACCGAGCTTTTTAAATTCTACTTTTTCTTGAAAAAGAGCATGTGTTCCTATTACAAAATCTATATAACCTCTTGCAAGTCCATAATAGATTTCTTTTTTTCGAGAAGGTGGTATACCTCCTGTTAAAAGAGCTGTATTTATTCCCATAAGTTGAGCATATTGTCTGAAATTATGGTAATGTTGTTCAGCTAAAACTTCAGTTGGAGCCATTAAAGCTACTTGATATCCGTTATCTATTGCAATAAGAGCCGTGATAAATGCCACTACAGTTTTACCACAACCTACATCACCTTGAAGTAGCCTATTCATAGGAAGCTCACTTGCTAAATCTGCTTTTATTTCTTCAATAACTCTTTTCTGAGCATTTGTTAATTCAAAAGGTAATTTCTTCAAAAATTTTTCTACAAGTTTGCTCTCTATATTAAAAGAAATTCCGGTTTCCTTTCTTACTTTTCCTCTTTTTAAAGCCAAAGCAAGTTCTAAAAAGAAGAATTCATCAAAGGCTAAACTTTTATGATAAATACTTTCTTCTTTTTTTAATGCCCATATATTTTCATCACTTTTTGGAAAATGAAGATTTTTAATAGCTATATTAAGAGGAACAAATTTTTTCCTTTTTAAGATTTCTAAAGGAATAAAACTATTGAGATAATCTGCAAAATTTTCCACTACATAATGTAAAATTTTTCTTAAATATTTTTCAGAAATTCCTTCTACAGATGAATAAACTGGTACAATTTTTCCTATTTCTTGAGAAATTTTTTCTTCATCTTCATCCTTTATTACTTCTGGATGAATCATTTCCAAATTTCTGCCAAATCTTGAAACTTCTCCAATTACATAATATTTTTTTCCTGGAGCAAATAAATTTCTCCAAACTTTTTCATTAAAATTAAACCATTTTAAGGTAAGAAATCCCGTTCCATCAGTTATAATTGCTTCAAACACTTTTCGTTTTGAAAAATATGTTATTCCGCTTTTTAGCACCTCTCCAGATACTACTGCTTTTTGACCTTCAAATAAATCGGCTATTAAGGTAATTTTTCTCCTGTCTTCATAATCTCTCGGTAAGAAAAAGAGAAGATCTTCTATAGTATTTATTTGTTTTTTTGAAAATTTTTTAGCTATTTTACTTCCAATACCTTTAACTATATTTAAAGGCTGTTTTAGAATCTCTTTATATTTTTTGTATTCTTCTAAGGAAATTTGCTGAAAGGTATAATCAGGAATTGAAGATATAAAATTATCTTTTTTTGATGAAGTTGTTGATTCTGTAATAAATTTATCTTTTAAATTATCCAGAAGTTCTTTAATTTTTTTAATTTTTTCTTTCTTTTTTTCGTTTGGTAAAGAGTCTAATTGTTCAATTAAAGTTAAAAGTGTAAATTTAATTTGAGAGGAAATAATCTCCGGGGCTTGCTGAATAAGGAATTTTAAAGATTTCTCCAATCCTTTTGTTTTTGGAAGATTGGCAAAATTATTTTTTGAAACAAATTCTATAGGTCTTGAAATTTTTTTTAACCAATTTTCAAAATCTGGAAAATTTTCATATTTTTCCATTTTAAAAAAGAAGAGATAAATAAGGAGTTATAATAGAATTTTTAAAAGTTTCATAGAAAAGTTTTTTTAATTTAAATGCTTTTACCAAATTTCCGTGTTTTAATGCTCCTTTATAAAATATTTTAAACTTTTTTTGTGCCTCTGCAAATAACATAATTTTTTGTTCTAAAGTTAAATCTTTTTGATAATTTTTAAATAATTTTATAAGTGCCAATACACGATAATAATCAAGTCCTTTAAGAGCTGAAAGTTGATCTGGTCTTCCACCACTTTTAATAACCAATGGTTCCTTAATTAATCCAACAGGCATTTTTATAGCAATTCTTAACCAAAATTCATAATCTTCGCAAACCCAAAAATCTTCATCAAATAGTCCTATCTCATCAAAAAGTTCTCTTTTTATCATTACTGTAGACATAGAAACTACACAAAGTTTTATAGCTCTATCAAAAAAATATCCTTCAGCTTTTTGATGCTTTTTTTTAGGAAAAATTCTTCTATTACCTTTGTACCATATTTCTTCTGTTTGAACTATTTTATATTGAGGATTTTTTTCAAAAAATTTCAATTGTTTTTCAATTTTTTCTGGAACAAAGTAATCATCACTATCTAAAAAACAGATAAATTTACCTTGTGCCTTTTTTATTCCTGTGTTTCTTGCATGAGCAACACCTTTTCTTGGTTTTTTCACATAAATAAGAGGGTATTTTGTAATTATATAAGGTGTTTCATCTGTTGAGCCATCATCAACAACTATAATTTCCAGATCTTTGAAAGTTTGATTAATAACACTTTCAATTGCTTTAGGAAGTATGTAAGCTCTATTATAAGTAGGAATAATTACGCTAACCAAAGGCATAATTTGCACTAAAATTTTAATACCTCTTGTTCCTCAATACAACACTATATTGACATAATTGTTAGTTTGTAATAAATTTATTAAATAAAAATTTTTAATAATATTTAAAATTTTAAAATTAATAAAGTTAACCCCTCTTGACAGAATGAAAAAAAGTTGTATATAAAAGGCTTGTCGAAATTTTTTGAAAGGAAAGGGAATTTATGCCTACTATTAACCAGTTAGTAAGATATGGAAGAAAAAAGAAAATAAGGAAATCTAAGGCACCTGCTTTACAAGGGTGCCCTCAAAAAAGAGGGGTTTGTGTAAGGGTGTATACTGTTACACCTAAAAAACCTAATTCTGCTTTAAGAAAGGTTGCAAGAGTGCGTTTAACTAATGGAATAGAAATAACGGCCTATATTCCAGGAATAGGGCATAATTTGCAAGAACACTCTGTAGTTTTGGTAAGAGGAGGGCGTGTAAGGGATTTGCCAGGGGTAAGATATAAAATAATTAGAGGAGCTCTTGACGCTGCAGGAGTAGAAAATAGAAGGAAATCTCGTTCTAAATACGGTACACCTAAACCTAAATAATGAAAATGAAGGGAGTTTTATATGCCACGAAGAGGACCTGTTCCTAAAAGGGAGATACCACCTGATCCAAAGTTTGGAAGTGTATTGGTTGCTAAATTTATAAATAATTTAATGAGGGATGGGAAAAAAAGTAAAGCTCGTAAAATATTTTATGAAGCTTTGGAAAGATTACGTGAAAAATCAGGTGGTAAAGATCCTTTAGAAATTTTTGAAAAAGCTATAGAAAATGTTAAGCCTTTACTTGAAACACGAACTCGTAGAGTAGGAGGTGCAAATTATCAAGTACCTGTGGAGGTGAGACCAGAAAGACAAGTATCCTTAGCTATAAAATGGATTATTCAAGCTGCACGTAATCGAAATGAAAGAACAATGATTGAAAGATTGGCTAATGAATTATGGGATGCTTATAATGAAAGAGGGGCTGCGATAAAGAAAAGAGACGATACTCACCGTATGGCTGAGTCTAATCGAGTTTTTGCTCATTATCGCTGGTAAGTCGGTAATTTAAAAATTTTTAAAAATTTTTTAAAAAATAAAAAAGGATAATTTTTTGTTTTAAAAAGGTGAGAATTTATGACACCAGAAGAACTAAAAATTTTGAAAACAACAAGAAATATTGGTTTGGTTGCCCATATCGATGCAGGTAAAACTACAACTACTGAAAGAATTCTTTATTATACTGGTAAAACATATAAAATTGGTGAAGTAGATGAAGGAACTGCTGTAATGGATTTTATGATTCAGGAGCAGGAAAGAGGTATTACTATTACTTCTGCTTGTACAACTACTTTTTGGAGAGGACACAGAATAAATATTATTGACACTCCCGGGCATGTAGATTTTACTATAGAAGTTGAAAGAAGTTTAAGAGTATTGGACGGGGCTGTAGTAATTTTTTGTGCTGTTGGGGGAGTAGAACCTCAATCTGAAACTGTATGGAGACAAGCTAATAAATATAAAGTACCCAGAATTACATTTATTAATAAAATGGATAGAATGGGAGCAAATTTTGAAAATGTTATAGAACAAATTAAAAATCGTTTAGGAGCTAATCCTTTACCTGTGCAGATTCCTATTGGTGCAGAAGAGAATTTTATAGGTGTAGTAGATTTGATAGAAATGAAAGCAATAGTCTGGGAAGAGGAAACTCTCGGGGCAAAATACCATTATGAAGAAATTCCTGCGGATTTAAAAGATAAAGCAGAAGAATATAGAACAAAAATGCTTGAAACTCTTGCTGATATAAATGATGAAATAATGGAAAAATATATTGAAGGAAAAGAAATTACACCTGAGGAAATAAAAAAAGCTATTAGAGAAGCTACAATTGGTTTTAAACTCGTGCCAGTTCTCTGTGGAGCAGCTTTCAAAAATAAAGGAATACAACCTCTTCTTGATGCTATTGTTGATTATTTACCTTCACCTTTAGATATCCCACCTATAAAAGGGATTAATCCAGAAACAGGGGAAATTGAAGAAAGACCAACTGATCCAGATGCTCCTCTCTCAGCTTTAGCATTTAAAATTATGACAGATCCTTATGTAGGAACTCTTACATTTTTGAGAATATATTCTGGCAGATTGGAAACTGGGATGTCTGTTTATAATGCAACCAAAAAGAAAAAAGAAAGAATAGGACGTTTAGCAAGGATGCATGCTAAACAAAGGGAAGAAATCACTGGGGCAGCAGCAGGGGATATTGTAGCAGCTCTTGGTTTAAGAGTAACTACTACTGGTGATACTCTTTGTGATGAAGCTCATCCAATTGAACTTGAAAAGCTTGAAATTCCAGAACCTGTTATTTCTGTAGCTGTAGAACCAAAAACTAAAGCAGATCAGGAAAAACTTTCTTTGGCTTTACAAAAAATAGCTTTAGAAGACCCATCTTTTAGAGTTACAGTAGATCGTGAAACAGGGCAAACTCTTATTTGGGGAATGGGAGAACTTCATCTGGATATAATAGTTGATAGATTAATTAGAGAATTTAAAGTTGGTGTTAATGTAGGTAAACCAGAGGTTGCATATAAAGAAACTATAACTACTAAAGCTGAGGCTGAAGGAAAATATATTAGACAAACCGGTGGTAGAGGACAGTACGGACATGTAAAATTGATAGTAGAACCTAATAAAGGTAAAGGATTTGAATTTGTTTCAGAAATTGTTGGAGGTGTAATTCCAAAAGAATTTATTCCTGCTGTAGAAAAAGGTGTAAAAGAAGCTATGCAGGAAGGTGTTTTAGCAGGTTATCCTGTAATAGATGTAAAAGTAAGATTAGTTGATGGGAGTTATCATGAAGTTGATTCTTCAGATCTTGCATTTGCTATTGCTGGATCCTTAGGATTTAAAGAGGCTTGTAAAAAGGCAAATCCTGTGTTATTAGAACCTATTATGAAAGTAGAGATAGTTGTCCCAGAAGAATACCTGGGTGATGTAATAGGAGATATTTCATCTCGCAGAGGTAAGGTTGAAGGTATGGATATAAGAGGAAATGTAAGGGTAATAAGAGCTTATGTACCTCTTGCAGAGATGTTTGGATATGCTACAACTTTAAGATCCTTGACCCAGGGAAGAGGTAATTTTACTATGCAATTTTCACATTATGAACAATTACCAACTAATTTAGCTGAACAAATTATTAAAAAAGCTAAAGGAAAATAAAAGTTAAAATTTAGATAGGAGGCGGAGGAGATGGCTAAGAAGAAATTTGAGAGGAAGAAGCCCCATGTTAATGTAGGGACAATAGGGCATATTGATCATGGTAAGACGACACTTACGAGTGCTATGACGAAGGTATTATCC
>Ga0190367_1000086_pt1 | contig 69626 bp, 76 predicted proteins | sample 4872181011_MG_FD_171838 | JGI IMG/M metagenome (GOLD analysis project Ga0190367, IMG submission 171838) | Hydrothermal vent microbial mat bacterial communities from Southern Trench, Guaymas Basin, Mexico - 4872-18-10-11_MG | ecosystem: Environmental > Aquatic > Marine > Hydrothermal vents >...
TGGATGTTAAATAAGGATCTACTTTCTTGACAACACCTCTCCGCTCTACTTCTTTCATTATGTTAATCCAGCTTACTCTAGCTATCCTTTTCCTCAAATTCTTAGATTTCTTACAAATCATGCTTTCCTTGTCTAAGTCCTCAAAGACGTGCGCAGCATTCGGAAATGTTTCTACGATTTCGACGGCTTGTAGTACCTTGAGTTTGTGACAAAGAGGTTCTTGCCGACATGCATTGGTATACCGCAATTTTCAAGCCAGACTTCTTTGAAATACCTTTCGTCTGCCCATGCGTATTCTATTCTCGAAACGACTAGCGAATGTTCCCTGAACTTTATTTCATCGATCAATGTACATTCAAGGAACGCCATACATTTCCTTATGTGCGGTGTTTTTATTTTAACTCCTTCATCGAGCTCTATTTTTAATTTTTTTATTTTATCAACCTTTCTTCCTGTCATAGTCCCCGCTTTCCATATCAAATCTAGATCCTTGATCGATAAAACGTTTAATGTGAATTCGTTCGATTTTTTCAACAGTGAATAGCTGTAGTTGTCCCTGTCTATTGCAATAGCTATAGTATCATCCTCAACAGGCATATGCCATGCAAGGGTCATAACGTTTGTCTTTTCTTCATACTTAGTAACTAGCAAGAAAGCTAAGCTCGGATGCAAGATCCTGTACGCGTATTTCATAAATGTAACTTCCTTCTCAACATATTAAACTTATCGGAGTCAAGTGAGCTATTGCTAAAGTGCAGAATTTCTCACATTCCACCCGCCTTTACGGCTAAGGCTTCATGCGGGAGTTGAGGGCTGGCTCACGACAGCCCCATCCTGCTTCTCTCGTTAAAGAGCGAGCAAAACACCACTTAACTCTTTCCCCTTAAAAGTGGCATTATCGGAAACATTCCGGTGTTTAGTTTGTCTTCTAAGTATTTAAAACTACTACCAACAGCCCACATCCACCTCCTCATTGCGTATTCCCGCCTTAAACAGTAGATGACAAGGTTGGCAATTAAGTTAACCTATCTAAATGTTTTTTATTTAATTTTGAAATGTTCTATAAATTTTTATTTCAAACTTGAATACCAAACTTTTCCATTTACCGTAAAAGGAGAGGTTTTGCAAGCAACATTCTTATAAATGCAGCATTGTATGTTTCTGCCTCACATCTGAGTCTTTCAGGCTGAATTTCACCCTTTTAACATCAACAGCTTTATAAGCTCAGATGGAATCTATTAGAGAAATATGGAAACACTGATATTGACTGAAAGAGATATAAAAGGGATTTTAACGATGAAAGAGGTTATGGATGCTGTTGAAAGGGCATTTGAGCTTCATGCAAAAGGAAGAACGCAGATGCCGGCAAAGATATATCTGAATTTTGAAAAAGGAGATTTAAGAGCAATGCCAGCTTATCTGGATGGTAAAGCAGGGATAAAATGGGTGAACTCACATCCTGAAAATCCAAAGATAGGATTGCCAACCGTTATGGCAATTTTGATCTACAACGATCCCGATACGGGTTTTCCGCTCGCTATAATGGACGGAACTTATATCACAAATTTAAGAACTGGTGCAGCAAGTGGAATAGCATCCAAATATCTTGCAAGAAAGGACAGCAGGGTATTTGGATTTGTCGGATGTGGAAAACAGGCATACACACAGTTTTTGGCATTTAGGGAGGTATTTGACGTGGAGTTCGTAAAGGCATATGATATATCGGACGTAAATGCTAAGAGGTTCGTGGAGTTCTGCAAGCGATTCGACGTAGAGGCAGCGGTATGTGATGTGAGGGATGCATGCAACTGCGATGTCCTGACGACATCTACACCCTCGAGAAAACCGATAGTAATGCGGGAATGGATAAGGAATGGAACACATATCAATGCAATAGGAGCGGATGCTAAGGGTAAGCAGGAACTGGATGAGAGGATACTGCTTGAAGCGAAAATAGTCGTTGATGACATAGAACAGGCAATACACGGTGGAGAGATAAACGTTGCGATTTCCAAGGGTATTCTAAAACCTAGCGATGTGTATGCAAGCCTAGGAGAGGTAATTGCAGGGATTAAAAAGGGAAGAGAGCATGAAAATGAAATAACGGTTTTTGATTCGACAGGACTTGCGATTCAGGATATAGCTACGGCCGATGTCGTTTTTAAAAAGGCTGTTGAGATGGGTCTGGGGCTGAGGATAAGGATATTTGATTTCTAATCATAATATTTCATCCATCCTGTAGTCATCCCAGTCCCTAATGTCAAGCAGTATTTCGAACTCATAAGGTGTCAAAATTGGAACCTTGAAGAGATCTACATCGTCGTAGCTTATCCTTGGACAGGCCGTGTTGACGTAGTAATCGTAAGGGAAGTTATCGAGACTGCGCGGTACTATCTCATCCATATATATCAAATCGACCTTTTTCCCCGCCTTATCAGCCTTTGACTTGAGATCGAATGCCAGACTAATCCTTCTCTGACCTATCTTTCTACTTATCAGAATTGCACCTCTTTCAGAATCCTCAGCCTTCGAAACAATCAATACCCTTTTTTTTATGAATTCTTCGACTTTTACCTCTTCAAATTCCTTTTCGAGCGGGCTGAACCTGTAAACCTTTTTATTTGTATATATTTTGGCACCTGTTGGATGAAAAAGTCCATCTCCTATGAACAGGACAGCTTCTGCTCTCGAATCCCTCAAAGCAGTGTAATTGCAGCCCAAAACTTGACCGGGCATTTTAACCCTTCCGCTACCCTTTTTTAGTTCAACCTCGTATCCCATCCCCTCAAGGAAAACCTTCACATCCGGCAGCTTCCATGCGTACTGGGCAGTTGATATCAGTGCAATTCTACTTTCATCTATCCTCACACGTTCCAGATACCTGAAATCGTAGTCTATGTGATAAGGAACGTATATGACGTTTTTAAATTCGAATATCGGTGTATGGGCAAAGTGAATGAGAACATCCACCTCTTTAAGAAGATCTAAATCGATATCACATGCACCGTAGCATGCAGATCCGGACAGTATTACCTCATATCCTTTCCCTTCGAAGAAATCAACAATTTCATGGCATTTGTATTTTAAACCATCGGGTATCTGAATGCCTATCCTCCTGGCATTTCTCTTCCTTAATTCTTTCAGAACATCATCAAGGATCATCTCTCCTTTATACATACATAAAACCTCCTCATAAGACTCTTGTGCACCCTCTGATAACATTTTTCCTCAATTTTAAAGAAATCCCCTATTAAATCATCTATATCACGATTTATCACAATCACAGCCCTTCCATAAACTTTTAAAACCCTGTAAATCTCCTCCAACGACCTCTCAACCAGATTTTCACCGAAGAGTTTTGTCGAGCGCTGGTAGGGGAAATCCGTTACAACACCGCCAAACACCTCTTCCTTGAACGGCAGCTCCCTGGCATCTCCCCATATCACGTTTGCAGGCAATCCAAAAAACCTTAAATTCCTAACGCATCCAGAAACTATTTTCTTATACGCCTCGACACCAACAAAGTTCAGACCCATAAGACCCGCCTCGATTAAGAAAGTTCCAGTACCGCACATAGGATCAAGAAGATTTTCTCCGTTTGCAATATTTACCATAGCCCTTCCTATTCTCGGCAGTATGACGCATGGAAGTCTGAAAGGTCTTCTGTCAGGATGCCTCTCCAAGAACTGTTTTTTGTCCGTTCTATGAGTCAGAAATCCTATATGGCATCTGTCGGAAACGTAAACCCTTATAACAGTCCTTGGATTCGTCAGATTTATCCTAGCACCCCTTCTCCATATTATCTCCCCAAGCCTCCTTTCAAGCTCGTTACTCTTCACATCTCTAAAACCAATCTTAGTAACCCTAATACAGCAATCGTTTTCAAAAGGAATTTCCCTGAAAACCTCATCTATGCTATCCAGATCACAGCTAGAATATAATAAGGAAACTTCATGCGTCAGGGCAAGTCTGTTAATTTTCTTAAATTCTTTTTTATCTATTTCAGCAATTAAAATTTGCCGATCGCTACAGATTTCCCTAGCGTTTAAAAGATTCAGAACTTCCATTCTGGCAAGGCATTCATTTTCCCCTGACAGGTAAAATATTAACCTCATATCTCAATGCTTCCTCTTTTTCATCTTCCTTTCATCTGCTCTCGCTCTAATTTCCCTTATCTTTTTTGCTATCTCTATCATCAACTTCGTTTTCGGTCTATCCTTAGGTATTACAACCCTGCCGCATTCCTCCCACCAGCATCTCGGATATTTCTTCTCCTCGACCCTAAAAGATATACCCAACTCCCTGCACGCCTCTACGAGTTCTGAGAGCTTTACATTTGGTACGGCAAATCTCAGCGGTATCCTTCTTCCTTCGCTTCTCTTCTTCTTACTGTCAATGTTTACCGTCCATATCACGCATTCCTTCATAATCAAATTACTTTCTATTATTAAATTAACGCCGTTACAATTTACATAGAAAAATGTAAAAATTAGTGTGAATTTATATACTTTAGAGCTAAAGCGTAAGCCGAACAAGAGTGCACATCTAATCCAAAACTCTTGGCCAACATCCTACCAACAGTACTCGTATGAGACGGGCTAACAAGGTGCAACTCAACGTTAGCTCTTTCAGCCAACATCTTTAAATGATCTAGATGTTCTCTCAAGGTGAACTTTGAAATTTTTCTATTAGTCATTCTATTCTTAGTAGTTTTTGGTTTTTCTAACTTCTCAGCAACAAAAACTCCAACATTGCGATTTAGAGCATATTCAAACAACTTCTTTAGTGCCTTTCTCCTCACATCTTGAGCCTTTTCCTTTGAATAGTTAATTACTTCTGGAAAGTGCTCGTTCTTAACATCGATAAGCAATCCTTTGCGATCAACCATGACCATGCAGATTCTGTCTGGATTGAGGTCAAACGATGCTATGTATTTTCCATTATCTCTTACGTTAGCTACAACTGGTAAATACTTTCTGTAGACTTCTATCGGAACGTGAACATAAATGTAGAATTTATCTTCATCGACTTTGACACCAGCAGAGAATGCAAAGTTTGGATTAATCAATTCCTCAACAATCGGTAGATAATTCTTACCGAATTTGACTTTAAACTCAACGAACTCGTGCTTACCATTTGCATGAGGGATTTTGATGAGAACTTTGTCAGTAGAAACTAATCTGACATTCCTATTACCTTTCTCATTGGATTTACCTACTGAATAAAGCTGCGGTTTCATGAGTTTAAGGTACGGTTGTTCCCTGTACAATTTAGCTCTTTGAAGTGCGGAATAAGCGTAATGGCTGTTATTTAAGACTCTACTTGTGACGATTTTAACTATCCTATTTTCATCTAAACCCTTCCTCATCAAGTTGTGAGAGAACTCTACAGAATCCCTAAAGTTTCTCATCAAATATAGAAGTTTAGCCTTTGAAACGATATCGTCAATCTTTAACTTTCCTTTTATCGTCGCTTGAATTTCATTCTTTCTCTTTCTACCCATAACCTCATCGCCTCCTCAATAGCCTTCTTAAAAGCTCCATAATATCCGAACTTCTTCACAGCTAGTTCCATGAACTCTTCATACAGATCTTCTGGAACGTAAACAGTCGTCTTCTTAACCATATATATCACCTGACACATTGATGTTATGTCATAAAGTTTATAAACCCTTCGATTGAGAAACTCATAACTCGAAGCCGATGAAGATGGCGAGGCTGATGAGTCCCTAATGATCCGAAGTTACCGAACGGGAGTGCCGAGCAGAGAACAAAACTAATACAGAAAAAGGTGCTCCCGCTAGGTGGCTTCGGTGATATTATGGGGGATGAAGGTTTGGGTGGAAATTTTGATGAATTTCCACCTAAGTTGAACCCCTTCTTCTCTCAAACTCCTCCCATATCTCACTCAGTTTTATATCGAGCTTTACGAGCAGTACGAGTATATGGTATATAAGATCTGCAGTCTCATGTATCACCTCCTCCCTTCTGTTATCCTTAGCTGCCAGTATCAATTCCGTACACTCCTCGCCTATCTTTTCAAGTATCTTGTTTATACCCTTTTCATGGTATAGTAAATGGGAAGTGTACGAATTCTCTTTCGGATTCAACTTCCTCTCAAGGAGAACTCCGTAAACCTCATTCAATATCATAACCTGTATTGATGTGTAAGGTCATTAAGCTTTATCGGGTTTTTAAAATCGAACCGATAAAAATCAAAGCTCTAGATGTTTTAAGCTTAATCCATTTTCCGACAAGTTTATGTATAAGGATACTTACTTCTATTCGTAAAACCTGTCTCAGAAAACTATCCCCACTGAGTATGTCCTAAAAATCTTTCCAGCCTGATCAGAAATTCTTTTATATTTTCCCTCGATGTTGCATAACTTATCCTGACCCAGTCCTTATAAGATCCGAACGCTTCACCCGGAGTTACGGCAACCAGCTCTTTTCTCAAAAATTCATCCGCAAATTCACTGCTTTTAACATTCATGAATATATAAAAGGCACCCATTGGAGGTGCGTACTCTATTCCGAGTTCGTCCAATTTTTCAACTATCATATCCCTTCTCTTTCTGAATTCTTCAACCATTTCCTTTATGAAATCCTGATTTCCCTTCAATGCACATAATCCTGCATACTGAACGAAAGATGTTGGATGACTCACGGAATGTGATTGAATCTTGTTCATGTTTTTTATTATCTCCTCATCTGCAATTGCGTATCCAAGACGCCAGCCTGTCATTGCATATGTCTTTGAAAAACCGTTTACGGTAATTGTTCTTTCGAACATGCCGTCGAATGATGCTATGCTTATGTGTTCTCCTTCGAATATTATCTTTTCGTATATCTCATCGGACAGAACATATATATCATGGTCTAAAGCCAGATCTCTTATTTTCTTCAGGAAATCCTTAGAGTAAACAACACCTAAAGGATTGTTAGGTGTATTTATTACTATCATTTTTGTCTTATTCGTTATGTAATCCTCTACAGGTGCATCTCTGAAACCATCGCTGTGTCTGACCCATACAGGCTTAGCTCCTGCCATTATAACGCATGGTTCGTAACTTACCCAGGCGGGATCAAGAAGTATGACCTCATCACCCTCATCGAGTATAGACATCATTGCTAGAAATATCGCAAACTTTGCACCCGGTGTTACTATTACATTTTTGCTACTTGCATCAATTCCGTTTTCCCTCCTGACCTTTTCCGCTATGGCATCCAGAAGCTCCGGAATACCCCTGGTAGGTGTGTAAAAAACCTTTCCCTCTTTCATAGCCCTAATAGCAGAATCTATTATGTGTTTTGGTGTCAAAAAATCGGGTTCGCCAACGCTCATATCTATTACAGGCTTTCCTTTCTTAATTAGCTCCTTTGCTATTGCCGAAATCCTCAGAGTTGCCGAGGGTTTAACATGTCTAACCCTTTCCCTCATACTCCCTCAATCTCTTAACCATTTTTACAGCAGCCTCCACCGCCCTCTTTGCGTAATCGACTCTTTCCTGAGCAGCAACCCTCCCCATTCCAGGCCCACTTATTCCGAGCGTTACGGGTTTCCCGAACTCTATGCTAAGGTCCATTATCTTTCTGGCGGCATGCTGCGCGACTATTTCATCGTGCTCAGTTTCACCCTCTATCACGCAGCCTATCGTAACAACGGCGTCAACTTTTCCCCTTTCCAGCATCTTCTTTACCGCCAGGGGTATGTCAAATGCTCCTGGCACTCTTATAACCTCCGATATCTCCGCACCCAAGAACTCTGCATGCTCTCTTGCCAGTACTTCCATCATGTAAGTTATGTCCCTGTTGAACTCTGAAACAACCATACCCAATTTTATCTTTTGCATCCTATCACACTCCTTGCTAGAAGCTTCGCCTTTTAAGGCGGAAAGCCGGCCTTCTCCCGAAACATTTTTATTCCATCCTTCTTATCCTTCTCCTAGAGTGTCGCTCTGACCCGGCCCAATGACGCAAACCGAAGGCGATGACCCTGCCGTGAGGCAGATGCGACCCGGTTCCCTATAGGGAACACCCGCCCCCTTTAAGGCGGGGAGGAGGTCAGCTAAATAGCCTTAACCCTCTTTTTTAATGCGGGAGGTCTAGGCTTCAGAAGAATCCTGTTACCGCATCTTGAGCACTGAATTATATTCCTCTCAAGATCCACATCGACTTCTGCACCGCATACAAGGCATATATACGTCATTTACAATCACACCTCGGCCGATTTTGCTATGGCAGTAGAAGGAACGTAACATCCTCCGGCAAACTTATATCCGCAGGATTTGCACTGCCATATACCGCTTCCTATCCTCTTAACTGCCTTCTTACCACACCTCCTGCAGACGTATTTCTGCCTCTGAAGCTCTTCTATCTTAATGACCATTCTTCTGACCCTTAAACCGTATCTGGCACCAAATCTTCCAGCCATTTTAACCTTTTTTGTTCTTGCCATAAAAAAGCAAAAATCTGTTGGAATTTAATCTTTTCGTTGATTTTTAACTAACATATTTAATTAAACACTTCAATTAATCCCCAGCAGTATGCATGTGCATAAGATCTAACGCATCATCCTTCTCTACTGCGTTTGGATAAACAAACTAATGTATACAGTTCCATTTTAGAACTTTAATAGAATTTTAAAATACATTATATTTAATTATTATTTTGTAAATATTTTCCCATCAAAATAGGAGAAAGCCGCCGCCGGGATTTGAACCCGGGACCTGGTGATTACAAGTCACCCGCTCTACCAGGCTAAGCCACGGCGGCTTCACTTAATATAGACATGAATTAAATTTAAGGATTTTGCTTAAATTTAAATACTTTTGATATAAATTCGGCTAATGGCAGAGCTAACCGCAAGGGAAATTGCCGAAGTACTTCTTGGTTTGAGGAGAAAGGTTCTTAAGATAGTCCTTATAATCGGAATAGTCTGGGCTTTATCCTTTACAGTTGTGACAGACTACCTCATCATAAGATTTCAGGAGGACTTGCTTCCTAAGGGGGCAAAGATTGTATTCATACATCCTCTGGAACCTCTCATATTAAAGCTTAAGATCTCCCTTTACATGGGAATAGCTGCAGCTTTGCCTTACATGGGAAAGGTCGTTATCGATACGCTAAAGCAGAGAACAGATCTGCTGAAGGATTTTGAGCTTTCTAAGTCAAAAGCAATTCAGTACGGAATTTCTGCCCTGATATTGTTTCTGATCGGAATATCATATGGTTATAGAATAATGTTGCCCGTTTTCATGAACTTCCTATACAGCTTTGCTGCAAGGCAAGGAGCTCTTGCTTATTACACGATATCTGAATTCGTTACTTTCGTCGTCCTGATGTTGCTCGTTTTCGGTTTCGTATTCGAGCTTCCTATAATAATGTTCTTTCTCGTAAACAACGACGTAATAAAGTACAGCACCCTTACGTACTACAGAAGACACTTCTACGTCGGATTTTTCATAATCGGTGCAATAATAACTCCTCCCGATATATTCACGCAGATAATGGTTGCGTGTCCGATGATACTGTTTTTTGAAATAAGCCTTCTCGTGATAAGATTAGTTCTTAAAGATAAGATAAAATCTTAAATCCATTTAATCTACGTATCTCATGGAGATATGTCTCCTTCCCATAGGCTCTGTCGACAGAGAAATCCTGGATTTTCTCAGAGACAGATTAAAAAACGTATTTGGCGATTGTAGAATACTCGAAACAAAAGAAATCCCTTTTAGTGCATTTAATACGGCTAGGAATCAGTACAATTCCACGAGGATACTTATAGAAATAGAACCCGTATGCGATGTTGTACTGGGGGTAACAGAGGTTGACATATATGCTGACAACCTTAACTTCGTGTTCGGTGAGGCTGAAATAGACGGAAGAAGGGCTTTGATTTCTTTAAAAAGGCTTAGACCGGAATTTTACGGATTGGAACCGAATTACGAATTGTTGAAGATTAGGACTCTTAAAGAGGCAATGCACGAGATAGGACATGTACTTGGACTCCTTCACTGCAGGAATAAATGCGTCATGCGCTTTTCAAATTCGATAGTAGAGGTCGATTACAAGGATTGGAAGTACTGCGAGAGCTGCATACAGAAGTTGAGGAAAAGGGGCATAATTTTAAACATATAATCATTCAAACTCTATTGTTGCCGGTGGTTTTGGTGTAAGATCGTATACAACCCTTGTAACCTCAGGTATCTCGCTTGTAATCCTCAATGTTATCCTTCTTAGCTTGTTGTAATCTATATCCAGGACATCGGCAGTCATACCGTCTCTCGAGCTGACAGCTCTTATCGCGATTATATAACCGTAAACCCTTATATCCCCTTTAACACCAGTTGCCTTTCCTATGAGTGCAGCGAACGCCTGCCATTTATCGTAACCCTCTAGCTCCTCCTCGACTATCCTGTTTGCCTTTCTAACCACTTCAACCTTTTCAGGAGTAACCTCACCTACAATCCTCACGGCAAGTCCCGGTCCAGGAAAAGGCATCCTTTCACATATCTCCTTGGGCAATCCGAGATACCTGGCAACTTCCCTTACCTCATCCTTGTAAAGCTCCCTTAATGGCTCTATGACATCTTTGAATCTGTATCTTGTCGGAAATCCTCCTACGTTGTGATGACTCTTTATACCACCCTGACTCTCTATCACATCTGGATATATCGTTCCCTGAATCAGATACTCAGCCCTGTACTTCTCCGCTATCTTTTCGAATATCCTCACAAAGAGCTCTCCAATAACCTTTCTCTTCTCCTCGGGATCTATGACACCTTTTAGAGCCTTGAAAAATTCATCTCTCGCATCAACAAATACAAGACCCATTTTCTCAAATGTTTTCTTTATGCTCTCAGGTTCTCCTTCCCTCATAAGGCCTGTATCGACGAATACGGGTATCAGTCTGTTACCTATTGCCCTATGTGCCAAAAAAGCGCATACAGAGCTATCAACACCACCCGAGAGAGCAATTATGGCCTTTCCATCTCCTACCCTTTCTCTTATCTCCTCCACAGTTTTTTTAACGAATTCTTCAACGTTAACCATAAAGGGAGTTATCTCAATTATTTTTAAAATGTTTGCAGATTTACATACATGGCGTTCAGGACGTCTGAAGAAAATGCGAGTGCAGGTGTTCTTGCTCTGCTTTTGGAAGTTTCAGCAAATCCAAAATCAGGAAATGTTGATAGAGATCATAACTTTCCAGACCTGAAATACGAACATTTCCTTGCATCAGCATCCGCAGTATATCCTGTATTTTTGAAATGTTCAAAGGGAGAAGGTTGTATAGGTGATCTAATATTCGAGGCAGTGAAGAGATCTTTTGAGCAATGCGGGAGAAATGTTCATTTCGGATCGTTCATGCTTCTAATACCCCTGATAAGGTGCTGGGGTGAAACTGAGAACGTGAAGTACGAACTCATGAGAACGACTTATAAGGACTCACTGGCAGTTTTGAATGCGTTTAGATTGTGCTCTCCAAGAGTAATTGATGTTAAGGAGTTAAGTCTGAAATCGGAGGATATAGAGGAGAGGATAGTTGGGAAAAAGATAAACCTCTATGAATGGCTGAAGCATTCACCGGATGAAAACGTCGTTGCAAGGGAGTTGGTAGAAGGTTACAGGAGAAGCGTTGAAGGAAAAAACGTCCTGCTTGATTACTTCTGCGAACACGAAAACATAAATGAGGCTATAGTTTACACATACCATCATCTCCTATCCAGTTACATCGATCCGCTTGTGATATCGAAGCATGGGATTGAGACGGCATTGGAGGTTTTGAGAAAGGCAAGGTATGCACTCATAAGATTTGACATGACAAGGGATATATCCGTTTTTAGGAAGCTGGATGAAGAGTTCATAAAAAGGGGTATAAATCCGGGAAGCATAGCGGATCTTACAGTTTCATCTATATATCTAGCGCTTAAGGAGGGGTTGAAGTTTTGAGGCTCGTGGATTTTGGATTTAGGAAGGGGATAAATGAGGTGATAGTGATAACATTTGACAGAGACGGGAGGATAAACACTGCACCAATAGGGATAATAGTGGAAGACGAAAAAGGTTTGAATGCTAAGGCCAGGATATACGAATCCCATACGAGGAAAAATGTTGAGAATGGCAGCAGATTCTTCACGAACACGACATACGATCCTATAGTATTTGCAATCTCCTCATTTGACGATCTAGATGAAGAATACTTTGAAAGTCTCGATCCACCGATTATCAAAAATTCGCTAGTCTGGTGCGAATTTAAAGCTGAAATAAAAGGTGATTTCGTAAACCTTAGACTTTTAGACGGTGAAATTCTTAGAGGATGTATAAGGGCAGTTAACAGAGGGTTCAACGCTCTGATAGAGGCGCTTGTCTGCGCAACAAAGTACAGGGCGATCAGAGATTATAAAATGCTTAAGGAGATAGATCGTTACAGGGTAATAGTTGAGAAGTGTGGGAGCGATGATGAAAAAAGGGCTTTTGAGACAATGATGGAATATCTATCAAAAGACTTATCTATGGTTGATGGTTAGAGTTTCCTATGAGATTTGCAGTCGTATCGGATACACACGATAACGTGCCGGCGATAAGGGATCTGATAGAAGTACTTAAGGGGGAAAGGATAGAATTTCTAGTCCATGCGGGCGACATAATATCACCGTTTGCAATAAGAGAATTTATAAAATTAAATAAGAAAATATATTTTGCATTTGGTAACAACGATGGTGACAGAAATCTGCTGACAAGGATAGCAAATGAAAATGGATGGATAATAGGTGATATAGTTGAGTTTCCGGGAGGCGTTGTCTATCACGGGACAGACAGGAGAATAGTGGAGGTTTTAAAGAAGAGTAGGTTTAAACTCCTCGTTCTCGGTCATACGCATGAAGCAAAGGTTGAGAATTTGAACGGCATGAAGATACTGAATCCCGGTGAGGTATGCGGATATCTGACGGGAAAGAGGACTTATGCAATAGTGGAGGATGAAGAGATATCAATACTCGAACTCTAGGGTGGTAAAATGCTAAGAGTTGTTAATCTCGGTGTTGAGGTTGGAGGAAAAAAGATACTCGAAAATATAAACCTCTACATTCAGAGAGGACAGACATATGTTCTATTCGGTCCAAATGGAAGTGGAAAGACTTCTCTTCTCATGTCAATAATTGGAAATCCGAAGTACAGAGTTTACGATGGTAGGATAATGTTCAAGGGTGTGGACATAACGAATTCGCCGACCGATGAGAGGATAAGAATGGGAATGGGGATTGTTTTTCAGAATCCCCTCAGAATAGCAGGGGTAAAATTGATGGACATCCTGAGGCACTGCGCAAAAATTGGGAATAAGAGTGAGGAGGAGATATACGAGTACGCGAGAATGCTTAAGATGGAAAACCTTTTGGAAAGGGAGTTGAACGTGGGATTCTCGGGAGGGGAGCTGAAGAAATCAGAACTACTTCAGATAATGCTGATGGATCCCGACTTCGTAATGTTAGATGAACCAGACAGCGGCATAGATTTGGAGAACATAGCTATCGTGGGTGATGCAATAAGAAAGCTTCTTGAGAGGGATAAGAAAAAAGATGAGAGGAGAAAATCTGGAATAATAATAACTCATGCTGGTCACATACTTAAATACGTTGACGCCGACTATGGGGTAATACTTTATAAGGGAAGGATAGCCTGCATAGGCGATCCGTTCGAAATGCTTAAGGCGATAAGCAGAGATGGGTACGAGGGGTGTGTTAGGAGATGCCTAAGGACCTTGTAAAGCTTAAAAGCGTTGGAATGGAAATGAGCTCTAAGAACAGATCTGCAAGCTTTTTAATGGTAGATCAGAGTGTAAGGCTAATATCCAGATATATACCGAGCGGTCTAGAAATAATGAATCTTAAGGAGGCTTTGAAAAAATACGACTGGCTAGATGATTACATGTGGAAAATAGTCGAAGAAGAGGGTGACTTCGATGGTTATTTCATAAGGGCCTTGAAGAATTCGAGGATTAGCTTTCCAGTAGAGGCTTGTCTGTATCTAAAGAGGATAAAGACTCAGAAGGTTCATAACATAATAATAGCAGAGGAAAACTCTGAAATAGACATAATAACGGGCTGTACATCCGAGAGGCTTTCCGGTCTTCATCTTGGAATTTCCGAGTTCTTCATCAAAAGGGGTGCTAGGGTATCCTTTACAATGATCCACAACTGGGAGAAGGATGTCGAGGTCTTCCCGAAGACAGGAATAATTGTCGAAGAGGGGGCGACATTTATAAACAATTACGTACTTCTAAGCCCGGTAAAGAAAGTTAAGGCATATCCATTTGCAATACTTGAAAAAGATGCAAGGGCGTTTTTTAACAGCATAGTTGCAGCATTCGAGAATTCTGATATAGATATAGGAAATAAGGTTGTATTAAAGGGAAAGGGAAGCTGTGCAGAGATAGTTTCAAGATGCATAAGCAAAGGAGGGAGAGTAACTACAAGAGGTTACATAGTTGCGGAATCTGAAGGGGTCAGAGGTCATCTGGAGTGCAGGGGAATGATAATTGGAGGAGGGACGATACATGCAATTCCAGAGCTTGAGGCAAGAAATCCAAATGTCGATCTTAGTCATGAGGCTGCCATTGGTAAAATAGCAGAAGACGAGATATTTTACCTGATGTCGAGAGGTCTTTCGAGAGATGAGGCCGTATCGCTGATAATAAGGGGATTTATGGATGTTGATATAAAGGACATACCAGACATTCTGAAAAGAGAAATAGAAAAAGCCGTAAAAATAGTCGAAAAAGATCTGCTTTAAGGGTAAGTTTAAAAAAACGACTGATCTTAAAAGATCTATGCATATCATAACGACGACAGTTGGAAGCTATCCAAGACCCGAGTGGTTCAGGGAATACTTGAAAAGGATGGAGGGTTTGCAGAAGGAACTGGATGTAGAAGTCGATAGAGACGTGCTCAGGAAGGCAGTGAGAGAGGTAATAGACAGACAGAAAAAAGCAGGCATAGAGCTTGTTACAGACGGTCAGCTTATATGGCACGATTTCTTGGCAACGATAGCTTCAAGAATAGATGGCTTTTACGTGGACGGACTTGTTAGATACTTCGATAACAACCTTTATTACAGAATTCCAGTTATAAAAGAAAGAATTAGGAGAAGAGGGCAGATATTATACGATTTTAAGATAGCTTACGAAATAGAGAGTAATATAAAGGCTGTATTATCGCTTTTCACGGTTTTAAAGCTTTCGAGGAATATCTATTATAAAAGTTTTGAGGATTCACTCTGGGATCTATGCGATGTTCTGAAAAGTGAGATTGCGGAACTGATCGATCTTGGTGTCAAATACATTCAGTTTGATGAACCATCACTGCTTTACGCAGACGAAAAAGAGCTGAAGATTCTGGAGGATGTCTACAAGGAGCTAACAAACTTCGAAGCCGAAACAATTCTCATGACTTATTTCAGATCTGCAAAAAGCATATTTCCGTACGTGCTCGATTTCGGATTTGACGTAATTGGACTTGATTTCGTTGAAGGTTTCGATGAGAACCTGGATGTCTTAAGGGAATATGGACTGGAAAATGTAAATGTGGGGATAGTAGATGGAAGGAATACGAAGATGGAAGGGATAGATGAACTGAAGATGAGATTTGAGAAGATAGCAGATGCAACGGAGTTGAAAAAGGTTTACATATCACCGAATACAGGACTCGAATTCTTACCCGATGTAAAGGCATATGAAAAGATGAAATTGGTTTCTAGATTCAAGAAGGTGATAACTTGAAGACAACAGTTGTTGGTAGCTATCCCAAACCCAAATGGCTTCTTAGGATTATAAAGATGTACAAAGAGGGTAAGATAGACGAGAAGACAATGGATGAAGCTTACAAAGACGCTGTGAGGGCAGTTGTCAAGGATCACGAGATAGCAGGTGTTGATATAATATGGGACGGTGAGATGAGAAGGGAGGAGATGACTTCTTACTTTGCAGAGAGGATCAATGGTTTTGTCATATACGGAGAGGTGAGGGTCTGGGGGAACAACTACTATCCAAAACCTGCAATAGTAGATGAGCTGAGGTATAGAGATGAGCTTGCCATAAACGACTTCAAGTTTTTGAGGGAGATAACGGATAGGGAGATAAAGGTTCCAATCACAGGAGCATATACAATAGTCGACTGGAGCTTTAACGAGTATTACAGTACAAAGGAAGAGGCTGTATACGCGCTTGCCGAGGTTCTGAATAGGGAATTTAGAGAACTTGTTAAAGCTGGTGCTAAATACATACAGCTCGACGAACCGGCAATACCGACTCATCCGGATGAAATTGAAATAGCGAAAAACGCTGTGGAGATAATGGTAAAGGGTGTAAGGGCTTATATAGGGATGCATATGTGTTACGGGAATTACAGGAGTATATTTCCAGAAATACTTGATTTTAAGGTGGATCAGCTGGATTTTGAATTCGCAAACAGGAATTTTGAAGACCTGAAGATCTTAAAGGAGTACGATTTCGATAAGGATCTGGGATTTGGATGTATAGACGTTCATACGAGGAGAATTGAGACTGTTGAGGAGGTTAAGAATGCCATAAGAATGGCTTTAGATGTAGTCGAACCGAAAAGGCTTTACGTTGATCCTGACTGCGGTCTGAAGCTTCTTCCGAGAGACATCGCATTTGAAAAGCTCAAGGTTATGGTGAGGGCTGCAAGAGAAGTGAAGGATGAATTATGAAAGTTATAGAAATATTCGAGAGGTACTGGATGAGATACGACAGCTGGTACGATAGGAACAGGGATTTGTTTCTTAAGGAGCTTGAACTGATAAGGAGGAATGTTGAATCTTTTAAAATGGGGCTAGATGTCGGAGTTGGTACGGGGAGGTTTGCGAGAGAACTGGGAATAGGTATAGGTGTTGATCTATCCGTCAGCATGCTTAGACTTGCAAGATCAAGGGGTATCGAAGTCGTGAGGGCAGATGCCGAAAACCTGCCATTTAAAAGGGTTTTTGATTTGGTCTTACTGGCGTTCACACTCTGCTTTCTCGAAAATCCCATGCACGTTTTTAAATCTATAAGAAATGTATTGAAACCTGGAGGAAATCTTGTTATATGCACGGTTCCAGGAGAATCGAGGCTGGCTGAGGAGTACAGAAGTAGAAGGGATAACCCATTTTATTCAAATGCAAGATTTTATAATACTTCAAGAATAATAAAGATGGTTGAGTCGTGCGGATTTAATGTTGTAAAGGTCGAGTTCGAGGATCTGAAGTACGGTAGGGATGTTGTTTGCATTGTAGCTATAAATGAAAAAATATAATAACAATAAAGCATCAATCTAGATAGAATGGAAAGGGATATAATTCTTGAAAGGCTTGAAAAGAAACTTGCCGAAAAGGAAAAAGAAGTAGAGGAGCTAAAGAAAATGTTATCTGTGAATAAGATTGAAGAATTAAAAAGAGAAATAGTTAAGGAGATAAAAAACGAATTGAAAGAGATTGAAGCGAAGCTAACGGAGCTTTCAAAAACTGTTGAGACTTTGATGTCAGAGGTTCTCTATCTGAAATCCGAGTTGAAGAAGTCGGGTAAGAGGGATATAGTTGAGATAAACGTTAAGGGTGATAGGGATAAGAGGGTAGATGAGGACATAATAGTAGTTGAATGAGATGTTTATAAAGAGGATAACCTTAAAGAATTTCAAATCATTTAAAAAGGCTGAAATAGTTTTCAATAGCAATTTCACAGCCATAACAGGTCCGAACGGAAGCGGAAAATCAAACATAATCGATTCTATACTTTTCTGTTTGGGTATAACTACATCAAAAACACTCAGAGCTGACAGATTGACGGATTTGATAAGAATAGGATGCAACGAGGCCGAAGTTGCAATTGAAATAGGTGATTTAAGGATAAGGAGGAGGATAAAGAAAACCGAAAGGGGATATTACAGCTACTACTACCTGAATGACAGAAGCGTTCCCTATTCAGAAATAGAAAGGGTCGTAGAGAATCTTGGTATTCACGATCACAGTATAATAATGCAGGGAGATGTAACGAGAATTGCCGAGATGTCACCTGTTCAGAGGAGAAAGATAATAGATGAAATTTCTGGGATATCGGAATTCGACGAAAAAAAGGAGAAGGCAATTGCCGAGCTGGAGGAGGTAAAGAATGATATAGAAAAGTTGGACATCATAATCTCCGAGGTAAATACGAGACTTGAGAGGTTGAAGAGGGACAGGGATGAGGCTTTGAGGTTCAAGAGCCTTATCGAAGAAAGGAAGAAGATGAATGAATATCTCAGGGCTCACGAGTATCTGGGGATAAAATCGAGAGTTGAAAGAATTAAAAATGAACTGGAAACCCTGGAAAGCAGAAAGGACAAACTTACAGGGGAATTGATAGAGATAAATTCAAGTTTGATCGAATTGAACAGAAAAGCTGAGGAGATTTCAGAGAAGATAGCAAGTTTTGGAGATGCTGAATTGAGGAGAATTCAGGAAGAAATCATAAGGAGGAATTCGGAGATAAGGAGCATAGTAAAGCTCAGGGAGATATTTGAAAGGGAATTAAAGAAGATAGAGGAGGAAAAAACAAGAGCTATGGTGGACGTTTCAAAGCTGAGAGAGGATCTCAAGAAGATTGAAGAAGAAATCGAAGATCTTAACGTCAGAAGAAGGAGTATAAACGGAATAATACGTGAAAGTGAATCTAGACTCGAGTACTTGAGGAATAGACTCGAAAGGATGAGTCTTGATCTGAAGAGATTGAATGAGGAACTCATAAGGAAAAAGGATGAACTTGAGGAGTTGAAGGATAAAAGGAACAGAGCTGTAAGGGATAGAGACAAATTACTTGAAAATTTAAGAAGAATAGAAATGGAGGTAAACGAATTGAGATCTGAAAGGGAAAAAATCGATATATCGTCAATTGAAGGTAAAATAGAGCGTTATGAGAATGAATTGAGGATGCTTGAGAAAAGACTTGAGGATTTAAAGGAAGACATGCGCGGGATTGAAGGGAGGATTTTTGATATAAGAGATGGGATATCGAGGGTGGATGAAGAGATAAAGGAGAAGGAGATAGAGCTTGCAAAATTGGAGTACGAAAGACCCCGATCTGTCGATGTGATTTTAAAGGCGAGAGATAGGGGAATTCTAAAAAAGGTATACGGTACGGTAGCTCAGCTTGGGGATGTTGACGAGAGATATGCTCTCGCACTCGAAATCGCAGGTGGGAATTCGCTGAACTTTATAGTAGTCGAGGACGATGATGAGGCTGTTAGGGCTATAAGGTATCTGAAAGATGTTGATGGAGGTAGAGCAAGTTTTATCCCGATAAACAGAATAAAAGTCGACCTTGATCTGGATAAATCAGTTTTAAAGAGGGAAGGTGTGATAGATTATGCTATAAATCTGATAAGATGTGATAAGAGGTTCAGAAAGGTCTTTGAATTGATATACAGGGATACGATAGTTGTGAGAGACATAGATGTTGCCAGGGAGATAATGGATAACAAGAGAATAGTTACACTGGATGGAGATCTGATAGAAAAAAGCGGCATTATAACCGGTGGAAGTATTCAAAAGAAGAAAACACCTTTCGGATTTAAAAAGGAAGAAAAGCTTAGAAAAGATCTTGAAGACCTAAGAAAAAGAAGATCTGAGCTTCTGAATTCTCTTGAAATGTGCGAGGAATCCAGGAGAAAGATTCAGTCGGAAATTGATGAACTGAATTCGAGAATTTCGAAAATAAGAAGTGATGTCATGGTTGAGAAATCAAGATTAGAAGAAATTAAAAAAATACTGAATTCTATAGATTTAAAGATATCTGAAAAGGTTAGGGAGGAGAAAGAGATAAATTCAAGGATTCTTGTTATCGAAGAGGAAATTAAAAATTTGAACTGTAAAATATCGAGGGTTGAAGGTGAAATATGCGAAATTGAGGAGAAGTTGGGGGACAGGGAGCTTTTGAAATTGACGAATGAAATTGAAAGGATAAGGGAGGAAATTATGAGGAAAAGGGAAATCCTTGCAAACATCGATAGGGCAATAGATGGCAACATGATTAGGGTTGAACAGATAAAGAGGCTTATAAAGGAAAAAGAAGAAAAGATTGAAAAAATGGAGAAAAAAGAAAAGGAAATAAGGGAAAACATAACAAAACATGAGGAAAGATTAAGGGAACTGAATCGGGAGCTGGAGGATCTTAGGAAGTATGAGGAGGAGATATGTGAAAGAGTTAAGGATCTTAGATACAAAAGAGATAGCGTTCTTAACGAGATAAGAAGCCTAATAGATAAAAAATCAAAGATCGAACTTGAAATTGGAATAATAGATGAAAGAATAAGGAATAAGAGATTGGAGCTCGAAAAACTGAAGGATCAGCTCAAATCCTTTGAAGATATCGAGATCGAAGATCTGCCACCTCTAAATCTCGTTAAAAATAGGCTCAAGGAAATAGAGGAGGAGCTCTCGGAATTCAGAGATGTCAACATGAAGTCTATTCAGGAATACGAGGAGGTTAAGAGCAGAAGGGATGATTTAATGAGCAGGAGGAAAAAGCTCGAGGAGGAGAGAAGGGAGATAATAAGGAGGATAAAGAGATATGAGGAGCTGAAGAGGAAAACTTTTCTCAGAGTATTCGATGAGATAAACAGAAATTTCAGGGAAATAGTTGGGGAACTTGCTGAAGGTGAAGGAGAGCTTTATCTTGACGGTGACGATCCACTTTCAAGCGGTCTTCACATAGTCTTCAGACCGTTTAAGAAAAAGATTCAGAAGCTAGAATCCATGAGTGGTGGTGAGAAGAGCCTTGCAACTCTTGCCTTCATATTTGCAATACAGAGGTTCAAGCCAGCTCCCTTTTACGTTTTCGACGAGGTTGACATGTTTTTGGATGGCGTAAACGTCGAAAGGGTGGCGAGGATGATAAAGAAACAGTCCGAAAAAGCCCAGTTTATAGTTGTATCACTCAGAAAACCAATGCTTGAGCAGGCGGATGCCATAATCGGTGTTACGAGAGGAGGTGAGGAAGAATCGATCGTAACGGCGATCCGATTGAAATAATAGTTGAAATGGCAAAGAAGGGCGAAATAGATCCATGGAATATAGATGTCGTTGAGCTTGCCGATAAATTCCTTGAGAAAGTCAGGGATTTAAGGACATCTGCAAGAATTCTCTTTTATGCATCAGTTCTTCTGAAGATGAAGGCTAAAATACTTATTGACGAAGCTTTAGGAAGAAAGAAAATAGAGGATGAATTTAAAGAGGAAGAATTTCACGATTTTTATGAGCCCAAGCTTGAGCCGATCGTAACACCTTTTAAAAGAGATTTAAAGAGATTTGTCACACTTCAGGAACTTATAAAGGAATTGAGGAGAATTGAGAAGAGCGTTAGGAGAAGGAGGAGGGGAATCACTATAAAGGAGGATTATCTGGATATACATCACGAGGAGGATATTGAAAGAGATGTAAACGAAGTTTTCAGGATTCTGAAGGAGATGTTCAGGTATAGGAGTATCCTATCGTTTTTTGAAATAATAAGGGGTTTGAGAAGGGATAAGGTTATATCGTATTACATGTCCATACTCTACCTCTGCCAGAGGGGAAAGATAAAAATAATTCAGTTGAGACCATACGATGATATAAGGATAGAGTGTGGTGGGGGATGAACGTCATCAGAGCTGTTGAGGCAGTCCTCTTTTCATCACCCTCAGCCATATCTGTAGAGGAAATAGCTAAGATAGTAAAATCGGACAGAAAAACTGTTGAGGATGCTGTTAAAAAGCTTATGAATGAGTACTCGTCAAGGGATTCGTCAATAGAAATAGTGAAAGTGGGAAAAAAGGTGCTGATGAGAGTAAAACCTGAGTATCAGAGATTCGTCACCAGGTTCGTTAAAAGCGATCTTGATAAGGCAACGTTAAGAACACTGGCAGTAATAGCTGTAAATCAGCCGATAGAACTTTCAAAGCTTGTAAAAATAAGAGGGAACAGATGTTATGAGCATGTAAAAAAACTTGAGGACATGGGGTTTGTAAAATCGGAAAAAAAGGGTAGAACAAAAATCCTGAAAACAACCGAGGACTTTGCCGTTTATTTCGGGCTGAAGGGGAGTAGATCCGAGGATATAAAAAGGGCTTTGCTGGGAGCATGAGGCCTGTAAGATTTGTTACACCTCCTCTAGGTGCCAACGTATACCTTCTGTTAGACGAGAAGCCCAGTCTAATAGATGTTGGCGGTGATTCTATGTTTATAATCAAGGCTCTGAGCAGATACATAAATCCAAAGGAAATAAAATTCATATTCCTGACACACTCTCACTTCGATCATGCTATGGCAGCTCCTGATCTAAGAAAATGGTTCGGATGCAAGGTAGTTCTTCATGAAAAGGAATACGGTCTTGTTAAAAGAGGGTACGATTTATTCGGGTACAGATTTTACTTCGAACCCGATATAATCGTAAGAGGTGGTGAGGTGTTTGATCTTGGCGAACTAGAAATCGAGGTAATTCACACTCCTGGACATACAGCTGGAAGTGTCTGCTATTACGAGAGAAAAAATAAGTGGCTGTTCAGCGGTGATACTGTCTTCAAGTTCGGATTTGGAAGGGTTGACCTGCCCAGTGGGAATAGGTATGAGCTGATAGAATCTCTTAAAAGACTTTCAAAACTCGAAGTTGTGTGTCTGTATCCCGGTCACGAGGATATAGTCGAAGGAAATGCTGATAGGTATATAGCAAGAAATCTCGAAATAGCTATGAGTTTGCTTTGATATTCATGTGTTTTCAGGCGGGAGATTATTGTCAAAGCATTCGACAAAACCGTAATATTGCCTGTGTGAAGATATTGATTATGGTGAGATGTTCCGATTGCGGAAAGGAGCTGGAAGATGAAGAGGTCAGATACTGCAGTATATGCAAATCACCTCTCTGCATAGACTGCACGAGGTATATGGTTGTCATGAGAAAAACGATCTATAAAAAAGAATACTACGAATCCATACCAGTCTGTAAAAACTGCCTTCCGGAGAAAAAGCTTAAGGAAAAGCTTAACAAAATCGTGGATGAAATACTTAGGATATGATCGGCGTGTTTCTCGTAGGAATAAAGATACCTGAAAACGTTGGATTTATTGCTAGAGTCATGAAGAATTTTGGATTTAACGAGCTTTACCTATACGATTGTAAGGTTGACAGGATGTCCTTTATAACATCTGCCCATGCAAGGGATATAGTCGAAAGAGCTGTTATTTTAAAGGATTTCGATGAAATACTCGATCATACGAATCTACTGGTTGGAACTACAGGTATCACGACTGAGAGAGAGGAGAGATACGTTAGAAGACCTATATTCACACCGGAAGAGCTAAGAGAGTTCATTAAAAATAGGAATGGAAAGGTTGTGATTGCGTTTGGAAGGGAAGACTACGGTCTTTTTGAAGAGGAACTGGAATTGTGTCACATGGTAGTTTCAATTCCGACAAATCCCGAGTATCCAGTTATGAACGTAAGTCATGCTGCAGCTGTAATACTGTACGAGCTTAGCAGGGAAAGGTTTAAAATGGACGGAAAGGAATACGTAAAGGCGATCGAAATTGAAAGGCTTGTGGATAACTTTGAAAAACTTATGATAAAAACGTGGTATCCTAGACATAGAATTAAGAGAACGAAGATAGCGCTCAGAAGAATTCTTGCGAGATCTCTGATAACTAAAAGGGAGCTGAGCGTTATTCACGGTATAATCACAAAGGCTATAACCTATGTAGATAACCTGAAGAGATGATAAAGGAGGCGAGACTTTACAGATCCTTGAGGGATAAGGTTGTTTGTCAGCTCTGCTGGAGGTTCTGTAAGATCGGGAATGGTGAATTCGGTTTCTGTAATTCAAGGCTGAATATAGACGGAAAACTTTACACGCTTACATATGGAAACCTGAGTGCAGTTGAAAGCAGGCCAATCGAGATAAAACCTTTCTATCACTTCAAACCCGGAAGCACGAGCTTAACGTTTTCAACTTATTCGTGCAACCTCGATTGTCCGTGGTGTCAGAATTGGCATCTTTCAAAGACAAGTCCGCCTGCATACTTTAATCCCGTTAAACCTGAGTATCTTGTAAAAAAGGCGATAGACCACGGTGATATAAGTCTCTGTGCGAGCTTCAACGAACCTACGCTACTCTTCGAATACCTAGTCGATTTATTTTCTCTTGCAAAGAAAAAAGGATTGCTGAATACGATGGTTTCGAACGGATTTATGACACCTATGGCTTTAAAGATTTTGAAGGAAGCAGGACTGGATGCAATAAACATGGACATAAAGGGAAACGATGAGGTTTACGAGAAGTACTGCGGAGGAAAGGCAAAATTCGTCTGGAAGAGTGCAAAGAAGGCTAAGGAACTTGGAATTCATATAGAAATGGTAAATCTGATAGTTACGGATGTGAACGATGACGAAGACACGATTAGGGAGGTTGTGGAAAATCACCTGAAGTTCCTGGGAAGCGAGATACCGATACACTTCACGAGATACTTCCCCGCTTATCTCTTCACAAAACCCCCGACGCCTTTAGAGAGAATAGAAAACGCAATAAGGATAGCAAAAAAAGAAGGGATGGAGTATGTATACATAGGAAATGTGAGGGGGCACAGATACGAACATACTTACTGCCCTAGGTGCAACGAGCTTTTGATAAAGAGGTCTGACTACTACGTCATAGAAAACAGGATAAAAAATGGAAGGTGCTATAAATGCGGAAAGGAGATATACGGTGTTTTCTAGTTTAGATTGTATTCAAGAAAGTAGTAGTATCTCCTACCAAGGTGTTTCTCGGTAAAACGGCTCTCAACTATTCTCTTAACCTTAAAACCTGCTTCCATGAGCAGATCGACGAAATCGCTTTCAACTGGTATCCAGATATTTACCCTCTTCTTCCCGTTTTTCGATGCGAATTCGAATATTTTCTCAAAAAGCCTCTTACCGATTTCGAAGACGTTTAACCTGGGATTTATGCACAGATACCTTATGTACACTTCATCCTTCTTCGGCTTTCTGTCGAAAAAAGAAAGCAGTAATCTGTACTTCAGACCGTCGATGAATCCGAATACGAGAAAATCCCTAAAGGTAAAACCCTTTCTTTTTATCTCTCTTGTTACGAGCTCGGCAAATCCTACTACCCTTTCCTTCAGGGTTGCAACGATTATTCCGCTGTAGTTTTCGAGGGATGAGTAGTACTTTTCGAATATTTCCCTGGCCATATAAACATCCTTGAATAGTGTGTTTAGTTCATCAAAGCATAAAAACAGGAGTTTAACAAATTCCTTTACATCTTCTCTCCTCATTTCCCTAACGCTTATCTCCGACAAATTCCTCAATCCTCCTCAGGGCCTCCTCCAAATTCTCTATCGAATTTGCAAAGGATATCCTCACGTATCTATCGTTCCATCTACCAAAAGCCCTTCCTGGAACGACCGAGACACCTTTACTCAATAGAAGTTCCTCACAGAATAAATCGCAGTCCATTCCGACTTCCGGAAAGATGTAAAATGCACCTTCTGGTTTCACAACCCTAAAAAGCCTTTTTAATCTCGAATATACAAGATCTCTACGTCTTCTAAACTCCTTAACCATTTCCTTCACTATCTTATCGGCGATACCGTTTATGAGAACATCTGCAACTGCCTTCTGTGCGAATGCAGGAGCGCAAACACCGTTGACCTGATGAACCTTCAGCATCTCCTCGAGCATTTTCTTATCGGCTATTACAAATCCTATACGCCATCCGGTCATTGCAAGGGACTTTGAAAAACCGTTAACGACTATTACGTTTTCGTATCCGGCTAAGCTGTGGGGTTTTTTATCGAAGTATATCTGATCGTATATCTCATCGCTAAGCACTATTGCATCGTAATCCCTTGCTATCTCAACTATCTCCTCAAGATCCCTTCTATCCATCACAGCACCTGTCGGATTGTTCGGATAGTTTAGAAATATCATGGAAACATCCCTGTCCATTACCTCGTTTAACTCATCTGGATTTAGGATGAAATAGTTCTCATGTGTTCTGATTTGAACAGTTCTTGCCTTGCAGATTTTTGAATAGGTGAAATAAGATAAGAAGTTCGGGGAAGGAATTACAACCTTACTTCCCTCCTCTATAAACGAGAGACTTGCATTTATAAGAGCCTCGCTTCCCCCTGTTGTTATCATGACGTTTTCCGGTGAAACGCCGTATCTCTCAGCAACTGCGCTTCTGAGCTCTGGAAGTCCTAGATTTGAAGTGTAGTGCGTGTAACCTTCCTTCATGTACCTATAGGCCCTCTCAACTATTTCTTCGCTTGTATCGAAATCTGGCTCTCCTATTGAAAGATTTATGAGATCCAAACCGTTCTTTCTTGCCCTTTCGACAAGCTCAAACATCCTTCTTATCGTTGAATGGGAGACGTCTGAAATCCTGCTAGCGGGTCTCATCATAAAGAGTAGTTCGGCGAATTTTAAGTTTTGTCAATCCGCTAAATTAAACAAACCTGAAACCCTCCTTGATCCATCTCGCAAAATCCTTTGCGTGATACGTGATTATCAAATCCGCACCAGCCCTCTTTATAGATGTCAGTATTTCATAAACTATTGACCTCTCGTCGAGCCATCCCATAATTGCACTTGCCTTGACCATTGAATACTCCCCGCTCACGTTATATGCTGCAGTGGGAACTTTAAACTTGTCCTTGATCATTCTCAAAATGTCCAGATATGACAGAGCGGGTTTGACCATGACTATATCTGCTCCCTCCTTCAAATCGAGTTCTACTTCTCTTAAGGCTTCTTCACTGTTGTGAAAATCCATCTGATATGTTTTTCGATCACCGAACTTGTATGCACTGTCTGCAGCTTCTCTGAAGGGTGAATAAAAGCTTGATGCGTATTTTGCTGAATAGCTCATTATCGCGACTTCTTCGAATCCATTCCTGTCCAGAGCTTCCCTTATGGCCCCGACCATTCCATCCATCATAGCAGAAGGCGCAACTATGTCCGCTCCCGCCTCTGCATGGCTTACGGCTATTTTTGCAAGGATCGAAAGTGTCTCATCGTTTAAAATCCTTCCATCTTTAACAATTCCGCAGTGTCCGTGCGTTGTGTACTGGCATAGGCATACATCTGTTACGACAACGGCATCTGGAAACTCCCTCTTTATAAGACTCACAGATCTCTGGACAACACCTTTTTTGGAATAGGCCGAACTCCCGATCTCATCCTTGTGCGATGGTATTCCGAAGAGTATGAACGCCCTAAGCCCCAATTCGATACAGGATTCTATCTCCTTCAAAACACCGTCTAAGGGCAATCTGTAATATCCTGGCATTGAGGATATACTCAAAGGCTCCTTTATATTTTCATCTATAAAAACGGGGACTATTAAATCATCTACACTAACCCTCGTCTCTCTGAACAGAAATCGTATATGATCCTTTCTCAACCTTCTCATTCTCAACCTTGGAAACAAGCTCGTCACCCCCGAATAGGTAGTCTACTGTCCTCAAAATTTCAAAGTTTCCATCCCTTGCAAACTCCTTAAGCCTCTGCGTTGGCAGACTTAAATACTTCTTGATGAAGGAGTTAAGGAAGTCCTCGAGTATCGGTATCACGTCGCATCCAATTCCATATCTGGAATGAAGTTTGTTGTACAGCTCTCTTATTTCAACTCTCTTTATCTCCTCTGCCCTCTTATACATCACGCTTATAGCTTCTCTGGCGTTAAGCTCCTTCAGCATTTTCTTAAGGTGCTCAAGTTCCTCCTTAACTATCTTTTCCGCCTTTTTTACCTCTTTAATCCTTTTTCTGAGATTTTCCTCGCTGATAGATCTTAAATCGTCAATTGTGAACAGATCGACACCTTTAACGTCCTTAACGCTCTCCTCGACATCTCTGGGCAAGGCTATATCGACTATTAAAATGGGCTTGTTCCTAATCCTCATGACCCTTTCCACCATGTCCTTGGTTATTATGCAGTAGGGTGCGGATGTCGTGGATATAACAATGTCGCACTCAGCCATGTACTTCTCTATATCCTCAAATCTAACGGCCTTTCCTCCAACATCTTTTGCAAGCCTTTCTCCTCTTTCAAAAGTCCTGTTGGCTATGAATATCTTTGCCCTCGATTTGAGAGATCTGGCAACGAGCGAGCCCATGTCACCTGCGCCAATTATTAAAACGCTCTTTCCATCAAGTCCATGCGTTCTCCTTATAAGTTCAACTGCAGCCGAAGCTATTGAAACTGATCCCTTGTTTATATTCGTGAGGTTTCTGACCTTGACACCAACATGAATAGCTTTTCTGAATACGACATCCAAAACATCCTTAATTCCGCCACAACGCTTACATATGTTGTAAAAATCCCTTACCTGACCTAGTATCTGATCTTCACCGACTATCATCGATTCAAGACCAGATGCAACCCTTAGAAGATGATAGAGGCAGTTCTCGTCTTTATATATTTCTATAATCCTGTCAGAAACTCTCATTTCCTTCGCAAATCTCTTTAAGAATTCTTCAGTGTTGTAACCGACCACGTAGACCTCTACACGGTTACATGTGAAGAGAAGAGCGCATTCCCTAACATCCCTATTTGACAACACACGATTGATAATTAAGCAACAGTTACCGTGCCAGGCCTTTTCAATCTCCTTAATCGATGCTTTTTTGTGAGAAACTACCAGGCACGATATCTCCATGGTTTCACCTTTTTAAATTCGATTTGATCTTGATTTTTTAACACTTTCTCTTTTATAAAACATTTTTGAACTTTACAACACAAAGCTTTAAAAAAAGTTCGTATGTAAAATAGATTGGGCCGGGGTTGCAGAGTGGCACTGCGCGGGCCTGGAGAGCCCGTGCCCCTTTGGGGCTCCGGGGTTCGAATCCCCGCCCCGGCGCTAAAAATACTTATCGCATTTTTAGAATCGGTGCAAGCAATGGGAACGTAAAGGGGATTTCAGTCAAAGCATATATCTTTGAGCTCTTCAATTAGATGAAACCTAACTGAATTCTCGGCTTTTACTAGCCTGAAATTGGAACTTTTTGGTATAACACGTTTTTGATCGATCTCAAGCGGTTTCGAAAAATTCTTTAAAACGAAATACGATGGAATTAGTGGATGGAGACACTAAAGGATATAAAATTGAACGGATTGAGATTGAAACTCGTAAGAGGCGATATCACGAAGTACAGGGCCGATGCAATTGTAAATGCTGCAAACAAATACCTCGAGCATAGAGGAGGTGTTGCACTCGCAATAGCCAAGGCATGCATGGAAGAAGTTGAAAGTTACATAAGGATATGCAAGGATGAGATGAAAAAACAGATAGGGAGGGAATACATAGAGCACGGAGAGGTCGTAGTTACGCCTTCTTTTAATCTCGAAGCAGCGGGGATAAGGTACGTGATCCATACCGTCGGCCCAATCTGCCATGGAGAGTGGAATGAAGATCTCAAGGAAAAGCTGAGAAGAGCTATAATGGCTCCTCTAAAAAAGGCTGAAGAACTGGGAATTAATTCAATAGCATTTCCGACAATAAGCGCTGGTATATATGGATGTCCATTTGAAGAGGTCGTAAAGACATTTCTGGAAGTTGTCAGGGACTTTGCAAAATCCGCTAAAAAAGTTAACGTTGTTTCTCTTGTCGTATACGATGAAAAATCCGCAAATTCAGCTTTAAAGGTATTTACGCTGTAACGGTTCGAATTTCGGGGAGTCGGTGATCGGACGGTATTTGGAGTTTATCGCGAATTATCCATTACCGTTAAGAATCTTAAGCTACTGAGGATTGTGGCTCTGCATTTTTTAACTAAGCTCAAATACATAGATAATACTCCAGAAGGAGTTTTAGCCCGATGTATTTTTAAAGAAAGAATTTACGCTCGTACAGGCTCCTGTAGCGGTTAAACCTTCCTCAGATCCTGTGAGCTCTATCAAAAGACATATTAATGATTTAACCATTAAGGAGTTCTATGAGGATATCCGAACTGCTATCGGGTATAATCCCCATTTCACTTTTAATGCTCATATCACCTGTCATAGATGTAAATCTGCTAATTCCAATCCTCATACCTTTTCTCATAATTCTTTACGTGATTGAAAGGGATATTAAGATAGCTGTACTGATAATATCCATACTTCTATTCACAAACATCGGACTTCCAAAGATTCTCGTTTCAACTGCTATATTTATAGTTATGGGTAGCGTTTTTGCAAGGAGATCTCCCCTGCTCAACATAGCCATATATTCTGCATTGACTTTTACCTATATATACTACTACCTCGTTATATCCGGCCACTTTTCCTGGAGCATAAGCTACATAGCCTTTTTATCTATCATGACGGGTTTAACGTCATCTTTAATAGAATCTGTAAACGTAAGGGATAAGAATCTCGTTTTGATACTTTCAACATCCACGCTTCTTGTAATTCTCAACATGTACGCTATAGACATAAGGCTAGTAGATCTCATGTTCGCTTTTACAATAGCATTCATACTAAGCATCCTCGCATTAAAGGTAAGGATAGCGGATGAAACCGGTCTGCTAAGCGCGACGTTTATAGGTACGATGATATTGGTTTTCTCGGACATAAGGTTTTTTCTGATAGTCCTGATATTTTACGTGCTTGGATCTGCAGCCACAAGATACAAGTATTCCCTTAAGCTTGAAAGAGGTGTTGCTGAAAGGGCTGGCGGTGCAAGAGGTTTCATAAACGTTTTCAGCAACAGTCTTCCAGCCTTATTCTTTATAATGAACTACGGAGTGTTCAGGGATCAGCTTTTCGTCATCGCATTTATCTCATCGATTGCTACTGCGCTTGGAGACACTATGGCCAGTGAAATAGGTATGACATCTGACAGGGCATATCTGATCACGAGTCTAAAAAGAGTTCCGGTCGGAACAAGCGGTGGAATATCAGCCATAGGAGAATTTTCGGCTCTTGTCGGATGTCTAATAGTTTCATCTGTTGCATTTCTATTCAGACTTGTAGATCTAAATGGACTGCTCGTGTCCTTTTTATGCGGATTTCTGGGGGTACATATAGATAGTTTTCTGGGTGCTACTGCCGAAAGAAGGGGTTATTTGAACAACGCTGGCGTGAACATATTCGCCACGCTTTTATCTGGAATAATCGCCATATATCTTGTAAGGGGTTTGGGCAACATGTGAGTATGTTCATACCCACACGATGCCCCTAGAATTCATCATCCTCACCTCTCCTTTCATCGGAGAGCATATCATTGGACTTCTCCTCTTTCAGGGGAACCCCAGATTCCCCACATCCTGTCTTAAAACCCACATCTCCCATTAAGGGATTCAGGTCTTCGAAATCAGTTGATATGGAAAATATAAAAAACTTACATCAGCAAAATCTCAATATATCTCTATGTTTTCCTATGAACTCTATCACAGCACATCACCCTTGAAGGTTAAAACCTTCAAGGGCTCGCCCTTATTCAGGGCAACCCCCAAGCTCTACATCTAAAGGTTTAATATAACCTATAAGTCCACAATTTTCACATCTCATCAACCTGCCCTCATAGGCAGATAATTGCCTGAGCAGAGAGAGCAGGTTTTGGAGAAATTAGCGGAATTGACATATTTTACTGATAAGTCGAACAATCTAAGTTTGTACTCGAGTATTGATTGAAACATTCTGCAATTCTACTTTGAAAGTTTACGGTTTAGATCTTTACACCGTTAAGGATTCTATCTTTAATGTTTCTCAAATTCTCTAAAATTGACCCATGTTTTATTAATGTGAGTTCTCTTGCTATTGTAGTGGTTATTTTATGAATGAAAGTTATAGAAATTAAGGGAAATAAGAAAGGGGCATTAAGTGAAGCAGTAGAAGAGACTTTAATCCTTTGGTTGGAAAAACATGGAGTCAAAATTAACTAATCAATGTCACAAAAATCGTCACTGCTTCGCAAGGCTAGAAAATTGTCGTATCGCTATACTTAGATTTCTCTGCATAAAATCTCCATTCGATAATGTTAAATCTCACTTATGATCAGAAAGTATGACGATGGTTTCACATTGTCCCTACAGAAATTCTCCGAAGTTTTAAACCTTAAAATCTCCGATTTATCAGTGCTAAGATATATCTTTCACGTTTTTCATCCGTCGCTGGAGTAACGTTTTATAGTCCGTCGGATGAGGTTGTGATATGGTAAAGATATACGTAGTATATAATTACGGTCAGTACAATCATCTGATACACAGAACTCTTAGAGATCTGGGTGTCGAGACAAAACTCATCCAGAACACAACACCTGTTGAGGATCTGAAAGATCTAGACGGTCTAGTTATCGGGGGTGGTCCCTCGCTTGAAAGAACGGGTAACTGCAGGATTTACGTGAGGGAACTGGAAATACCAATACTCGGAATATGCCTAGGTCATCAGCTCATAGCTGAAGTATTCGGAGGAAAGGTTGGGAGGGGAAGTGTTGGGGGTTATGCCGAGGTTTTAATCGAGGTGATCGAGGACGATGAAATATTCCGTGGAATTCCGAAGAGGTTTAAGGTCTGGGCAAGTCACATGGATGAGGTTAAAGAAATACCAAAGGATTTCAAGGTTCTGGCAAGATCCGAGATATGTAACGTTGAGGCCATGAGACATAAGAAGAAATGCATATACGGTGTTCAGTGGCATCCAGAGGTATACCACACCGAATACGGTGTAGACTTCTACAGAAACTTTATAGAGATTTGCAGGAGCTAATCCTCGTACTTCACTTCCAACGTCATGAAGTCTTCGGCGACAACTACGTTTTCAAATACCTCCCTTGCCTCGTTTAAGAGAGGAGTTGGATCCTTTGAATACCTCGCACTTATATGCGTCAACACCAACTTCTTTACATTGGCCTCTCTCGCTACCTCTCCCGCCTCCCTCGCAGTGGAATGCTTTGTCTCCTCAGCCCATCTCTGAAGGTCAGATGTGAATGCTGCGTCATGGATCAGAACGTCGGCGTTCTTTGAAATCTCTATTGTCCTTCTGCATGGTCTGGTATCTCCTGTATAAACTATCTTTCTTCCCGGTCTTCTGGGCCCTACTACCATTTCCGGTTTTATTATCCTCCCATCTATTTCTATCTCCTCACCCCTCACGAGTTTTGAATACAGAGGTCCGGGTGGAATTCCGAGTTCTTCGGCTTTCTTTCTATCAAACTTTCCCGGTCTATCCTTCTCAATCAGGGCAAAGCCCAAACTGGGAACTATGTGATCCGTTTTAAACGCAACTATTTTAAAATTCTTGAACGATATCTCGTCGCCGTCCTTAAGACCTATAACCTTTATAGGAAAGCTAAGATTTTCGTAACCGAACATTTCAAAAAGCGTTCTGAGAAAATCCGTTTTCTGCTTCGGAACGTATACATTTAACTTTTCCCTTCTCTCGTTTAAAGACATCGTTTCGATCAATCCGAACAGACCTATGAAGTGATCTGTGTGTAGGTGTGTTATGAATATGTTGTTGAGATTCCTGAATCCCGTTTTCGCTATCATCATTTGTCTTTGGGTTCCCTCACCGCAATCGAACAGTATTCTTTCACCTTCAAATTGAATAAGGACAGATGAAGGATTTCTATTTACGCTGGGTATCGTCCCGGATGTCCCCAGAAATGTTATCTTTAATAGCATACAGTAGAGAAATGCTCAGAACTTTAAAACTGAATTGAATTATTTTTTTATAAAACTCACTAATTAAAAATCTTCAGCTCTCCAAAACTATTTCGATGTTTACATCCTTCGGAACCTGAATCCTCATTATCTGTCTCAATGCCCTCTCATCTGCAGCTATATCTATCAGTCTCTTATGAATCCTCATTTCCCAGTGATCGTAAGTCTCACTACCCTCGCCATCGGGTGCCTTTCTGACGGGTACAACAAGCCTCTTCGTCGGTAGAGGTATTGGACCACTTATAGCAACTCCCGTCTTATTCGCTATCTCTTTTATCTGAGAACATATCCTGTCAAGGTCTCTCGGATTAAGGCCGGAGAGCTTTATCCTGGCCTTTGGACCTTTTATCGCCATAGCAACACCTAAAAAATTTGAAAGTTTTACTTCCTAGGTGTCACGTCTATGACCATACCGGCAGCGATCGTCATGCCCATGTCTCTGACAGCAAACCTTCCGAGCGGCGGTATATCCTTAACTCTCTCTATAACCATGGGCCTGGTGGGTTCGAGCTTTACGATTGCAGAATCTCCGGTCTTAAGGAACTGTGGATTCTCCTCCTTTACCTGTCCCGTTCTCGGATCAACCTTCTTCTGCAACTCCACGAATCTGCATGCAACCTGAGCTGTATGGGCATGGACTACGGGTGTGTAACCAACAGTTATTGCTGTTGGATGCTGCAGGACTATTATCTGTGCTGTAAAGTCCTTTACAACCGTCGGAGGATTATCTACGTGACCTGCAACGTCTCCTCTCCTCAGATCCTTCCTGCTGACGCCTCTGACGTTAAATCCGATGTTGTCACCCGGATGAGCTTCCTGTAAAGGTTCGTGATGCATTTCAATGCTCTTGACCTCACCGGTGATTCCTGGAGGCTCAAATATGACCTTGTCTCCGACCTTCAGTATACCGCTCTCGACTCTTCCGACGGGAACTGTACCAACACCCTTTATCGAATACACATCCTGTATTGGAATCCTCAGAGGCTTGTCTATTAGCTTTACAGGCGGCTTGAGTAAGTCGAATGCCTCAAAGACTGTTGGCCCCTTATACCATGGCATCTTATCGCTCCTCTTGTAAACGTTATCTCCGTAATATGCCGATGCCGGTATGAAGGGTATCTCCTCTATCTTATAACCTACAAGCTTGAGAAGTTTGGATACCTGTTCCTTGACCTGTTCGTACTTCTTCTGATCGTAGTTTGTCCTGTCCATCTTGTTTATGACAACTATCATCTGATTGATTCCCAAAGTTCTTGCAAGGAATGTATGCTCCTTTGTCTGCGGCTGAACCCCCTCAACGACATCGACTACAAGGATTGCTGCATCAGCTTGGGAAGTACCGGTTATCATGTTCTTTATGAAGTCCTTATGACCAGGACAGTCTATAATCGTGATCATGTATTTGTCCGTCTCGATTTTTCTGTGAGCTATATCAATTGTTAAACCCCTCTCCCTCTCCTCCTTTAGTTTATCCATTACCCATGCGAATTCAAAAGTCGCCTTTCCTTTCTGTTCAGCCTCTTTTCTGTATTCCTCTATGATCCTTGCCGGAATCAATCCTGCTTCGTAGAGCATCCTACCAATCAATGTGCTTTTTCCGTGGTCTACATGTCCGATTATAGCTACGTTTATATGCTCCTTTTCCTTAGGCATGTATCCTCACCTCCAATTTTTTCACTTTAAAACGATATATAAAACTTTCATCAGAATTTGAAAATCAATCCCAAGCTATTTCGACACTTTCAATTCTAAAATCGGGCTTGGCATACGATTCCTCTATCGGTGTCTCGTAACCGTTTTTATACATCAACAATCCAGTATACGCTATCATGGCACCGTTATCTCCCATAAGATTTACGGGAGGTGCATAAAACTTTGCATCTCTGTCCTCACACATTGTTCTGAGCATTTCCTGTAGCCTCCTATTTGCCCCGACACCTCCGACCAGCAGAACCTCGTCCAATCCGAGATAAGCCAAAGCCCTTTCCGTAACCTCTGTCAGCATGGCAAAGGCAGTCTCCTGGAAGCTGAAGGCTACATCCTCCGCCCTCACACCTCTGTCGTACAGCCTCTGAGCAGACGTAACAAGACCGCTGAATGAAAAATCCATACCCTTTACGACGTACGGCAGTTCATAGAAATTTTTACCCTTCTCCGCCAGCTTTTCAATCTTGGGGCCTCCTGGATGCTTCAACCCCATGTACCTTGCGAGCTTATCCAAGGCATTTCCTATGCCTATATCCAGCGTCTCCCCGAACACCCTATACCTGTTCCCCCTTCTAGCAATCACCTGGCTGTTTCCACCACTAACGTAGAGTGTTACGGGATTTCTTGCATTAGTTTTCCATCTCCCAACTTCTAGATGTGCAAGGCAGTGATTTACGCCGATTAAAGGTTTTTTAAACTTCAGAGCCAAAAATCTGGCAACCGTTGCAACAACCCTCAAGCACGGTCCCAGTCCCGGTCCCTGCGAGAACGCTATCACATCTATCTTTTCAGGTGGTATCTTTGAGAATACACTCCTCATGAGAGGACCTATGTTATCCGAATGATGCTGGGAAGCCTCTCTCGGATGAATTCCTCCCTCCTTTGGAATGTAAGGCTTTTCCTCCATTACGACTACGTCCCTCTCGTTCACGACTGCAACGCTCAGACTCCAGGCTGTCCCCTCTATTCCAAGCGCCAGCATATTTACCCCTTCTTAAACTCCGTATATCCGCATTTTCCACATGTCCTCCTGTCCTTGTGCTCGGCCAGGAAAACACCTTCACCGCATCTCGGACAGAATTTCCTCTTCCTTATTACCTTGTCACCCTTTATCTCATAAAACCTCGAAATACATTCCCTTGATTTCTTAGCCATCTAATCACCCTCCTCTGACTTTTCCTCTCCGAAGTTTCTTCTGATTATGTGTTTATCCTCTATTGCTTTTAAATCATCCGTGCTATCGTATATCTTGATATAACATCGAGCCTCCTGCTTTCCGAACTCTGGCTTTATGTAGTCTACTATAATCCTGTCAAGCGTGGCGTTGAAAAGTCCAGCAACCTTTTCTCTTACTGTATTTCTAGGAGGAGTTGCACCCTCCCCCCAGTAAACAATTCTGGCGTAAATTTCCCTTCTCCTTAGTAAAGGATTGTACCTCTCTCTTTCAACGATTAAATCCATTGCACCACCTCCTCAGTTTTTCAATTGTATTTCCGATTTTTTCCATTCTTTCAAGCAATTCAAATATATATCCCTTTTTCTCATCGTTTACATCCACCCTCACAATTCCCTCATTCGGCTGACCGTACAAAACGATCGAATCTTTTGGTAGCAGTACGACAAGCGGCAGTACGGATAGATCCTCCTCACCTTTTACAAAAAGTTTGACCCTGAAACCGTCAAGGATTAATCTGACAGCCTCGTGTAACTTTTCGATCAAATCCTCGGTTATGCAGCCGGCAGGATTCACAGCCTCCAAGCTTTTATATCCTTCAGTCTTCAAATCTATTATTCTTAAAATATTCAGATCTGTGCTCTTCCTGAGAGTCCTCCCATCGAACACTATTATATCTGGCTTTAGATCAAGTTCAAGGGCGTAATATGAAACAATGTCCCCAACGCAAGCGAAAAATCTAGCATCTCTAACGGCTTTTATGATCGTATCTGCACAATCACCCCTGAAGAGCAATCCAATCGGTTTTGAAACTATCCTCCTTACCTCCTCGGTTATCCTTAACATGTCAACCAACTTTTAATGCATATCTACCCGGATTTTTAATACCAAGCCTCTTAGCTATCTCGCTCTTCTCAGGATCTATTATCACGACGTATCCGAACCATTCCTTTGTTAAGTCCGAACCTCCACAGTTCCTACATACTTCACTGTCTATGTTTATGAATCTGCATCTCCTGCACGCAAGCTCAACCATCTTATCCCTCTTTTCTTATTTTTTCAATCTCTTCCTCTATCCACTTTATATTGCCAAGCCATGGCTGTCTCATCGTCAGACCTATTTTACTTTTCGTAGGATCTCTTTCCTTCAGACTTAAAGCAACTATTCTTGCCCTTATCAAATCTCCCTCCTCTATCGTTCTCTTTGTCTCCTTACCTATTAATCTTTTATTTTTTTCATCGTAAACTATATAATCATCCATTATTTGACTTCTGTGAAGAAGGGCATCAAGCGGCCCTATCGATATGAAAGCTCCAAAATCAACTACCTCTACAACCTCCCCCTCAATTACCTCCTGCATAAGAGGTTTAAACGTTATCGCCGTGAATTCGACATCAAAGTAAACTGCTCCATCCCCTTCAATCATCCTTCCTTCACCGATTTTATCGATGCTTTTAATCCCTATGATCATTCCGTATTCCCTATCGAGTCTTCCTTCAAACTGCTCCCATAAGAGATCATCTATAACATCCTCTATATCGTCGCTAAGCCTGTTCGGCGGAACTCTGACCGTATCCCTAACCTTTACTATCGCGTACATGATCATCACCAGAAGTAAAGAATTGCGATAGCAAAGCAATATAAATTTAACTCAGAATTTAAGCCTTTCTGAAATGAAGGTATGGAGGGTAGTTGGCTTTGACGATAGCTTTAAAGGTGAAGTTGCGTACATTGTCGGATGCATAACAGCCGGAACTTATGTAGAAGGTTTTCTGATAGATAGGATTGAAGTCGATGGATTCGATGTAACGGAAAAAGTAGTAGATCTCATTAATTCTTCAAAATTTAAGATACAGCTGAAATGCATAATGCTTAGCGGTATAACGTTTGCGGGGTTTAATATAGCAGATGTATACGAGATCTACAGAAGAACAGGAATTCCTGTGGTTGTTGTCATGAAAAAAATGCCGAATTTTAAGGATATAGAAATGGCGTTGAGGAATTTAAGCTCCTTTGAAAGGAGAATGGAAATTATAAGAAGAGCTGGAGATGTACACCGTATTGAAGATCTTTTCATTCAGATCTGCGGATGCGACATCGATTTTGCAAGGAATATTCTGAGTATTTCGAGATCCAAGGGGAAAATTCCGGAAGCGTTGAGAATAGCTCATCTTGTCGCTTCTGCTCTGATACATAAGGAGTCGAAGAGACATTAACGTTATATAGTCTGTGATTTAAAGTAGTTACATGGCAAAGGTTAAGAGGGAGAGGACGAGAACCCCTCCCCTCATGTCATCTGCCGGTATAATGAGATACTTTGAGGAGGAGAGAGCGCAGATAAGGATAAGTCCGAAGAGCGTTATAGTATTCGGTTTAATAACAGGAATACTCGTCATAATACTGAACGCCTACTACGGCCTCTGGCCGAAATGATCGAAATAGTCCTTACGGGTAGATCGAACGTCGGTAAGTCGACTCTTTTCTATCAGTTGTTCGGTGTAAAGGTTAGAATAGGTAAGAGGGCGGGTACGACAATAAAACCAAATCAGATCATCTACAGGGATCTGATAATAACAGACCTTCCTGGATTTGGTTACATATCTGGCGTAAGCAGGGAATTTAACGAAAGGGTAAAGGACTTCATAGTGAGGTATATAGAGGAAAACAGTAACAGGATAACAGCTGCGATACAGGTAATAGATGGAAAGTCTTTTCTTGAAATCGCAGATAGGTGGGAGAAAAGGGGATACATACCAGTAGAGATCGAGATGTTCGACTTCCTAAACGAATTCGACTTCAGGGTATTTCTGGCCGTAAACAAGATGGATAAGGTTGAGAACAGGGATGAAACTCTGAACTTGATAGTTGAGAGGTTGGGAATGGATCCTCCGTGGACAAAATGGAGGCATGTGGTGTTTCCCGTTTCTGCTAAGAGGGGAGATGTTAAGAATTTAAAAAACGCTATAAAAGATTTATTCATAAGCATGAAGAGATCTGATCTAATTCCAGTTCTCAGGAGGTAAATGAGGCAAATTAAAGATGTTAAGGAATTTTATCTGCATCGGGCGTGTCCTCAATGGATTTGAATGTGTGGCTGAATGAGTTTTATCCGAAGATAATAAGGGATTTCGGATTTGATATCGAAAGAGACAGGAAGTCTGCAAGGGTAATGTATGAAATTGGTAGAGATAAGTTACTTGACAGTTCCGTACTCCATGAAGTAATTGAGAACAGAGACACGGTTGTAATAGGTGGTGCAGTTAAGGAAATAGATTTGGGTTCACTTGAAGATCATGTGATAATCACTGCAGGAAAGAGTATACTGAAATTAAATATAATTCCGGATGTACACGTTACCGATATGGAGGAGGATGACGAGGTGCTGGTGAATCTCGAAAGAAAAGGTTGCATTCTCGTACTGCATGCTCATGGCGACAACATCAGTAGAGTAAGATCACTCGTTCCAAAGCTGAACAGATTTGTCGCAACTACTCAGGCAGAACCATTTGATAAGATATACAATTTCGGTGGATTTACAGATGGGGATAGGGCAGCGATAATTGCTAAGGAATTCAATGCCAAGAGCATAAAACTGATAGGATTTGACTTTAAAAATGCAAGCGGTTTGAAGCTTAAAAAGCTCATGTGGGCAAAGAGGATACTCGAATTCGAGGGTTTTAATCTTTAAATACGTGACGATGAGTAAGAGACATGGACATATGTATAATAGGTGCAGGTCTCTCAGGATTATCCCTCGCATACATGCTTAATGACAGGAAATTCAACGTAAAGATTCTGGAAAAGGATAAAAGGATAGGAGGACTTCTGAGGAGTGAAGAGATAAATGGCTGGACATTTGACACCGGAGGATCGCATATACTGTTTTCAAAGAATAAGATAGTTTTAAGGGAAATGCTCAATGTTCTGGGTGAATACGTTGAGCATAGAAGAAAGACCTATATATATTATAAAAATAAATTTATTAAATATCCATTTGAAAATGGGATATACGATCTTCCGGCATACGAGAGATATGAAATCCTGAAAGATGTCGTACAAACGTTTTTGAAGAGGAAAATGGGAATTCTGAGGAAACCGGGAAATCTCCTTGAATGGTTTTACTATGTATTTGGGAAAGCCATAACGGAGAAGTATCTAAAACCGTATAACGAGAAGCTCTGGAAAAGGGATTTGAAGAAGATATCACTTGACTGGGTTGGGAACAGAATACCGAACCCCCCAATCTATGACATAATGAAATCTGCAATCGGAATACCCACAGAGGGTTACAGGCATCAGATAAGGTTCTACTATCCCCTCAGGGGCGGCATAGAGGCCCTGATAAGGAGATTAAGTGAATTAATAAGTTATCCGATAATAACGTCTGTTGCTGTTAAGGGAATTAAAAAGGAGGATGAAAAGGTCGTTTTGAAGACCGATAAGATAGGAGAAATAGTTTGCGACTACGTAGTTTCAACTGCACCGCTGAACGAAATTGCAGGGATTGTAAGTGAAAACAGATGCATAAAATCCATTCTGAAAAAGTTCGATTACAACTCGTTGGTAGTGGTAGGATTGGGAATTAAAAACAGAGCTCCGAAATATCATTGGATATACGTTCCCCAGAAAGAAATAATATTTCACAGGATTGCATTTCTAAGCAATTACAGCCCGAATATGTCTCCGAATGGTTACTCGAGCTTAATAGCGGAGATATCACATAAACCGGATGAGGATATGAAGGATGACAATATCGAGGACTGCGTTCTCGAGGGATTGAGGGAGATGGGGTTTGACTTTGATGTTGAGCTCGTGAAGATTTGGAGATGGAAGTACGCTTACATAGTCTACAATCATGATTACAGGGAAGTAACTGGCAGGATATGCGAATTTTTGATGAGAAACAGGATAATACCGTTTGGAAGATTTGGAAGCTGGAGCTATCTAAACATGGACAGCGTCTGGATGGAGGCTAAGAGGCTTGCTGAAAGGTTGAGGTGTTTGTATGAAGGTTTTGGTTGTAATACTTAATAAGAACAATGCCGAAAGCTTAAGAAGGTGTCTTAATTCTCTAATAAAGCAGAGATGTAAGATTTGCCAGGAATTTGATGTTTTGGTGATGGATGGTGGATCGAGCGATGATTCGAGGGAAGTGACACTTAAGTTTTCAAGGGATTATCCCTGCATAAAATTCAAGGTTCAGGAAATAATTGGAGGAACTGGATTTGCAAGAAGGGAGGCATGCATTTACGCGCTGGAAAGGGGATACGACGTGGTAATATGGGGAGATTCGGAAAATGAATACGATGAATCGTACATCGAGGAGGTTCTGAAAAAGCTGAAAAAATGCGATGTTGTCGGGGGAATACCAGAGGTAAACGGTGACTTCTTCGGGCACGCATTTGCATGGTATCACGCCATACACCTTATAATCCCGAAACTGTACAGGGTTCACATACCCGGAAACAACAGGGCAGAGAAGACATTCATATATAGAAAGGTGATTTATCCGACAAGCATAAGGGCAGAGGATTACGGATTCAGCATTTTGCTGTTAAAGAAGGGAATAAGACTTGAACAGTGTGTTGCCAATGCGCTCGTTAGGGTATCATTACCGAGGACTCTAAGAGATGTACTCTCATGGCAGGAGATAAGGGCAAGAGGGGTTGCCCAGACTTTGAAGGAGATAGAATTCGGGCCATGGGACTTGCTTGCATGGTCATCTATCCTAGCACTGCTCATAATATTCCTAGTCATCTCCTTGATATCGCCTCTACCTCTTGCAATATATATGTCAATCCTAATACTTATATCGATTTACTTATATATTAGATCAATTCAGTTTATAAAAAAACCCAAGATAATTTATGCACTTGCACCTCTTATAGGCATAATGATTTATTCGTTTTATTCAATAAAGGCTCTAATATACTATCTAAGGTGATTAAATGAGAGATCTGATAAAGGCTCTGATAGGCATCGCAATAAGCCTGATAACAATACTGCTGATATTCAGATTTACAAACGTAGACATTAGTCTGGATGTTCTGAAGAATTTGGATTTGAGGTTTTTATCAATAGCGTTTATTCTTCAGGCTTCATTCTGGTTCTTATGGGCTCTGAGACTTAAACTGATATCCAAACTCCTTGGAAACAACCTGGATCTTTCGTATTCTTTCGAAATAACACTTTCCAGCATGTTTTTTGCAGCTATAACTCCTTCTTCTGCCGGAGGTGAACCTTTAAGGGTTAAGCTGATAGGAGATAGGTGTGGAAGCTACGGTCTTGCAACAGCGGTTGTTTTAATAGAAAGAGTTCTGGACGGTGCATTCTTCGCGATTTCCCTGCCAATACTCGTTATAATAACGGGATTTTTTACGAAACTGGGGTTTAGAATCTCGATAGTATTTTCAATACTCTTAATTCTATTTTTAATTTCGCTATACGTTCTTTTAAAGGATCCGAGCAGGATAAGATGTATGATTAATTGTTTCGGATCGCTTATGGGGAGGATAATAGGAGAAAGGGCTACGAGGATTACTGAGAAGATGATAAAAGAAGCTGAGAATTTTAGAGAAGCTTTGATTGAAATGATAAAGGCTCAAAAGAGTCAGTCAGCTGTTATATTTATGCTAACTGTCATAATGTGGATTCTGGGATTTCTAATCCCGTCGTTTATACTCATGTCTTTAAGAGAGGATCCGAGTTTTCTCCTTTCGATAACATCCCAGGTGATAATAGTCGTCGTATCCCTAATACCCCTTACTCCGGGCAGCAGCGGAATAGCTGAGGCTAGCATGGCATATCTGTACTCGGAATTCGTTCCTCACAGAATTCTTGGCGTTTTGGTTGCGATATGGAGGACTATAACGTATTACCTGAACATAGTCGTCGGATCTGTTGTAAGTATTAAGGTTTTGGGAAAAGCTAAATATACATGTAAGCAATAGTTATGTGGGGAGTGACGGTGGACGGCTTTCCGAAAGGAGGAAAGTCCCCCCACCGTTAAAGGCGGATCCCCGTAAGGGGATACCCCGAGAGGGGTGGCAACGGCACAGAAACGATACCCGCTTGGGGTAATGCGAGGATGCCGGAAGGCTGAGGTCACCCAAGCGGGATGAAACGGCCGTCCCCGCCGGTGCAAGGCGCGTAAGCCGCTCAGACTGATGCCGTCTGAAACAGAAGGGGGCTTACTACCGTCACTCCCCGCCTTTTTTCAATCCCAGATCTTCAAGGAGATCTACAACTGCTTTTCTAACTGCCTGCTCAGAATTGTACTTCGGTTTCCATCCCATGGATTTAAGCTTCTCGATTGACAGGAGCATAACGGGCACATCCCCCTTCCATCCCCTTATACCACCCGTGAACCTGAATCTTGGATTCAAACCCATCTCCTCGCATACTATTTCCGCAATTCTCCTGACCTTTATCTGATCCTCGCTTCCAATATTGAATATGTTTATCGAATCATCCGAATTCAAACCGTAAAACATCGCATCGATGCAATCGGATATGTATATATAAGATTTGTTCTGTTCACCGTTTCCGAGTATAAGGAGTTCTTTTGGATTTCTCATCAACTTCATTATGAAATCGTATATCACGCCGTGATTGCTCCTCTTACCTATCACATTTGCAAATCTGTATATCCATGCCTTCATATCAAATGTATGGCAGTAAGATGCTATCATGGCCTCGCATGCAACTTTTGATGCACCGTAGATTGATATGGGTATGGTCGGATAATCTTCAGGAGTTGGTATGACCTTTGCCTCACCATAAACAGTTGATGTGGACGTGAATATAAGTCTCCTCACACCGTTCTTCCTCATGACTTCCAGTAAATTATAAGTTGCAAGTATATTGTTTTTGTATATTTCATCAGGATTTTCGCTTCCGATCCTCACGTCAGGATTTGCTGCAATATGCCAGACCTCCTCTATATCATGCCTTTTAAATACCATGTTTAGCTCATAAACATCCTCGGCAAGATCTATCTTATAGAATATCGAGTTCTCGTTAATGTAACTGCCAGATGAGAGGTTATCAACGACAATTACGTCGTGACCCATGTCTATCAACCTATCGACGACATGACTACCTATAAATCCAGCACCGCCCGTGACGAGTATCATATCTCTTTTGAGTAGTAAGGTATATATACGATTTTTGTCAAAACAATAAATCTAAAATAGAAAAAAGGTGATCGAAATGCTTCCAAATCAAATGGTAAGATCTCTGATTGGCAGGGTAATAAGGGTTGAAATAAAGGGAGAGGAAATGGATTTGGTTGGAAAGCTCGAAGGTGTTGACGATTATATGAACCTTTACATAACAAATGCGACGGAATATAAAAACGATGAAAAGATAAGAAATCTTGGTTCTGTTGTGTTGAGGGGTAACAACATCATCATGATAAGACCCGTGGACTGATTCTGATTTTTTGACCTTAAAAACGATTTAGGGACCTCAAATGGATACGAGAGAGGAAATTCTCAAGATACTCAGGGAGAGGGGCGCGATACTTCAAAAGGATCTCTGGAAGGAGTTAAATATAGACAGCAGTAAGTGTTCACGAATTCTGAGGAAGCTCGAAAAGGAGGGGTTGATAAAGAGGATTGAAGTAGTTGTGAACGGTGTAAAGACTTTTAAAATAGTTTCGGCAGAAGCCGAGATAGAAGAGGAGAAGGTTGAGGAGCTTAGTCTCAAAACAATACTGGAGAGGCTTGAAGAAATTAGCAGTCTTCCACCGTGTTTTGGATGCCTTGAAAGGGAATGCGAGGCAGTGAGATGCCTAAAACTCGAGGCGTGGTTTTTAAAAAGAGTTATGAGTGGATAAGATTTGTATAAAACCGAAGTTTATGCGGATCTTTTAAACGTGAAATAAGACATGATTAAGACCGATCAGAATTCAACATAACACGTCGATTATACTTTTAGAGCCTGTTTTTCTCATTTGAATTCTTTAAAAATCGGAGATCAGGATACTAGATCTTAAAGTACCGTTCTCTCCTCAATAGTTTAATAAACATTCATTTAGGATTTCTCCCTTTCGGTGTGAACGGAACTCCCCACATCCTTACACCCACATCTCGCCCTTCAAGGACTTTCGGGTTTTTAATTGAATGTTCCTAATTTAAATTAAAAATATGTCGAACCCTGTCAGCACCGGATAGCCTATCATAATTTTTAGTTAAATCCTAAGAATTCTCCAATTTACAACAATCCGTCGAAGATCAAAAAATCTAAATATACTTTATCAAAGATTTTAAAAAGGATGAAAAAGTTCGATGTAATAATCGTAGGGGCAGGACCTGGAGGACTGTTCTCAGCTTACAGACTTGCCGGCAAAATGGATGTTGCCATCTTTGAGCTGGGAAGAGACATAGACAAGAGGAGATGTCCTAGCGATCTAGCCCAGAGTTACTGCAAGAAATGCAGACCATGTAATATAGCATTCGGTGTAGGAGGTGCGGGAGGTCTATCGGATGGAAAGTTAAACTTCGCCATTCCCGAATATCCGTCAAGCTTCACGGTAGGTGGTGATCTAATAGATCTCGTTGACACTGAGTATCTTCTAAGGAAGATGGAGGAAGTTGACGAGATATTCCTGAACCACGGGGCGCCAAACGAGGTATATGGTGTTGATAAGGAGAAAGTGGAGGAGTTTCTGAGAAGGGCAAATTCGGCTGGAATAGAATTCGTACCTCTCAAGCAGAGGCACGTCGGAAGTGATGAACTACCGAAGGTTATAAGGAGTATAGAAGGATATCTGAGGGACAACGGTGTGAAGATTTTTACTAAAAGGACTGTTGTAGACATAAATCCAAACAGAAAGGTTGTAACACTTAAGGACGGGAAGAAGTTCGAATACGAATACCTTATAATCGGAGTTGGTAGGGGAGGAGCGGAATGGCTTGAAAAGTGGGTGAAGAAGTACAGGATAGCAACGAACAATACTAACAAGTCCATAGATGTCGGTGTAAGGGTGGAAGTACCTGCATCGATAATGGAGGAGATAACATCGGTCGTATACGATCCCAAATTGAGGATAATAACAAAGAGGCACGACGATTACGTGAGGACATTCTGCACATGTCCCAGAGGGTGGGTGATAAGAGAGGATCACGGAGATTTCTGCTTGGTAAACGGTCATAGCAAGGCGAAGGAAAAGACGAACAACACAAACTTCGCATTACTAGGTCATTACAAGTTCACAGAACCTTTTGAGGAGCCGAATGAATGGGGAAGAGATCTTGCAAGGATAACAACAAAACTCGGTGGGGGAAATCCTATAGTGCAGAGACTTAAGGATCTCAGACTTGGAAGGAGGAGTACGGAGAACAGGATAAAGAATAACGTACTAGTCCAGCCAACGCTCAAAACGGCTATTCCAGGTGACATCAGCCTTGCATATCCTGCAAGGGTAATAGATGACATAGTAGATGCACTCGAGGTTCTAGACAGGGTTATACCTGGGGTAGCCGACGACTCAACCTTGATCTACGCTCCTGAAATAAAGTTCTACTCACTGAAGCTCAGGGTTAATTGCGAGATGGAAACGAACATACCAAATGTTTACGCTGTTGGAGATGGAGCGGGAATAAGCAGAGGAATAGTTGGTGCGGCTGTAACAGGTCTTATAGCTGCCGAAAGCATACTCAGAAAGGCTCTAAAGGAAAACTGATATTTTAGAAATGTTATCGGGAGATTATTCAATTATTTATATAAATTTAAATCAAATAAATAAATGTTATACGCTTAAAACTTCAAGATAGCTTATATGATAAAGGCTTGGTTGCTCGATGTCGATTACGTAACGGAACACGGTAGGGCTGTAATTAGGTTGTGGTGCAAAGATGATAAGGGTGTTTTTGTCGCATACGATAAAAACTTCCTACCTTACTTTTACGTTCTCGGATGCGAAAAGAAGGAAGTGGAGGGTATAAAGGTCAAGACTAAAAACGAAATCATAGCACCTTTAAAGGTAGAGGAAGTTAAAGTAAAAAGTCTCGGAAGAGATACAGAGGCTTTAAAGGTCTATACAAAACATCCACAGCACGTTCCGAAGTTAAGAGAGGAGATAAAAAAGTTTGCCGAGGTTAGGGAGGCGGACATACCATTTGCGTACAGATATCTGATAGATAAGGATCTTGCATGCATGGATGGAATAATAATATACCCATCATCTGAAAAGGTGGGAGTAATGAGATCATATATTGTTAAGGATGTTAAAAGGGATGAAAGACACGGTTTTCCAGATTTAAAGATACTTGCATTTGACTGCGAAATGCTATCCAAGTTCGGTATGCCCAACGCCGAGGAGGATCCTATAGTCACGATAGGTGTGAAGACAGACGAATTCGAGGAGGTAATTCACGGTGATGAGAAAGATATATTAAAAAGATTTATAAAAATTATAAAAGATTACGATCCTGATATTATAGTCGGATATAATCAAGATTCGTTTGACTGGCCATATATAAAGAAGAGAGCGGAGAAATACGGTATAAAGATAGATATAGGAAGGGACAGAAGTGAAATAGAGTTCAGAGGTGGAAGACCTAAGATCGCAGGGAGGCTGAATGTCGATCTGTACGACATAGCCTTGAAGATGACGGATGTGAAGATAAAGACGCTGAAGAACGTCGCGGAGTATCTTGGAAGGAAGATAGATGAGGAGGATATAGAGGGTAAGGACATATACAAATACTGGGCAAGCGGTCAAAAGGATAAGGTATTCAGACATGTAAGAAACGACGTGATAAATACTTATTTCATAGCTGAGGAGCTCCTGCCAATGCACTACGAGCTTTCAAAGATGATAAGGCTCCCTCTTGATGACGTAACGAGAATAGGAAGGGGTAAGCAGGTCGACTACCTGCTCCTGAGCGAGGCTCATAAGATAAATGAGGTTGCACCAAATCCCAGAGAAATCGAGGAGAGTTATGAGGGTGCTTTTGTTCTGGAACCTGCAAGGGGTCTCCATGAGAACGTCGTGTGCCTTGACTTTGCATGTCATCCAGAGGACACTTACGTAATCGTAAAGGGTAAGGGTCCCTTAAAGATAAGCGATGTCAGAGAGGGTGATTACGTCTTAGGCAGGAACGGCTGGTTCAGAGTTGAGAAGGTCTGGGTTTACGATTACGACGGAATTCTTATAGACATAAACGGGTTGAAATGCACGCCTAATCACAGATTACCCGTTTTTAACGGTAAACTCGTTGACAGAACAGCATATGAAATTGCAATGGGATTTAACGGGTTTTTAATAAGATGTGATTTTAAAAATGATTCAAACGGATACTGCAGGCTTGAAAAAATCGGGAAGGTTTCGACGTGTTATTACAGGGGAAAGGTATACGATTTAACACTTGAGGGGGATCACTACTACTTCGCAAACGGGATTCTCACTCACAACTCTATGTACCCGTCGATAATGATAGCCTTCAATATAAGCCCAGATACTTTCACCAAGAGTTGCGATGACTGCTTTATAGCACCTGAAGTAGGACATAAGTTTAAAAAGCATCCCGACGGATTCTTCAAAAGGATTTTGAAGATGCTGATAGAAAAGAGGAGAGAGATTAAGAAGAAGCTAAAGAAGCTGGATCCGGCTTCCCAAGAGTACAAACTACTTGATATAAAGCAGACAACCCTAAAAATCCTCACAAATTCCTTTTACGGGTATACAGGATGGAATTTGGCCAGATGGTACTGTAAGGAGTGCGCAGAAGCAACAACGGCCTGGGGAAGGCATTTTATAAAGAGGGCGATAGAAATCGCGAAGAAGTTTGGATTCGACGTTCTCTACGGGGACAGCGTTGCAGGCGATACTTTAGTTTATACAAACATGGGTGCCGAAAGTGTTGAAAGATTATTTGAAAGGGTTGATGTGAGAATAGGTGACAGGGAGTACTACGTACCGAGTGATCTAAAGGTCTTAACGCTTGAAAACGGAAGGATTTCTTTCAAACCGGTTAGATACGTGATGAGGCACAGGGTTGACAAGAGAATGTTCAGGATATGGATATCAGATAACAGATACATTGACGTTACGGAGGATCACAGCCTTATAGGTTACAACGGCAGATTCTTTAAGGTCAAACCCGTAAATCTGGAAGGATTCAGGCTTATATACATGGATGGAAGTGTTTGCAAACCTGTAAAACCTATAAGGATTGAAGAGATAGAGTACGAAGGGTTTGTATATGATCTCGAAGTTGACGGCACCCACACATTCTTCGGAAATAACATACTACTTCACAACACGGATTCTCTATTTGTAACAAAGGATAAACTCAACTTGGACGATATAAAAACCGAGATAGAAAAGTTAATAGAAATACTTTCAAAGGATATGCCTATACAGCTTGAGGTGGATGAATACTATAAAACGATATTCTTCGTTGAAAAGAAGAGATATGCTGGTCTTACAAGGGATGGAAGGCTTGTAATTAAGGGATTGGAGGTTAGAAGAGGAGATTGGTGTGAACTTGCCAAGAGGATTCAGAAGGATGTAATAGAGATAATACTGAAGGAGAAGAATCCCGAAAAGGCTCTTGAATTCGTGAAGAATGTTATAGATGAGATAAAGGGTGGAAGGATAAAGCTCGAGGATTACATAATATACAAGAGTCTGACGAAAAAGCCATCAAAGTACGAGAGCAAACAGGCGCATGTAAGGGCTGCAATGAGGGCGATGGAAATGGGAATACACTATCCGATAGGATCCAAAATAGGATTTGTAGTTCTGAGAGGATCAGGCAGCATAGGTGATAGGGCTTATCCAATAGAGTTGATAGAGGAGTTTGACGGTGAATACGTTTACATAAAGACGTTCTCAGGGAGGGAGAGGAGGAAGATAGATAAGGATTATTACATAGATCACCAGGTTATACCTTCAGTTCTAAGGATTCTCGAGAGATTCGGATACACGGAATCAAGCATAAAGGGAGTTAGGCAGAGAACTCTCTTCGATTTCACCTGATGATGATAAATAATTTTTAATCGTCTAAGGAAATTAAATCATGGACTACTCAGCAATAGGTCTAAGGGTAGGAATAGAAATCCATCAGCAGCTAGACACCAAGCACAAATTATTCTGCAATTGCCCAACAGTTCTGAGAGATGTTAAGGATTCGAATTTCGAATTTTCAAGGTATTTAAGATTGAAGAAAAGCGAAATAGGTGAGGAAGACAGAGCTGCCAAGGAGGAGGTTCTCAGGAGTAAGAGGTTTGTGTATAAATCCTACGATACAACATGTCTTGTTGAAGCTGATGAGGAACCCCCAAGAGAGCTGAACAGAGAAGCTTTGAGGATTGCAATTCTTATCGCAAAGATGTTGAACATGAAGTTCGTCGACGAAGTTCACGTGATGAGGAAGATAGTCATAGATGGAAGCAATACGACTGGTTTTCAAAGGACTGCTCTGATAGCGTTCGATGGATTTATAGAGGTTGAAGGAGAAAGAATTGGGATCGCTACGCTTTGCCTTGAAGAGGAGGCTTGTAAGAAGGTTGAGGATAGAGGAGATGTAGTCATATATTCGCTAGATAGATTGGGAATTCCGCTTGTGGAGATAGGGACGAATCCAGATATAACGACACCAGAAATGGCTAAAAAGGTTGCGAAAAAGTTGGGAATGATCCTAAGATCAACGGGCAAGGTTAAGAGGGGTATAGGGACGATAAGGCAGGACGTGAATATAAGTATAAGGGACGGTGCGAGAGTTGAGATAAAAGGTGTTCAGGAGTTGGAAATACTCGACAAGGTAGTTGAGTACGAGGTCATAAGGCAGCTAAACCTTTTGAAGATAAGGGATGAGCTTAGAAAAAGGGGAGCTTACGTAATAAAGACTGTATTCGACGTGACAGAAGTTTTTAGGAACACGAGATGCAAGGTCATAGCAAGGGCCATAGAAAGGGGAGGAATTGTGGGCGCAATAGTTCTAAAGAGGTTTGCAGGTCTTATAGGAATGGAAATACAGCCGAACAGGAGACTTGGATCAGAATTTGCCGATATAGCGAGGACTTTTGGACTCGGAGGTGTTTTCCATACAGATGAGCTTCCGAAATACGGTATAAGCGATGAGGAGGTTAAAAAGATGAAGGAGCTTCTTAATGCAGGGGAAGAGGATGCAGTAGTGATAACATGCGGTGAGGGTATGAGGGTTAAGAGGGCTCTTGAAAGGATAATTGAAAGGGCTGAATACTGCCTCATAGGTGTTCCAGAGGAGACAAGAAAGGCAAACGAAGATGGTACTACCTCATATCTCCGTCCACTTCCAGGTGCAGCAAGAATGTATCCGGAAACAGATGTTCCGCCCGTTAAGATAACCGATGAGCTTATCGAAATAGAAGTACCGGAGCTAATCGAGGACAGGGCAAGAAGATACGTTGAAGAGTTCAAATTAAGTTACGATCTTGCGTATTCAATTGCTGATTCAGATTACTATGAAATATTTGAGGAATATGCCAGAAAAATTAGTCCAACTGTTGTTGCAAGGGTTTTGCACATAGTTCCGGCAGAGTTAAAAAAGGATGGCTACAGGGTAGAAGTCCTTACCGATAGACACTTTAGGATAACCTTAGATTTGATTGCCGAAGGAAAAATAGCCAAGGAGGGTGCTGAAGAAGTCTTAAAGGCATTTTGTGAAAATCCAAATGCCGAAGTAGAAGAGGTTATAAAGACACTTTCTGTTAAGGAGGATCTGGATGAGTTCATTTCAAGAATAGTGAAGGAAAAGATAGATCTGATAATTGAAAGGGGTGAAAAGGCATTTAAGCCTCTTATGGGTCTCGTCATGAAGGAGTTCAGGGGAAAGGTTGATGGAAGAATAGTTGCTGAGAAGCTTATGAACGAAATAAAGAGGGTTATTTCAAAGAATTAGAAAACAATAGATTTCAGATCGTTCCAAAGTTCATCTATCTTTCTCTTTACATCTTCGCTCATCTCAACAGTTTCAGCCCATTCTCTCTCATATCCTTCTTCCCTCCATTTCCTCGTCGCATCAATCCCCATCTTTCCCCCTATATTCTGCCTGTACGTGGAGTGGTCGAGGGAATCTATGGGACAGTCGGGTATTATCACAACATCCCTAGAGGGATCGAATCTCGTTGTGACGGCCCATATGACTTCGGACATGTTATGAACGTTTACATCGTCATCTACAACTATCACAACCTTTGTAAGCGATAGAAGGCCCAGACTCCAGAGAGCGAACATGACCTTTCTGGCATGTCCGGGATATCTCTTCTTAATGGATACGACTGCCAGATTGTGAAAACATCCCTCAACCGGAAGATTTATGTCAACTATTTCTGGATGAATCATCCTTATAATGGGTAAAAATATTCTCTCAGTAGCCTTTCCCAGCCATGCATCCTCCATTGGCGGTTTTCCGACAACTGTGGCATGATATATTGGATTTTCCCTGTGAGTTATGCATGTAACGTGAAATACGGGATAGGGTTCCACTGGCGTGTAGTATCCTGTGTGATCACCGAAGGGACCTTCAGGTCTCAGTTCATCGATCTTAACGTATCCTTCAAGTACTATCTCAGCATCGGCTGGAACAAGGAGATCAACTGTTTCGCATTCAACAAGTCTAACCCTTTTCCTCCTTATAAACCCTGCGAACGTGAATTCGTTAAAGTTTTCAGGCAATGGTGCTGTAGCCGAATAGAGTACTGCTGGATCAACACCTATTGCCACCGCAACTTCTATCCTATCCTTTCCCATTTCCCTTATCTTCCTGTAATGAAGGGCCCCGTGCTTGTGTATGTGCCAGTGCATTCCGGTCGTTCTCTCATCGAACACCTGCATTCTATACACGCCAGCGTTCAGCTCACCTGTTTCGGGATCCCTCGTTATTACTACCGGTAACGTTATAAACCTTCCACCGTCCTTAGGCCAGCACTTGAGAATTGGGAACCTGTAGAGGTTCGGTTTATCCGTTATTACATCCTTGCAAGCACCTCTCCTGACCTTCTTTGGTATGAAGTTTATGAGTTCCCTTATCTTACCGAGGTTCTTCAGTCCATCCATTAAGGATTCTGGTCTTATCCTCAACAGATCCACAAGTCTTTCTCCTATTTCCTCAAATCTTTCAACTTCAAGAGCCATTTTCATCCTTTTTTCTGTCCCGAAAGCGTTTATTAAAACAGGAATTTCATAACCCTTTGGTTTTTCAAAAAGCAGCGCTTTTCCACCATATTTAACTACTCTTCTCGTTATCTCTGTTATCTCGAGAATTGGATTGAATTCCTGCTTTATCCTTGCAAGCTCGTTCTCCTCTTCGAGCCTTTCTATAAACTCTCTAAGATCCTCGTATGGCATATAAGCCAGACTCCTTTTTTAAATAAATCGTTTATCTACAGATTTAAAAAGCTTTATTTAACCATTTAATAAGTTGAATTCATGAAAATAGTTGTGATAGGTGGCGGTGCATGCGGACTGAAAGCAGCATCGAGGGCTAGAAGGAGAGATGAGGAGGCGGAGATAACTGTTATAGAAGCGAGCAGGTATCCATCGCTTGGGAGATGCGGTTTACCGTATTACGTCGGTGGAATAGTTCACACAGTCGACGATCTCAGAAAGACCCTGGCGGGTATTTTGAGGGACGAGGAGTATTTTAAAAAGGTCAAGAACATAGAGATACTCTCCGAGACAAAGGCCGAAAGAATAGACAGAAAAAGGAGAATTGTGCACATAAGGAGAAGTGATGGAAGAGAGGATGAAATACCCTACGATTACCTGGTAATATCAACAGGCTCCAGACCTGTCAAGCTGGAAATACCAAATGCCGATGCAGATGGTGTTGTCACATTCTCAAATCCAGAGGACGCCGATAAAATACTCGAGCTCTGGGAGGAGGAGATACTCAAGAAAGCTGTGATAATAGGCGGCGGGCTTATAGGAATGGAAATGGCTGAAGCATTATCCAGATTGGATGTAGAGGTAACAATAGTTGAAATAATGGACTACGTACTCCCGACTGTACTGGACAAGGAGATGGCGCTTCTTGTTGAGGATTACCTTAGGGAAAGGGGAATAAGGATTATGACAAGCAGCAGGGTAAGGGAGATAGTTGTGAGGGATGACAGGGTATGCGGTATTAAGGTTAACGGAAAGGAGCTCGAGGCTCAACTCATCCTGATATCTGTAGGTGTGAGGCCGAATGTAGAACTTGCAACTGAGTGCGGTTTAAAGATAGGAGAAACTGGGGCGATAAGGGTAAACGAGTACATGCAGACGAGCGATGAGAGGATATATGCAGGAGGGGATTGCGTTGAAAACAAATGCCTTATAACCGGGAGATACGTCTACACGCCCATGGGTTCGATAGCCAATAGGCACGGAAGGGTGATAGGCGATAACGTAACTGGCGGGAAGTCTATGTTTCCCGGAGTTCTAGGGACTACAATATTCAAGGTCTTCGATCTTAACATAGCAAAAACGGGGTTAACGGAAAAGCAAGCGAGGGATTTGGGATATGAAGTTATATCGGCCATAGTTTCTGGGCCGGACAGATCTCATTACTATCCAAATCAGAAACCTATCAGAATAAAGGTTATAGCGGATGCAAATACGGGAAGAATTCTGGGAGCTCAAGCCGTCGGACTGGGGGTGGTCGATAAGAGGATAGATGTCATAGCAACGGCAATTCAGATGAATGCAAAGATAGAGGACATTTCAAACCTCGATCTAGCATACGCACCTCCTTACTCACAGGCGATCGACACTCTTGTACACGCATTCAATACACTCAGAAATAAAAGAGAGGATATGTTTAGGACGATATCAAGCTTTGAAGTAAAGCAGAAAATAGACAGGGGTGAGGACTTCGTAATACTGGACGTTAGAGAAGAGGAAGAAGTAAAGAAGTTTAAGAGAATCGAGGATAAGAGAGTTCTGCATATCCCGCTGAGAGATCTGAGGGAATCCGTGAATAGTATTCCAAGGGAAAAGGAGATAGTTATAGTTTGCCAGATAGGAGGTAGATCTTATGAGGCCTATAGATTTCTGGCCAGCAAGGGATTCAATGTAAAGGTTATGGAGGGAGGAATGGCATTCTGGTTCTGGTAAACGAAGAAATCGGTGGTATTTATGAAGATTAGCTTCATAGGCGCGGGAAGGGTAGGGTCAGCATCTGCATTCGCCTGCATACATCATCTGAACATAGACGAAATAGCGCTGATAGACATAGTCGAGGATCTAGCGGTTGGAGAGGCAATGGATTTAAAACATTCAGCCTTTGCTCTTGATAAACAGATAGATGTTATGGGAGGGAGCGATTTTTCTCTAATGAAGAACAGTGATTTAATAGTTGTAACAGCGGGACTGCCTAGAAAACCGGGAATGTCGAGACTAGACCTAACGGTAAAAAACGCCGAAATAATAAGGAGTGTTGCAAGGGAAATCATGAAGAACTGCCCAGGGGGAAAGGTACTCGTAGTCACGAATCCCTTGGATATAATGACTTACGTAATGTGGAAAGAGACCGGAAAGAGTAGAAATGAAGTGTTTGGAATGGGAAGTCTTCTAGATACCGTAAGGCTGAGAGAAAGACTTGCGTCTTCTGGTTTAAAACCAAAAAAAGCATTCATGATGGGAGAACACGGAGATTCAATGTTTTCTCCGAAGAGTCTGATAGAACTAGAGGGTCATGAATTGGAGAGGGCTGTAAACGAAACGAGAGAAATTGCGATGGAGGTAATAAGGAGAAAGGGAGCAACTGTATACGCGCCGGCAACATGCGTTTACAGGATGGTTAGAGCGGTTATAGAAGATACGAAGGAGGAGATACCGACAAGCGTTGTTTTGGACGGTGAATACGGTATAAAGGATGTTGCAGTCGGTGTTCCAGCGATAATAGGCAGGAACGGTGTTGAAAGGATAATCGAGTACGATTTAAGTGATGATGATTTAAAAAGCCTGAGGAGATCTGTTGAAATCCTCAGACAGAGGTTAAACGAGCTGGGATATTAATAGTCATCTCCTCCTCATATAAGTCCTCACGAAGAACTTCTTCATGTCTAATGGATCCGCGAAGTATATTAAATTCGATTTTCCATTGGCCTTTGCCATTCTATTACATAGCTCAAGAAATCTCCTATCCTTTCCAAGCATTACTATCGTTAACATCGCGTCAACAGTTCTAAGCTTTTCCGCCTCTCTCAGGGCGCATCTGGAAGGTGTCAGATAAGGATCGTAGCTCGATGTCGGTTCTCCGTCGGTTATCAGGAATACTACACCGCTTCCCCTCCTCCTCTTCAGTATATCCCTAGCCTTCTTAAGAGCAAGCCCTATATCCGTTCTCCCCCTTGTTGTGAGGTTTATTATATCTTCCTCCCTTACCCTTCTAACCTGATGGTTGAATGCTATTACATGCAGTTCGTCCAAATCCCTTTTCTTTATTGCAGTCTTAAGTGCCAGCGCAGACTCTATAGCACCTATTATCTTTTTACCCCTCATCGAATCGCTAACATCTATAAGCATGACATACACACATTTTTCCAGATGTTTAGGAGATCTTGCAACAAGATCTCTTTCCTCGAACTCGAGTTTAGGATTTCTCAATGCGCATTTCACAAATGTCTCCTGGATGTCTATCAGATCGAAAGTGTGGACATAAGGATCGTATTCTATTATCCTGTAACCTGCTATATTCGATATACCTATTTTCTCAGTTTCATGCTCACCGAAATCTGTCCTCTTAAGGTTCTGAAGCGAAAGCTGAAGTATCTTCATTCCTATAAGTCTCTCGGCCTGCGGTGTGAACTTAAGAATAACCCTGTTAAACCTTTCAAAGCTCTTATCTATATAGCCCTCCTTCATGAGCTCCTCGACTATCTCCTCATAAAAATAGTTTACGAGTTCGCTGGCACTCAAATCCTCCCTCTTCAGCTCTCCTCTTTTTATCTTCTCCTTTATCTCGTTCCACGCCATTTTCTTCGCCCTTTCGTAATCCTCTATCTTGTCCGTCCAGAAGGCGTTTATGTACCTGTATCCCCTCATTATTTCATTGAGCATTGCCGCAAAGTTCTCGAAGAACTGTTTAAGCTCCTCATTCTTCAGGTACTTCTTTATAAAATCGTACGCCCTGACGTTACCGATTTCCCTATAATAGGGATTGAACAGGGAATAGAGTAAGTCTCTTACGAGATCCTCTCCAAGACCGCTCCTCTCCTCCCTGCATATCCTGCATTCAGGCTTCGTATCCGGAATAAACATACTCACCAAAATCAACCTTTTCTATCAAACCCGTACATCTCCTTATGGATTCAAGAAGTATTTCGAATGCCGAATTTAGTTCAGCCTTGTTCTTTGCAAAGAGAAGTAATGTTCTGTAGAGGTTCTTGTACTCCTTGAAGTCTATCTTCCCGTCAACCCTTATAGGTTCTGAGCATAGCTGGGAAAGATCTCTTATGAGCCCGTTGAACTCGCTTCTCGGTATCTCGTTGTATATCTCAGAGCAAGTTCTATTTATCGATTCTTCTGTGAGTCTAACTATTACGTCGTCCTTTGATATGTCCTCCTCGTAATCCAATTCTAGTCTACTTCTAAGTCCTAACTTCACTATCTCATAGTTTTTACCGTAATCTATTAACATTGCGCATTTTCTTCCCTTTCTCGTGGCGGAAGCTCTGAGGTGGTCGAAGAGCTTTATAGTTGCCCTGCAAGAAGGTTCCAGTTCTATTCTGCTAGCAACCCTGCAATCCTTACATCTTGCGAGCCTGACTATTCTTGCGAGAATCTTGAGATGCCATATCGGCAGTATTGCTCCCTCCTTCAGGCTCATGTTCCTCAATCCGATTTCTATCTCCTCTTCAAGTGTTTCAGGAGGACCTATAGGTATCTCCTCCATTCTGTCAAGCAGAGGTTCTTTTATATCTGCAACACCCTTGTAATTTGCTGGGTTTGTTGATGCTATGAAGATAGTATCTATTTTCATTGGAACTATATCTCCCTCTGGTGTTGTTATCTGCTTTTCTTCCAATAACTCGTGTAAAAGCGTCTGCAGAGCCGACGGAATAGCTCCCAGCTCATCGAAGTAAGCAATTCCCCTGTGCGCCTTTAAAACTCTTCCGGGTGTGAAAACCTCTGGATGATCAAGATCGTACCCCTCTCTGATCTTCTGTATACTTATCCCGCCTATCAGCTGTCTTGTCGTCATCATTGGATCTCCGGCAATTCTTATCCATTTCCTCGGAATCCAAGTCAGCTCGACCTCTTCCTCTTCCAAGACCTTTTTCTTACAGGAGAAACAGGTTGGATGTACTGGATCGCATCCTATCTTGCAACCCTTTATAGCGAGTAGTTTTTCTGGTAGGAGTTTTGCTATGGCCTTGCTAAATGTTGTCTTTCCGTATCCTTTCTTCCCTTTAAACAGTATATTCGATCCGCTCATTAACGCGTTTTTAACCATCTCCTTCTCGACATCTTTTCCTACAATCTCGGAGAATGGGTCAATCCCCCTCTTCTCGTATTCAAGTAAGGACTCCCTAACATATTCAACAACACTCTTTGAATGATATTTTGAGTATTCCTTACTCCATATGTCTATCTCTTCTCCGTTTAGAAAAAATCTCGGAGCCGAACTCGGTTTTACAACGACATCTTCGAATATGTATTCCATCCTTCAACTCTCTGCATTAAAATATTTTATGGTTTTGGTATGTTTTAACGATAGTTTTTATAAATATGAAAAATTTAAAAGTTCGTGGCCTGTGTTAATTTACCAAAAGTTTGATAAATCAATAGAGTAGATTTATCTTGAAGCCCCGTGGGGTAGCGGTCAATCCTGCCGGACTCTGGATCCGGCGACCCCGGTTCGAATCCGGGCGGGGCTACTATCTACCAAAATATCAGCCTTCTGGATAATTCCCCGCTTCTTTTCAGCCTTTTCTAAAACAGCATGTTCGGAGTCCGTGATATGTTTAGTATCATAAACCAGCTACAGTTTTCATATCTTCACAAGTATAACGCGTTCAAACTTGCTTGTGTATCCCATCGGTGTTTTACCATATCGATAAACTTAAATTTGAAGATGAAATTGTTTCTGAATGTCTTTTAAATTCTGTCCCGATCATATGTGTGAATTTAAAGGTTCCAGGAAAGAGCACACCCACATTCGAATTTTATGCAAAACGAACATTCGTGATGATCAGATATATACGCTGATCTTTCGGTATGATCATAGCAATTGCAAGAGATACAGATATTCCAAAACCGTGCAATGGATTGAGAATTTCAAAAAACGGTTCCCATTGTAGAAGACGCTGACCTCCTCCCCGCCTTAAACAGTAGGTTACAAAGTGAAATATTTAATCAAATAAATTTGAGAGCATTTCAAAATTAAATAAAAATCTTAAACTATTTAGGTCGACTTAATTGCCAACTTCGTCATCTACTGTTTAGGGCAAGCTTGGATCGACTTTGTCAAGATCTTCCTTCAACTTCTCTAGAATTTTTTCCTCGTACTCCTTTCTGAACTCCTCCATTAGCTTGTAATAATTCAAATCGAGCCATTTCAGAAGGCGCGCTATGATTGTCGTGCACACTTCTGAATCCCTGCTCAACACAATGCATGAAATCGTATTCCTGGATACACATGATATCTTTACCTTTTCAAGCCTTAACTCCTCTATTGCTTTCTCTATCATGTACGTCGTTATTCCGTTCTCAAAAGTAATCGTGTATCTCATGACGATTTCGTTCTCATCCAAGTCGGCGGAAATCCTAGTTCTTCCGAGATTTTTAAACCTGACTTCCACTGTGCAGTGTTCATCCGATGTTCTATCGTAAGGAGATTTTACATCATGTCCAGGATGAGTAATTCGTCTAAAATCATTTAACGCGTCTCTCATGGATATCAGACATTTCTCAACTTCCCTCACAGCATCTCTCACACATTTGAGATCTAGTATCATACAGTTCCTTATTCCCAACTCTATCTCCCTCCTTAGAAATGATCTAAATCCTATTAGTCCGAAGAATATAGCAATGACTAGTGATATTAATCCGATCAACAACTCATTCATTTCTATCACCCTGTTCTCCAATTATAATTGAGAACGACAATCTTTCGAATATTAATCCTTTGATTCAAGAATTTTCTCAACCTCCTCAAATTTCTTCAGAATTTTTTTACCGACCGATGTAAGCTGATAAAGCTTAACAGGTCTACCAAGCTCGTTTATTCCAGCTTCTTCTCTCACAAGCCCAGCCTTCTTGAGCTCCTCAAGCCTCTTGTAAAGGGTTTTCTCGCTCATCGTCTTTATTATCTCAGCAAGCTTGGACGGTTGTATCTTTTCGTGCTTTTTTATCCATACCAAGATTTCATATACTCCCTTTTGAAAAATATATCTCATCATACCTACATCCCTAAAATTTATTGGAGTTCTAATCTTTTTATCTCTTTGCGGATTTTTCTATAGTCTTACTGTAATGATGAAAGTCCCTAATCCATTTATTACAGCAGTACTATAATAAGTACAGCTATTTATTTTTATAAAAATGAAATATATATCTTAAAATTGATCTGATATGTCCTTACTGAACCGTATACTAAGAATCTGACCTCCTCCCCGCCTTAAAGGGGCAGGTGTTCCCTATAGGGAACCGGGTCGCATCTGCCTCACGGCAGGGTCATCGCCTTCGGTTTGCGTCATTGGGCCGGGTCAGAGCGACACTCTAGGAGAAGGATAAGAAGGATGGAATAAAAATGTTTCGGGAGAAGGCCGGCTTTCCGCCTTAAAAGGCAAGCTTCCAGCCCGCAAGGGGTGTGACAGAAAGATTTATAATACCGTAAATGATCAAAATTTGCTGGATCTGGTTGCAAAGATAAAGTGTAGACCGGATAAACCTATCCGTACTATTATGAATAAGCTATTGTTAACTCCAAGAGGAAGTACTGGATTCTCTTATAATATTAGGAGTAGATAAACTTCAGGCAAATTTTCAACTTTTATTTATTTATATGAAAAATCGTAATGCCGAGACATAGATTAAACAAGAAGTTAACGCTTTACATAAACAAGGATGTGATAGAAGAAGCAAAGCTAGACATTAAAAATCTATCAGCTTTTGTGGAATTAGAGCTGAGAGAGTTCTTAACATTAAGAAAAGCAGGAATAATACAAAATCCACAGTGCGGGGGGTGGGATTTGAACCCACGAACCCCTACGGGAGGGGATCTTGAGTCCCCCGCCTTTGGCCTGGCTCGGCAACCCCCGCTCAATTTAGAGTTCAGTTGAGCTTAATAAAAACTTGTCGGTATCAAATCGATTGATATAAAACGTTTTAAAACCATCCGATAGAGTTAGGGGAGATGAGGCAAATATCGATATTCGACACGACTTTAAGAGATGGCGAACAGATGCCTGGTGTTTCCCTTCCCGTTAACTACAAAATTCAGATTGCAAAACAGCTGGATAAGCTCGGTGTGGACATAATAGAGGCCGGATTTCCAGCTGCATCAAAAGGAGAGTTTAAGGCCGTAAAAGAAATAGTCAATCTCGGATTGAACGCTAAGATATGCGGTTTGGCTAGGATAGTCAGGGATGATATAGACAGGGCAATAGAGGCCGATGTAGACATGGTTCACATATTCATACCGACATCTAAGATACAGATAGAACATACAATAAAAAAAGACAGGGAGGAGATAATAGACATCTCCGTAAAAGCCGTGGAGTACGTTAAAAGTCACGGTGTGAAGTGCATGTTTTCGGCAATGGATGCAACTAGAACTGAGATAGATTATTTGAAGAGGATATACAAGGCTGTTGAAGATGCAAAGGTTGATATAATAAATGTTCCAGATACGGTCGGAATTGCCACACCCTTCAAGTTTTACAATCTTATAAAGGAGCTGAGGGAGCATTTAAGCGTCCCGATTGACGTTCACTGCCACAACGATTTCGGACTTGCTACTGCAAATACATATTCAGCAGTTCTGGCAGGAGCTGATGAGGTTCAGGTAACTGTTAACGGTTTGGGTGAGAGGGCTGGAAATGCCTCTCTTGAAGAGGTCGTTTCAATACTCTACGCAGAGGGATATAAGACGAACATAAGAATGGAGTATCTCGTCGAGACCTCTAGACTTGTCGAGAGGCTTACAGGTGTAAAAATGCCTCCGAACAAGCCAATAGTCGGTGATAACGCTTTCAGTCATGAAAGCGGAATTCACGCACATGGTGTTCTCAAGGATGCCAGGACTTTTGAACCGGGAATAATAACGCCGGAGATGGTAGGGCATAAGAGGAGAATAGTAATAGGAAAGCACGCTGGAAGGCATCAGATAAAGAAGATGCTTGAGGATGCCGGATACATAGTTGACGATGAGAGCCTTACGAAGATAGTGGAAAGAATAAAGGATTTGGGCGATAAGGGTAAGAAGGTTACCGATCTTGATCTCTTTGCCATAGCGGAATCTATACTCGGTGAGGTCAGAAAGGAGGAGAGGGTAATCAATATAGAAGAGGTCACAGTTCTTACCGGAAACAAGATAACTCCTACTGCTGTCATAAATGCCGAGATAATGGGTGAGAAAAAGGTCACGTCTGCTGTGGGTGTTGGTCCTGTTGATGCTACCTTAAAGGCAGTTATAGAGCTGCTTGGAAGAAGGATAAAAATAGTTGAGTTTAGACTCGACGCAATAACAGGTGGAAGTGATGCTCTGGCAGATGTGTACGTGACAATCGAGGATGAGGATGGAGAAAGCTTCACAGCAAGATCTGCTGGACCGGATATAGTAATGGCTTCATTCGATGCTGTCATAAACGCCGTAAATTATCTCATGCTTAAAAAGAAAAAGAAAAAGTAATAAATTTTATCGGTAGATGTTAATTTGATATGTCGATAAAGAAGAGGCTTAGTTTTTCAAAGATTCAAAAAATTAAAAAATTCTTATCAAAAAGAAGGTTTGAAAACAGGAAGAGAGTTTGTGTGCTCGTAGACGGTCCCAATATGCTTAGAAAGGAGTTTAATATAAATCTGGGTGAGATTAGGGAAATACTCTCTGAATACGGTGATATAAAGGTTGCAAAGGTCTTTTTAAATCAATACGCAAGCGATAAACTTGTTGAGGCTATAGAAAATCAGGGTTTTGAACCTGTTATAACTTCTGGAGATGTGGATGTGAGAATGGCTGTTGAGGCCATGGATTTGATATACAACGACGCAATAGATGCAATCGCCTTGGTTACAAGGGATGCAGATTTTAAAGCTGTTCTGAAAAAGGCGATGGAACTCGGAAAGGAAACGATAATAATCGGAGTGGAACCAGGTTTCTCCGCTGCCCTTAAGAATTCAGCAGATATAGCAATAGTTTTGAACGAAGAGGATTTTGAGGAGTATGAGGACTGAAATAGTACTGGCATTGGACATAAAAAACAGGAAAGAGATAATTGATTTGGCTGAAAGGGTAAAGAACTATGTTCATGCCTTTAAAGTGGGATATCCGGCCGTTCTGTCCCTTGGAACTGACATAATAGAGGATCTGTCTGGTATAAGACCTGTAATAGCAGACTTCAAGATTGCGGACATACCGTATATAAGCTCGATGATAGCTGAGATAGCATTCGAAAAAAACGCCAGCGCTGTAATAGTACACGGTTTCATTGGAAGGGACGGTATAAGATCGGTTTTAAAAGTTGCAAGGAAATATGACGGTGAAGTCTATGTTGTCACGGAATTGACAAGTTCAGAAGAGTTCTTCATTAGAGTATCCAATGATTTGGCAAGAATTGCCAGAGATCTAGGATGTCATGGAATAATAGCACCAGGAAACAGGCCTGAAAGGATAAGGGAATTGAAGGAGATAGTTGGTGATATGAAGATACTGTGCCCTGGAATAGGTGTTCAGGGAGGGAGGATTGAGGATTCTGTCAGGGCTGGAGCAACGCATATAATAGTTGGGAGAATCGTTTATCTCTCTAAAGATCCTGAAGAGCAGATAAGGAGAATTCACAGTTTTTTAAAATTTATTAAATAAAATACACTACTAAGGTCATAAAACCTTATATACTAGTTACCAGTATTATAATAATCATGGTGATTCACAGGGTCACGACGGGTATAAGGGAGCTAGATACCATTCTTAAGGGAGGACTTCCCGAGCCATCAACTCTGTTGATTCTGGGAGAGGTGGGGAGTGGAAAAAGCGTTATATGCCAGCAGTTTGCATATGTTCAGGCGAAGAATGGTTACAGCTGCATTTACTTCTGCATAGATCTACCTCCAAAGGAGGTTAGGATAAACATGAAGACTTTAAACTGGAATCCGGATGAGCTTGAAGAAAAAGGGCTTATAAAGTTTGTTGATCTCTTTGCCGGAAGGGAGGGGACTTCAGATGAGAGATATCAGGGAAACGTAAGGGATTTCGAAGAACTTGTTTCCATAATGAGGAAGTTTTTCAGAGACGGAAAGAGGTTTATAATAGATTCCATATCGACCATAGCATTCATACACGGTGAATCCAGGGCATACGATCTGATTCAGAAGGTTCACGCGTGGACTATAGAGGTAGGAGGTGTGTGCATAGTCAACGCCGTTAAGGACATGCACTCGAAGTCTTTTGAAATAGCAATCCAGCAGGCTTTGGGGAACGCTGTTTTGCTGGAAAGGGAGGGGGATGAGGTTTTTATAAGGGTGACGAAAACTACGAAAACTTCGCATAAAAGGGGCAGATTTGGATTGGAAATCGATGAGAGTGGTATAAGGATCTTAGGTGTCTAAAGCATAAGAGATATTAATAACTTTATCGTATCTAAATCTGTGAAGAATGTCGAGGAGGTCAAGTATTTAATATTGAGACCACTGGGATATCCGCTAAAGGCAAGTTATCATGAATACCCGGTAGTAGATAACCCGAGAGTTTTCGATAAATATGCAAAAGACCAGTGGAAGGGCGAATACGTTTCAAAAGGCAAGCTACTATTCGACTTCAGAATGTTTCCGGATTTCGCGTTCGAAGTCGTGAGTGCTGAGCCCGAAGGTATAATCACAGATTCCACCGTTATACTTGTTGAAAATCCGAATCATATAATAGAGACGGAGATAGTCAAGGACATTAAGCTTGACGACGTAGTGGGACAGGAGGACGCTAAGAAGAAGGCGAGGGTTATACTTGAATTCCTCAAGGATCCCAAGAAGTTCGGTAGATGGGCACCTAAAAACATCCTCTTCTACGGTCCTCCGGGAACGGGTAAAACGATGACAGCAAAGGCTCTTGCCAACGAGGCAAGTGTACCGTTTTTATCCGTTAATTCAACTAAGTTAATAGGAGAACACGTCGGAGATGGTGCCAGAAGAATCCACGAACTCTACGAAAGGGCAAGACAGGTTGCACCGTGTATAGTATTTCTAGATGAATTCGATTCTATTGCACTTGATAGAAGTTATCAGGATTTGAGAGGGGATGTGAGCGAAATAGTAAACGCCTTATTAACGGAACTAGACGGAATAGAAAGGAATGAGGGAATATGCACGATAGCTGCTACCAATAGAATAGAGATGATAGATCCGTCCATAAGAAGTAGATTTGAGGAAGAAATAGAATTCACATTACCAAACTATGAGGAAAGGCTGAAGATATTGAAGAACAACCTCAGAGATTTCCCGCTCAAGGTTAGGGCAAATCTGGACATAATAGCCAATATGACCGAGGGCTTCAGCGGAAGGGATCTTGTCGAGAAGGTTATAAAATCCGCTTTACATAAAGCGATAGCGGACGGAAAGGATGTAATAAGCACAGAAGATCTAATAAGCGCTGTCGAAAAAGTCAAGCTTCCATCAAGACATCCTCCCAAGCAGATGTTTGTATGAACTTTTACGGAAGTATTTAGTCTATTTTAAAAGATAGCTGGAAAACTCCCTCCTGATAGGGGGCAGAAACATTAAACTGTAACTTTCCGCATTATTTTGTATAATTCCATTCCGAACGATACACTTATAGTTGTGTTAATATTCTCAAGGGCGATTGCTCCGAGCCCGCAGAACACAGCCTAGATGGTAGGCCCATGCCGTTGGCCTCGAATGCCATCCATAACCCTACGGGATGGGCAGTGAAGGTGAGCCCTCTGGGCGAGGTGGAAGTCCTTACCGCAGACACGAAAATAGTTTTAAAAAAATGAAGCGGTAGGGACAAACAGAAGGTTCAAAAAGATTTAAAATTATTCAAAATAAATATGGTCATGCAAGTCGTGGCGGGAAGTTCATCCCCTCTGCTTGCAAAAAGAATAGCTGATAAAATGGGTGCAGAGATTCTCAATACCGTGCTTAAGAGATTTCCAGACGGGGAACTGTACGTAAGGGTTGAGAACGCAGGTGGGGATGTAGTAGTCGTTCAGAGTATAACGTCAAACGAAGATCTCGTATACCTCATGCTATTGCTCGATGCCCTTGAGGGTTCAAACATAACGGCTGTTATACCCTATATGGGATACGCGAGACAGGATAAGAAGTTCAAAGATGGTGAGGCCATAAGCATAAGAGCTGTGGCAAAACTAATAGAAAGCTACGCTGAAAGGGTTATTACTGTAAACATACACAGCGATAGGGCAAAGAGGTACTTCAGAAATCTTGTGGACGTTGATGCAATGCCCATAATAGGCACATACTATAGGAACAGGGATATAGTTATGATATCTCCTGATTTCGGCTCGTATGAAAGGGTAAGGGTTGCATCGGAATTTGCTGGATGCGAATTTGACTATCTTGAAAAGGAGAGGATAGATGCTGAAACCGTTGAGATAAAGCCTAAAAAGCTAGAAGTTGCGGGGAGGGATGTAGTGATAGTAGATGACATAATCTCCACGGGCGGTACAATGATAGAGGCTACTAAGATTCTTCTAAAAAGTGGAGCGAGGAGCGTTGAATGCGCATGCGTTCATGCAGTTCTTGCAGAGAACGCTCTTAACAGGCTATATTCGGCAGGTGTTAAGGGTGTAATAGCTACTGACACAATAGAAAAATCCATAAGCAAGATAAGCGTTGCGGATTTGATAGTGGATGCACTGAAATCCGATTAGTAATATCCCATTTTTCTTGCGATTTCCTTCAGCTTTTCAATTCTTTTTTCTATGGGCGGATGTGTTGAGAACAGCGATATTATGCTTCCCCTGCTTATGGCCGGAACTATGAAGAAAGCGTTTAACCCCTCAACCTCCTTCTTGTACCTGTCGTCTATCAAATCCATCCTACCGCTTATCTTCGCCAGAGCCGATATCAATGCCTTCGGGTTCCTTGTCAGTATTGCACTTCCCATATCAGCGCAGAACTCTCTGTACCTGCTGAGGGCAAGCATTAGCAATGTGCTTATTATCCATACTATGAGAGATGCAGCGAATATCGCAATAGCTATTAAAGCATTTCCTTCCCTCCTTTCACCGAATATACCCATGAACATTGCATATCTCATTATGAAGAATGCAACAGTTGCTATAAAGCTCGCTATGGTCATAACCATTACATCTCTGTTCTTTATATGGCTAAGCTCATGTCCTATGACAGCCTCAAGCTCATCCCTGTTAAGTGTTCTAAGCAAACCCGTTGTTACAGCAACTACTGCGTTTTTGGGATTTCTTCCCGTTGCAAATGCATTTGGAATCTGCGTATCGACCACTGCTATTCTTGGCACCGGCAGATTTGCCCTATGGCACAGCCTCCTAACTATATCGTAAAGCTCTGGGGCTTCGTATTCATCAACTATTCTCGCCCCTGTACTCCACAGAACTATTTTATCTGAATAGTAGTACTGTATATAAAGCATGAATCCTGCTATCAGCATTATCAAGAAGAAGTTCAGTCCTATGTAGCTCAGGAAGGCTATGAAGGCCAGATATATAAGAGCGAGCAGAAACATTGTCGTATACATCCTTATCATAAGACCTCTGTCCTTTATCCAAGCCATGATATGATTTGGGATATTTGAGTATTTAAATGATATGCTATAACACATACTTTAAGAATTTTAAGGAATTTCTACCGTTTTCATTATAACATGTAAAACCGATATCCACAAATCCGATCGAACAGTGGATTAACTCGATAACATTATTTTGATTGTCCCCCGAATTCTAACACGGTCTCTCATTGTAAGCATGTGCTCACTCCAGACCGCTGACCCATCGGGGATATGTCCGGTGTCTGGGTTGCCCCCACTTCATAGAAGGCATCTGCCCCCTCCGCAGGGGACGCTTAGACACCGTGTTACCCCAAGCTTGCAAGAAACTTCATCGGAAGCATGCGCTCTCTCCGCTCCCTCATCCCACTTGGGGCAATCATATTTGGACGTCTGTGAATATTATAGTTTTGCTATCAGCCTCCTATAGTTCTCCTCAACGTAATCCTCAACTCTTTTATACAGGCTGTTTCCTTCCGAATCAACTGCAACTATACACGGTCCAAAATTCCTGACTTCAAACACCCACATTGCTTCAGCCATTCCCAGATCAAGCCAGTAAACATCCTTTACCCTTATTATACACTTCGAAGCGAGTGCTCCCGCTCCGCCGGTGTAGGCAAGATAGAGAAACTTTCCCTTCATATCTTCAGAAACGCTTATACCACCCTTTCCTATGATAACCATGCAATCAAGCTTCCTGAGAAGATCCCTTATGGCGTCGTTCATTCTAGAAGAAGTTGTTGGTCCTGCTGACAGTACAACCCATTCTCCCCTAACATTTTTCACAAGTGGTCCACAGTGATATATAACCCGACCGTTGAGATCTAGGGGTAAATCTTTTCCCTTTTTAATAAATTCCAGAATTCTTAAATGCGCCCTGTCCCTAGCTGTTATCATCTCCCCAGTCACGTAAACGACATCTCCGAGCTTGAACCTCGAAATATCCTCCTTACTAACAGGAGTCCTCAGCTCCATTTAATAAGTTTGATCTGCTCAATCTTATAGCTTTCGATAGATGCCGTTATAGAGTTCATAGGGATATACTGGAATTAAGTTTTTTAAATTTCGATGTAATTGAAGACATAAATTTGATTGTAAATGTATGTTTTAAGGTAAGATGAGAG
>Ga0190367_1000087_pt1 | contig 69061 bp, 75 predicted proteins | sample 4872181011_MG_FD_171838 | JGI IMG/M metagenome (GOLD analysis project Ga0190367, IMG submission 171838) | Hydrothermal vent microbial mat bacterial communities from Southern Trench, Guaymas Basin, Mexico - 4872-18-10-11_MG | ecosystem: Environmental > Aquatic > Marine > Hydrothermal vents >...
TCGCTAGGCTGGAGCACGAGGCAGTTTGGGGCTGGGCTGGGCCGCGAGCCCGGACCCGCCCGCCAGGCGTTGCCCGTGGAGCTCCTGCCCTCCCTCTTGGCCCGGTAGTCGTCATAGAGGAAGCCCTTCAGCACTCCGCGCTCTATGAGGGCCGTCCGACCGGTGGGGAGGCCTTCGTCGTCCATCTCCCTGGAGCGGAAGCCCCTGGGCCTGTTGCCCTCGTCCAAGAGCGTGAAGGCCTCGGAGGCCACCTCCTGCCCCACCTTGCCAGCCCAGGGCGAGCGCCTCTCCTGGACCGCGTCGGCAGTGAGCGTGCCCGCGAACATGGTGGCCAGGATGGAGCCCATCACGAAGCCGCGTATCACCACGTCCATCTTCTGCGTGGGCACCTTGCGGGCCTTCAGGAAGTCCAGCGCTCTGCTGGCCGCCCGTGTGCCTAGGGCCGCGAAATCTATATCCGAGAGGGCGGTGGCGCAATCTGCCTCATTCGCGGTTGCGCTCCTGCCCCCCTCCTCGGCCGTGGCCCTCACCCAGACGTAGGCCCGCGTACCAGAGCGGTGGGCCTCCTCACCAGAGGAATTGCAGATGACCACCAGTCCTCGGCCAGCCCTCATCATGCCTCTCGTGGGCCTGACGGGCCTCCCGAGGTCAGCTATGGCGTCCGCCAGCACCTCGACACAGCCTACCAGCCTGTCCGGGTCCAGCTCAGCGGTCTCGCGGTCGAATAGCCCTTCAACGCTCGATTTTCCAAGATTGCTGGGGAGGGAGCGCCACTCCCTGTCCTCGCTTGAGGCTTTCGCTATCCTGACGGCCTTTTCAGCCACCTCCCCCGCCTTCTCAGGGGTCAGGAGGAAGGAGGAAGAAATCCCCAGCCTCTTGCCGACTAGGGCTCTCACCCCGAGGCCCGTGGAGGTCGAGAGCCTGAATGACTCCACCTTATCCGTAAAGAGGAGCTCTGCCGAGGTCCCCGAGCTTATGTAGGCTTCTGCCTCCGTGGCGCCGGCCCGCAGGGCGGCCTCAACGGCCTTCCGGCCTAGCTCCAGGAACTCCCCTAGCTCAGACACCCCCTATCACCATCCTGCTTATCCTCACGGGCGGGCCACCCAGGCCCACTCGCACGGTCTGGCCATACTTGCCGCAGCCGCCGAAGACGGAGGTGCGTATTTCCACCTCGCGCCCCACGGCCTCCACGCGTTTCAGGACATCGAGGATGTCGCCGCTTATAGCCACGCCGCGGACCAGCTCGGCCACCTCGCCCTTCCTTATCACGTGCGAGGGACCTGCCCTGAACGTGAAGGTCCCCATGCCCGTTTCCACCTGCCCGCCCCGGCGGGAGCGGCCGTGGAGGAGGAAGCCGAACTCCACGTCGTCCACGAGCTCCTCAAGCGTGTGGTCGCCCGGCTGCACGTAATAGTTCGTCTGCCTCACGATGGGGAAGCTGGCGAAGTCCTGGGCACGCCCGTTGCCAGTGGGCTCAAGGCCCAGGCGCTCAGCCGACTCGCGGGAGGTGAGGAAGGTCTTGAGCACTCCTTGCTCCACCACGACCGTGCGCCCCTTCAGCACGCCCTCGTCATCGAAGGGCATGTAAATGCCATCGGGAACGACGCCCTCGTCCACTATGCTTATCTGCTCGCTCGCCAGCGCCTGGCCCAGCCTTCCCCGGAGCACCGAGTCGCCAGAGGCCACCAGGTCTCCCTCCGTGGCGTGCCCGAAGGCCTCATGTATGAGCAGCCCTATTAGGCGCCCATCTATCACGACGGGGTATGCGCCCGAGGGCGGGTTCTCGGCCTTAGCAGTCTCAAGGGCCAGTCTTGAGATGTCCTCTGCCTCCTCCAGCCAGTCCACACTCTCCATGAACTCCCAGCCAGCGCAGGCGGAGCGGCCATCCCAGGCCCTCTCCATGCGCCCCTCGTGCTCGGCCACGGAGCTATACATCATGCCCACCATAGTCCTGTCGAGCGTCAGCCTGGCGCCCTCCGTGCTGGCGAAGACCACGTGCTCCTCTATGAGGCCCATCCTGGCGCTCGCGCTCTTCACGCCCTCCTGGGCCAGGGAGGCCTTGTTGATGTCCATGAGAAGCCCTATCTTCTCCTCCGGTGCCACGTCCACGGGCTTGACCTTGCAGGGGGACCTGAAGGCACGCTCGACCACCTTTACCTCCGCCAGTCTCACGCCGCGGCAGCGCTTGGCCGAGGAGCGGGCTATCCCTACCGCCCTGCTCACGGTCTCCCTCACGGCCTCCCGCTCAGGCCGGGTGGTGGAGGCCAGGCCCCAGGCGCCCGAGATGAGCACGCGGACCCCGATGCCGAGGACCTCTGAGGACTCGTAGGAGCGCAGCACCATGTTTTCCACGGAGATGAGCTCGCGCCTCACCACCTGGGCACGCACGTCCGCGTAATCCGCGCCCAGGCGCTCGGCCTCGGATAGAGCGAGCTCCACCAGCTCCTCATACATGCCCATCACTAAGCGCGTGGAGGCGTGAGATATTATAATGCTGTCGGTTAGGCGCCCGAACAGCGGGTAAGGTTTTAATCTCCCCGGGCGGCACCGTGTCCTCCGGGGGCCGTGGGCTAGCCTGGCTAGGCTGCGAGCCTCGGGAGCTCGTGGTCCCGGGTTCAAATCCCGGCGGCCCCACCACCCACAGGCTGAGGAGAGGCAAACTTCTTATCTGCTGTAGATTCTCCCGAGCAGCTCCTCGTGGTCCATGAGGTTCCCGGTGCTGAAACCATGCTCGGCCAGGAAGTCCTTCAAGGCCTTGTCCATGGTCAGGAACACCATGCCCTTTGTGATGGAGGTAGCGTAGAGCAGGTTATCTATGATGTCCTTATGGCCAGCTAAGCGGAGCTCAAAGGCCAGCTTGAGGGCTTCTGGCGTAGGGCTTACCCACTCATACATGCCGGATTCAAGCAGGGCCTTGATGGCCACATCTACTATATCGCTCACCTCAGCGCCTGACCTACGGGCCTCCCTACACACCTTGCCTATCACCTCGACCCACACGACGGAGAGGCAGTAGTAGCGCACCAGCCCTCTTGACCAGGCTTCCCTGAGGGCCTCTATGTGCTCGTCAGAGAGCCCCCCGACCTCAATCCCGAAGCTCGGCAGCAGGTAGGTCAAGTCGAGGAGCACCTCAAGTGCCATGGAGCTCCACCTGCTCTGCCTCAGATTCGGCCTCAAACTCCTCCACGGTGGTCTTGGCCCACTTCTTCACCCTCAGGGCGAGGGAGAGGGGATCTGGCACGAACTCCAATACCAGCTTATTGCCCTCTACCTTCATTAGGACCTTGTCGCCCTCCTTCACGCCCAGCGACCTCATGATGTGCTTCGGCAGGTAAATAGCGCCCTTCTTGCCTACCCTGCTTACCACGGCCTGGCTCAGCGTCAATCACCTGGCGATTTACGTATCACCAGGTATTTAAACGATCAGCCCTTCTCCACCTGGACTTCCTCTGGCCCGACCTTGACCTTGCTCACCACGGCCCTGAACCTCTTGCCACACCTGGGGCACTGGAACATGCCCATAATGGTGATGGTGATGCGCATCTTCTTGTCCGGGAAGGGAGCCGCGAGCTGCCAGGTCCTGTAGGGCTTGCCCACCTCCGCACCGCACTCAGGGCACCTCTTGGACCCCCCGGTGCCCCTGGAGCTCCTCCCGCCGGGCATGGTGCCAATACCACCTCCCCGCCCTAGCCCGCGCTGAGCAGGGGCCGTGAGGCGCCCATAAGTCTGCCTGCTAGCCATTCAACATCTGCCCGCGAGGGCCAGGAGGGCGCAGGTTCGGTAGCGCACGTCCTGCCCCGGCCATGTGGTGGCCAAGAGGGGACTTATGGCGCCTGCTGCCTTCAGGATGGCCACGGCCTGGCTCTCGAAGCCCTCTAGCCCCTGGGAGCGGCAGGCGGCAGCTACGTCTGAGCCCGCTACTACGCGCTGCCGGGACAGCTCAAGGGCCACGCGGGCCAGCCTGCCCGCTCTATCGGTGTCGAGGCCCAACTTGACTAAGAGGGAGCTCAGCGCCTCGCGGGCTTCGCGGCCCTCAAGGCAGGCCCTCAGCACGGCCTCTGCTGCCGGGTTGAGCCTTAGCCTCGTGTCTGGCCCGAGGGGGCAGGCATCCCACTCCAAGCAGCGGTCTCCAGGCCCCCTGCTGGGCACCACCAACGCGAGTTCATGGGCCAGAAGGAGCAGGTCCTCGCCAGCCAGCTTGCTTGCCTCCTCGTAGGTGAGGCTGCCTTCCTCCAGCAGCCTGTGCGTGAACTCCGCCAGGCGCTCTATCTCCCCGCCCGAGAGCTCTAGCTCGCTCGCGAGTGCTCGCCAGAAGCGCAGAAGCTCCTCAAGGCCAGTCTTCCTTAGGCTCATGCCCGTCTGCGCTCACCACCCTTCGGCTCGCTGGGTTGGCAATAAAGGCATGTCCGCGGCAGGGCTCGTAAGCCTTATAAAAAATGGGGCAGAGGAAGGCTGAACATGCCATCGCGTGCTCATGCGAGCGCTAAGGGCGTGGTCCTCTGTGGTGGCGAGGGCGCACGCCTGAGGCCGCTCACGTTCTACTTCCAGAAGACCATCCTGCCCGTGGGGAGTTCCCAGAGGCCCGTGCTGGAGTTCGTGCTCAGGCTCCTCAGGCACCATGGCATCCGCGAGGTCGTGCTCCTCGTGGGCTACAAGCACGAGCAAGTCGTGAACTACTTCGGCCATGGGGAGCGCCTGGGCGTGAGGTTGGCCTACGTGGTCGATGACCCGGCCCTGAGAGGGACGGGCGGCTCCCTCTTGAACGCCTATCGGCAGGGAGCGCTAAGCGAGGAGGACAGGCTGCTCGTCTATTACGCGGACATTCTGTCCGACATAGACCTGTCCGAAATGCTGGCCTACCACGAGCGCACGGGGGCCGTGGCCACCCTGGCCGTCTCGCGGGGCTACCGGGTGCCCGTGGGCGTGGCCCGGGTGGATGGCGAGGGGCGCCTGCTGGACCTCCAGGAGAAGCCCACCTTGGACCTGTTAGTGAGCATGGGCATCTTGGCCCTGGAGGGCGAGGCCCTGCCTGAGCTAGAGAAGCTGGCGAAGAGCGGTTGGAGGAGCATAGACATCATGGGCGACCTGCTCACGCACCTCATAAGGGCCGGGAGGCCCGTGAGAGCCTACGTAACCTCTGCCTTCTGGTATGACATGGGCAGCACGGAGGCCTACGAGAAGCTCAGGCCGGAGGTGGTGGACGAGATACTGGGCTTCCTCTTGGAGGACGGCGAGGGGTAGGCCATTATGCCCGGCAGCTCGCGCGTTATCCGCCCAGTCTTGTAGGTCCTGTCGAAGCGCCCCCTGTTGAGCAGGAGGCCCCTGATGGAGGCCCAGGATATGAAGGGCACGATGAGGTAGCTGAGCACTAGGGCGCCTATGATGTAGCTCTCCTCCAGGGCTCCCTCGTTCAGCAGGCCGATGAACATGGAGAGCGGGTAGGCCGCGCCCACGTAGAAGAAGAGGCCCAGCGATATGGGGGGCGGGATGATGAGCTGCCAGGAGAAGCCGCAGATGATGTCGATGAGCACGAGGCCCTCGCCCGTGAGGAAGAGCACGGACTGAAGGAAGATGGCGCCCACCAAGAGGAAGTCCAGCTTGGTCTTGAGCGGCAGGCCCTTCTGCCTGAGGATGCGCCAGAGGTAGCGCCTGAAGTTGCGCGTGTGCCCCTCGGCCCAGCGGCACTGCTGACGTATGAAGCGCCCCAGCGTGGAAGGGGACTCGCAGGGCACCTTCACGGAGCCATCATAGACCACGCGATAGCCGTGCTCATAGAGCTTCAGCGTAAGTTCCCAATCCTCCGTGATGCTCGTGCCGAAGCCGCCCACGCGCTCCAGCACATCACGCCTTATCATCATCACGCTCCCACTGAGCTGGTTAAAGCCACCGCAGAACTCCCTGGCCATGAAGTCAAAGGCGTAGGTGGCGGCCGTGAGGGTGCGCACGCCGCGCGCCCTCAAAGGCGTGTGACGAGGAGGTGGGGGTGGAGAGGTCAAAGGCGTAGGTGGAGAGGTGGAAGGAGCACCCGCGTGTGACGAGCACGAACTCGCTACGTGGGTCTAGGTGCTTGAGGCCCTCGTTCAGCGCCCCTCCCTTCCAGCCCGTGCGGTGGTCGCGGTGGACGATCTTCACACGCGGGTGCTCCTTCCACCTCTCCAGCAGCCTGAGCGTTACCTGGTCATCCGAGTCGTCCACCACCACGACCTCGTAAGGCTCGTAGTCCAGGCGCGTGCAGGCCCTTAGAATGTGATCCACCACGTTGGGCTCGTTATAGGTAGGTATCATCACGGAGACAGGAAGGCCAAGAAGCTGTTGGGCGCTAAGCCCGGATCTCGCTGGAGAAAGGATTGGAAATGGGGCTGGAAAGGGCCCTGTTCAAGGACACGCCTGACCTTGGGTCTGTGCACCATCACCTCAGCCCTTGTGGAAGTGAGTCGCTACTTTCTCGACCGCGTATGCTACGGCCTTTAGTTCCTTCTCGCTCAGAGCCGGGTGCACGGGCAGGGAGAGCACACGCTCAGCCACGCGTTCTGTTACGGGCAGGCGCACGTCCTTAGCCAGCTCGCGGTAGGCTGGCTGCTTATGGACGGGCGTGGCATAAAACACCCTTACATCTATGTTCTCAGCCCGTAGGGCCTCCGCGAACTCATCCCGATCGCACTTGAAGTCCTCTAGCTCAAGCATGATGGTATATTGGTGGAAGACGTGCTTGCAGTTGGGTCTCACGTAGGGCGGTATCACGCCTTCCACGTGCTCAAGGGCCTTAGTGAGCTTCCTAGCGTTCTCTATCCTCACGCGGTTGAGCTGATCCAGCTTCCTCAGCTGGTGAATGCCTATAGCGGCCTGCATCTCCGTCATGCGGTAATTAAGGCCGGGCATGACATGCCAGTAGCGGCGCTCCTGCCCGTGGCTCTTGAGCATGCGTATCCTCCTCGCGATCTCATCATCATTCGTGGTTACCATGCCCCCCTCGCCACCAGTCGTCATGTTCTTGGTGGCGTAGAAGCTGTAGCAGACCAGATGGTCAAAGGAGCCCACATCACGCCCCTCATACTGTGCCCCGTGAGCCTGGGCAGCATCCCAGACCACGAGGAGACCGTGGTCCTCAGCTATCTCCAAGATGGGCTTCATGTCCGCTGGCTGGCCGTAGAGGTGGACGGGCTCTATCACGCGCGTGCGAGGCGTTATCTTCTCAAGCACGTCATCTGGGTCCAGGGTGAAGGTGCACTCCTCTATGTCCGCGAACACAGGCTTCCCGCCCGCCAACACCACCGTGTTCACAGAGGCCGCGAACGTGAAGGAGGGCACTATAACCTCGTCCCCCGGCTTGAGGATGGCCATGAAGGCCAGGTGGAGCGCGGCCGCGCCAGAGCTAGCTACTATGGCGTGTTTGGCACCGCACTTCACTCCGAATTCCTCCTCAAAGCGCCTGACCATGCGGCCCTCCCTAAGCTGGCCAGATCTAAGCACCTTAATGACATCTGCTATCTCCTCATCACCTATCATGGGCTTAGAGATGGGTATCCAGTGATCAGAGGCCGGCCTGCCGCCCGTTATGGCTAGCTCCTCCATCTCGCAGGTGGGATCGCCCCTCTCCCATTTAAACCCGTGCCAGCCGGAGGTGATGGCTGCTAAGAACCCATGGGCTAGGGCTTTCGTAGAGGACATGCAGTTACACCCTTCGGGGTAGCTACCAACTTGTAATGGGTCCTAGTGAATGTGTAGGTGTCTAGGGCGCCTCTTGCAAATCTAGTGCCCCCGCCCTAAGAGGACATCAGGAGCTCCTCTCTCTTGCGCTCAAATTCCTCTCTGCTACCGATGGGTCTGGCGGGCACGCCAGCCACGACTGTCTCAGGCAACACGTCCCTAGTTACCACGGAGCCAGCCCCTACTACGGCCCGCTCGCCTATGGTGATGCCGGGCAAGATGACGGCTCGGGCACCTATAGAGGCCCCACGCTTCACGAGCGTGCGCATGAGCTTGAAGGCCCCAAAGGCCACAGGATACTTGTCGTTCGTGAAGACCACGCCCGGACCGATGAAGACCTCGTCCTCTATCTTCACGCCAGGTGGGATGTAGACAAAGGCTTCTACCTTGCACCCGTCGCCTATCTCCACACCACGGCCTATCTCCACGAAAGAGCTTATCACGCAATTCCGTCCGATCTTGCAACCCCATAGGTTCACGAAGTTCCAGATGATAGTGCCGTCTCCTATAATCGTGTCAGGCGTGATGATCACGTGCCTGCCCTTCACCCTATACTTGCCCAACGCCCATCCCCATGCTGAATTGCTTAGTAACCGCTTAGCTTAAAAAATGCCGGATAATAGCTCAGCGCCTGAGCTTAGCTAGCCTCTTTTCGGGCAGCCCTAGCGCTCTCTCAAACTCGTAAATGGCCCGTGAGGCCACCACCCAGGCCTCTAAGCCTTCCGGGTCTATACAAGCTGTCTCATCCGCCAGGGCGAGCGTCTCGTCCGTGAAGTGCCCGTGGGGAAAGCCCCCTATCAATATCATGGGCCTCTCAAGGCCCGAGAGGCCACGCATGGTTTCTTCCACGGTTCTCGGTGTCCCCTCGCGTGTGAAAGCCACCACGCGATCTGGCTCAAGGCGCTTCACGAGCTCGGGCAGGGCCTCCCGCCTTATGGTCAGTAGTGGTGGCCCGCCGGGCGGCACTTGCCCCTCCTCATAGAGCTGCTCCACCAGGCCCACGAAGCGGTTGTAATTCTTCGGCAGCCGGGTGGACGGGTCTATTTCTATCACATGGTCATCTATGGTGTGCACGTAAACGCGCAGGAGGCCCTCCTTGTTCAGAGGGCTCCCCATCACGGCTAGGAGAGTGGTGTGCACCAAGTCCGGGCGCCCCCTCTTATTCGCATCCGGCAGGTTTTTCATGGCCGGGTGATGTAGCGAGCGATCAAGTAGCATGGCTCCTAGTCTCTTCCTCCTCGCACGAGCCGTCTTCATGACCGCTGGGTGTCTCCAGAGCTCCTTAGGCACTCGCTCAAGCGCCGATTCGGCTAGGACGAAGAGTAGGGGCAAGGCGGCCTTACCTCTGCTCTCCCGGGCACTCCATCTGCTGATAAGCCTTAACCGGGTGGCGCCCGCCTATCCTGTGGCTTGAGCAAGCGCGAGGCCAGGAAGATAAGGGCCATAGCCCTCAGACGGATAAGGCGCCTCTTCAAGCTGGCTCTCCAGGTGGTGCAGAAAGAGCCAGAGCTCGCGGACCGCTACGTGGAGCTCGCCAGGCGCATCGCTATGAAGGCCCAAGTGAAGCTGCCGCCCGAGTATAAGCGCCTCGTGTGCAAGCGCTGTAAGCGCTTCATCGTGCCCGGCCTCACCTGTCGTGTCCGCCTCCAGCCCAGGCGCGAGCCCCACATAGCCATAACGTGCCTGAGGTGTGGGGGCATCTACCGCATCCCCATCAAGGGGCGGAGAAGCAGGCTGCCATGACGCCTTAGCAGGATAGAACAGAAACCTAATATGGAGGCATAATGTCAAGCCCTGTGAAGAGGCCGATTAGGCTTAAAAGCCCCACTTTTCAACCCAACTAGGGAGCCGAGATTGGAGGAGGCGGTAGTAATAGTTGGGACGAAGCCCGCGGACCGGTACATACTAGCCTGTCTACTCCACATACACGATGGGGCTAAGAGGGTAGTGCTTAAGGCTAGAGGAAGAGCCATAAGCAATGCGTGCATAGTAGCCGAGCGGCTCAAAAACGATTACGTGCGAGAACTAGAGTATGAGAACATAAGGATATTCACTGAGCGTGTAAAAAATGAGAGAACTGGCCGCGTAATCAGGGTAACGAGCATAGAAATAGTTCTTTCCATGAGAAGTAGGAGGCAATAATCTACGGCGACGGGGAGCAGACCCGTGACTTCGTGCATGTCAGGGATGTTGTTAAGGCCAACTTGTTTGCTGCCTTAAAGCCAAGGGCTATTGGGGAGGTACTCAACATCGCTAGTGGCCGCGAGGTAACAATCAATGAGCTCGCGAGGCTAGTACTCAGGCTAGCTGGTCTAGAGGGCTTAAGGCCAGAGCACGGGCCATCACAGCCAGGAGATATAAGGAGGTGAAGAAGCTCCTCGGCTACGAGCCAGAGATCAACTTAGAGGAGGGCATCAGAGAGCTGCTAACACGTTAATGCCCTATAGGGGAGGAAGGTCCCTTGGGGTGGCGACATGGATCTATGCCTAGTTCCTTGGCCAGTTTCCTGGCTTCCTCTCTAACGAATGGGGATACTATGGCTAGCCTAGGCTTCACGCCCCTGATGCACTCGTAGAGCTGGCCTACCTTCCAGAGCTCGTAGACATCTGCCCTGGAGACGCTCGACTTTATCTCCACCAAGATGTGCTCCTTATCGCTAATGACCATGTCCACCTCCACGAGGCTTGGGAAGCCGAACACGAGCCCCTCCTCATCGTAGTGCGTCCAGCGCTCCACCCGGCCACCAAAATAGCGCTCTACCACGCCCGTCATGCCAGCCCTGAAGGACTCCTCTGCTAGGAGGCCCCACCTAGCCCCTAAGGCGTCTATGTGCCTGCGCAGGAGCTGGAAGCCCTCATTCATATCCTCCCTAAGCCTGTTCATGTCCTCCCTCAGCTTGTTCATGTCCTCCCTAAGCTTGACCAATTGTGCTTCGTGTCTATCGAGCCTCTTCAGCACTTCCTCGAGCCCTATCAGCCCGGCTACCGCGTAGCGGAACTCCTCGTCCTCCTTCAGCAGCCTCAGTATCTCGGACTTCAGGCTCCCCATGTCCCGCCCAAGTTCGGGCGCCTAACTCCTTATAAGCATAGTGCTGGCCGAGCCAACAGGGCATTTAAGGCTTAGGACTGCTCGACATGCTCTATCGGGGCGCCCCGCTCAGGCCATGAGAGGCGCAGATGATCACGGGGACGTAAAGCTCATGCCTCTCGACATCAGCAAGCTGAAGAGGACGGGCTAGAGGCCCAGCATGAGGTCTAGGGAGGCCGTAGAGAAGCCTTGGTAATCCGATAAAGTCTCCTAGCGAAAGCCTTATAAAACCATAGGATTTATACAGCGGCCGATGCTGGGCGAGCTGGCATCCCTTAGGAGGAGAGCTCTCCGCAAGGGCCTTTGGTCCAAGGTGTTGTCCAAGATCGAGAGATCCATCTGCGACCTCACCATCAGGGCCGTCAACACGATTAAGAGCGATAAGCTCCTTGAGGCCCTGACGACCATCGTGGACAAGCTGAGGAGGGCCCTGGAGAGCCCCGTGAGTACTTTGGCGCGAACGGTGGGGCGCCAGCTCGCCTCGGCCCTGGCCCGCATAGCCTACTCCTGGGGTCACCCAGGAGCCCAAAGCTGGTCCTTAGATGATGGTTTCGCCAGGTACCTGGCCATAACATATGCCAATACCCCAGATTACTATAGGTCGCAATGGGCTCTGACGTGAGCCAGCTGAGCCAGCCCGCTGGCCTCAAGGACCGCATCAGTTACTTCTTCGTGGTCTTGGCTAGGGACCGCGCTTACCTGCACAAGAAGCTCAAGGAGCTGGATGAGCTGAGGATACCATATGTGGTCATCTGCGGTGAGAAGGTAGATCATCCGAGAGTGGTCTATAGGCCCCCTAAAGGGAAGTACGATGCCATCAACTTCAGCTTAGAACTCGTGCCTGAGGATGTGGATGTCGTGGTGTTCAACGATGTTGACACGGAAATCCTGGGCTTTGAGGAGATGCTTAACCACTTCAGGGACCCCCGTGTCGGCTTGGTCTACTCGCCGGAGCTTGTGGAGAGAGGCCCTCAGGCCCTTTTCTTCAGGCTGTTCAACCCGCTGAGAAGGAGGGTCCCCCTGGCTGCCAGTGGGGAGCTCATGATGGTCAGGAGGGAGCTGTTGGAGAAGGTGCTGCCCATGAGGCCCTGCAAGGCCGAGGACACCTACATAATGTTCAAGGTGCTGGAGCTTGGTTATAAGGTGGTCTTCCACGAGCGTTACTGCGTCAGGACCGAGAGGCCTACTGACCCAAGGGACGAGGAGATCTACAAGAGGAGGACGGTCACGGGTATCTATCAGGCTCTATCGATGAGCAGGCCGCCAGCACCCGTGAGACTGGCCTACTACCTGCTGCCCTTCCTCTCAGTCTTCTTTCTCCTAGTCGGCAGGACGGGCTATTATTGGGCCAGAGGAGTGATCCACGGCCTCGTCGATTACCTGCTGGGCGATAAAGGAGGCTCCTGGTGAAGAGGCGTGCCCGCCAGGGCCCTGAACGTGTTGATGGTGGCTGCCAACCTCAGGATACCCGGTCCCACCGGCGGGGCCGTCCACCAGCTTGAGCTCGTGAGGGCCCTGACGAGGAAAGGTCACAGGATATACCTGGTGGCCATGAAGCCTGAGGAGTACCCACACTGCCCGGGCCTCATCTACCTCCCGATACCGTACGTCAGGAGGCAGGTCCTGGCGCCGGTACTGACGTTGGCGGCCCTACTGAGGTGCCTGCTGGCCTTGATGTCTTATGAGATAGACGTGATCCACGATAGGATGTACCTGTTGGGGGGCGCCGGCACCATAGCTGGGCTGTTGTTCGGCAAGAGGAAGGTGGTCCAGGCGGATGGGAACTGGGTCGAGAGCACCGATTACGCCCCACTGAGGTGCCCGCCCGTCAGGGCCCTGATAGACCTCTGGATAAGCGCCGTGCTCAAGAACGCTGATGCCATAATGGCCGTCTCAAGAGCTCTCAAGCGGGTGCTCGTAGAAGCCTACGGTGTCCCGCCCCAGAAAATAAAGGTCGTACCAAACGGCGTTGACGTGGAGAAGTTCAACCCCAAGCTCAGGGAGCTCTACCGGGCCGAGAAGGACAGCGACGAGATAAGGCTCGTCTACGTGGGCGAGATAGCACCATGGCACGGCCTTGACGTGGTGATAGAGTGCTTGCCCAAGGTCCTTCGGCGCTTCCCCAACGTGAAGCTCATCATCGTGGGAGGGCCAGCCAAGGAGCTACAGTACTCACGGGAGAGGCACAGCTACGTGGAGCAGTTGAAGCGCAAGGTCGAGCGCCTGGGCTTGAGCGACAAGGTGGTGTTCACGGGCTACGTGCCCCACGATGAGGTACCACGCATCCTAGCCACGTGCGACATAGCGCTTTGCTTGTTCACCAAGGAAGGCGGGCGCTACAGCTTCGGGTTCTCGCCACTCAAGTTATTTGAGTACATGGCCATGGGGCTCCCCGTGATCTCGACAGATGTCGAATGGATAAGGGAGATCGTAGAGGAAGGGAGAAGTGGTTTTCTAATTCCCATTGAGAACATGCGAAATCCCATGTCGATCAGCGAGGCCTTTATACCACTTCTGGCCAATTCTTCCTTAAGAGAAAGCGTTGGGCGAGCAGCTCGACGTATATGCGAGACCAAGTACTCATGGGATACCATAACCACGAAGATCGTCTATTTATATCAAAGTATGAATTAAAGCGGCTATCAGGTTTGACCGTGGCAATTATATGTATTGTGACCCCTCCTAAACTATCTCGCCGGAGCTGGATTAAGCAAGATGCCGCCATCCTAAAGGAAGCAGGCCACAAGGTAATCCTACTCGAACATAACATCATAAGCCTGATCAGGAAGTTGAAGGAGCTAATGAGCTGCGACCTATTCTTTGGCTGGTTCGCATTCCCGTTAGCCGTCTTTTTATCAAAGGCCTTCGGCCGTCCGTCACTTTTGAACGCTGTTGGTTACGAAGTGGCACAATATCCCGACCTTGACTATGGCCTCACCAGGCGCTGGTGGTGGAGAACTCTCATTAGTTACGGGCTTAAGCACGCCACCAAGATTATAGCTATTAGCGCAGAAAGCGCTAGATGGGCCAGGATATGGGGTGCAGACAACGTCGATATTGTATACGAAGGTATTGATACGAGCAGGTTCTATCCTGAGATGGATTCACGAAGGGAAAAGAAAAATAAGATAATACTATCCGTCGCATACCTTAGTGTCACGAACGTGGTGAGGAAGAATCTAGTGACATTATTACGTGCCGTACGTTTGGTCATTAGGAAGATCCCTAATGTAAAACTGATAATCGTCGGCAATAAAGAGAGAGGATATTATATGCTTAAGCGGCATGCTGTTAATCTTGGAATAGAAGACCACTTAGTGTTCTTGGGGCACGTACCGGGGAGGGAACTAATAAGACTTTACGCTCTTTGTGACATTTTCGTCCTTCCTTCCTTCCAAGAAGGCTTTCCCACGGTCGCTGCTGAAGCACAAGCTTGTGGTAAGCCTATTGTTACTTCGAACAGACCCGCTATGAATGAAATATACGTCAACAACGTCCACGCCGTCCTAGTAGACCCCAGATCTCCTGAGGAGTTGGCTAGAGCCATCATAAAGGTGCTTGAGGATGCGAGCTTACGGAAACGATTAAGCGTTATGGGTAGAAAATTAGTATCATCCAAATTCTCAAAAGAAAGAAGAGCCAAAAAACTCTTGGAAGTGATACAAACTTTATTAAAGCGACCTGCTGAACGAAAGATCAGCATACTCTGGCTTTTTGTCACTTTCTGCTATACAATATGGTCACTTTTCCTCTTTATTTATGAGGCCATGATCATAAGATTAAAGGAACTAGCAAGATTGTATTCAACACCATGAGGGTCATACTGGCTGCTAAGACCTGCTACCCATTCCATCAATATGGTGGAATGGAGCGTTTCTTCTTCAACTTAGCGTTACACCTAGTTAGGAATGGATGTGAAGTAGAAATTTTAACATCAGGTTTGAAAGGTCAAACGGCGATGAAAGTACAGAGAACGTTCCGTAACATCACTTACACTTTCATTTATCCGAGGGTCACCGACTATAATGTCTCATTTACGGTTTTTCCGTTCTTATGCAATGCTACGGCCTACCTATTATCTCAAAGGTTCGATATAATTCATTCCTGTGGTGTGGTAAATCTGTATGTCCTGCTAAAAGAAAGGCGACCTGTTGTGTTACAGATATTTGGTCTAGAACCTATAAGGTATAACTGGACGGTAAAGAAATTGCATAAATTGATGATCATATACCCGCTCTGGAAAACTTTAATTGAACACGTAGAAGTTATCTCGACAGAGACAGAGTATCTAAAAAGACTAATAGTACATTTCGGCAAGATAAGCCCAGATAAGATATTTGTGCTTCCGGTGGGCATAGACCTGGCAGAAATAGAAAAAATAATATCCAACCCTATCGTATCCAAGCGTTCACTAGGGCTGCATAATGCTGATCTAGTGTTGATAAACGTAAATCGCCTAGAACCATTTAAGGGGGTGGTATATCTCATCGAAGCCTTAAAAATACTCAACGAGGCACTCGATGTGAGACTAATATTGGTTGGAACTGGGAGCGCTGAGGCCGATGTTCATAACTATATCGATAAGCTAGGCTTAAAGGATAAGGTTATCCACTTCAAAAATATTCCATATAATTTACTTTACCAGTTATTCTCCATAGCCGATATATCCGTGACCCCCACTCTTGGCGAAGGCATTCCTACGGTGATTCTGGAAGCCATGGCATGTGGCAAGCCTATTGTAGCCTCAAGAGCTCCCGGCGTAGTTGAGATAGTAAGACATGGGAAGAATGGATTTCTGGTGGAGCCAGCCAATAGTAAAGCCATAGCTGATGCTATTCTGGAGATGTATGATAAAGGACTATTGGAGAAAATGGGTGCTAAATCCAGAGAATTGGTCAGGACGTATGACTGGAATATTATAGCCAAGAAGGCATTGGAAATATACGAAAAAGTAATAAACAAGAACGACTAAAATTGTCTTGCCGATATAAGCGGGTTAAAACGTTATCTATTGTGTTGATATTTATATACCTGGCACTAATACTTCATGATATAATGACGATAAAAATAACTTCATACAGTTGCCGAGATTATCTAGGCTTTGTGGATAGAGCTCCCGTGACCTATTGGATATCGCTTTTTCTCCTACTTCTCCTAATGGGCATGATTATATCCATGAATATCGGTGAGCCGTGGCTTCATATGGCTACTCTGATCAGTCTACTATACATGTTTCATGTATATGTTCTACCGTCCTTACTTGAGTCGGGCCCATCTAACTTTTACGACTTTATGATTCATATTGGGAAAGTGAGATACATTCTATACTTCAATCACGCATATCGAGGATCAGGAATTTATGATTTTATAAGACAACCTGGCTTCCTTATAGCTATGGCTTGCTATCTTCGTGTAACATCAATTCCTTCCATTTTATTAGGAAAACTTTTTCCCTTACTACTGACGTTCATTATTTTTATCTCATTATTTGCTCTTTTTAAAAAATTTACAGGAAAATCTATGTATGCGGCATTCGGCGTCCTTATATACAACTCATTTCAGTGGATCTATAAAATGCACGTTGCAGGGCAGCTTGCAATGTTGGTGCCCTATTATGCACTCTTGTTGCTTATAATATTCCACAGAGACGTTAGGGCTCTATTAGCATCAACAATAATCATGATAGGAATTATAATCAGCCACCAGGGGATAGCGTTTGCGACATTAGCGGATATATCGGGGCTTCTGGGAGTCACGCTCACAATGTATTTTCGAGCCGGATGGTTTGAAGAGACGGAAAAGCGACATACATACATGAGGCTTCTTGTGCTATTTCTGATTTTATGGGTATTCTACCTTATATTTCATAATTACTCAGATTTCTGCAAAATAGCAACAAGTCTTCCTTACATGCTGTCTGCACGATTAAAGTCTATTAGGGAAACCGCTGAAATTGGTATGTCGCACATTGCTGAAAACCCGATGAGACGCTACATACACATGCTCCAGCTCGCCTCTATATTTTATGTTAATTTGACAGGATTTCTAGCAGTATTGAGCTTGAGGAGAAACCTTAAGCGGTACTATTCTATTCTGTTGGCACTTCTCCTGGCAGGCTGGTTCTACGTCTTCTTTTTCTATGGATTAGGAGTTCTTAGGGCTATGTTTTACTATCTAGTCCCAATAAGTATAGCGATGAGCCATTTCATCATGTCTAAAGGAAAAAAGCTCCTTACTTTAGTGCTTCTTCTCGGTATGCTATTATTCTCATGGTTGAATCCCATATTATTATGCTCTAACGAAGCTATAGAGTACACCTCATGCCAAGATATGCGCGCATCATTTTTTGCCGTAACATTTTCTAAGAATGCTCGGCTAGTAGGCATCAATGTGGTATTTTTCCTGCCAGAGATTATAGCCCACAGGTGCGGATTGCGTAATATGCTAGATTTTTCACATGGTATATGCATCCTGACCTCTGTAGAGAAGAATTACTTCGTAATATATTATGATCATGATCCAGTAGAATTTTCAACGATGTTGAAGAAAGGCTTCGTTGTCTATAATTCAGGCTCTGATTATATATTGGTTAAGTATCCACTATTGCGTGAGGGCGATGAGGGGATTCATATATAAACTTTCACTTTCTTTAGGTACGACTCTATGTATAGGGCGCAGGTGGCGCTCGGACTATCATACGAGATGCAAAGAGCTCAGGACAAGATGTTAAAATCCATATCGATTGTAGGTTCTAGAAGGTATTGATGACATCGATATACATAGACCTATGGCTCGATGAGTTAGGGTTGAGAGCGGCCTAGTTATTGTATTCAGGAAAATCAAATCTTTAGGACCTTGAAGCTTAAGAGAGCAATTATACCTGCGGCTGGCTTTGGTACTAGGTTGCTAACAGTCACCAAAGAAGTACCAAAGGAAATGCTACCGGTCTTCGACGTGGGTCTAGATGGAAGTTTACTAATTAAGCCCTTGCTCCAAGTAATTTTTGAGAAACTATATGATCTAGGATTCAGAGAGTTTTGTCTTATAGTTGGTAGAGGAAAACGAGCTATAGAAGATCACTTTAGCGGAGATTGGGGGTTTGTACATTATCTAAGGTCAAGGAACAAAATAGTATGTGTTAAGGAATTGATGTCCTTTTATGAGAAACTTGAAAATTCAACCATCATATTTGTGAACCAACCTGAACCTAAGGGGTTTGGAGATGCTGTCTTTAGAACCAGATCGTTTGCGTCTGGTGAGCCTTTTTTGGTTCATGCCGGCGATGATTTGATAATATCAGAGGACGGGTCACATATTATGCGGTTAATAAACACCTTCTTTGAGAGGAAAGCAGACGCTGCCTTTCTCATAGAGGAAGTAAGGGATCCGAGAAGGTTCGGGGTTATTAAGGGCGTGAGAGAGGCCCCGGGTATCTACAGGGTCGTAGATGTTGTTGAGAAGCCGGAAACCCCACCATCGAGAATGGCCATAGTAGCCATTTACGTCTTCAACGACAGCATATACAATGCCCTCGAGAAAACGGGCCCCGGGTACGGAGGTGAGATACAGCTCACAGATGCCATAGGTCGTCTAATAATTGATGGTGGCAGGGTCTTCGCCGTCAAGCTTCTCCCAGATGAGAAGAGAATCGACATTAGCACCCCTGATTCGTACTGGAACGCTCTGAGGGTAACTTACGAATACGCATTAAGCAAGTCCCGTCGGGCCCTCTAGGCCATGAACAGAGGCAATGTGTCCGTCTTCGGCCTAGGCCCTGTGGGGCTTACTGTGTCCCTCTGCCTTGCCAGCAGGGGCTTTGAAGTGATAGGTTTTGACGTAGACCGGGGCAAGCTGATGGTCCTAAAGAGGGGACGTGTGCCGTTCTACGAGCCCGGTCTGGACGAGCTGTTAGCGAGCTCGCTTGAGAAGGACACGTTTAAGTGTACTACGGACTACAAGCAGGCTGTACTTGCAACGGATATCACGTTCATCACTGTCGGGACACCCAGCAGGCCCGATGGGAGCATAGATCTGTCCTGTGTGGAAGAGGCATCCAGGATGATAGGGGATGCGCTGGCGCATAAGGACGATTGGCATCTGGTCGTGGTGAAGAGCACCGTGCTGCCCGGGACGACCGAGGGCTTGGTCAAGCGTTTGATAGAAGAGCGTTCGGGGAAAAAGTGCGGGTCCGACTTTGGGTTATGTGCTAACCCTGAGTTCTTGAGCGAGGGGAGCGCCGTAAGGGACTTCCTTAATCCGGATAGGATAGTCATAGGAGAGCACGACAAGCGGTCCGGCGACGAGCTTGAGTCATTTTACAGGTCCTTCTATGGCAACAAGATGCCGCCCGTGCTCAGGACGAGCCCAGCTAACGCCGAGCTGATAAAGTATGCTAGCAACGCCTTCTTAGCCATGAAGATAAGCTTCATAAACACCATAGCGGACCTGTGCGAGACCATACCCGGGGCAGACGTAGATGTAGTAGCCAGGGGAATGGGCCTGGACAAACGTATATCCCCCTTATTCTTAAGGGCGGGGGCTGGTTATGGGGGTCCCTGTCTCCCGAAGGACTTGGATGCGCTGATAAGTTTCGCAAGAAGCAGGGGCTGCGAGCCCCTGCTCCTCGAGGCCGTGCAGGAGGTGAACAAGCGACGCCCTCTCAAGATCGTCGAGCTGACTAGGAAGGCCCTCGGAAGCCTGAGGGACAGGCGAGTAGCCGTTTTAGGCCTCAGCTTTAAGCCAGGGACAGACGACGTAAGGAACGCCCCGTCCCTGAACGTGATCAGGTTGCTGCTGGAGGAAGGCGCCAGCGTGGTGGTCTACGACCCCATGGCCATGCCGGGGGTGAGGGCCATCTTCGGGTCGAGGATCGACTATGCCCCGTCCTCGATCGACTGTATAAGAGGGGCCGACTGCAGCATCGTACTCACTGAGTGGGGCGAGTTCAAGAACATAGGGTTTGAGGGCTTCAAGAAATACATGAGGACCCCCGTGATAATAGATGGAAGGCGCATCTATGTTGATAGAAATGTGGGTAGTGAGGTGAGATACGTGGCTGTAGGCAGCTGTGGAGCTAGATAATCATGTCCTGTTCTCCTGTTCTGCGCAAGGCAACATGCCGTGACCTGCCTAGGCTATTGCTATCTTCCTATAGGCTGCATAGACGCGCCCCACTCGGCGAATCCGACATTATGATGCCTAATCATTGATAAGGAAATGACCATGAGCCTGAATGAATATAGCGTCGAGAACCTGGCTCTGAAAGAATTAGGCATCAGAAAATTACTTAAGAGGGCCAGAAGTGAGGCGATGAGGACGCTTAAGGTCTTCATTACAGATGCCAGAAGTAGGATGTGCCTAACAGTAGCTAGGTCCCTCGGTAAGGCGGGCTATTACGTGGCCGTTGGAGATCACGAGACCCGCAGGTCTCTTTCGTTTTACTCTAAGTTCATAAGGCAGTCCTTACTTTACCCGAACCCTCTAATTTCTGAAGGAGCCTTCTTAAAGGCAGTCAAGAGGATAGCGAGGCACTTTGATGTAATAATTCCCATACTCGAGAAGAGCATGGTTCCATTAGCTAAGAACAAAGAGTTCTTGGAAGGTGAAGGGACTAGATTACTCATGCCAGATGCTGGGCCATTGGAGGTGGCCATGGATAAATACCGGTTGTACATAGTAGCTAACTCGGCTGGCGTCCCCTGCCCTAAAACACTATTAATTGAGGACTTAAGGGACTTAAGGAGGGCGGTAAAGGAAATAGGGCTCCCTCTCGTGCTTAAGGTCCGCAGGGAGATGAGCATCCCGCCTGAGAAACGATTCGCCATTATAAAGGCACCTGATAATTTATACCTTCAAGCTAAGCGGTTACTGCGCATTGGAGGAGATAGTATTTTGGCTCAAGAATTCATTAAAGGAGAGAAAGTCGGCTGCTTTTACCTATTCAACCGCCATGGCGATTTAGTAGCCTATTTCTGCCATCATAGGCTCGTGGAAACGCCTGGTGGAATAAGCGCTTTCTGTGAGAGCTATTTTCATGCAGAGGCCCTTTCAAACGGGCTTAAGTTATTGAAGAAACTTAAGTGGAAGGGGGTAGCGATGGCCGAATTCGTAATAAAAGAGGACGGAAAGCCTATGTTACTAGAGGTTAATCCTAGGTTCTGGGGCTCATTGCCCTTAGCTATAGCGGCCGGCGTGGATTTCCCACGCCTACTGGTAGAAACATGGGATGTCAAAGTTAATAGGCCCTTAGGACACTATGAGCATATTAGATGCCTAATACTAATGGCGTTATTAGACATGTTAGCCATTAGCAGGAGCTTAAAAGATGTCCTCTCGGCCTTCAAGGTTATCCTTGAGAACTTATCGGCCAACACGCGTATCTTCGAACTCATGGAAAGCGACGTAGCCCCCTTCATGATAAGAGCGTTCGGAAAAACCATCCTGGGGTGGCTCTAGGCGAAACTGGACTTACATATACACTCCGTTTTCTCATTTGATAGTTTCATGAGGATCCGTAAGCTTATTAAAATATGTGTGAAAAAGGGCTTAGGCGGGGTATCTATTACAGATCATAACACATTAAGAGGATCTCTAAGGGCGTTAAGGGAAGCCAGAGCCTATGAGGGTTTCATGGTGATCCCGGGCGAGGAAGTAAGCACTGAGTGCGGGGACTTGCTAGCGTTCTTCATACAAGAGGAGGTAAAGTCGCACGAGGCACTTGAGGTCATAGATGAAGTAAAGGAACAGGACGGTCTTATTGTGATAGCCCATCCCTACAAATATGTGCGTGCTTACCCGCCTGAGCTCCTCAAGAGAGTTGATGGAATTGAGATATTTAACGCCAGAAACCCGCTGAAGAATTTAACGTATATTTTTGAGATGATGAAGGGACATGAATGGGCTTTAACGGCTGGTAGTGATGCTCATTTCTATTTCGAGATCGGAAGGGCTTACATAGAGCTTAATGAGCCAGCCCATGAGCCGGAGGATGTGAAAAAGGCCATTCTCAGAGGAGAGCTAAGCATAGCTGGTACTATCACACATTCATATGCTGGTATCCTGAGCCGGCTAGTTGGTAGCGTTAAGACGTGTGATTATAGACCAGTATTAAAATTAGCGATTAATGGTATGAGGCACATAGTAAAGAAAATGCTGCTGGGGCGGTGATAAAATGAGCACCTTGGGTGAGAAAAGATACCTAAGCCCCATGACATTTGCTAACGCCTTCTTTAAGCGCAGAAGGAAGCTCATATTAAAGCTCCTGGGAAAGCATAAAAAGACATTAAACCGGGACGGCGTTTGGGCCTTGGATGCAGGATGTGGCCCGGGCGTCTACTCTATGGATTTAACAAAAAGCGGCTTAGAAGTCTTGGGTCTTGACATATCTATCTCTGACATAGAAGAGGCAAGATATTTAGGCCTTAAGATGTCCTGCTACCGAAATCAGCACTTCGTGGTGGGAGATGTCCAACACCTTCCTTTAAGGGGAGCTACGATGTCAGCAGTACTCATGAGTGTAGGAGAAGTATATCTTCGAGTTGATGTCGATAACGAAAGGGCCATTAAATTGTATGGGTCCCCCGGGGTTCAAGGTCTGTGGCCACTCATACGGATTTAGGTATGCTTCCAAAGAGCACATTAGGCAGTACGTAATGAGGCTGCGCCTGTAGGGTATCATGATCGTTGGAGAGGGGCACCTAGCGCTGGGGAGCATGTCGATTCTGCGCTGTGCTTCTGTTATCCTGGTGCTCGTCTGCTGTCTATTGATCTGCCCGCATGGAGTATGCGCCTCAGGTGAAGGGTCAAGTGGGGAAATTCTTGTTCACGAAGCTTTTGAAGCCCTAGTTACTGCATACGATGCCGGGGGGGATGTAGGGCCCCTAGCCGATAAATTGAACGAGGCTCTGGCCCTCCTCTCCGAGGCCGATCGCCTGGAGAACAGCGATCCGGACGAGGCCGGGAGGCTCAGGGTGAGGGCTGTCGAGCTGTTGAACGAGGTTATAGAGGAGGCCCCTCGCGTGGCCGAGGAAGGGCGCCGTAGGACCTTCTTCTCCAGGGTACTGCTGGGCTGCTCGCTTGCTGGCCTGGGGGCAGCGGGCGTCCTGGCCTACAGGTTGGGGCCGGGGATCTTCTGGAGGATCTGGGCGAGGTCCAGGCGTGGCTACCGGGCGAGGCTCCGCTCCAGGCGCCCCGGCAAGGAGGTCTCCATGTTGGCCAGCGGGGAGATATGGGCCATCATAGCTTCCGTGGTCCTTGTGGGCGCCATATTCGCCATCTCGCAGGCCGTCTGGGCTGGCCGGGTGGTCGAGACCTTCTCCGAGCTGGGAGTCCTCGGCCCGAGCATGAGGATAGGCGATTACCCCCGTGAGGTGGTGGCTGGCGACACGTTCAAGCTCTACATCTACGTGGGCAACCACATGGGGAGGCCCATGCTCTACACGGTCTACATCAAGCTGGGCAACGAGTCGACGCCCGTGGACCCGGCGCCTGTGGAGCCCATGATGTGCTTCACGCACGTCCTGCTGCACAACGAGACCTGGATCTTCCCGGTGAACATAACCCTCACGGAGCCTGGCCTGAACTACAGGCTGCTCTTCGAGCTGTGGGCCTACAGCCCTGAGGTGGACCGGGTGGAGTACCTGGGCCTCTGGTGCCAGCTCTGGATAAATGTGACGGCGCCCGCCTGAGGTGGGGGAGGGTGGTGGTCGTCCTTGGCGCTCTGTGCCCGCCTGCTCTCCGTGGCCTCCAGGGGGGGCCTAGGCGTCAGGTACCTAGTGCTCTTGCCCTCGCTGCTCCTGGCCCTCCTGGTGGCCCTGAAGGGCCTGGCCCTGGCCTACGCAGGTGAGGCCTCAGCCCTGGCCGAGGTGGTGGGAGAGCCCCGGCTGGCCTGCTCGGTCACCAGGCCGGGAGGGGAGGGCGTGGTCGAGGTCAGGCTGTCGTACGTTGACCTAAGCGTGAGACGGGCCCTCCTGGTGTGCGTGGACGACCTGGAGCGCTTCCTCCAGCTGCACGGTGCTAAGCTGAGGGGCTCCCCGCCCGGCCGGGGGGAGGCGTTGGTGGGCCAGGAGCTCAGGAGGCTGCTGCCTGGAGGGCATGTTCCCTTGCCCGGTGGGCTCGTCCTGAACATATCCGGTACCGTGGTGGCCCGTGACTACCTGGCCTACTCCATAGTGATCACTGGCGATACGGCTGACCTGCTCGAAGTAGATTGGGAGGCTGTCGTCTACGAGTGGGAGCCGGGGTCAAGCTCGCCGGAGGCCCGTGAAGCGCTCCTGGCTCCCTCGGCTGCCTCCTTGGTAGACTCGGTCCTGTCCGAGGCGCTCGTGGCCGCCTCCTTGATCTCGGCCGTGGGCTACGCCATGGCTGGCCTGGCCTGCTTCTTCCTGGCTAGCTCATCCTCGGAGGAATCGGAGGAGGTGCTCTCCGTGCTCTGCTCGGCTGGCTTCACGCCGAGGAAGCTGGCCCTCGCCCTCCTCGCCCTCTCGGTGGTCCTGGCCGGTGCTAGCACGGTCCTGGGCCTCTCCTTGGGCGTGTTCACCCCGGCCCTCGCCTCGGCCCTGGCCTCCATCTTCGCCAAGCTGCCCTACATCAGGCCCGTGGCCTACCCATCCCTGGGCCTGGACCTGGCCCTGTTCTTCTCCACCTCCGCCCTAGGCTTCTCGGCTGGCTTCCTCAGGGGGTTATCGAAGGTTGTTGGGAATAAGGGTGCTGGGCCGTAGGAGGGTCTTCTCCACCCTGCTTTCCTTGTTCATGGCCTCCTTCCTCTCCAGCACCCTCTTCGCCATCTCGCTTGCCTACCTCTGCAGCTTCGATGTGGCCCTGAGGGGTGGTGTCGATGGTGTAGTAGTGCTTGAGGGTGGCTCAAGGAGCGTCTTCACCAGCCACGTCCCCCTCTCGCTCTGGGAGAGCCTGAGGAGGCACCCCGAGGTCAGCGGGTGCGAGGTCTTCACACTCACGCCGGTGCAGGCTGGCTCCAGGGCCGTGGTGGTCCGGGGCGTCAGGAGGGAGCTCCTCGCAACCGAGTACGCCGGTCACCTGCTCCAGGGCGTGGTGCCGGGGCTTGAGGGTCCCTGGGCTCTAGCAGGCGTCAAGGCTGCCGAGAGGCTGGGGCTGGAGCTGGGCCACGACCTGGTCTTGGCCAGCCCCCTGAGGCCAGCCCTGATACATGCCCAGGTGGTGGGCATCTACTCCTTCGGGGACCGCAGGGACTACGAGCTGGCAGTGCCCCTGCCCCTGGGCCAGAGATTGGCTGGCCTGCCTAAGAACACGGCCTCCGTCATAGTGGTCAGGGGACTGAGCAAGGCCCGCTTGGACGAGCTCTTAAACAGCCGTTTCGTGCTCAAGGTCAGTTGCCACATCGATGTCGGGGGCTGGGTGCTGGTCCTGGACCCCCTGAACGCCCTCGTGGCCTCGGGCAAGGTCGAGGGGCCATCGACCATCAACTTCACGCTCCCCTTCGGCTACTACACGGTGGCCTACCAGGGCCCGAACTTCTTCTCCACGCTGGGAGAGGTCCTCCTGACATCTGACCGGACCATGGACATCGGTTTCTCCCTGGAGGAACCCGTGGTGCTCAAGGTGATGGCCCCTAGGGAGGCCCCTGTCTCCCTCTTCAACGAGAGCGGGCCCCTGGAGGGGTCATGGGCCGACGGCTACTGGACCTTCGTGGTCGAGCCTGGCCTCTACACCCTGTGCGTGGGCAACGAGACCTACGAGCTCCCGGTCTTCGGCGACCTGGTCTTCAACCCGCAGGGCCTCGTCGGGGGCTTCGAGCTGACCGTGGAGGTGAGGTCGTGGGATGGGGGCAAGGTGGAGGGCTCCCTGTTGGTGATCGAGGATGAGGAGGGGGAGGTGGTGGCCTCCTTGGCCGATTGCCCCCCGGACGTGGTGGTGAGGCTGCCCGAGGGCACCTATACCATAAGGGTGTTCAAGGCCCCCTACCTCGTCTCTAGGACCGTGAGGGTGCCAGAGGAAACAGCGGTCGTGGTGGAGCTGCCCAGGTTGATCAGTAATCCTGAGAAGGTTCCCTGCCGATTCTACCCTGCCCTCAAGCCCCTGGCCTCCAAGGAGGCCTCCTCCTACGCCTTCTACGCCTTCGTGGGCCTGTCGGCCTCCTACCTACTGGCCCTTGAGGGCGTGCTGCTCGTCCTGGCAGCCCTCACCTGCCTGGCGGTCCACAGGCACCTCTACATGTCCATCAGGGGCGAGCTGAGGGTGCTGCGCCTCCTGGGCTTCAGCTGGCCCAGGCTGCTCTACCACCTGGGCTTGCCCCACCTGCTCCTCCTGGCAGTTTCCCTGGTCCTGGGCCTCTCGGCAGCCTGGGTCTTCTACGTGCTGGCCTCCCTGGACGATGTCCTGACCGTGCTAGGGTACGGCTCGCCCTTCCCACTCGTCGAGGCCCTGGCCCTCACGGCCATCTCCATGCTCGCCTCATGGGCCTCCTCCTTCGCATGGGGCATCAGGAGGGCCTCCAGCGAATGAGGGGGCTATGCCTCTTCGCCGTGGTGTCTGTCTCCCTGACCCTGGCGCTCCTGCCCTTCATGGTGAACGGTGCCCCCTTCCTCCAGGACGCTTGGGACCACATGCACCTGGCCCTGGCCTACGCTAAGACGGGCCGTATAGTGCTCAAGCCTGGGGGTGAGCTGTCCTCGAGGTGGTTCCTGGTCAACATGCTCATATACCTGCTGTTCGAGCTAGCGGGCGTCCCCCTGCTCCAGGCCTCACAGGTAGCCCCCTTCCTAGGCGGCCTCTCGATCCTGCCCTTCTACCTGGCCCTGGTTAAGCTCACCGGCCATAGGAGGCTGGCCGCCCTCTGCTCCCTGGCTCTCTCGCTCGAATCGCTCCACATAACCCTGGTGGCCAGCGTGGCCAAGGTGACCACCAGCTTCTACCCCCTGATGTGCTCCCTCCTGCTGCTGCACGTGCTCGTGACCAAGCCTTCGGCCAGGACCTTCTCGACCCTGGCCCTCTGCTCCCTGGGCGTGCTCCTGGGCCACCACTACATGAGCCTGTCCTTCTCGGTCCTGCTCCTCACGGCAGCACTCTACATGCTGATAGGCTGGCTCAGGGGGGAGGTGAGCGAGGTCTCTGCCCTGGGGGCCTTAGCCATATCAGCCCTCTTCCCGTCCTGCCTCTACGTCTACGTCAGGCTCGTGGGCGCCTCAACGGCCATAGTGGGCTTGGACGACCTCTTGCTCCTGACCTCCTGTGGCATACTGTTCTCGGTAGTGCTCCTCAGGAGGGGGAGGCCCTTGCTGTGGCCCCTGGTCCTGGTGGCCCCCACGGTGGCCTTCCTCATCCTCAGGGGCCAGGTCTACGCCATATACTTCCTGGCAACTGATGTCCGTCCCCACGAGATAGCTGGTTACGGCCTCCTAGCTCTCTGCTTTGTGGCCTGCGGTGGCCTGGTCGGCTCCTCAGGGGCCGGGGAGAAGCTGGCGCGTGCCTACATGGCCTCGGCAGCTACTATGCTCCTCTTCTCCTTCCTCTACGGATTCTTCTATGTGGGCATCATGCTCCTGCTGAAGGCCAGCTACTTCCTTGGGCCCGCCGCCTTCACCTGGCTGGCCCTGGCCATCTCCAACAGCCGGGGGCGCACCAGGCACGTGCTGTTGGGACTCCTGGCCACAACCATGCTCCTGATACCCCTGCCCGGCCTGAGGTGCACGGTGCTGGGGGACCCAGGCCTCGGTGGCCTCTCCTCCTACCGGAGGGGCCAGTACGAGGAGCTCAGGGCCCTGGCCCCCTTCATTAGCGGTGGCCACGCCTACGGTGATACGACGGTGTCCTACGTGTCCATGATGCTCGAGGACGTGGACGTATGGGCCCTGCACCCGCACGTGGGCCTTAAGGACGGCAGCCGTGTCGTCGTGTTCAAGAGGAGCTGGGAGGCTGGCCTGCTCGAGGCTGGCTACGAGTGGTTCGACCTACGCCTGGTGGTCAGGGGTCGTCATGACAGGGTCTTCGACGGTGGCCACACGCTGGTCCTGGTGGTGGTGGGAGATTGGGGGAGGCCCTGAGGCTTGAGGGCGTTTACAAGTGCTACCGGACGAGCGGCGAGGTGGTGGTGGCCCTCAGGGGCGTCAGCTTGTCCCTCAGGGAGGGGGAGTTGGCCTGCGTGATGGGGCCCAGCGGCTCCGGCAAGACCACCTTGCTGAAGGTATCGGCTGGCCTCCTGGAGCCCGATAGGGGGTCCGTTAGGCTGCTGGGCAGAGAGCTCTACAGGCTCCCCCTCGGCGAGAGGTTGAGGCTGAGGTGCGGGCTGGTGGGCTTCATGTTCCAGGAGGACCTCCTGATAGACACCCTCACGGTGCTCGAGAACGTGGAGCTCTCCCTGCTGGCCAGGGGTGTGCCCAGGAGGCGCAGGAGGGAGCTGGCGCTCGAGGCCCTGGAGCGCCTTGGGATAAGGGGCCTGGCCCAGAGGAGGCCCCATGAGGTGAGCGGGGGGGAGCGCAGGAGGGTCTCCCTGGCCATGAGCATCGTGGGGGAGCCCAAGGTGCTCTTCGCTGACGAGCCCACCAGCAACCTGGACACGGAGACCTCCCTAGCCATCCTGGGCCAGCTGAAGGAGCTCAACAAGGAGGGCATGACCATACTCATGGCCACCCATGACCCGTTAGTGGCCGGGGAAGCAGGCAACGTCATATTCCTCAGGGACGGGAGGGTGGTGGGCCGGAGGGCCGGGGCGCTAGGCCAGGGGCCTCCTCAGGCTTAGCCTGTAGTACTTATACTTCCTGGCTAGGGCCACCAGGGCCATGCCCTGGGTGAAGATGGCCAGGGAGGTGAGCACGGGCACCAGCCTTATGCCCCAGGGGGTGTAGTTGAGCACCAGCCCTATCAGGGGGACCACGGCCAGGCTAAGGCCTATGGAGAGGGCTAGCCTCTCAAGGGGTTCCAGGTCCTCCCCCCTGGGGTAGAGAGCCTCTACCAACGTGGCCCCGGGCAGGTAGAGGACGAATAGCGAGCCCAGGACGAACCTGGCGTAAACGAGCGGGGGCTCCCTGACGTAGAGCACCATGGCGCCTGTCATGGCCACCAGGGCCACCACAGCCCAGAACCAGAGGCTGGTCAAGGAGAAGGTGTAGGAGATTATGTTCCCATGTGGCCTGGGCTCCACCAGGTCTATACGGCCCTCTTTCCAGGCCCTCCAGACGTGCTTGGCCGCCTCCTCGAACCTCACGCCGTGCTTGTCGGACAGGTGCTCCACCAGCTCCCACACGGTCGGGTTCCCCAGGTCCCTCACGGCCTCGCACACCAACTTGTCCCATTCCTCCTGGGCAACATCGGCCCCCCTCCTCCCCGCCTGACCTCGCCCAGCCGTCCTGGTCTTGCTCTTCTTCCCACGCCCCATGTTGGACGAGAACCCGCTCCCGGCAGCTTTATGGTTTTCGAGGACACCCTTCAGGGCCTGGTCCCTCCGTGCTTCACGTGCAGGAGCACGGTCCTGTAACCTGAGGCCTCTATCTTCTCGGCCCCCACTATCACGGCCTCAGCATCGTGCGACAGGGGCGATATTATGACCACGAGCGCAGGAGGAGGTATCAGGGAGGTGCACTTGACCAGGGCCTCGTAGGCCGGGCGGCCCCTGGCCGCCTCCTCAAGGGCCTTGTGCTTCAGGGCCAGCAGGTCCCTAAGGGACCTCAGGGTGGGCCTGCCCTCCCTCTCCAGCTTGTAGACCAGCCTCCTGAGCTGCTTGAGCCCTGGGTCGGGGACCGAGAGGACCCTACCGGGGCTCTTCAGCATGGTGATGTGCTTGGTCAAGGTCAGCACCTTCCTCAACGCGACCTCGGGCTCATCCGCCTTCCACACGACGGCCACCCGCTCGGCATCGTAGGCCACCACGGCTATCGGCACGCCCTCCCCGGCCATGGTGAGGACGGTCATGACTAACTTGTAGCACAGGTCGTCTGCCTCCTCCTCGTCCTCGGCCGTCAGGCAGGTGACCACTATGGCGGGGTTCCCCCTGAGGGCTGCGTACTCCTTGACTATGAGCTTCCTGAGCTTGGCGGACTTCTTCCAGTCTATGTCCCTTATGTCGTCGCCCGGCACGTAGGGCCTGCTGCCGTAGTAGGACCGGAAGGCCCTGGTCCTAAAGCTCACCGGCATCTCCTTCCTGGAGCCCACGGCCAGCACGTCCAGCTCCTCGGGGATGCCACGTAGGAACCTCACGGCCAACCACTCGGCGTATCTGGCCTTCGGGACCACGTAGAGGTCCACCAGGCTCAGCTCCCTGCGGACAGCCACGAGGCCCCTCGGGTCGACCAGCACTGCCTCGGCCACCGGGTTGATGGGCGCTGCCAGCGGGGGCCTGACCCTGATGCTCAGCTCCAGGGGCTCCCCAGGCTCGAGCTCGGCCTGGTCCGGTGCTATCTTCATCCACGGGAAACGGCTCCTCAGCTGGACGTAGGCCCTCGTGGGCCCCTCAGGGCACAGGACGGCCTTGGTCCCACCCTCCCTGCCAGCCAGCACCCTCAGGACTCCCCTCCTGACGTCGATCCTCACACGATCGAGCCCCCTGAGGGAGTAAGCGAAGGCCGAGGCCAGGTAGAGGAGCACCAGCAATGAGCTGAGCAAGAGGGGCGTGTTGCTTATGGCCACCGAGAGCAACAGGACGGACAACGATGATGCGCCGAGGGCCTTGAGGGCTCTCGTGACACCTCTCCCCCGCCCAAGCTCCACGCCCAGGGCCCAGGAGCCAGCCATGCTCCTTAGGGCCCCATCCAGGCTGACCAGCAGCGGGGCCACTAGGACCACGGAGAGGGGCGAGCCCGTCAAGGGCCTGAGGGCCAGGGGGCTCAGCAGCAGAGAGGCCAGGTAGGCCGTGGCCTTCAGGCCTGGCCCTGGTTTCTCCAACAGCACGAAGAGGTGTAGGGCCAGCATGGCCAGGCCCACCAGGGCACTCGGCGGGGGGGCTAGGGCGACAGATAGGGTCAGCAGGGAGGCCAGGTAAACATCTAGGACTATCTCCTTGGGCCTAAAGGCCCTCCACCCCTAGGGCTTGAAGCTGGCCTTGGGGACGGGGACCTCCCTGAGGGCCCTCTCGATGATGTGCTCAGGCCTGACCTCCTCAGCCTCCGCCTCAGGTCTCAAGCGTATCCTGTGGGCCAGGGAGGGGAGGGCCAACCTCTTGACGTCGTCCGGTATCACGTAGTCCCTGCCCTCCATGAAGGCCAGGGCCCTGGCGCCCTTGTACAAGGCTACGGAGCCTCTCGGGCTGGGCATGATGGGCACGACATCTGGGTCCTCTCTTATCCTGTTGACCAGGGAAATGATGTACCTGCGGACGTCCTCGGAGACGAAGACCTTCTTGACGGCCATCTGCAGCTCGAGAACCTCCTTCACGCCGACCACGGCCTCCACCTCCATGGCCTCTATGCGGTCTATATCGCCTATTATGGCGGACTCCTCGTCCGGGCTCGGTAGGTCGCTCCAGCACCTGAGCATGAACCTGTCCGCCTGCGTCTCGGCCAGCGGGTAGGTCCCCGGAGTCCCGTAAGGCACCTGGGTGGCCACCACCATGAAGGGCCTGGGCAGCTCGTGCGTGACGCCCTCCACGCTGACCCTCATCTCCTGCATGGCCTCTAGGAGGGCCGACTGCGTCCTGGGCGTCGCCCTGTTCAGCTCGTCGACCAACAGTATGTTGGTGAAGACGGGCCCTCTGATGAACCTGGACGAGCCGTCTAGGCCGTATATGTAGAAGCCCGTGATGTCCGTGGGCAAGGTATCCGGCGTCATCTGGATGCGCTTGAACTCCCCTCCTATGGCTAAGGCGAAGGCCCTGGCCAAGGTGGTCTTGCCCGTGCCCACCAGCCCCTCTATGAGGACGTGTCCACCGCTCAGCAGGGCCACCAGGAGCAGCTCCTTAGTCTCCTCCTTTCCTACCACGACCTTGGAGACCTCCTTCAGTATCCTCTTCGGGGCGCTTTGCAGGACCTCAGGCTCCATGGCTCCTCACCCTCGACCACACAGGCTTCATGAGGGCAGCCAGTATTATAACTACAACGGCAGGAGCCACGTAGGGCGAGGCCACCAGGTCCCTGACCTGCCTCAGGACCTCCTTGGCACGGTCCAGTGATGTCCTGGGCAAGTGGGAGGCATCGAAGAGCACCTTATTGGCCCCCTTGAGGCTGGCCAGCTCCGAGACGAGCTCCTTGTTGTCAGCTATATAGAGCATGGAGTTTATGATGATGCTTGGGTCTGAAACTAGGACCAGGAGCCCATCGCCCACCCTGGCGCACGCAACCACCGGGAGCGGGCCCATGGGCTCGCCCGAGCCCCAGAAGCCATCGCCATCTAGGTCTAGGAAGCTGAAGCTGGAGGACCAGGCAAGCACGTGCACGTCGGAGGTGTTGACGAGAGCCGTGGCGTGGTTGAGCACCACGGCCTCCACATGCTCGGGCAGGTACCTACGGGAGAAACTGCTCACCCTCGGGAACCACTTGTTCTTGTAGTTGAAGAGGGGGTCCAGAAGCGGTGCTCTTGCGAACCTGGTGGCTAGGCCCAGTTCCTCAAGGACCTGGTTGCCGTGACCGCAATCGTCCATCAGCAACACGGTCCCGCCGCCCCTCAGGAAGCTGGTGAGCTCCTCAAGCTCCCAGGGCTCGAAGGGCCTGTAGGGCACCTCGACCAGCGCCAGGCCGTCGGGCTCGTCTGGGAGTTCGCCCAGGGACCTCAGGACACGGGCGTTGAAGCACCTGACGAACTCCCTGGAGCCGTTCCAGAACATGTTGTCCGGGTTGAAGTCGCTGGTGGGCGGGTGGAACCATATGAGGAGAAGCGAGAGGCACGTGAAGGCCAGGAGCGTGGTGGCCAACAGCTTGGCGGGCCTCATGTTATCACCTGCCTCACGGCCTCGGAGAGTTCCAGGGCCTCCCTCACCTCTTGCTCAGAGGGCTCGTGCGGCGAGTAGAGCGCCCTCTCGGCCAGGGATGTGAGCCCCGTGAAGGGCTTGACCAGCCCACGCTCTCTTGAACAGGCCAGGGACAGGAACTCCCTCAGGGTCATGTGGGGCTCCATGATGAGGCCCGTCCTCTCCGAGATGAGGAGCACGCAGGAGAAGTAGGCCTTCAGTATCTCGGCCCTGGGGGGGCTCAGCTCCTCACCCACCAGCTCGCTGGGCTGGACGAGCGGGACCAGGGGCGCCTCACCTGGCCGTTCCACACGCTCCACGGGTTTCTCACGGCGGGGGGCGAGCCTCGGGTACAGGATGGTCCCCGTGATCAAGCAGGAGATGGCCAACAGGCCCACGTTGAGCACGTTGAGCTTCACGACGCCAGCCGAGGCCCGCCCATTGGCCAGCCAGGGCTCCCTGGGCCTGACCAGGACCTCCACCTCGCCAGTCTCCACTAGGAAGGGCCCGAGCTCCACCTTGAGCTCGGCCACGAAACCGCCATCCTCCCTCGTCTCGGCGTAGGCGACATCATCACCTATCCTCACGACCACCTGGGCGCTCGCCACGGGCCCGAGCCTGGACGACGCCTGGCCCTGGACCAACACCTTGGACGGGGTGAGCACCAGGCCCAGGTTCCCGACGACCACATCCACCGGTATCCTGCTGACCTGGAACACCAGCTTCTTAGAGGTCCCCGAGAAGGTCCTGTTGGCCTCTATCGCTATCACCAGCTCGTGGGCGCCCACCCTCATGTTGCTCGCAAGCCTTATCTCGAAGCTGAAGGCCCCATCTAGTCCGCAGAGGCCCTGGGCCACCAGCTGGCCATCTATGCTCAGCTTAACTAGCCGCCTACCGGGGCTGGTGTGGTTCTCGGCCCTCACCTGCCCCACGACCCGGATGGGCAAGCCTGGGTGAGGGCCACCCAGGATGGAGGCATCGACATAGGTCCTGAAGAAGAGCAGCTTGACAGTCACGGTGGGGCTGGAGGAGCCTAGGAAGCGCTGGACATCCTCGCCCTTGGGTGCGAAGATAGCGCTGAAGGACACGCTCCCCACGTAGATGTAGGACAGACGTACCACGAGCCTGTAGGACCCACCTGGCCCCGTGGTGGCATTGCCCACCGGATGCCCATCCATGAGCAAGGTCACCTCCCTGCCTGGCAAGGGGCCCTCAGGGCTCGTGAGCAAGCCCGTCAGCTCGACGGGGCTCCCCACAAAGGCCCTCGTCACGTTACAGGCCAGCGTCAGGTTGGTGGGGCTGAGCCCACCGCTCTCCAGCTCGCTAGCCCTGTTCCTGAGCTCCTCTAGAAGGGCCTTGTACCTGTCCAGCAGCTCCCTGAGCTCCTGCATGAGCTTAGCCAGTCTGGCCCTTGCGCTGTTATCGGCTGGCGAGCGCATTCCCAACCTGGAGCACAGGGCGCTCACTGCATCCTCTATCTCGTCCAACAGCACGGCTGCCTTGCTTATGGGGAAGCCCGCCCTCTCAAGCTTGGCCTTGGCCTCGGAGAGCAGCATCTGATCCAGGAGCGCTCTTGCCTCCGAGAGAGTGGTTTCGGCCTCCTCAAGCACATCTAAAAGCTCCGAGGTCAAGTTGGCGAGTCTCAGGATTATGTACCTCAGGTCGCTGGGTATGTAAGCTTCGTCCAGGCTGGCTAGCAGCTCCCTAGCACTACCGTACCTTTCGAGGCAGGCGAGCCTGAAGACGTCCGAGAAGAAGGTGAGGATGCCGAAGGCCTCCATGGTCTCCTGGGCAGCTGCTGGGTCCTCGTGGGGCGTGAAGGGGAGGCTGGCCACGCAGACGCTCATGACGAGCAGGGCCAGCAGGAGGCCAGCCGAGGCCGGGGCCACGAGCTTCCTCAAAACAGGCCCACCCCGTACAGTATCCTCATGACCTTGTCCGCCACTATGAGCATGAAGATGGCGAAGAGCACCACGCCTATGACGTTCAGGCCCCTGGTCACCCTGGGCTCCGTGGGCGAGAGCAGGAGCGTGACCACGAAGTACTCAAGCACCATCAGGGACACGTAGAGTTCCAGCCGGCTCTCGTGGTAGAAGGCCAGCACCACCACCGTGAGGGCGTACATCAGGGCCAACGTCAGGACGTACCTCTCGTGGGACCTCATGAGGCTTCACCCAACAGCCTCAGCACCAGCACTAATTTGTCGCGTCTCTCCTCCTCTTCCTCCACCACCACGGGCCTGCCCAGGACCTCGGCGGCCGTGGAGGCCGCCATGGAGGCTAGGGAGCTGCCCAGCACCTCGTGGACCAAGAGACGCTTCTCCCTCAGCCTGGGGTTGGCCAGCTCGACCACCAACCTGTCGTCCCCGACCTCCGAGATGGCCACGCTGTCGGCCAGGTAGAACCTCCGCACGAGGATCAAGTTCAACTGGTTCTCCAGGTTCCCTAGGGTGGTCCCACGGGTTACCTCTGCATCCCTGACGACCACGGAACCGGGGGTGGAGATGAGGAAACCCACGTCCTCGGCCCTGGGTCCGTACCTTATGAGAAAGCGCCTGGGCAGGCGGGAACTCGGAACCTTGATGCCCGGGTTAGAGCTGACGGGCACCAGGGCCAGGGGCCCTCCCTCAGCCAGGGAGGAGGGCAAGTAGATGGCCTTGACCCTGAGCCCCATCTCCTCCACGAGGGCCGAGAGGTTCTCGAGGCTGCTCTCGTGGAGAGCCACCTCAATGCCCGAGGGCAACACGCTGCTCCCCCTGCCTATGGCCATCAACACGGAGCCCACTATGACAGCTGCTATGCCCAGGGCCGTTAAGGGCACGGAGGACATCACGGTGTAGGCCAATAGCGCAAACAGGCCCCCTACCGTGCTCACGCATAGGCCAGTGGCCGTGTAGGGGTCCATGTTCCGGCATTTCGGGCTGTCCTCGGCTTATAAGGGTTTCTCGGAGAAGGCTAATAACCTATTAGAATAGCGGTCAGAAGGGCCGAGGCCTAGAAGAGCTAGCTCTTCCAGAGCAATAGCTTGCGCTCGAACTCTATGATGAGCCTCAAGGGCAGCCCTAGGGGTCCCAGCCCCCCAAACACGGCGCTGAGGTTGTCCAGGTCGGGGCCCTCTATGACCCCGAGGAGCGGTGAGAGCACTGTGTAGGCGAGCAGGTAGACGAGCCCGCAGGCCACTAAGGTGATGAGGGCGGGCGCCTGCAGCCAGCTCTTCAGCACTAGCACGGGCAGGGCGGAGAGGGCCGAGGCCATATACACCTTGGCCGAGCAGCTCAGGTCGGGCTTGGCCCCGAAGCCCCTCCAGGCAGCCGATAGGCCGTAGAGGGCGGAGGCGAAGCTCGATGCAGCGGAGACCACTATCATGCCCACGGTCCCATAGGCCCTGGTCAGCAGGAAGGAGAGGGGCAGGAAGATGAGCGTGTTCACGAGGAACACCTTCATGGTGGTCTTTGTCTCCCCCACGCCGTTGAAGAAGCTCGTTATGACCAACGAGCCCAAGCCAGCGGTCAGGGGGATGAGCATCAGCAGCGCTAGGAAGAGGGAGGCTACATCATAGCCGGGCCCGTAGACCACGTAGATGAGCTCGTCGGAGAGGGAGGCTATCAGGACGGAGGCTGGAACCACCAGCATGGAGGAGTACTTCACGGCCAATCTGAAGAAGTACCGTATCTCCCGCAGGCTGCTGCTCGAGTCAAGCTTGGAGAAAGCTGGGAGCAGGGCTATGGTCATGGAGGTAGACACGGTGTTCATCAGGAGGAGGAAGTTGGAGGCTGCACTGTAATTGCCTATCTCGGCATCGGAGACGAAGGAGGACAACAGTATGAGCTGGTACTGGCCCACGGCCATGAGCAGCAGCGACGAGACGTAGACGGGCCATCCGTAGCCCACCATGGAGGCCAGGACGTGCCTTAGCCCCGGCCCCTCGTCCTGGGCAGCAGGGCCAGCTTGGGCTTCCGCGAGCTTCTTGAGCCTGCGGGCCTCCGCGAGCACGAACACCAGGGCCGTCAGCCCGGCCAGGACGGAGCCTATGAGGTGCCCTAGGACTGGCCCAAGGGCGCTCAGCCCCACCAGCACCAGGAGGATGGAAGCCCCCGTCTTACCGACGGCCTCCACGTTACGCACGATGGCGTTCCTATCGGCCCTGTCCAGCCCCACCAGGGCGGCGTTGGAGCTCATCATCATGGCCTGGAACAGGATGGCCAACGAGGCCACCCTGATGAGTGGGCCGAGGCCGGGCCTGCTCAGCACCCAGGTGGCTATGAGGTCTGAGAGCGCCAGGCAGGCTAGGGACGCTAGGGCACCGGCCATCACCCTTAGCGCCAGGCCAGCTCGCACGAACCTGACGGCCAGGCCCGGCTTGCCCTCCGCCCTCAGCCTGGCCGTGAAGTTCATCAGGGCCGTGTCGATGCCGAAGACGACGAGGAAGGTCATCAGGGTAGGGATGGTCAGGGATAGCCTGTACAGGCCGTAGCCGGACGAGCCCAGGAGCCTGGCTATGACTATGGAGCCTACGCCCAAGATGACCAACGATAACGTGGTGCCCACCGAGAGGAAAAAACCTCCCTCGACCGAGGCCCTGGCCACCTCGGCTAGCCTGCTGTTAGCACCTCTGTCCATGCCCTCATCACGACCTCGCTTGCTCGCTCGGCCGGTCGCACCTCACATCCTCAGGGCACGTGTGAGCATCCTGACCTCCGATGGGTAGTTGGGCGCATCCCATGGGAACCTCTCCCCGTTGAGCCAGCGCTCCCACCGGCTGAGCTCCTCCTTCACCATGATCTCCACCAGCTTGTCGAACTTGACCCTGGGCCTCCAGCCCAGCTCCCTCTCGGCCTTGGAGTAATCCCCTATCAAGCAGGGCACGTCCAGGGGCCTGAAGAACCTCTTGTCGATGACCACGTACTCCTGCCAGTCCAGGCCCACTATGTCGAAGGCCTTCTCCACGAACTCCTGCACGCTGTGGGCCTCACCCGTGGCTATCACATAATCGCTGGGCTCAGGCCTCTGGAGCATGAGCCACATGGCCTCCACGTACTCCGGGGCGTAACCCCAGTCCCTCTTGGCCTTGAGGTTCCCGAGCCTGAGCTCCTTGCTTATGCCCAAGGCTATCTTGGCTACCTCGTTGGCTATCTTGCGGGTAACGAACTCCAGGCCTCTCAGGGGGGACTCGTGGTTGAACAATATGCCGTTGACAGCGAAGATGCTGTAGCCCTCCCTGTAGATGCGCGTTACCCAGTACCCGTAGAGCTTGGCGGCGGCGTAGGGGCTCATGGGGTGGAAGAAGTCGTCCTCGTTCAAGGGCCTCTCGCCCTTCAGTATGCCCGTCTTGCCGTACATCTCGCTGGTGGCGGCGAAGTAGAACCTGGTCTCCGGGTAGATCTGCCTTATGGCCTCCAGCAGCCTCGTCACGGCCAGGCCGGTGTCGTCGGTGGTGGCTATGGGCGTCTCGAAGCTGGCCCCCACGAAGCTCTGGGCCGCCAGGTGGTAGACCTCGTCCGGCTCCGATATCTTCAGGGCCTCTATTATCGAGGCCATGTCGGCTAGGTCGCCGGGTATGAGGTAGACCTTCTCGAAGATGTCGAGGTACTGGAGCCTCCAGAAGTTGGGGCTGCTGAGCCTGCGGTAGAAGCCGTAGACCTCGTAGCCCTTGTCGAGCAGGAGCTTGGCCAGGTAAGCGCCGTCCTGGCCCGTGATGCCGGTTATCAGGGCCCTCTTGCCCACGTCAGGCACCCCTAGCGCTTGCCAGCCTCCCTGATGAGGTTTGCCACGTACTCTATCTCCTCTTCTGTCAGCTTGACCGAGGACGGGAGGTTGATGCCCGTCCTAGCCAACCGCTCAGTGATCGGGAAGCTCTCGCCGGTCCTGTACGGTGGCATGATATGTATCGGGTTGAAGAAGGGCCTGGTCTCCACCCCGCGCTCCTCCAGGAAGCGCATGAGCTCGTCCCTGCTCATGCCGAAATCGTCCTCTATCAATATGGAGTAGAGCCAGTAGACGCTCTTGGCCCAGGGTTCTTCAGGAGGGAGCACTATGCCCTCCACGTCCTCCAGCAGGGAGCTATAGAGGCGGGCGTTCCTCCTCTTCACCTCGATGAACTTGTCCAGCTTCCTTAGCTGGGCCAGGCCTATGGCAGCCTGTATGTTGGTCATCCTGTAGTTGAAGCCCACCATGATGTGCCAGTAGCGCCTGTTCGGGTCCATGCCGTGGTTCCTGAGCAACCTCATTTTCTCGGCCAACTCCTCGTTATCCGTCACGCACATGCCCCCCTCACCCGTGGTGATGATCTTGTTCCCGTAGAAGCTGAAGCAAGCTACGTCGCTCAGAGAGCCCACCTTACGGCCCTTGTACTCGGCCCCGTGGGCCTCAGCAGCATCCTCCACCACGTAGAGACCGTGGTCCTCGGCTACGTCCCTGATGGCGTCCATGTCGCATGGGTGCCCGTAGAGGTGCACGGGTATGATGGCCTTGGTGCGGTCCGTGATCCTCTCCTCCACCTTCTCGGGGTCCATGCACCAGTACCTGGGGTGCACATCCACGTAGACCGGCTTGGCGCCCGTGTAGATGACGGCGTTGGCGGTCGCTATGAACGTCAGGTCCGGCACTATCACCTCGTCGCCGGGCCCCACGCCCAGGGCCACCAGGGCCAAGTGGAGAGCCACGGTCCCGTTGTGGACGGCCACCCCGTACTTACAGCCACAGCAGCGGGCGAACTCCTCCTCGAACCTCCCTATGTACTCGCCCTTAGAGCTTATCCAGCCGCTCCTGACGCAATCGGCCACCAGCTCCAGCTCCTCTTGGCCGAGCAAGGGCTCGGCCACCGGGATCTTGTACTTCATGTTCGAGGGGTGTGTCAACCCATCTTTTAATAAGGCTTTCTATAACAAGCTTTCCAGGGCTTCCCGTATGTAAAATATGTCCTCCTCGGTGAGCGTGGGCGATATGGGCAACGAGAGCACGGAGGACGCCACCTCCTCCGTGACGGTCAGGCGATCCCTCCTGTGGGCGTGCCTGGCCATCAGGGGGCTCTCGTGTACCGGGGGGAAGTAGATCCTCGTCTGTATGCCCCTGGCCGCTAGCGCCGCCATGAGCTCGTCCCTCCCGATCTCGTCCGTGATGAGCCTGACCGTGTAGAGGCAGTAGGCGTGGGTGCAGTAGGGCTTCTCGATGGGTGGCCTTATGCCGTCAAGCTCGCCGAGCAGCTCGGTCATCAACCTGGCATTCCTCCTCTTTAACTTGAGTATCCTGTCTATCTTCCTCAGCTGGGCCAGCCCCATGGCGGCCTGCATCTCCGTCATGTGGTAGTTGTGCCCAAGCTCCACATAATGGAACCTGGGCTTCTGACCGTAGTCCTTTATGATGCGTGCCCTCTCGGCCAGCTCGTCATCGTTGGTGGCCACCATGCCCCCCTCGCCCGTGGTGATGGTCTTGTTGGGCGAGAAGCTGAAGATGGATATCTGACCGAAGTCCGCTATCCTCCTGCCCTTGCAGGATGCCCCAAGGGCCTGAGCTGCATCGTTCAGCAAGTAGAGACCGTGGTCCTCAGCTATCTCCTGCAGTACGTCCAGCTCGGCTGGGTGGCCAGCGTAGTTGATGGGTATGATGGCCTTGGTGCGGTCCGTTATCATGCGCTCCACGCTTCCAGGGTCCAGGTTGTACGTCTCAGGCTCTATGTCTGCGAACACCGGCGTGGCGCCGACGAGCAGGACCATGGCCACCGGTGGCACGCAGGTGAAGGAAGGCACTATCACCTCGTCGCCGGGCCCTACGCCCAGGGTTGCCAATGCCACATGGAGGGCAGCTGTCCCGCTCGACGTAGCTATGGCGTGCCTGACGCCCAGGTAGCGGGCGAACTCTTCCTCGAAGCGCCTCACCAACTCGCCCTCACGCACCCAGCCAGACCTGACCACCTCATAGACGGCCCTAGCCTCCTCCTCACCTATCAGCGGGTTAGCCAACGGTATCTTGTAGGGCACGTTAGCCCCTCCTAGGCCAGTATCTCAGTCAACACCCGGCCGTCCATGTAGGCCGGTGGCCTGATGCCCAGTAGGTGCAGGACCGTGGGCGTGATATCGTAGACCGTGGCCCCCCTGACGTGGCAGTGCTTTATCAGGCGTTGGTTGTAGGCCATGAAGATGCCGTTACAGCTGTGGCTGGCGTGACCGGAGGTGTACAGGGAAATGCCCCTAAGGGGAGGGCCGAAGAGCACGGATAGGTTGTTGACCATCTCGTGCAGATCATAGCCTTCCTCAGGTATCACGTACAAGTCAGGGGCCAGGTGACAGTAATCGCCCCAGCACGCCTCCTCCTTCCTGATGACGGCCTTTACGACACGATTACCTCGATCTCTGATGCTGAGGAGGGCCTTAGAGATCGCATTAATCATCCTCTCCCTCATCTTAGGGTCTCCCCTATTCAGTATTAGCCCGTGATGGGGAAATGAGAAGTAGACCAGCGACCTGTCCTCATCTATGTCCCGCATCATAATGACCTCGGCTTTCCGCTGCTTGTACAGCAACTCGAAAACCTTGTAGAATGCTCTTCGCCTAAGGAGCCTGGACAGTAATGCCTGAACATAAGGATTATCGACGTGAGAATAGATCATGAAGCTTACTACGTTCCTTAACGTCTTCACCAGAGGTGTCCTCTCACCGACAAGGAGTCCGCATGTCCTTAACCACTCATTAATGTAAAAACATCTGCTGACTCGTACCATCCCATGGTCAGATGCCACCATCAAGACGGTTCTATCATCTGCTACCGACTCGACTACTTTCCCCAGCATGTTATCTACGAATTCGTACCCCCTGAAGATCGCATCATGATATTTCCTGGTGTCCGGGTCTCCGTGGTAGATCGACATCGGGTCCATGTAGTGCCAGAAGAAGTGTTGTAGGTGGTCGACGAGGGTGAACACGATGATCGAGAAATCCCAGTCAAAGGCCGTCAGCAGCTTGAACATCAGCTCCTCCCTTACTCTCGCCACCTCAAATATCTCCTTGATCAATCTGTCCTTATCGAAGATGAGGAAATCTACATTTCGTGGCTGTATCCTATAGCCCATCTTCTTCAGCCATGGCCTGATGAAGGGTGGGTAAGCGAACTCGCCTACCTCACCTGGGCTGAGCAGCCCGGATATCATGATCCCCCTTATGGGCTCGGCTGGGTAAGTGGCTGGCACGTTCACGACTATAGAGAACATCTTTTGCTTGGTCAGGATGTTCCATATGGCATCGACCTTCCTGTCCTTGGAGGTCACAAACCCCCCTTTCTCGCTGAATATGCCGTGGAGGCCGTGCTTGCCTGGGTTGACGCCCGTCACTATGGAGGTCCAGGCTGGCACGGAGTGTGAGAACGGCGTGGTCCTCAGGACCCCGTAGGCCCCCTCCTCCTTCACGAGCTTAAAGTTAGGTAGCTTCCCCTCGGCCATCCATTTGTCCAATAACCTGGGCGAGGCAGCATCCACACCCAGTATGAGCACACGCCTCCTCACGATCTGGCCCCCGGTGGCGTAATCGTGAATTCCCCGATATCTGCGATCTCCCTTACAAGCCTCCTATACCACTTAAGTCCTTCCCGATCTGCGAACTCGTAGTCCGGGTGGACCAGCACAGTTATGATGCCCCCAAGCTCGGTCAGCTTACTAGCCATCCTGAGCCAGATCTTGACAGTCTCCCTTGGGCTCAGGCCCAGCACGTGCATCATCTGGTGGTCCTGTGGCAAAGTCAGAGGCACCTCCAGAATCCCGGAGACCTCTATGGGGCCGATGAGGCCCGTCCAGTAGGGCCCCCCGACGACGGGGTGCGCGGGCTCCCACGTGGGGACCGATGAGTCGTACTCGTAGCCTGCTCTCGCCAGCGCCCTGAACATGCGTGCGTGGTGTTGGAGCAGCGGTGCCCTGAACCACCTGACGGGCTTCTCGATCAAGCTTTCTATGTGGCTTTTGCTCTCACGGAACCTCTCGACGAGCCTGCTCTCGCTGAGAAACATTATCCTGCCATCGTGTCTCAGATCATGCGAGCCTACCTCGGCCCCCTCCGCCAGGCGACCTAATATCCTCCGGTCGAGCCGGAACTCCCTAGAGGGCACGAACCATATGGAGCTGATGTCCTTCTTCTCCTCCACGAGCTTGAGCCTCAGCGCCCGCACCAGGCCCCTCCGGGTCTCTATATCGTGCGTCATGATGCACGTGGCCTCATGAGGGCCTACGGGCTCCCGTAGAGGCGTCCCCTCGATATGCCTTAAGAAGTTAAGCCCCCTCGCTCTGGCAAGCTTCCCCCGCAGGAGGTATCTTAAGTACATGGCCCTTAGCTTCTCAGGCACCAATCTGTAGGAGCCCGGAACATAGCTTGCCGCCCTGAAGAACATCGAGGGCCTTGGGCTGAGCTTCATCAGTAGGCCCTCCATGGGCTGCGCACTGCGATGCAATTATTTCCTGGCCCCCAGCCTCAGCAGTATGAGGGGCATCACTATGTGGACCCAGTCCCTGTAGGGCTTTATCTTGGAGTAGCCTCCTCTGTGCCTGAACGGATATACCTTGGACACGGGGACCTCGCAGAAGCGGTAGCCCAGCGTCAGGGCCTTGTAGTGCAGGTAATACTCAAGCGCGTAGTGGTCCAGCCATTCCTGCCATATGTTGATCCTCGGGTCCTTGAGCAGCCTGGTCCTGTAGGCCCTGAAGCCGTTGGCCACGTCGGTGCACCTCTTGCCCGTCAGCAGGGTCCAGATGAAGGGCCAGAGCCTGACGAACACGCCCCTGAAGAACGGGAGCTTCTCGTACCGGCCGCCAGGCAGGAACCTAGAGCCCTGGACGTAGTCGTAACCAGCCTCTATGGCCCTGAGGAGCCTGGGTATCTCCCTTGGGTCGTCCTTGCCATTCCCGGCCATGACGACCACTACCTCGTAGGCCATCCTGAGGCAGTGCTCTAGACCACGCCTTATGGCGTACCCTATGCCCATCCTCCTCTCGTTCTCCATGACCCTGACAGGTGGCACGGCCTCCCTGGCGCCCTCCTCCACGGCCCTTCTCGTCTCCGGGGTAGGCTCGTCCAGGACCACGAGCACCTCGTCCACGTAGGGCCTGTCGAACCTGGACAGCACCTTCCTTATAGCAGGCTCCCTCCACACAGGTATTATGGTTGCTACCGTGAAGCTCCACGGCGATATCTTTTTCACGGCCATGGCCACTCGGCCTCCTCGCCCCTCAGCTCCCCAGGTGGTGCGCCCTCTAGGAGGGCCCTGACCTTCTCCCTGAACTCCTCGTCCGTGACGTAGCCTACCACCTTGGCCGGGCACCCCACCACTATGGCGTAGTCGGGCACGTCCTCCGTCACCACGCTGCCAGCCCCCACGAGCGCATAACGGCCTATGGTCACGCCCGGCAGTATGATGGCGCAGGCGCCTATGGAGGCACCCTTCTTCACCACGGTCCTGAGCAGCCTCCACCTCCCCCTGGCCCTGGGATACCTGTCGTTCGTGAAGGTCACGCGAGGGCCTATGTAGACATCGTCCTCTATCCTGACGCCCTCGGGTATGAAGGTGAACGCCCTTATCTTCACGTTATTACCTATCTCCACACCGCCCTCTATGTAGACGAAGGCGTCTATCTTGCAGTTCCTCCCTATCTTGCACCTGTACAAGTTGACCTGGTCGTATATCCTGGTCCCCTCCCCCACCTCCACGCCCTTTATTACGGAGAACCTGGACCCCTGCTCGCCCATCTCACCACACCCTGGTCTTGACCGGTTGGCCGTTCAGTCTGGCGCTCTCACGTATGGCCTCGAGCACGGAGACCGTGATGGCCCCTATCAGGGCGCTGTTGCATGGTGGATCTCCGTTGATTATCCGGTCCACGAAGTGGCTTATCATGGACTCTATCGTGTTGTTAGGCCTGACCTCGACCTTCTCGCACCCACCAGCCCTGTAGAGCGTCAGGCTCTGGCCGAGCGCATCCACATCTATGAGCCCCTCGCTACCGACCACCTGGACGTTCCTGATCTTCGGGCCCGTGCTAAGCCAGCTGAGGCTTATGTGGGCCATGACGTCGTCGGGCAGCTCGGAGCTTATGAAGGCCACCTCCTCAAGGCCCGCTGTCCTACGCACGTAGCTCTTGGCCATGGCCGAGACCAGGGATGGCCACTCGTCCAGCAGGTAGTTCACTATGTCGATCGGGTGCGGTGCTAGATCGAATATTATGTCCCTCTTGGGCAGCGGCTCCAGCCTGGCTGTCCAACGTAACTCGACATAATATGGCTCCCCTATGGCCCCCTCCTCGATGAGGCTCCTGGCCTTCTTCAGGGCGTTGTTGAACCTGAATATGTGGCCTACCAGTAGGACCAAGTCGAGCTCCTCGGCCATCCTGGCCAGCTTGAAGGCCTCCCTGCTGCTCGTGGTCATGGGCTTCTCCAACAGCACGTGCTTGCCTGCCTCAAGGAAGTCCCTGGCTATCCCGAAGTGGGTCTCGTTGGGCGTGGCTATGTGGACCGCATCTATCCGGTCATCACCTAGGAGCTCGTGGTGGCCGGCGTAGAGCATGGAGGTCGGCAGCCCGAACTCGCTACTTATCCTCGTGAGCCTCTCCTTGGAAACATCAGCTACGGCCACGAGTTCTACGTCGCTCCTCCTCTTGGACAGCAGGAGGTACTCCTCCACCAGCTTACGGCCCCAATAGCCCACGCCCACCACAGCCACGCCGATTCTATCGTTCAAGCCGGTGGGTCCTCCACCCGGGGTATGCGTGGGGAGGTCGTTAATTTAAGTTAGCGCTCATCACCTAGGCCACGTGACTACGTTGCCCAAGATACGCTGAGCCGTGGCCTATAATAACTGGGGGTGTTCATGTAGGTGATGGCGAGGTACGTCACGAACTCGGGGCTCCTAGCCCACTCCAGGGCCCCGGGGTGCCCCCAGGAGAAGGCCACTGAGGATATGATACGTGCCATCTCGTATCCAACGGCCCAAGCCCTGGCCATGACCTGCAGGGGTCTCTTAAGGTAACTGACGAGCTTGTCCATTATGGCCCTGAGGACCCCGGCGAGCCTCCTGCTTCTGACGGCCCTGAGGCTCCTGATAGCGAGTTCACATATCGATCGTTCGACGGGCGTCAGGAGCTTGAACCACAAGCCCTTGCGCATGGCCCGGGTCCTCAGGGCCACTAGCTCATGCAGCATTTCTGCGGGGCTTTAGGCGTCGGGTTATAAGCTTTTCTGGACGTGGAACGGCTTTCTCCGACGTGGACCGGGAAGCCTGGTGGACTAGGCCCTTCTGGCCTCGCTCCTCCTCAGCCTGTCCTTGGGCTCCCGCCTGAGCCTCTAGAGCCTCTCGGCAAATTCCTCGACAGCGGTTCTCAGGGCCCTGGCCAGCTTATCGCTTATCAAGGGTTCGTCGGCCATGCGAGGACACCATCGTGTATTCTAAGGCACTAGACTCCCGGACGAGAAGCTAGTGGCCGAGGGCTTCCGCATCTGCCCGGGCGGGGCTGCTACTAACCTCGCCATGACATGTGCTCGACCGGGCTTGTCCTTGCGGTTCTCCGCTTTATTCGTTCTGGCGTCGTTAGTGAGCATGATGATTTTAAGGGGCGAGGTACATACCATTCAAACTAATATCCATTTATGTGATGGGAAAGCTTTTATTGAGAGGACACCTCGAGAAGCCAGGTTCATAGATAAACGGGAAAATGCAGACGTTATAAGGACTGCGGCAAGATATGCAAAGATACCATAATGTGGTTATAAATAGACGGCGATTACACCTACGACCCTGCCTATATAAAGGTTATGTTGGAGGCTATCAAAGACGCCATGAAGTTATAGGGGCCAGGGTCTATGGGCGTGAGAATATACCCTTATTAAATATGCTTGGAAACCGGGTAATAACAACAGCTTAGTGCCTTCAACCTGCTCTTCGGCACTAAGCTCAGGGATGTATGCTCGGGCATTGCGGATGACGAGAGCCGAGGTGCTAAGAGAAACGCTGCCTGAAATGAGAGGCTTCGGCGTTGAGGTGGAGCACCATGACGTAAGTCTTATAACTTTACTATATTAACCCAGAGCGGGGGAAGATATATGGATGCTTATGGCGTTGTGCTCTGCGGTGGCCGTGGCTCTAGGCTAAGGCCGCTTAGCTATTACATACCCAAGCCTATGATGCCTATCGGGCGGCGTGAAAAGCCACTGCTAGAATACATATTAAGGCTCATGGCCTTCCACGGCCTAAAGGATGTTTTACTTTTAGTAGGATACAAAGGAAACCAGATTAAAAATTACTTCAGGGATGGTAGTTTTCTCGACCTTAAGCTTTCGTATGCTCATGATAGTAAGGATTTTCCCGGAACGGGCGGCGCTGTTCTTAATGCCTTTAGGCTCGGTCTCCTGCCCGAGAATAATACAATCCTCATCTATTATGGCGACATACTATCGGATATTAATCTTAAGGAGATGCTAAAGGCTCATCGTTCTTCAGGTGCGGCTGCTACCATAGCCGTAAGCACGGCCTATAGGCTGCCCGTGAGTATAGCTAAGCTGAATGGAGATCGAGTAATCGAGTTTGAGGAGAAACCAGCCCTTAGATTACCAGTTGGTATAGGCATTCTAGCTATTGAGAGCGAAACGCTTCAACACATAACAAACTTACACAAAAAGGGCCATGATCTCGACTTAATGAGGGATTTCATCCCATATCTTATAAAGCGAGGAATGTTCGTGAAGGCTTATGTAACGGATGCTTTCTGGCATGATGTCGGAAGCCTTGAGAAGTACGAGAAACTCGACCATGACGATATAGAAAGACGCTTCGCCTTCCTCTTCAGGGATGAAGACCCGGCAAAGATCTATTAAATGATTATGTGTTTTAAGTGATTATGAGCTCATAACGGCGACCTACCTATGATTTGAAACGCTCTGTCATCTTCTTACTAGCTCTGTAGGTCCTCTTTCTGGCCTCTATCCATGAGCAAGCCGCTTAAGTTTTAAGCTTAATAGCTCTCTTCTAACGTTCTCCACTAGCTGAAGCTCTGACATGTATTTTTTGACGGTATCTATGGTTCTTACCATTAACGGGTCCACACGTCTTAATAAGGCTAAGTAAACACTAGCTATCTCACCCAATAAGAGAACAGATATTACTTGCTCGAGCGGTGCCTCACCTCTAGACCATATTTCTAGAACCTCCGACGCTCTATATAATGCTATTTCTCGCGTCAACTCTATCCTGCGCTTTATCTCCAGAGGTTCATCCTTGCTTCTTATTAAGATAACGGAGAATTTCTCAAGCAGTTCCCCCTCGCCCTCCCAGCCTACTATTTCATCATGATTAAGGGCCGGGAACCAGTTAGCGAAGCTAGGGACTTTTGAGTTCTCGTTAAACTGTGTCTTAAGCCTATACGCTACTGACTTAAATATTCCAAAGCCGTAAACGATAGGTATAGTACCTACGAGTCGTTTAGCTATTCTTTTAGCCTCCTTTTGTATGGAGGCTAATATCGACTTCAGTATCTTAGCCGCTTTTCCTGCCTGGTCGATTAAACCCTCAGTTAAGCCTGCGCGCTCGGCTATTACGCACATAGGAATGAACAGGTAAGGAAGTGCGGCGCGTGGTGGATACCCCTTCGGGATTTTCACGACCGGCACTTTGAGTTCAGCACACAGTTGTCCTAAGGTTCCTCCTGAGGTTATGGCCACGAGCTTACAGCCACGCTTGAAGGCCTCTGAGAAAGCCACAAGCGCCTCCTCTGTATTGCCTGAATAGCTAACTGCTATCACGAGGGAGCTAGGACTTACCCATGCAGGCAGGTGGTAATCTCGACAGGTATATATTGGCACATCTGATTGATTATAAAGAATATCTCTTAATAAATCACCTCCGATAGCTGAGCCCCCCATACCAATGACCGCTAATAAGGATGGCTTTGTTAGTGAAGGCGGTTCCTGCGACCTTTGTATGGCATCTAGGATCGCATCAGGCCACCTAAAATAGAGCTTCAACATCTCGTTATGATCCTCCATTATGGCGTCACCTGCGTTTAGCCTCCTCCCCGGGTCTGATATAAAGTTAAGCTAACTTTCAGATATTCCAGTTTAGGGCCGCCCACCAATCATTATTTTCCATCGGCCATTCGCCTCGTCTCCTCTATACCCCTAGCATCAATGACCCTTCCGAAACCTAATATTAAGTACTCTCTTCTCTCGTGGCTATAAGAAGCCTCGTGGTTGACGTCGAAAAAGCTAGCTTGAGGAAAGGTCACCTGCTAAGGGCTGTTAAGGCTGAGGTAAGAGTTCGAGTAGAAAGGCAGCTCTTATATCACGCCTATACCGCTCAGGGTAAAATAAGCATGTTTATATCTAGGGCGCTCGTAGGTGTCTCAGTGCATAGGCCACATCTACGAGAAGAAGGTGGGGAAAGGTGGCCGTGAGGGTGAAGCTGAGGAGCGGGGAGAGACTAGTCGAGACCAGCGCCCTGGCTATTACTGGCTTCGAGAGCGACAAGAAGGAAGTGCTGCTGCCGATGAGGCTCGCTGAGGGGCTAGGACTATGGCCGCCTCCCCGGGCTCGCCGACCGAGATCTACGTCTCCACGTCCAAGTACATGAGGGAGCCCGAGGCCTTGGAGGTCTCTGTGGCAACAGAGGAGGGAGGACGAAGAGGCTGAGTTGGAAGCTAGAGCTAAAGGCGGTCCTCGCGGCCACAGTTATAAGTGCCTCCTACGCCTGTGGAGGGCGACGGGGCATGGTGTCCAAGCGCTTCAAGCGCCGCCTGGCCAGCGCCATGACGCTTGAGAAGCCCACCGTCTGGGTCGGGAAGGCGGGCGTGTCGGAGGGCCTCTTGGAGGAGGTCTCCAGGCAGCTCGATGCCCGCAGGGCCGTGAAGGTGAAGGTGCAGCGCTCTGCCCTGGCCGAGCGGAAGGTGGCCGAGGTGGCGGCTGAGGTAGCAGAGCGCACGGGTGCCGAACTCATAGAGGTGCGCGGGCGCACCTTCGTGCTCTACCGGCCGAGGAGGAGGGCCAGGAAGAGCAGGTAGGCCTTTAACAAGCAGAAGCTTCTGCTTGCCCTCCCTCTGGCCACGATACCCGTTAGCGTTAAAACGCCAGCCTATCCTATCGGCCGGGCGGTAGGACATGATCATCACGGAGCCGAAGCCGGAGGAGGAACTGAAGGGCTACCTAGAGGGCATAGGCAGGGTCTTCATCATCGGCTGCGGCTCCTGCGCCACGAAGTGCGAGACAGGTGGCGAGGGGCAAGTGAAGGCCATGGCAGATAAGCTGCGCGGGTGGGGCGTGAAGGTAACGGGCTGGGCGGTGCCGGAGGAGTGCTGCGATTACCGCTTCCTGCGCCGCGATGTGCTGAGGCCCCACAAGGAGGTTGTGGCGAACGCGGACGCGCTGCTCGTGATGGCCTGTGGCTCCGGTGTGCAGGCCGTGGCAGAGGTAACGGGCAAGATGGTCATACCTGCCCTAAACACGAAGTTCATAGGCATCACGGAGCGCCTCCGCTCCTTCCACGAGCGCTGCCGTGCCTGCGGCGATTGCCTGCTCTTCTACACCGGCGGCATCTGCCCCGTGGCCAGGTGCGCTAAGGGCTTGCTGAACGGTCCCTGCGGAGGCCAGGCGAACGGGAAGTGCGAGGCCACGCAGTGGCAGACGGACTGCGCCTGGGTGCTCATCTACGAGCGGCTGAAAGAGCAGGGGCGCCTAGACCTGTTCAAGAAGCTCAGGCTGCCGAAGGATTGGTCCGAGTGGTCCAAGCCCAGGGAGCGCGTGTGGAGGTGAGAGCCATGTCGGGCGAGAAGCCCGTGTATAGCGTGTTCATGAAGAATATCAGGGCCGGGAAGTTCGTCTACACGGGCGAAGCCGAGCCGCACAAGACCACGGACATCTCGGACCTCATCGAGTCCTTCAAGGCCCTGAAGGGCTGGGTGATAGCCATCAACGTTACGGATAACCCGACCGCCTACGCCTATATGAGCTCCCTCGTGGCCAGCTACCTCATCCAGCGCGACACGGGCATAGAGGCCATCTACCAGATGACGTGCCGCGACCGCAACCGCCTGGCCATCACAGCCGACCTCCTGGGCGCCTACGCGCTCGGCATAAGGAACGTGCTGGCCCTCACGGGCGACCACCCGAGCGTAGGCGATAACCCACAGGCCCTGCCCGTGTTCGACCTAGACTCCAGCACGCTCGTCTACCTGATAAGGCGCATGGTGGACGATGGCGTGGACCTAGCTGGCAACGAGATAGAGCACCCACCCAAGTTCCACGTTGGCATAGCGGCCAACCCGAACGCTGACCCGCTTGAGCCAGAGCTCCTCAAGATAGAGCGCAAGGTGGGAATAGGCGTGGACTTCATTCAGACGCAGTGCATCTACGACATAGAGGTCGCTAAGGCCTTCCTGAAGGAGGCAGAGCGCTGGAACGTGCCCGTGCTGGTGGGCATCACGCCCTTCAAGTCCGTGGGCATGATGAAATACATGATCAAGTATGTGCCGGGCATCAAGGTGCCGGAGGAGATACAGGAGCGCATCATAAAGGCCAAGGAGCGCGGCGGCAAGCAGGCCGTTTACGAGGAGAACGTGGACATCTTCAGCGAGATGATCAAGGAGCTGAAGAAGACCACGCGCCTGGCCGGCTGCCACATGATGGCCGTGGGCATCGAGTGGCTGGTGCCGAAGATCATAGAGCGCGTGGAGGGAGGGCAGCCGAGCTACATAGAGAGCCTGTGAGCGCCTCCCGCCCGTCCTGAGCACCCTACTGCCTTATTTGCCACCTCTCCGCGGGGGCGCTAGGCCGCTCCTTGGTGCCTAGCTAGTCCCTGTTCACCTCAGCTGAGGCTCATCGGCCTCAAAGCCCGTGTTCACCAGAGCCGAGGTCGTTATCTCCCGCTCGCCCTTCCTTATCCTCAGCCTCACCCTCACGGCCAATCCTGATGACCTCCAAGATCCTCATCTTCCCGATGCGCTTCGGCCTCCTACGCTCTGACATGGCTATTTCTGTTATCCGCGCGGGAGGGTATTAAGCTCATCGCAGGGGGCACGAAGGTTATATAGGAGGCCGTGCGGGCTAGCGGGAGGAGGCAGGTGGAATGCCCACGCCCTATGACGTGCCAGCGGACCTGCTCATAAAACGGCTGGCCCGATACCTGAAGGAAGAGGTAGATGAGGTCCGGCCCCCCGAGTGGGCGCTGTTCGCGAAGACTGGCTCTCACGCCCAGAGGCCGCCGCAGGACCCGGACTGGTGGTATGTGCGCTGCGCGAGCCTGCTCAGGAAGCTCTACATGCGTGGCCCAATAGGCGTGGAACGGCTCAGGTCCATGTATGGGGGCCGGAAGGACATGGGCCACAGGCCAGAGCACCACAGGAAGGCTGGGGGCTCCATCATAAGGAAGGCCCTCCAGCAGCTTGAGGCCGCTGGCCTGGTGGAGAAGGCTCTGGACAGGCAGGGGCACGTGGTGGGGCGGGTGCTCACGCCCAAGGGGAGGAGCTTATTAGACAGGATAGCCACGGAGGTGAAGAGGGAGCTGGAGAAGCTCATGCCCGAGCTGAGGAAATACGGCTGAGGGGGTGGTGCCGGGCATGTCCGAGTATGATGCTGAGCTTGAGGCCCTGAGGCGCAGGAGGCTCCTGGAGCTCCAGAGGCGTTTGCTGGAGGAGCAGAGGAGGGCCGAGGTAGAGCAGCAAATCCAGGCCGTGAGGAAGGCCGCGCTACGCCAGATACTCACGCCCGAGGCCCGCTCCAGGCTCACGAACCTCAAGATGGTCAGGCCGGAGCTGGCCAGCCGTGTGGAGGACTACCTCATCCAGCTCGCCCAGGCGGGCAGGATAAGACTGCCGGTTACGGACGAGCAGCTAAAGCGCCTCCTTGAGGCCCTGACCTCGCGCAAGAGGGAGATAAGGATAAGGAGGCTGTGAGCATGGCCAGGAACAAGCCACTGGCCAAGAAGCTCAGGCTCGCTCGCGCTGGCAGGAGGGCCAGGGCCGTGCCCATGTGGGTGATCGCGAAGACGCTGGGCCGCGTGCGAAGGAGCAACCGGTGGAGGCATTGGAGGAGGGGGAAGATCAAGCCATGAGCGCGCCCGAGCGCCCGGCCGAGGAAGAGGAGGTGCCCTTAGAGGAGCGGACCTACGTGATACCGCTGCGCAGGGCCTGGGCCGCCCCGAGGAAGAAGAGGGTGCCCAGGGCGGTGAGGCTCATCAAGGAGTTCGCGAGGAGGCACATGAAGGCCGAGGAGGTGAAGATATCGCCCGAGCTGAACGAATACCTGTGGTCCAGGGGCATAGAGAAGCCGCCGAGGCGCGTGAGGGTGCGCATGGAGAGGTATGAGGAGGGGCTGGTGAAGGTCCACCTGGCCGAGGAAGGCTGACCTGTCTCTAGCCCGAGCCTATGATCTTGTCCGCGAACTCCTCCGGGTCGAAGGGCCTCAGGTCATCATAGCCCTGCCCGACCCCTATGAACATGATGGGCCTCCTTATCGTGTAGGCCGCGCTCAGGGCTGCTCCACCTCGCACGTCCGCGTCCACCTTCGTGAGCACTATGGCATCCACGCCCACGCCCTCATGGAAGAGCTGGGCCTGGATGGCCACGTCATTGCCTGCCAGGGCGTCCAGCACCAGCACGGTCAGGTCAGGCTCGGCCACGCGCTTTATCTTGGCCAGCTCGGCCATGAGGTTCCTGTCCGTCTGCACGCGGCCAGCCGTGTCTATCAGGACCACATCTAGGCCCCTGGCCCGGGCGTGCGCTATGGCATCGTAGGCCACGGCCGCTGGGTCAGCGCCATACCTGTGCCTGAGCACCCTGATGCCCAGGCGGCGCCCGTGCTCCTCAAGCTGCTCTATGGCTCCAGCGCGGAAGGTATCGCTGCAGGCCAGCACGACCTTCAGGCCCTTGTCCTTCAGGAGCTTCGCTATCTTGGCGATCGTGGTGGTCTTGCCAGTGCCGTTGAAGCCTACGAATAGCACGCTGAAGGGCTCGCCCTCCGCCCTCCTGGCCTCCACGAGCTTGAGCAGGTCCGGTGGCTCGGCTGGCGTGAGCACGCGAAGGATGGCCTTCCTCAGCGCCTCTCTCACGAACTCCCTCCGGTCGCTCCCCCTGGGCACGCGCTGGCCGGTGAGTTCGGCCATGAGGTCCGCGCAGATGGCCTCTGCCACGTCGAAGGCCACATCGTTCTCCAGCAGCGTGAGCTTGAGCTCCTCTAGGAGCGGCTGGAGCCTCTTGGGCGTGAGCTCCACCGTGGTGATCTTATCCAGGAACCTCCTTAGACCCCTCCTCAGCCCTTCTAGCAAACTCGCTTACCTCCATAAGGGCCCTCAGGCGCCTCCTCCTGGCCTCTATGGCCAGCTCCACCTCCCTCAGGCGGGTGAGGTAGTCGTTCAGGGCCTTCTGGGCCTCGGCAGCCCTCTCCCCTATTATCTCCTTCGCCCTGTCCAGGCCCACCTCCACGGCGACATCGGCCCCCAGGCTGATTATGGCCTTCTCGGCCGTGGCCAAGTGGACGCGGATGAAGGAGCCAGCCCCTATGGGCACCAGCACCTCGGCTCCCTCCTGGCCCGTTATGCCCTCAAGCGTGCTCCCGGCAGCGTTCAGCTCGGCCAGGTAGGCCTGGGTCCTGAGGGCGAACTCCCTGAGGACATCTGCTGCCTGCTCCAGCGCCCTCACCTCGGCCAGGAGGCGTGCTGCCTCCTCCCTGAGCTCCTCGGGCGTGGCAGCCCCTCTCTCGCCCTCACCAGCTCCACCAGAGCTCCTCCCCGCCAAGTCATACCTCCCCCAGGGCCATCTTGCGCAGGATGGGGTCCTCCAGCTCCTCGGGCGCTACCTCCACAACCCTCAGGATCTTGATGTGACAGCGCTTCACCCGGTGCTTGCTGCCGAGCTCCATGAGCACCTTCTCCACCGCGTCCTCCGGCCTGACGGCCCTCACCTCCTTCTTGAACCTCGTCCTCCAGTTGGGCTTGTTGATGACCCCCTCCACGCGGAAGTTCCGCACCTTCACCTCGGCCATGACCTGGCCCCCGGCCATAGCGAGCGGGCGACTTTATAAAGGCCCTGCGGGCAGGGGCGCGTGATATGAGGGAGGAATTACTCGACCTCCTCTGCTGCCCTTTATGCCGCGGCGAGCTGGAGCTCCAGGCCGAGGCCACGGCTAGCCAAGAGGGTGATGTCTGGCTCCCTCGTCTGCCCGGGCTGTGGCCGCACCTACCCGGTCGAGGACGGCATACCAGACCTGCTGCCCGAGGAGGTAGTCCGCGGCCGCGATGAGAGGTGGATGCGGGCATACGACAGGATGGCGAAGAGCTACTACACCCTGATGCACATGCTCATACCGGCCCTATCGCTCTGGACGGAGCCCCTTGCCAGGTTTAGGTGGGTGAGCCTGCTCGGCCTCAGGCGCGGTGATGTGGTCTTAGATGTGGCCACGGGCGCTGGCCGGAACCTGTCCTTCCTCCTCAAGCGCGTGGGCCGTGAGGGCCTGGTCCTCGGCATGGACATCTCCAAGAGCATGCTCTCCCTCGCGGCCAGGCAGGCCAGAGCCCGTAGCTGGCGCAACGTGGAGCTCCAGAGGGCCAACGCCTCCTACCTGCCCTACAAGGACGAGGTCTTCGATGCCGTCTTCCACGTGGGCGGCGTGAACACCTTCGAGGAAAAGGCGAGGGCGCTCGCGGAGATGGTGAGGGTGGCCAGGCCTGGCGCCAGGCTGGTGGTCGTAGATGAGGGGTTAGAGCCAGGCAAGCGCCAGACGTTCAGGGGGCGCTTCCTGCTCAGGATGAACGCCCTCTACGCCAGCCTCCCTCCCCTGGCCGAGCTGCCCGAGGGGGTGGAGGAGGTGCGTGTGAGATGGGGCGTGGTGCCCTGTTGGCCCCTGCCCATGTGGCCCTTCTACGTGCTGGCCTTCCGTAAGGCCGTGAAGTGATAACGCTAATCCTCTCTGCTCGACGAAGAGGTGAAGGGAGGGAACATGCGCTCCACGGGCTTTACTAGCCCTTCCCTCTTACCTGCCTGCTTCCTCCTGCTCCTGCTCGCGCTGTCCCTCGCCCTTCCCACGGCCGCCACGGGCTCGGGAGGCGCCTCCCTGCCCCAGGCAGCCTCAGATGAGCAGGCGCTTGAGGTGGATGTGGTCGCCCGCGTGCGCTCCGTGGTGGATGGCGATACCTTTGATGCCTTCCCGGTCGGCCGCGTGAGGTTAGCGGACGTGGACACGCCAGAGGAGGGCGAGCCGGGCTACGAGGAGGCGAAGGCGGCCCTAAACGCGCTCGTGGGGAACAAGGTGGTCTTCCTGGACGTGGACGACGTGAACATGGACGGCCCCTACCACAGGCTGATATGCCTGGTCTACGTGCGCCACAACGAGACGCACCTGTTGAACGTGAACGAGTGGCTGGTGGCCCACGGCCTCGCGGACATCGTGGATTACCCGAACGAGTTCGACCCGACCGCCTGGACCCTCTACGTGGAGGCGCCAGAGGAAGAGCTTCCCGACAAGCTCTACGGGGAGCTCCTGGCCGCCTACCTGGAACTCCAAGAGGCCTACGAGTCCCTCTCGGCTGCCTGTAACGCCAGCGCCCTCCAGGTGGAGGTCTGCTCGGGCAACATCCACTTCCCCGGCGAGCTCGCGGAGTTCTACGTGCTCACGGCCTACAACGGCGTGCCCGTGAACGCCAGCCTTAGGAGCGCCCTCCTGCTCCGGCATGGGCAGGTGGCCGCCAACCTCACGTCCGAGGCCGAACGCGTGGCCACGGGCCTCTTCTGGCTCCAATACGCCCTGCCAGCCGATGCTCCAGCTGGCGTTTACGTGCTCTTGGTCCGCGCCAAGCTGCCGGAGGCGGGCGCTGAGGGCGTGGGCCTCAGGGCCTTCTTGGTAAGCCCCACCCTCTCGGCCTGGAACGCCACGCTCGCGGCCATCAGGGGCGATGTGGCCTTGCTCAGGACGGATGTCGGCTACGTGCGCTTCCTCCTGAGCCAGCTGAACGCCACCCTATGGGACATCCGGGGTGATGTGGCCCTCCTGAGGACCGAGCTGGGCGATGTCAGGGCGCGCGTGGAGGACTTGCTCAGCCTGGCGGAGGACATTCAAGCCTTCCTCAAGGGCTTCTCGTCCGCCGAGGTGGGCGTGGAGGGACATCAGGTGCTCCTCCTGGCCAGCTCAGGCTTCGCGGGTGAGCCGCAAGCATCCGGCTGCCTCATCAGGATTTCCCTGGCACCTCCGAGCGGGCCGAGGGGCCTCCTCCTGGCCGTCCTGCCCGAGGAGCTCCTGGCCTCCCTGGGAACCACGCTGGCCAGCACCGTGCTGCTCCTAGATGGCCAGCCGACCGCCTTCCAGCACGTGGAGCTAGAAGACCGCCATGTCCTGGGCCTGGCCTACGGGCCTGGCGAGCACGAGGTTGTGCTGCACCTCAGGGGCACCATGGATGATGATGGAGATGGCCTGGCCAACTACGAGGAACTCCTGCTCGGCACAGACCCAGGTCGGGTCGATACGGACCGGGACCTCTGGCCAGATGGCGTGGATCCATGGCCCAGGAGCCCGCTCGTGCCAGATGGGCTCGCGGCCATCCCGGGCGCCCTAGCCCTGGCCTTCCTCCTCGCGGCCAGGAGGCTCAGGCGACGCCCAGCCCCTTCCCTATGACCGCCATCTCGCGGCCCGTGGTCGCGAAGCCTGCTACGGCGGCCCTGCTGTTCGCTATCAGGCCGAGGGCCACCATGCGGATGCCCGAGTTCACCGTGCCCGTCTCAACAGGCACCTTCAGCACATCCTCTATCAGCTCCCTCTCGCCCTCGAAGATGTCGGGGTGCGCCAGCACGCCCTTGTTCGTGGCGCAGGCCAGGGAGCCCACGTAGGGCAGGCCAGCTATGGTGCCCTTCACCACCTCCACGTCCAACACGTCCTCTATGGCCTTCATGGTCCTGCGGCCGAATCTAGGGTGCACGATGGCCCCGCGGTCGTTCGCCAGCACGAGGTTCCCGAAGGCCGTTACGGGCGTGCCGTCCATCACGCCCACGCGCATGCCGTGCTCGGCCTCAATGGCCTGGAGGGCGCGGAACTCCTCGTCCATGACCGTGTGAGGCACTAGGATGCCCTTGGAGTTCGCGCAGAGCAGCGGCCCGATGAGCACCGAGCCGCCCACGCTGGTCTTCAAGACGGGCACGCCCAGCCAATCGCCCAGGACGGCAGAGCGGTGCTCGGGCACCTGGCGCGGCAGGATGAGCACCTTATCGGTCGCGAGGGCGTAAACGCCCACGCAGGTGGAGCCGAAGATGCGGAAGAGGTAAACGCCCAATTCCTCGTGCTCCCCTCCTCTCGCCCTCGGCACTAGCGAAGGCAGCTGTTATAAAAGGATAATAGAGGCCGTGCAGCCCGTTAGCCCGAGGGGTGGTGCTTGCCGGAGGAGGCCGTGAGGGTGCGCAGGATGCCCAAGTTCGTAAGGCCAGAGGTCTACGAGCGCGAGAGGAGGGCCAGGCTTGTGGGTGAGGGTGCGCGTGAGGAGGTCAGGAGAAGGCGCTGAGCTGACCATAAGCGCTTATGCCAACGGGGGCTTCAGGGCTGGCAAGCCCGAGATACTCCTGCCTCCTCCTCTGGCCGAGCGGCTAGGCTTTTGACATCAGAACGGCCCCCTTGAGCGAGGGCATAGCCTGCGGTGGCGTCCACATAGCGCCCGCGAGCTCGGCGAGGTAGAGGTCAGAGTGGATGTGGAGGACAGGGAGACGAGCTGGGTGAGAGCTCAGGCCACCTGTGTGGAGGGCGAGGTAGAAGCCCTCATGAGCAGGGAGCTGATCTCCGCCCTCAGGATAATACCCCTACTATGGACATGCTGCCTGGCGCTTAGAGGATGACCCACTGGAGCTTCTCAGGCCCGAGGCCGAGCCACAGTATTGGCCTTAGCGAGGTGATGGTCAGCCAGGTCTATCGCGCCCTGTTATCGCCCGGCTAATTCAAGCTTAAATCTCCCCCCGCTATCAAGGCTCCCCAAGGGAGCTGGGCTGGTATTGAGGACCGAGATACGCATGCTGAAGCGCGTGAAGCTTAGGTCGCCCGTGCTCGTGGAAGGCCTCCCCGGCCTAGCGCTAGTGGGCCGCCTGGCCGTGGGCTACCTCATAGAGGCCCTGGGGGCCGAGAAGTTCGCGGAGCTCTACTCGCCCCACTTCCCCTACTTCGTGATAGTGGACGAGAACGGGCGCATAAGGCTGCCGAAGGGCGAGTTCTACTTCTGGCGCTCGCCGGACAGGGGGCCAGACCTGATACTCATGGTGGGCGATAGCCAGGCTCAGACGAACGAGGGGCAGTATGAGGTCGCGGCCTGTGTGCTGGAGTTCGCTAAGCAGCTGGGCGTGAAGACCGTCATCACCGTGGGCGGCTACCGCACCGAGCAAGGCGGCTCGCGCGTGATGTGCGCTTCCACGGACAAGGAACTCCTCGACAGGGCCATGCAGGCGGGCGCCACGAAGAGCCCACCTGGTAGCCCCATCGTGGGCATAGCAGGCCTCCTGCTCGGCCTCACGCGCTTCATGGACATGCAGGCCCTCTGCCTCCTCGGCGAGACCAAGGGCCACGTGCCGGACCCTAGGGCGGCCAAGAACGTGCTCAAGGTGCTCTCCAGGATGCTCGGCTTAGAGCTGGACCTGAGCGGCCTAGACGCCAAGATAAGGGAGGCCGAGCGTATCAGGGAGGAGCTGGAGAAGCTAGAGCTGGAGAAGGTGCTAACTGGCGAGAAGGAGGAGGCCAAGAAGAGGCCCGGGAGGCCCGAATACATATTCTGAGCTTCGCGGCCCTCAATAGAGCACTTGGAAGATTGCCACCCTAGCGTATATGCCGCCTCTGGCCCGCCCGTGCGATACGAAGACCAGCTCGAAGTGCTCTAGCTCCGGCTTGGGCACCCTGACCTCGCCCAGGGTCTCGGACTTCACGTATTGCATGAGCTTGTAGATGACCGTCTGCTTCCCCCGGTCGCTCCACTCCCAGCGGCCGTGCTCGTATTTCCCGAACTCCTCCTCCTTGAACTCAGGCCACCGATCGGCCGCTATACGGGCCATCCAGTGCCACTTGTTCTCATCGCCATAGCCAGCGTCATCGCCCATGGGCGACCTGAAGGTGATGAAGATGAGCACGTGCGTGGCCCCCAGCTTGCGCAGTATCTTGACGGCCTCCGTCTCGTTGGAGAGGAACATGCGGGCGATGAGCTGTATCTGCGTCATGTTTATGGTGCCGTTGTCGGCCAGCGTGGTCCTGTTCGCTATCACGCGTATCCAGTAGCCGTAGTCCCACCAGGCCGCGATTACGGCGTCGGGCGGCAGGTTGGTCTTGATCCAGTTAAGGGCCTCAAGCCAGTCTGGGTAGCTGTCCTTCATGGGGAGGCTGGCGGATGCTATGGTAACGGGCGACTCAGCTGCCTGGACGGCGCCCGCCACGGAGAGGAAGGTGAGCATGAAGATGAGCGGGAACGTGAAGCCGGCTAGGCCCTTGCCAGCGTGGGCTTCCTTGCGCACAAATGCCTCCTCAGCCTCCTTCATCACCTGCATGAGGGGCCTGGCCAGGCGCTCAAGCGCAAAGGCCCAGAGAACGCCCACGGGCACGGCCATGAGGACGCCCAGCCTCACGAGCGAGGCAGCCGAGTAGATGGCCGTGAGGCCGAAGATGACCATGAAGATGCTCTTGTCCGTCGGCTCCCTCACGGCGAAGAAGATGCCCAGGAGCGCGAACAGGATGCCAGCCCCCAGCTCGTAGAACATGATGGCCCAGGTGTTCGGCTTGTGCTCGGCCACGGACTCGAAAAGTGGGAGCTCCTTGCGCATGAGGGGGTTCACGACCGAGAGGAACTTCTTGCCCACGGGCTTCACCAGCTTGAAGTACATGGCCAGGTAGAGGGCAGCGGCCAGGAGGGCCAGGCAGGCCACGGCCACCACGGCCTTGTGGCTCGTCTTCTCCACGTGCCTCACCAGCTCGGCCACGGCCAGGATGATGAAGGCCACTACCACGGGCATGACGGTGCTCTCCCAGAGGAACCTCAGGCCCAGCTTGGGCACGTGGATGGCTATGAAGAGCGCTAGGCCAAAGGTTATGCTGTAGGCCGATAGGAGCCTGGGCCTGTAGCGCCTCAAGAGCACGAGCACCACCATGAAGGCCGACGCGATGGCGAAGGGATAGCGGGAGGCGCCCCAGGTGGCGCAGAGGAAGCCAAGCGAGAGGCCAGCCAGCACGGAGTAGGCTATGTGCTCGCCCTCCGAACGCTTCTCGTCCACGGCCCTGAGGAGGAAGGTGGAGAAGAGCACTATGAGCAGGATGCCGACGGTCTCGTCATCGAAGAAGCCCAGCGAGGTGCGCTGGATGTGGGCCTGGTTCACGGCCAGGAAGAAGGCGGAAAGCAGGCCCACCTTCGGCCCAGCCACCTCTCGCCCTAGGTAATACATGGCTAGGCAGGTGATGGCCGTCATGAGGACCGGGAAGTAGACGCAGAGCGTGTAGAGGTCTATGGGCACGCCAAGCCACCTGAGGAGCATATAGAGGCCAGCGGCCGTGAAGGCCACGCCCGGGTAGGTGGTCTTGGCCACGTTGCGGCCCCAGGGATACCATACCATGTCGTCGCGCCAGGTGAAGAAGGCCGCGAACCCGTGCTCGGATACGTAGCGGGCCACGTGGTAGTGCCAGTAGGGGTCGAACTCGCTCAGGTAGGCGCCCCAGCGGAGGGGCAGGAGCCTCAGGCCAGCGGCCAGGAGCGCTATCAAGGTGAGGGTGGTGGCGCGCAGCAGGGACTCGTGCGATACCTCGAACCTGAGGGCTGACACAGCGTTCCTCAGGCCTTCTGCAGCGCGTCTCAGCCCCCTCCTCAGAGCCCGCTTGACCGAGGTGGACAAGGCCCCTCTGGGAGGCGGGAGGAGGTCGCTCTTTAAAATACTTGCCCCAATCATCTGATTACCAACGCTCGGAGACGATGACCTCTCAGGGCACGCGTGCCCTGAGAGGAGCGCAGATGATGTGGTCCCCAGAGCGCCTAAGGAAGCGCGGGCAATCGGCGCACTCGCTCGCTAAGACCACGTTTCCATCCTCGGGGCACACAAGGACCTCTATGGAGAGCACGCGGTGCCTGGGCGGCTCTGGCTCTTTCCCGAAGACGCGCACGAACTCCTTGAGTGGGAGAGCTGGTGTCATGGGGTCCTTCACATCCACCACGACCTCTAGGCGCCTGATGGGCACCATCCTGGGGGCCTCAAGCGGATACCTCATCCTCCCGCCCCCTCCTAGCCAAGACCTCTAGCCATGGGTTGTCCTTGAAGAAGCTAGGGAGCTCCTCGGCCCCGGAGGGGGCCTGGGCAGCGCCAGCTTGCGCTCCTACGGGCGAGTTCGCGGCAGGAGCTGCCAGCATGGGCTGACTTGGCCTGGCGAGGCTGAGCGCGCTCACCCTGTGGGAGAGGGCATCAAGCCTGGCCGAGAGGGTCCGCACCTGCTCCCTGAGCTCCCCTACCTCCCTCAGCCTGGCCAGGGACGGCCTCACCCTCGCGAGCTCCTCCTCAAGCCTGCCCACCCTCTGCTCAAGCGCGGAGAGGCGGGTCAAGAGGTCGTTGAGGAGAGCGGAGAGCTCGCTGGGGAGGGCGAGGGCTCCCTGCTGGGCCACCGGCGTGCCCACTGGCCTGAAGGAGGATGCCATAGCCTCCCTGGCGCCCTCCTCGTCCACCACCAGGAGGCCTATGCCGTGCTCCCTCAGCACCTCCGTGTCCATGAAGGGCGCTAGGAGCTTGGGCACGGCCAAGTAGAGGTAGTTAGCGAAGGGCCTGAGGGCGGAGGCCCTCATGACGGCCTCCATGAAGCAACGCCTGTCTGCTACGGCCCTCTCACGGGTTATTATCACGAAGGCCGTGCCCTCATCGCCTGAGAAAGCCATGTCAGGCCTCTCGGGCAGGGAGAGCAACTTCTCAGGCTCAATAGGCCCGAAGCCACGGGATAAGAACCACTCCTCCACCGCCCGCTCCAAGTCCATGGCCCTCACGGCCTGAACCTCATCCATCCCTCCATGCGATCCCAGGACCACTCGAAGCGCTCGGAAACCACGTAGCCGTAGATGATGCAGCCGCGCCAGACGCTATACTTGGGCTCCCTGGCCATCTTGACGGATACGTCCTCCACGCCCTTCTCCCGCAGGAGCAAGGATATCTTCGTGACCGAGTCCACGGCCACGTCCGAGAGCTCCGGGGGCACCTTCCACTGGAAGTTCCCGCCCGACAGGAGCACCTTCCGGTATAGGTGGGGCTGGAGTTCCACGGGGCACCTCTCTACGGCCTCCACGATGGCCTCCCCGAAGTCCAACATGCCCCTGAACAGCACATCACCAATCTTCACATCGCTGGGCCTGGGCATGCCTCTCGCGAAGTAGGACTGGAATATCTCGTGCCCCGGGTCGAAGACATACTCGCCTATGAGGAAGCGCGCCCAGCTCTCCTCGCCCAAATCTATGGTGATGCGCGTGCCAGGTATCTTCACCACCGCCCTGAAGCGCTCCGGCTCGGCCTTCGCCACCCTCATGGCCTGGTCTAGGTCGCGCGGCACAAGGCCCACGGCCTCCTTCACCATGCGCACTATGGTCTCCTCCTTGGCCAAGTCGCTGTAGCCAGCATCGTAGAGTATCTGGCTCGTGATGGCGTTCGCGTCCCCGCCGCCGCGGTTCAGGGCTACCACGGCCCGCCTTACCGGGTAGCGCGAGACCGGGCAGACCTGCGTGTTGCCGTGGCCGCTCTCTATGACCACGCACGTAACCTCCTTATGCGCTATGGCCACCGCTAGGGGCTGGGGTATGATGGTAACCGCCCTCACCAGGCCCGTCTCCTCATCTATGCGCTTGTGTATGTCGAAGAGGCGCTCATACATGTAGCGTGGCGCAACGGCCGAGAGGCTGGCGCACACGTAGAAGCCGTCGAAAGCCGGGTCGGCTTTCGGCCTGAAGCGCTCAAGCCCGTAGCGCGTTATCTCCTCCACCACGCGCCAGGCCCGCTCATCACCGCGCTCTATCACGCCGTTGCGCATGGGGTAGACGAGGCGCTCTACCAGCTCCTCCTTAGCGCCCAGGAACTGCGCTATCTCATCGCCTACCACGACCTCCTTCGGCTTGCCCGCGATTTGGAACATTATCATGCTCTCATCCGGGAAGTAGCCGCGGTTCTCTATGACCTCGGGCACCTCACCGCACGTTATAGGGCCGAACTTGTAGAAGCTGGTCCCGTAGTCCTCCCCGAACGTATACTTGCGCTTGTATGCCTCCTCGCTCACGCCCCTGACCCCCGACATACCGGGCACCTTGCCACCCCTAATGCCTTTCCCAAGGCCTCATGGCCTGGCCATTAAAAGGGCGGGTGGGCTAGGCGAGCTCCCGACCCGGGAGGGAGAGGGTGGTGAAAGTGGCCGCTGGCTCGGGCCGCTGGGCTCTACCTCACCAGGCCATCGGTGTCGGTGGTTCAGCCCCTCATGGCCAGCGGCCCATTCGTGCGTGTGTGAGGCCGTTATTAAGCTCTAGGCCGAGCTGAGGCCCGTGAATGCCCAAGTCGCTGTGGTGGGCGCTGGCCCCTCCGGCCTCATAGCAGCTCGTGAGGCCGCGAGACGGGGCGCTCACGTCGTGGTGCTGGAGGAGCACGAGCAGATCGGTCTGCCGGTGGAGTGCGCTGGTCTCCTGAGCCTGAAGGGCCTGAAAGCCATAGGCTTGAAGCCGGAGGGGCACTACGTGCTGAACAGGCAGCTCAGGGGCGCCCGCTTTGTGTCGCCAGGGGGCCGGGAACTCCTAGTGGAGGCAGGAGAGCCCGTGGCCTGTGTGGTGGACCGGCACCTGCTCGACCTGGCCCTGGCCGAGCAAGCAGAGCGAGCGGGGGCAGAGATGCTCTTGGGCAGGAAGGTGCTCGCCATCTCGTACCTCCCTTCAGGCATTTCCCTCTCAGGCCGCTGGGGCTCCCTCCAGGCCCAGGTGGCCGTGGTGGCCGAGGGCTTCCGCTCCCGCCTGGTAAGGCGCCTCGGCCTTAGGACCATAGATTGGCGCCGGGTGCTGCCCGCCAGCCAGATGGAGCTCCGCGTGCCCGACCTGGCCGAGGACCTGGTGGAGGTGTGGCTCGGCTCGCGAGTGGCGCCCGGTCTCTTCGCCTGGGTCATCCCGCTCGGGGATGGCCTCGCCCGCGTGGGCCTGGCGTGCCGCCGCGGCCTGGATCCACGGGAGCTCCTGGCTACCTTCCTCAGGCGGAGGCTGGGCGTGAGGCTGCCGCCATGCCTGAGGCGCCCGCCCTACGCCGGCTCGGTCCTGACGTGCGGCCCAATACCCAGGACCTACGCGGACCGCGTGGTGATCGTGGGCGATGCCGCTGGCCAGGCCAAGCCGACCACGGGCGGTGGAGTGGTCTTAGGCGGTCTCTGCGCCCTCCTGGCTGGCCGCACGGTGGCTGAGGCCGTGAGAGCTGGAGGTGCCAGTGCTGAGGCCCTCAGGGCCTACGAGGTAGCCTGGAGGAGCCTCCTGGGCCGTGAGTTCAAGGCCATGCTGCTGACTAGGCGCCTCTTGGATCGGCTGCCGGATAAGGCTCTTGACCTGGCCGTGAGGCTGGCCTCAGAGCTGGGGCTGGGGCACGAGGTAGCCAGCGTAGCCGAGATGGACTTTCAATCCCGCGTCCTGACCGCCTTGCCCAGGCTGCTCCTGAGCTGCCTCATCCAGCGCCCTGGGGCTCCGCGCCCTCCACGGCCTTGAAAATCGCCTCCCTCAGAGAGGGAATAAGGTGCCTCCCGAAGCGGACCACGTAGTTCGGGTGGGGAAAGGTGGCGTAGAGCTCTAGCCCGCAGGCCTCCGCGGCCAGGCCAGCTATCTGGCCTAGGGCCATCACGTGCTTGGGCCTGAGGATGGCTACCTCAAGGGCAAGGTGGTGGGCGCACCTCAACGCCATCTGCCTCAGCAACTTCTCGTCCCTGTAGCCCCTCTCACCAGCAGGCGGCCTGCACTTTACGGCGTTCGTGAGGAAGATGCCGTGCTCCCTCAGCCAGGCGGGCACCTCCCTCTCGGGCACCTCCAGGCCTAGGATGACGCGCATGTTCCTCCTCAGCCTATCCGGCTTGCTCAGGTTGTAGAAGAAATCGGCCTTCCGGCCTGGCGGTGGCGATTCCGTGATGAGGAGGAGCTCTACTTGGCTCGGGAGCCATAGCTCATAAACTCGGTGGGCCAGGAAGGGCCTCCCCAGCACCCGGCAGCGCTCGCAGTTCCTCAAGGCCGCCAGGAGCTCCTCCAGGCGCGGCCTCATCGCCTGGCCAGCGCCCAAGCTGACCAGCCCGGCTCTAGACGATGATGAGCTCCTTCCACTCGCCATAGGCCTCGCGTAGCACGCCGCAGATCTCGCCCAGCGTGGCGTAGGCCTTCACGGCCTCAAGCACGTATGGGAAGACGTTCTCGTCCTTCTCGGCGGCACGCCTGAGCGCGTCCAGGCGCTCCTCCACCTTGCGCGTGTCCCTGTTGGCCTTCACCTGCCTCAGGCGCTGGAGCTGGCGCTCCTCATACTCCTTCGCCCTCCTCACCACCCAGGCCGGGTCTATGGGCACCCAGTCCTCCTCAGGCGGCACCTCGTAGCAGTTGATGCCCACGACTGGTATCTCGCCCTCGTCCACGCCCCTCTGATACTTGAAGGCCGAGTTCGCCACCTCGCGCTGCGGGTAGCCCTTCTCTATGGCCCTCACCATGCCTCCCATGTCCTCTATGCGGTCTATGTAGCGCCAGGCCCGCTCCTCGATCTCGTCCGTCAGCCACTCCACGAAGTAGGAGCCGCCCAGCGGGTCCACCACGTCCGCCACGCCGCTCTCGTAAGCGATGATCTGCTGGGTGCGCAGGGCCACGCGCACGGCCTCCTCGGTTGGCAGGCAGAGGGTCTCATCGAAGGAGTTCGTGTGGATGGACTGCGCGCCACCCAGGACGGCTGCCAGGCACTGGATGGTAACGCGCACCACGTTGTTCACCGGCTGCTGGGCCGTGAGGGTGGCGCCTGAGGTCTGGACGTGCATGCGGAGCCACATGGAGCGCGGCTTCTTGGCGCCGAACCAATCCCTCATGATGCGGGCCCACATGCGCCTGGCCGCCCGGAACTTCGCTATCTCCTCGAAGAAGTTGTTGTGGGATGCGAAGAAGAAGGAGAGGCGTGGTGCGAAGTCGTCCACGTTCATGCCGCGCTCAACGCACTCCCTCACGTAGGCTATGCCGTCCGCCAGGGTGAAGGCGAGCTCCTGGACCGCGTTGGCGCCCGCCTCGCGGATGTGGTAGCCGCTTATGCTTATTGGGTTCCAGCGCGGCATGTGCTTAGCGCAGTATTCGATCACGTCCACCACGAGCTTCACTGATGGCTCAGGTGGCCAGATGATGAGCTTCTGCCCTATGAACTCCTTCAGCATGTCGTTCTGCACCGTGCCGCCCAGGCACTCCTGTGGGACGCCCTGCTCCTCGGCCGTGGCGATATACATGGACAGGATGGGGATCGTTGGGCCGTTGATGGTCATGGAGGTCGTTACCTTGTCCATGGGGATGCCGTCGAAAAGTATCTCGAAGTCCTTCAGCGTGTCTATGGCCACGCCGCAGACGCCTACCTCCCCGCGGGCGAGCGGGTGGTCGCTGTCGTAGCCCATGATGGTCGGGTAGTCGAAGGCTATGCTGAGGCCTGTCTCGCCCTCCTTGATGAGGTATTTGAAGCGCTTGTTCGTGTCCTCTGCCGTGCCGTAGCCTGAGAACTGCCTCATGGTCCATATCCGCGCCCTATACATGGTGGCGTGGATGCCGCGCGTGAAGGGGAACTCGCCCGGGAAGCCCAGGTCTCGGAAGTAATCCTTCCCGTGGAGGTCCAGGGGCGTGTAGAGGCGCTTTATGGTGATGCCAGAGGTCGTGGCGAATTCCTTCTTGCGCTCGGGCAGCCTCGACAGCCACTTAGGCACGGTCTCGCGCTCCCAGCGCTCTAGCTCCTTTTCGAGCTTCAGGAGGAAGTCCTCGTTGAACATCTGGGGCATGCTTCCCTCTCCCCGCGCTAGGGGGCGTGGCCGAGCAGATATTAATTATCCTTATCTCGTCCGTGCTGCTCGGATGGCATATGATTATGGGCCCTGAGCCTTACCGCGGTCAAGAGGAGTGGAGGTGTGCCGGAGGGCCCTAACCGCCTCCCTCCCTTGGCAGGAGGATGGCTATCGCCAGGAGCCCTATGGCCAGGGCCGCGAAGCCGAGGATGTCCGGGAGGGGCCAGGGCAGGCCGAGCTTGTTGAGCGCGTAGATGCCGTAGGTCGGCCCGAGGAAGGCGAGGAGGCAGGCAGCCAGGAAGGCTAGCCCCCGCTTGTGCTCGACCAAGAAGTCCCTGAGGGACCTGAGCCCCCTCCTGATGGCGCTGCTGATGGCGGCCAAGGCAGCTCCCTCGCGAGCACGGGCCACGAGGCCCCTATATGGCTTTAGCCCTCCTCAGCCGGGAGGGCCTTCCTGGCGAACACCATGTAGCCTGTGTGAGCACGCATCAGCCACTCCGGCCTCGTCTTGCCTGGCTCAGCCTTCAGGCGCCTGAGGAGGCACTCCACGACCTCTATGGCCGCGAAGCCAGCCGCCCTAAGGGCTTCCACGGTCTTCACCACCTGGTCTATGGTTGGACTGAAGGAGGCGAAGGAGCCGCTGGGCCTGAGGGCCTCCCGGGCGTGGGGAACGGCCTCCCAGGGGTCCGCAATGTCCAAGACCACCGCGTCCACCCCACGCTCCTCTATGCCCTCCGTGATGTCCGCGAGCTTCAGCTCTACCACGTCCAGCAGGCCAGCACGCCTCAGGTTGGCCTCCGCCACCTCCAAGAACTCAGGCCTCACCTCATAGGAGAACACGCGCCCATCTGGCCTGACATGGTAGGCTAGGAAGGCCGTGAGAGCGCCCGTGCCCGTGCCGCCCTCAACCACGCGCCAGCCCGGGCCGATGCCCGTGAAGGCCAGGATGAGGCCCAGGTCCTTAGGGTAGATTATCTGCGTGGCCCGGCGCGTCTTAAGCACGTAGTCCCTTATGGTGGGCCTGAGGACCACGAACTCCTGGCCCGTGGAGCTCCTCATCCGCGAGCCATAGGGGCGCCCTATGATGTCGTCCATCTTCACCACGCCCTTGTGCGTGTGGAGCTCCCGACCAGGACGGGCCTTAACGAGCCAGCTCCGCCTAAGGTCGAGGAAGAGGAGCACATCATCGCCCTCGCGCACCAGGTCCTGCGAGCACATGCCCTTCCCGACCTGCCCCACTGGCCTTATAGGCGTGCCTTCAGCCCTCGGACCTGAGCTCCAAGCGCATGAGGTCCTCGGCCACCAGCACGCTCGGGAACCTGGCCCTCGCCTGCCTGAGCAGCACGCTTGGGTCCCTGTAGCGGGCGCTTATGTGCGTGAGCACCAGCCTCCTCACGCCAGCCCTGAGGGCCACCTCTGCTGCCACGCTGGGGGTGGCGTGGAGGCGCTCG